>OLVT01000376.1_pt1 | contig 49424 bp, 38 predicted proteins | sample 1673241 | NCBI WGS metagenome assembly OLVT01 (sample SAMEA3178936, study PRJEB25190) | human gut metagenome | biome: human gut; feature: human-associated habitat; material: faeces | place: Austria | collected 2013
CCTGTAACAGATTTTTACAGTTTCGGGCCAAAACTGTAAAAATCTGTTACAGGTTGGGTGGGCTATGGAGGCGAACGGTCTTGTGCAGTCCGCCGCAGTCGGCCTCCCCAAGCGCACGAGACCCGCAGGTGGGGAATTCCTACCTGCGGGTCTCGTGCGCTTGTATCGAACGCTGTTATTGCTACATTGCTCGAAGCGGCTCGCTTGCGCCCTCTTCCGCCAGCAGCTTACTGTGCGTCGGTTATGCCTGCGGCTTCCTCGAGCAGCTTGCTGTCGGTGTAGCTCAGCCAGCCGTCGGGCACCACGGCGTCGGTGTGGCACTGCGTGCAGTAGTTCACGCTGGCGCGGTGAGCCTTGTGGCACGTGGTGCACTTCTGCTCACCGTGCTGCGGGGTGTGCGGGTTGATCTTGCCCATCCACGTCGTCTTCTTCTCCAGCTCCTCACGACCGTAAGGGTGGCAGCTGTTGTTCATGCAGAACTCGTCGGAGTTCTCAAGGCCGCGCGCCTCCACCAGCTGCGTGGCCGTGCGCTCGCCAAGCGGGCTGTCGAAGTTGCCGCTGATCCACTCGGTGCCTTCGGTCATCTGCTCGTCAAGCTGCGGCACGTGGCAGTCCATGCAGGTTTTGCCCACCTGGTTGTGCACGGCGGCCAACATGCTGCTGGCGTCCTCGACCTCGTTGCCCCACTTGTCGGTTGCCGGCTGCCCCGGCGTGGCCTCGAACGTGGGCAGGTAGGGGTCCATCGGGTCGTGGCAGATGGCGTTGCAAAAGCTCGGCTGCTCGTGCCACACCATGAAGCCGGCGCCGGCCACCACCAGAACGACCGCGATGCAGCCGAGCGTGATGCCCAGGCGCTTGCGCTTCTCCATCGGGCGTTTGGCCGCCGGCTGCGACGCCTCTTCGCGTTTCGTCTCTTCGGATTCGCTCATCGCTTACTTCCTTTCCAACGCGCTCGGCGCCTACGCGATGCCCAGTACGTTGCGTACGGCGATGCGGCCGAACGCGCAGCATTCGCCCAGGTTGCCGCCGCCGTTGTACATGTCGCACCACACGCTGCCGAACTCGCCGGCGCTGTAGAGGTTGGGGATCACATCGCCGTTAAGGTCGAGAATCTGCGCATGCTCGTTGCGGCGCGGGCCGCCGTCGGTGTTGAGCATCGTGGTCGAGCAGTGGCACGCATGGAACGGGGCGCCCTTGATCGGGGTCAGCGTCTTAGCCGGACGGAAGAACGCCGGGTCGCTGCCGTCTTCGCAGTACTGATTCCACTGCGCCACGGTCTTCACCAGCTCGTCTTTGTTGATGCCCGCCTTGTCGGCCAGCTCCTCGATGGTGTCGGCCGTGTAGCCATAGCCCTCGCTCGACGGCTCGAAGTTCGGAGCCGTCGAGTAGGCCATCATCTTCTTGTAGCCCTCGTCATCCAGGATGTACCACGTGGTCTTCGGCATGGGCAGGTGCGGCCATTCGCCGCCGAACTGCATGTGGCCATGGCGGCTGCCTACGTTGATGTTGAGCGGATTCTGGTCGATAACCTCCCAGTCGTGCTCATGGTCGGAATCCCAGTCCATAAAGAAGCGGCGACCGTTTTCGGCCACGGTGATGCCGAATTGCTTGGGCGTGCGCATGGTCACATCTTCGCCCTCGATGGGGCTGACGCTCGTCCACATGCCCGCGCAGCTGTTCATGTGCCACATGTCGGCGCCGATGCGGGCGCAGATGTAGTGGCCGTCGCCAGTGTTCATGCGGCCGGCGATGCAGCGCGCAGTGGGGGCGGACAGGTAGTCGGCGCGCATCTGCTTGTTGTTCTCGAAACCGCCGCAGCACATGATAACGCCTTTGTTGGCCTTCACGTACACGGTCTGGCCCTCGTAAGTGTAGATGCCGCCGAGAACGGCCTTGCTCTCGGGGTCCTGGATGAGCGCGGTAAGCGGAGCGTTCAGCTTGTGCGTGATGTTGGGGTTTTCCGCGAACACCGAGTTCACGAACTTGATGACGTGGTCGTACTTTTCGTCCTTGAAGAACAGCACGCCCAGGTTGTAGCCGTGCGGCAGCTCGGCGTACTCGGGGTAGCACGTGTCGCCGGTGCCGGGATGGAAGTGCGTGGTTGCCTTGATGTAGCTGTCCTGGAACCCGGGCAGGCTTTCCAGCCACGTGCGGTTCTCATGAATGCCCTCGGCGAATGCATCGAGCACCGCGTCGGGCGTGTTGTCCATCTCGCCGCGCAGCTCGTAGAGGTACTGGCGGAAGCCTTCGGCGTGCTCGTCGTCGGTCCACAGCACGCGACCGGCGGAAAACGGGCTGTCGCCGTCGCCGAGCACGAGCGCGCCTTTCTCGAGCAGCAGCGCCTTGGCGCCGTTGCCCTCGGTGGCCACCGTTGCCGCAGCCGCTTGACCGGCCAGGCCGCCGCCCACGATGAGCACGTCGGTTTCCTCGTCCCAATCGATCTCGCCGATCGACTGCGCGAAGTTGTTCTTGTTGGGTTCCTTGCCCTTTGCGGAGCATCCGCCGAGCGCGGCGGCCGCGGCGCCAGCGAGCACGGTCGCGCCCGCCGCCTTGATGAAGCCGCGACGCGACTGCGTCAGGTTCAAATCAGCCATCGAATCCATCTTCGTCCCTTTCCGTGAATTCCGATTCCCACGTCTGTGGCTGATTGGAACGATACGCAAGCCGGCTGAGGGAATCGTCACCCGCACCTGGGGTAACGCATGCGTCAAAGCGGGTGAAATAGGGGGTACCCGAAGCGGGTGAGAAGCGCATTTCCGCAGGTGAGCGCTGCTTGCCGGAGACGGGGTGGCGTTTCCGGCAAGCGGCAGAAGCGAAAGTTGCGAAAGATAGCGAAGGGCGGGCGTGCCATTCGGGTTCTAGGCTTTTTGACCAACTGCGGCCATTCGTCGGAGCTTCTGAAACGACTTCGGCTGCAGAGTGGCAAATCGATTGGCGAGATAGTCGGAGAATGCTATTTGCCCCGCATATCTGCATGCTATTATGCCTGCAGCACATTTCAAATACTACAGGAGTGAGGAACATGGAACGCAGCAGCGCGAGATCATCTTGCGGCAAGGTTGCTGGCGGAACGGTCGCAAAGGTCCAGGAACCGCGCGAACGAAAAGCGGATGGGCGAAAGACCGCGGCAGCATCGGACGTTCCCGCAAAGGCGATAGCCGCGGCAGGGAAAACCCCTTCTGCGTCGAACAAGCCACGTTGGACGTCCATCGGCATCTGCTGCACGCTTGCATGGGCGTTCCTTATCAACGCAGCAGGTGGAGAAGCGCCTACTGGCCAGCTTTCATGGCAAGTATCCTATTTCGCGCTAGCGCTGGCCATGGTGGCCTTCGGCTTCATCGCCCGCAGCAAACCCGCCTTCGTGGAATCCCCGATGGCGGGCTACGTTGCCGCCGCCATCGGCGCGCTTGGCGCCGTGGCGCTGTTGTTCTCCAGCGTCACGCCCGCCCTCGATGCGCTTGAATACCCCGCCACCATCGTGTGTTCGTGCGTGCTTGGCTGGCTGTACCTGCAGTGGGGCATGTTTTACGCGCGCGTGAACCTGCGAACGGCTATCGGCTGCCTGTTCATCGGCAACATTGCCGCATCGGTGCTGAAGTGCGCAGCGCATTTCAGCCCGTTTCCGCTCCTGTGCGTCATCACCATGGCGCTGCCCGTGGCATCGGTGCTGCTGTGCCGCATGTCGATCATCGATGCGCCGGTGGGTGGCCACGCCGCCGTGCGGTTCGAGTCGCATAACCTGCGCGGCCTCTGGAAAGTAGCGGTTGCGGCGGCGGTGCTCAGCTACGTTACCGCGTTTTTGGTGGGCACGTGGTTCGGCAACCAGAGCGCGGCGGCGGCCGACGTGTTCCTGCTCGGTCGCGCGTTCGAGGCGCTTATCTCGGGCGTGGTGCTGGCCGTGGTGATTGGCGCGAAGCGGGCGTTCAACTTCGCGCAGCTGTGGCGCATCGTGCTGGCGGTTCTGGCAGTCGATGTGCTCAGCCAGGCGTTGCTGCCGCAGATCACGTTCATCCGCTGTGTGGAAAGCAGCGCATGGGACTTGCTGGTGCTGTTCACATGGCTGACCGTCATCGACATTGCGCGCCACGCAAAGGCCGACCGTAACGTGGTCATCGGCGTAGGCTGGGCCGTGTACGCGGCTTCCTTTGCTGCAGGATCGGTGCATTCGAGCTGGTTTTCGCTAGGGCATTCCGGTATGGCGTTCACCACGCTGCTGATGTTTGCGCTGGCCATGGTGGGCACGTTCTTCTTGGAAGTGCGCGACCAGGACACCAAATGGATCTTCGCCGAGTTGTCCGGCGAACGCGTGAGCGCCCCGCAAGACCATTGCAGCATCGACGAGCGTTGCGATGCCATCGGCGCCGAACGCAACCTGACGCCGCGTGAGCTTGAGGTGATGAAGATGCTGTGCAAGGGCCGCACGAAGTCCTACATCGCAGAAACGCTGTACTTGACAGAGAACACCGTCCGCAGCCACGCCAAGCACATTTACACGAAGCTCGATGTGCACAGCAAGCAAGAGCTCATGGACCTGGTAGGTGCGTAGCGGCCGCTGCCTTGCGTTGATAAGTCGTCGGGCGAAGCGATAGACCTGGCCAACATTGACGGCAGCAATCAGCTTGTTTTCGGAAGGGCGCGCCGCCGCGTATGCGGTTTTGATTGCATCGCGGTCCATGACGGCTATGTTCGCACCGAGTCCATTGACGAGAAGGGCGTCTCGAGCGTTTTAAGGCGTGCAATGCCAGTTTTCGCAAAGCACCAATGCCCGACCTTGCATGATTTTTGGAGCATGGTTTAAAGGTTCTGGTGGCTTGTTAGCTACCTCCAAGTGCCGGGGGAGTCCCCCGGCTTTTTTGTCGGAACCATAGGAGACTCAGTGGCCAAGGAGCTCAGCATCTTTGTGGACGAGCGCGGCGATCGCGGCGGGAAGGCGCGATATTATTTGCTTACGCTCGTCTTCCACGACCAAGCGGAGAGCATTACCGAGGTGGTCGCGGGCTACGAAGCGAGGTTCGCAAGAGAGGGTCGCTGGTAATCAGCGGCGCTTTGATTTACGCGTCAGAAAAGACGGCTAGAGGTCCCTTAGGGGCTTGATTTGCCTAGGCTTCGGCGCCGCGTTATGAGAGTCAGTCGTAGCAGGTCATAGCATATAATGCTTTAAAGCAATGCAATGCACTTAATACGCAAGGAGCGTGCGATGAGAAGTAGCACGGAGCTGGTTGCATCCAAAACCAGCAAGATCGACGTAAGGCGCTACTTTGCGGGCGACGACCGAGTCTCCGTGATCCAGCATATTCACGACACTTTGTGCATCGCGGCGAAAGAAGGGGCCTTCCTTTTCGGCATGATCCTCTCGGCCTTTGTGCGCACCTGCACGATTGAGAAACTCGCGAAGAAGGGGGTGTAAAACTTATGCAGCCCGACTTCATCGACAACCGCGCGCGTATCGTCAAGGACGACCTCGTTGCCAACGTAGCCGCAGGAAATAAGATGACAATCGCCGCCTCGGTCTTCTCTATGTATGCTTTCCAGGAGCTCAAAGATCAGCTCGAGGAAATCGATGAGCTGCGCTTTATCTTCACGTCGCAGGCGTTCACCAAACAGCGCCCTTCGCGTGAGAAGCGTGAGTTCTATATTCCCCGTCTCTCGCGTGAGCAGGGGTTGTGTGGCACTGATTTCGAAATCAAGCTGCGTAACGAGCTCACGCAGAAGGCCGTGGCAACCGAGTGCGCCGACTGGATTCGCCGCAAGGCGCGTTTTCGCTCCTTCGAGGGCGAGGGCCGCATGTGCAGCTTCCTAGACGTCGAAAAGGCAGACGACAACGTGGCCTACATGCCCTTCGACGGCTTCACCACGCGCAAGCTCGGCTGCGACAGCCCCGCGGACGTTCCCGACGTGACCATGCGCTTGGACGCCTCCCAGTCGCGCGCCCTGCTCAAGCAGTTCGACGACGCCTGGGACTCGGGTGAGCTCCACGACGTCACCGATGCCGTCATCGACGGCATCACGGCCATGTACCAGGAGAACGCGCCCGAGCTCATCTACTACATGGCGCTCTACCGCATATTCAGCGAGTTCCTGGACGACGTCTCCGAGGACGTGCTGCCCAACGAGGGGCTGGGCTTCCGCGAAAGCCTCATCTGGAACAAGCTCTACGACTTCCAGAAGGATGCGGCGCTCGCCATCATCAACAAGCTCGAGACCTACAACGGCTGCATCCTCGCCGACTCGGTCGGCTTGGGCAAGACGTTCACCGCGCTCGCCGTGATCAAGTACTACGAGAGCCGCAACAAAGACGTGCTAGTGCTGTGCCCCAAGAAGCTGCGCGACAACTGGATCACTTACAACTCGAACGTCGTGAACAACCCCATCGCGGGCGACCGCCTGCAGTACGACGTGCTCTACCACACCGACCTCTCGCGCACGCGCGGCACGTCGGAGACGGGCCTGCCGCTCGACCGCCTGAACTGGGGAGCGTACGGCCTGGTGGTCATCGACGAGAGCCACAACTTCCGCAACGGCGGCGACTCGGCGTCGGAAGACAGGATGAACCGCTACCAGCTGCTCATGGAGAAGGTCATCAAGCAGGGCGTCAAGACCAAGGTGCTCATGCTCTCCGCCACGCCCGTGAACAACCGCTTCCGCGACCTGCGCAACCAGCTCGCCCTGGCGTACTGGGGCGACCCCACCGGCTGGTCCGAGAAGCTGCGCCTGGAGAACGACATCGAGACGGTTTTCCGCAACGAGCAGACCGTCTACGCCCGCTGGTCGAAGCTGCCGGCCGAGCAGCGTACCACCGATGCCCTTACCGGCATGCTCGACTACGACTTCTTCGAGGTGCTCGATCAGGTGACCGTGGCGCGCAGCCGCAAGCACATCCAGCGCTACTACGACATGAGCGCCATCGGGCCCTTCCCGAAGCGCCTGCCGCCGATATCGAAGCGCCCCAAGCTCTCTACGCTGGCGAACGCGATCAACTACCGCGAGATATACGAGGAGCTTGACTCCCTCGTGCTCGCCGTGTACATGCCGAGCTCGTACGTGCACCCCAGCAAGATGGAGAAGTAAGCGAAGATGGGCGGCGGCGGAAACCTCACGCTGGGCGGCCGCGAGACGGGCGTGCGCCGACTCATGACGACGAACCTGCTCAAGCGCCTGGAGAGCTCGGTGTGCTCGTTCCGCCTGACGCTCGAGCGCGTGCTCGCCGCCATGAACGCCGCCCTCGAAACCATAGACGACTACCGCAGGGGCTTGGCCTCGGGCGCCAGCGTGGCCGACGGCGACTTGCCGGGCGGGTTCGACTTCGACCCCGACGACGAGAGCGGCTTCGAGGTGGGCGGTGCCACGAAGATCCTCGTCGAGGACATGGACTGGATGAGCTGGGAGCGCGACATCGAGGCGGACGTCGCCGTCATCGAGGTCCTGATCTCGATGGTGCGCGACATTGACCCCGCCCACGACGCCAAGCTCATCGAGCTGTGCGAGCAGATCCGCGAGAAGTCGCAGGGCCCCATCAACCCGGGCAACCGCAAGGTGCTCGTGTTCACTGCGTTCTCAGACACGGCGGACTACCTCTACGAGAACGTCTCGGCCTTCGCGAAGCGAGAGCTCGGCCTCGAGTGCGCCAAGGTCACGGGCGACGACTGCGCCTGCACGATAAAGGCCGTGCCCCCGCACATGCAGGAGGTGCTCGCCTGCTTCTCGCCCGCGTCGAAGGAGCGCGACGTGGTGGCGCCTCAGCTTTCCGGCTGCGACGTGGACATCGTGATCGCCACCGACTGCATCTCTGAGGGCCAGAACCTCCAGGACTGCGACTACCTGGTGAACTACGACATCCATTGGAACCCCGTGCGCATCGTGCAGCGCTTCGGCCGCGTGGACCGCATCGGCTCGAAGAACGCCCGCATCCAGCTGGTGAACTACTGGCCCGACGTGGAGCTCGACGAGTACATCAAGCTCAAGGCGCGCGTCGAGGAGCGCATGCGCATCACTGTCATGACCTCCACCGGAGACGACGACTACATCAACGCCGACGAGACGGGAGACTTGGAGTACCGCCGCCAGCAGCTCGAGCAGATGCGCGACGAGGTCGTGGACCTGGAAGACGTCTCGGGCGGCGTGTCCATCACCGACCTTGGCCTCAACGAGTTCCGCATGGACTTGGTGGGCTACTACCGCGACAACCCCGACATCGACCGCCTTCCGAGCGGCATCAACGCCGTGGTGGAGGGCGACGACCCCGGCGTCGTCTTCGTGCTGCGCAACGTCAACACCAAGATCGACCGCGACGGGGCGAACCACCTGCACCCGTTCTACGTGGTTCGCATGGGATCCGACGGGTCCGTGGTCCACGGGCACCTGGAGCCCAAGGCGGTGCTCGACGACATGCGCCTTTTGTGCCGCGGTAAGTCCGAGCCCGATATGGCACTCTGCCGCGCCTACAACCGCGAGACCAAGAACGGCCGCGACATGCGCCGCGAGGCGGGGCTCTTGCGCGACGCGGTGGCGTCGATCGTGGACTCCAAGGAGGAGTCCGACGTCGACAGCTTCTTCAGCGGCGGCACGACGGGCTTCTTGGAGAACGACATCGAGGGGCTCGACGACTTCGAGCTCGTGTGCTTCCTGGTGGTGAGGCCCAGATGCTAGGGCTTCCGAGCACGACCGAGGTGGGCCGCCGCATACCTAAGGAGGCCTTCTACGGCCGCCTGAAACTAAGCGCCGCGCTGCGCCAGTCCTTCATCGACGAAGTCGAGCGCTTCGTGATCGCGAACTCGATAAAGACCTCCACGACCGGCATCCCCGACGGCGAGCGCGTGCACGAGGTGCTCGTGGTGGAAGTGGCGCTCAAGGCCCGCCGCGTCCCCGAAGAGGTACTGGCGCTTGTGGCTCGGGCGAACCCCCATAAGCTGCTGTTCGCGTGCACCTTCAACGACGAGGTTCGCCTCGCGGTGATGCTCAAGGAAATCGCTGTGGGAGAATGGCGAAGCGTCGAGAATGCTTCTCTCACCCTGAAAGCGACGAGCATGGACGGGGTCTGGGACTCGATCGCCTCGCAGGTAGCGTATGGCGATACGGGCAGCGAGACCGCTACCGTGGACGAGCGCTTCGCGGCGGACGCCAAGCTTAAGGCGCTTCGCGAGGAGCTTGCCAAGACCGAAGCCCGCGGTCGCAAAGAGAAACAATCCGCGCGAAAAAACGCGCTATTCGACCAGGTGCAGGGTCTCAAACGGCAGATTGCTGATATCGAGAGAGGCAGGTGCGGACAATGAAGATAGATAAACTGACAATTAAAAACTATAGGAGCGTTCGCAATTTGGAGCTCGACTTATCGCCACGCATCAATGTCTTCATCGGGGCGAACAACGTCGGCAAAAGCAACATCCTTTCTGCTATGGAATACCTTCTCGGCCCTTCCTATCCAACCGCCAACAGGCTTGAGCGTTGGGATTTCTATAAGGGCGACGAAGAGCTTCCCCTGGGTATAGAGCTACGTTTTGACGACGGCAATTGTCTGTCATTCGATTCGACATGGCACGACTATCGTGGGAATGAAAAGCATGGGCTGAACTATAACGGCGGATATATTACCGACGAGACGCGCAGCCGCTATGTCTCAGCCTCAATTGGCCCAGATAGGCGCATTCTCGACAACCCAGCGTCTAGCCAGTGGAGCTTATTGGGGAGGATGCTCAAGGAATTCAATGAGCGCCTCAATGAGGAAACCATTCCCACTCCCGACGGGGATGAAGTCAGCAAGGCGGCCGCTTTCAAGCGGCGAATGGAAGAGATTCGCGATCAAATCCTCTTCTCTATCGAAGATGAGGACGGAACCAATCTCATGGGCGAACTCAGCAGGATCATGCAAGAGGAGACGGCCCATCAGCTCAATTGCTCGCCGAACGATTTGACTGTCGACCTGAATGCCTACGACCCGTGGAATCTCTACAAGACGCTCCAGATCTTCGTGACAGAACGCGAGACCGGCGTTCAGATGCGTGCATCGGACATGGGAATGGGCGTTCAGGCGAGCCTCACCATCGCCATACTTCGCGCCTACTCTAGGCTGAAGCTTAAGAACCATACGCCCCTGTTCATCGATGAGCCCGAGCTTTACCTTCACCCCCAGGCAAGGCGCAAGTTTTATCGGGTTATCGAAGAGCTTGCGGACTCGGGCACGCAGGTATTCCTTACCACCCACTCGACCGAGTTCGTCGACCTTGGGCATTTTGACCAGCTATTTCTGGTTCGGAAAAGCGCGGAGCGGGGGACGTACGTCAGGACGGCGAGACCACAACGTTTTATGGATGACCTGCAAATGCGTCTCGGGATACAGACCGACGAAGAACGTCTCATGCTCGAGTATCGTAACGCGTTCGAGAACACGGGCGACTCGCAGAAAGCCGCAGAGGGCCTCTTCGCTTCGAAGGTCGTGCTCGTTGAGGGTGAGAGCGAGTCGCTGATCTTGCCTTACTCGTTCGACAAGATCGAATACGACTACGATGGCAAAGGCATCTCGATAGTGCGTTGCGGCGGCAAGAATGAGCTCGACCGCTTCTATCGCCTCTACAGCGAATTCGGAATCCCCTGCTTTGTGATATTCGATGGGGATTCGCAAAACAAGGGCACCGAAGACGAGAAGCATACGGTTGGTGCCAACAAAGCGATTCTGTCCCTCTTTGGTTGCAACGACGATTACCCCGACGGCGAGCTTCACGATTCGTATTTGGGGTTCAGTACTCTGCTGGAAGACAACCTCGGCATCGGTCCCGTTGGTGCCAAAACGAAGGGGCTTCGCCTGTTCGTCAAATACAAGAACGAGATCGAGGGAGGTAAAGCAAGCGTCCCCGATTGGATTTGCAAGCTTGCCAAGAGGCTGGATTCCGTGCCAGGTGAAGCCGATTCCGTCCTCTTGGAGATGCCCGCCCCGGAACCTGAATGGGCCTACGATGACTATCCCTTTTAGAAAGAGGTGCGTTTAGATGGAAAAGATTGAATTGGGAACCGCCGATGGTGCCACGGAGAACATAGAAAAGATCGCCGAGCTATTCCCTCAAGTTATGACGGAGACGAAAAACGCCGAAGGAGAGCTTGAGCGCGTCGTCGACTTTGACGCGTTGCGCGATCTTCTGGGTGATGTAGCCGAAGGGCAACGCGAGCGCTACCAGTTCACCTGGCCGGGCAAGCGCGAGGCAAAGGCCGAGGCGCGCCGCCCCATATACAAGACGATGATTCCCGAACCAGGCAAGTCCAAGGATTGGGACACGACAGAGAACCTCTACATCGAGGGTGACAACCTTGACGCGCTCAAGATCCTGAAGGAAACCTACGCCGGCAAGGTGAAGCTCATCTACATCGACCCACCTTACAATACGGGCCATGACTTCGTTTACGACGACGACTTCGCCAAGACGCGAGGCGAGTACGACGCCGAGAGCGGCGACTACAACGAGGAAGGTGGCCGTCTGGTCGCCAACCCCGAGAGCAACGGTCGGTTCCATTCGGACTGGTGCTCGATGATGTACCCAAGACTCGCGCTGGCTCGAGACCTGCTTACTGCCGACGGTGCCATCTTCATCAGCATAGACGACAATGAGGTCAATAATTTACTGAACCTTATGAATGAGTTGTTTGGTCAAGAGAACGAAATAGCGACTTTTGTTTGGGAAAAGATGTATACAACGAAGAATGATTCATCCGTTGTTTCGAACAAGCATGAGTACGTTTGTTGTTTTGCGAAAAGCGTGAACACTTTGAGTTTTAATTTGCTCCCGCGAAGCGATGAAATGGATGCTCGATATACAAATCCCGACAACGATCCCCGTGGCCCGTGGAAAGCGATTCCCCTTTATGCCAATGGCGAAAGAAAGAATGGGAGGTATGAAGTCGTTTCACCTTCAACAGGAACGATCCATCTGCCAAAGCCTAATTCGCATTGGCGATACAGAAAAGAAGACGTTGAGAAGCTGATATCCGATAACCGGATTTACTTTGGGGCCGACGGGCTGGGACAGCCAAATTTAAAGCGTTTCCTGAGTGAGGTTAAGCAAGGGATTAACGTCTCATCTTTATGGAAATCAAACGAAGCCGGAACGAATGATTCTGCAAAAAAAGATATTAGGGCTTTGTTTGATGGGGATAGTCCATTCGATTTCCCGAAGCCGCTCATGCTCATGAGGCGAATCCTCGACATCGCGTCATCCGATGAGTGCACTATCCTTGACTTCTTTTCGGGCTCCGCCTCCATGGCGCAGGCAGTCATGGAGAAGAACGCCGAGGATGGCGGGAACCGTCGGTTCGTACTCGTGCAGATTCCCGAGGAGACCACAGGCCAGTTCTCCACGCTGACCGAAATCGGTGAAGAGCGCATTCGCCGTGCGGGTGCTAAAATCGCTGCCGAAATCGATGAATCCAATAAGCAGCTCGAGCTCGGTGCCGATCCAAAACCATACCCCGACTTGGGTTTTCGCGTGATACGCATTGATTCCTCGAACTTCAAGGACTTCTATCTCACGCCTGGCGAGACCTCACAGGAAAGCCTCTTCGACTTCGCCGACAACGTGAAGAAGGGGCGCTCCGACCTGGATTTGCTCTTCGAGGTGCTGCCCAAGCTCGGCATCCCGTACTCCGCGAAGATCGAGGAGCGCATGCTCGCCGGCAAGAAGGTGTTCTTTGTTGACGGCGACAAATTGGCGGCCTGCTTCGATGCAAACGTGGGTTCCGATACCATCGAGGAGATGGCGAAAGCCAAGCCTTGGTACGCTGTCATACGCGACTCGTCCATGGCCGACGACGCCACGCACGCCAACTACGAGGAGCTGTTCCGCACCTACAGCCCCGACACCGTTCCCCAAGTGATTTAAGGCGTCGACATGAAGTTCAAGTTCAAAGTTCAACAGTATCAAACCGACGCCGCAGACGCGGTGACCTCGGTCTTCGAGGGGCAGCCCAACCAGGGCGCCTCCGTCTACCTGCGCGATCTGGGCCGCAAGCCCAAGCGCGCGCAGGGTGAGATTGACTTCGGCGGCGATGACCCCGAGGGCTACGCCAACGCGCCCGTCGCGCTTTCGACCTCAGGCATTCTTGCCAACGTGCGAGCGGTGCAGCGACGCAACCAGATCCCCGAGTCAGAGGAGCTTTTCTGCGGCATGGGAGCCTGTCAGCTGGACGTCGAGATGGAGACGGGCACCGGCAAGACCTACGTCTACACCAAGACGATGCTCGAGCTCAACCGCCTGTACGGCTGGTGCAAGTTCATCGTGGTGGTGCCATCGGTCGCCATCCGCGAGGGCGTGGCCAAGAGCCTGGAGAACACCCAGGAGCACTTCTTCTCTCAATACCACAAGAAGATTAGGTTCTTCATATACGACTCGGACAACCTGACCGAGCTGGATGCGTACTCCCAGTCGAGCGACGTAAACTGCATGGTCATCAACATGCAGGCGTTCAACGCGTCGATGAAGGAGGGCGCAAAGAACAAGGCGGCGCGCATCATCTTCGACGAGCGCGACGAGTTCAGCAGCCGAAGGCCCATCGACGTCATCGCTGCGAACCGCCCCATCGTCATCTGCGACGAGCCCCAGAAGATGGGAAAGAAGGGAGGCGCGACCCAGAAGGGCATCGCCCGCTTCAACCCGCTGTTCGTGCTGAGCTACTCGGCAACTCACAAGGAGAAGCACGACCTGGTGTATGCCCTGGACGCCTTGGACGCCTACAACCAGAAACTCGTCAAGCGCATCGAGGTGAAGGGCTTCGCCCTCAAGAACATGCGAGGAACCGACGGTTATCTGTACCTGCGCGACATCGTGGTGAGCAAGAACCGCGCCCCCGAGGCAGTTATCGAGTTCAAGTGCATGGGATCCGGCGGCAAGGTGCGCAAGAAGACCGCACGCTTCAGGGAGAGCGACAGCATCTACGATGCCAGCGGTTCGACGAAGCTCGAAGCGTACCGCAGCTACACGATTGCGAGCGGCAACGACGGCGTGGTCCCGCCCCAGGATGGGCACCCGGGCTACGTGCGCTTCTTGGACGGCTCTATCGGGGACGACGGGCGCATCTACATCGGCGAGGTCTACGGCGACTCCGCCGCCGACGACATGCAGCGCATACAGATACGTGAGACGATCTTGAGCCACCTGCAAAAGGAGGAGGCGCTTTTCCGACGCGGCATCAAGTGCCTGAGCCTTTTCTTCATCGACCAGGTCTCGAAGTACCGCGACCTCTCCGGCAACGGCGAAACCGTGGGCTACGGCAAGATTTTCGAAGAGGAGTACGAGGCCATCGTCTCCGACAGATTGAAGCACCCGACGCAGGACGACATCCTCGACCCCTCCTACGCGCAGTACCTCGGACGATTCGAGGCGCGCTCGGTGCACTCCGGCTACTTCTCTGTGGACAAGAAGGGCAACGCCGTCGAGTCGAAAGCCGAGAAGAAGGCGGAGCGCGAGGACGGTATCGGCATCAACGACGACGACGCGAAGCGTGCCTATGACCTGATCCTGCGCGATAAGGAGCGCCTGCTTTCGTTCGATGAGCCCGTGCGCTTCATTTTCAGCCACTCGGCGCTGCGCGAGGGCTGGGACAACCCGAACATCTTCCAGATATGCACGCTCAAGGAGTCCGGCTCTGAGACGAGCAAGCGCCAGGAGGTCGGCCGCGGCATGCGCCTGGCCGTCGACCAGAAAGGCAACCGCCAGGACGCCGCTCTGCTGGGACCCGACGAGGTGCACCGCGTGAACCTGCTCACCGTGATCGCGTCGGAGAGCTACGAGACGTTCGTGAGGGATCTGCAGACCGATATAAGCAAGAGCCTGCGCGAGCGCCCGAAGAAGGTGGAGATGAACCTGTTCAGCGGACGCGACGTCGTGTTCGACGGCGAGACGGTCTCCTTCACCGAGGAGGAGTCGAAGCGCATCTACAAGGCTCTTTACAAGTGCGACCTCATCGACGACGACGACAAGCCGACCGCCGAGTTCCGCAAGGCCGTCGAGGACGGCACCTTCGTGGAGTATTTCGTCGTGAAGCTGCCCGAGAAAATCGCCGACGCTGCCCATGCCAAGGCGGTCGAGGCGCTGGTGAGAAGCATCTATGACGCGCACGCGCTCGACGGCATGATCGGGCGCGCCCGGGAGAAAATCTCCGAGAACACGCTGACCGATAACTTCGCCAAGCGCGAGTTCAAGGAGCTGTGGGCGCGCATCAACCGCAAGCATGCCTACACGATGAGCTTCTCGGACGACGAGCTGAGGCGCAAGTCGATAGAGCGCATCAACAGCGATCTGCGCGTGAGCAAGCTGCAGTACACCCTGACGGTCGGCGGGCAAAAGTCGCAGGCCACGCGCGACGAGGTGCAGGGCGGCAGCTCGTTCGGTCGCACGCAGACCGAGACCCGCGATGTTGACGCGGGCACGGCGTCCGTGGGAGTGACGTACGACCTCGTGGGCGAGGTGGCGCAGGCCGCCGCCATCACGCGCAGGAGCGCCGCGACGATTCTCGCCGGCATCGACCCCAACGTGTTCGGGCTCTACCGCGTGAACCCCGAGGAATTCATCAAGAAGGCCGCGGCGCTCATCGTGTCGGAGAAGGCGACGATGGTCGTTGAGCACATCAGCTACCACGAGATCGACGACGCCTACGACGAGGCGATTTTTACCGAGCGCATGCCCGACAACGCGAGCAAGGCGTACGAGGCCAAGAAGAACATCCAGCGCTTCGTGTTCCCCGACTCCGACGGCGAGCGCAGGTTCGCCGAGGACATGGACGCCGCCGCCGAGGTGGCGGTCTACGCCAAGCTACCGCGCACATTCCAGATCCCAACGCCGGTGGGCAACTACGCACCGGACTGGGCAATTGCCTTCAAGGAAGGCAGCGTGCGCCACGTGTTCTTCGTCGCCGAGACAAAGGGCACCATGGACACGATGGAGCTCTCCGGCGTGGAAAATGCCAAGATCGCCTGCGCCAAGAAGCTCTTCAACGAGATGAGCACCAGCGGCGTGCGCTACCACAACGTGGCGACGTACGAGGACCTGCTCGAGGTAATGGGCAGGATGAGCTAGGCCGCGCTTATGAATCATAAGGAAAACCAAGAAAAGGCAGAGCTTTCGATTTATGAGCAATCGCTGAAAGCCGCGAGAGCAAAAGGCGGAGAAGCGAGAAGGAACGTCGCCCGACTGTCGGGCGACGCCCGCCCATTCGATAGGCCCGATATTCTCATCACGGCCGAAGGTGGAAGAAGAATAGTCGGTTTAGAGCACTTCCGTGTTGACCACCATATCGGGAGAGGCAAGAAGGTTGAATCCAAGTCCGCAAGGTTCTCTTCGGATGCGGAGCGGTTTCGAAAGAAACACGAGGATGCAGCTCGTAGGGGCGCTCTGGCAGAAGAGGCTTACCGAGGGTTCGGCGATTTGATCAGCCGGGCGATACGGGAGCAATCGAACGCCTGCGTTGACGACATCAGGACTTCGCTCGACGCGGGACTGTTCGGCAAAGACGGTCGCGGGCATGCGTTTAAGCTCGATGCGTATCGCGAGAACATAACGCAGATTGACGCCAATGCCGATATCCGCCTTGGATTCCTGATCGAGATCCATGCGGATTTGCGCCAATGGTTCCTCAATGATGGCTTTAAGGAGACCAAGGTATCTCCAGGTCAGTTCCCAATAAGTTGCGAAGCCTATGAGCTTCTCAAGAAAGCATCGGCTCACGTTGATTGGATCTTGCTTGCGTTTTGCCCGCTTTACGGCGATGAGGTGAGAGACGCTGCGATTATCAGATGCTGCAACGGCATGTTCGAAACGAGTGCCGCTCGACAAGGCATTATCCAGACACCATATTTAGGCCTTGGAAAAGAAGCGCCTTTCGGAAGGCAGGATAGACAAGGAGAGGTTGAGTTCGGTGTCGGAAGCGACGGTGTTGACTATCTGGTCGAAAACACGTCCGAGCAGATGGACGCCATCGAGTTGTTCAACAACGCGATAAGCGGAGCCGCCGAAGCGTTCAATCTGGCGCGGAGGGGAAAACCCTTTGCTGCGACGATGTCCGTTCAGCTTGCCTACGACATAGCAAAAGACCCCTTGAAACACAAAAACGGGAATGTTGAGCCGCAGGATGTCCTTAAGGCGATTGGCGGAATGGATCCGTCAGAGAAGAACGCGCGGATGGAGAACTGGCGGAAGCAGTGGCTCATCGATAACGTATAGCTCAGTTTTCGATTGATATGCGGACGAGGCGCTTTGCGAGCCAACGATTTGATAGGAATGCAATGAAATACAATCTCGACAAGCTGAAGAAGGTCGATCTGCGCGATGTGTGGCCACACGAGGCGCTTGACTTCACCAAGTGGCTCTCCGAGGAGCCTAACCTTGCCATGCTGAGCTCCGCAGTCAGCATCGAGCTCGAGCTTATAGAGACCGAGTCGTCGGTGGGCTCGTTCAATGTCGACATCTATGCGCAGGAAGCCGGCACCGGACGCAAGGTGATCATCGAGAACCAGCTCGAGGACACCAACCACGACCACCTAGGCAAAGTAATCACCTACGCCGCCGGCAAGGGCGCCGAGGTCGTCATATGGGTGGTGGCCCGCGCACGCGACGAGCACCGTCAGGCCATCGAGTGGCTCAACCAGCACACCGATAGCGATTTCGGGTTCTTCCTGGTGGAGATAGAGCTGTGGTCCATCGGAGACTCCCTGCCCGCCCCGCGCTTCAACGTGGTCGAGCAGCCTAACGAGTGGACGAAGGCCATCAAGCTCAGCGAGGGCCTCTCCGAGACCGAGCGCGTGAAGCTCTCGTACTGGACCAAGTACCGCGAGGTGGCCCAGGCGACGCCTGAGTTTTTGAAGGTGTTCAGCCCGCAGAAGCCCTCGAAAGACCACTGGACCACGTTGCGCTGCGGCACGTCCGCCTATCACATCGCCCTGCTTATAGACACGCAGCACGGCCGCATCGGCATCGAGTTCTACGCGCCCGACGACAAGGAAATCGGCCACAAGGCCATCGACAACACCGATTTGTTTGAAGAACGTCTCGGCCTTGCGGCCACACCCTTTGACGCCAAGAAGGCATCGGGGCTTCGCTTCTACAAAGACGGCTGCAAGATCAAGAACAACGAGGCCGCCTGGCCGAGATTCATATCTGAGCAGCTCGAGTGGGCTCTTGCCATGAAGCAGGTCATCGGCGAATTGGGGCTGTAGGCGCTTACGTGTTTAGATGGCTTGCGGCCCTTCGTCTTTCCCTTTACGCAGCGCATCCTTGGAGTCGACGTTGCGCAGCAGGCTGGGGTCCTCGAACAGGCGGGTGCAGATCATGTCCGCGCGGTTCAATTCTCCGCCGTCTTCTCCGATGACGTTTTTGTAGAACCGCATCAGGAACGTGTCGTCGGGGAAGATGCTCGCCGCTGCGTTGCGGTATTGCGCTCGCACCAATGCATCGCGGAAGTAGCGTGCGTGCTTGGCGAAGGGGTCGTTCGCTACCTGGAACCCCAGGCTGTTCAGGTACAACTCCGAGAACACGGCGATGGTGCGGGTGTTCCCCTCGTAAAATGGATGGATTTGCCAGAGGAACGCGATGGTGTGGCAGAAGCGTCGCAGCTCCTCGTCTGTGAACGTCGTGTACGCCGCGGCTGCCTCGTTCGCGAACGCGCCGCGAAGGGACATCTCGTAGGTCAGCGGGTCGGCGTACAGCACGCTGTCGCCGTTGAGGATTTCCTCCTGCTTGATTAGGCGCTCGCTTTTGAACCGGCCGGGGTGGTATACCGCGGGGTCGAGGTCCTGGAACAGGTATGCGTGGATGGTGGTGAGCATGTCGGGCGAAAGGAAGAACGCGTCCCCCCTTCCCCCTTGAATACTTGATGGCGCTTGCCGAGAGCGGGGGCTTGCTTCGCCGCCTGCACGTATACTGGTTACATAGTGCGAATCGCGGGGCTGGTTGGGCGCCGCTTGATGAAAGGCTGTCTCGTGTCCGAAAAGTTGAAGATCGGCGTGCTGCTCTCCGGCAGCGGCACGAATTTCCAGGCCATCCTCGATGAGGCGGAAAAGGGTCTGCCCGTCGAGGTGGTGAAGGTGGTCGCGTCGCGTCCCGATGCGTACGGCATCGAGCGCGCCAACGCCGCAGGCATCCCCGTGCTGGTCATGAACCGCGAAAAGTACGCCGACCCCGAGGCGGCCGACGCGCAGATCGTGGCTGCGCTGCAGGAAGCCGGCGCGCAGTACGTGGTCATGGCCGGCTACATGCGCAAGGTCACGCCCGTCATGCTCGACGCCTTCCCCAACCGCGTGCTCAACCTGCATCCGGCGCTTTTGCCCTCGTTCAAGGGCGCGCACGCTATCGCTGATGCGTTCCACGCGGGCGTGAAGGTCACAGGCGTCACCGTCCATTTCGCCAACGAGGACTACGACAAGGGCCCCATCGTGGCGCAGGAGCCGGTGCGCGTGGCCGAGGGCGATACGCTTGAAACCCTGGAAGCCCACATCCACCAGGTGGAGCACGAGCTGTACCCGCGCGTGCTGGGCTGGCTGGCAGCCGGCCGCGTGAGCGTCGACGCGGAGGGCAAGGTGCACCTTGCTGAGTAGGGAAACGCTGGCGGGCATCGCCGCCGATCTGCGCGCGGGACGCGCGGTGGAGCTTTCGCCTGCCGACTTCCCGTGCTTTTCGGCTGCCGCGCTGAAGGGTAACATGCACGTTTCGCCCGATGACTTGGGGAAACTGTCTGCCGCCCTCGCCGCCGCCGACGCGTCTACCTTCGAGCGTGCTGCCCGCGCTATGGCCGAGGGCGACCTGGCGTGGCTCGGTTTCAAGGTGGTGTTCGACCCCGCTGCTGCGCAGGCCAACACCGACAACGAGGTCACGAAGAAGTACGGCGACACCGGCTCGGCCGACGGCGCCGGCATGGTGTTCTTCTGCAACGACGCGAAGGAGATCGTCTCCTCGCGCATGCCCAGCCCGCGCGATACGTTTCAGATGAAGGACATCACGCGCGGCCCCGGCATGCACAACGAGCAGTTCGATGGCTTGACCTGGCTTTCCGTGCCGCTGTTTAACCAGGTGCGCGTGTGGCTGCTCGGCGCCTCCGACGCCGCTGCCGAGGTGAGCGCGCTGGCCGCGCACGTGGGCTTCGCCGTCACCGCGGTCGACTACGACCCGGCGTACCTCTCGCCCGAGCGCTTCCCCGACGCCGAGCGCGTGCTGCTCGACGGCGGCAACTTCGACGAGCTGGACAAGCTCACCTCCGCGCCCGACGACTACGTGTGCGTGCTCACACGCGGCCACATGTTCGACCCCGAGGGCTGCGTGTGGGCCGTCAAGCACAACGTTCACTATGTTGGCATGATGGGCTGCAAGGGGAAGAACTCCACCGTGCACGACCTGGTGCTGGCTCGCGGCGCCTCCGAGGCGGACTGGGAACGCATCAAGCGGCCCATCGGCCTGAAATTCGGCGCCAAAACCCCGGCGGAATTGGCTATCTCCATCGTGGCGGAGCTGGTCGATGTACGATATACGCAGCGCTATAGCCCCGAGGCGCGGGCGCGTCACGAGGAAAGCCTGGGCCGCTAGGGCTCGGCAGGCAACCCTGAAACAGGCATCTTGCGGGCGGCGCTTCGGCGCAAAGCCCCGCTTTGCGATAAGGAACGGACTTACAAGGAACGGTTCAAGGTAAGGAGAGAGCAAGTGGCAGATCCGAAGGTCAAGCGCGTACTCATCTCGGTGACGGACAAGACGGGCGTCGTCGAGTTCGCCCGCGCGCTGCATGACGAATTCGGCGCGGAGATCATCTCCACGGGCGGCACCGCCCGCGTCATCGCGGAGGCCGGCGTGCCGGTCACGCCTATTGACGAGGTGACGAAGTTCCCCGAGATGATGGACGGTCGCGTGAAGACCCTGCATCCGATGGTGCACGGCGGCCTGCTGGCCAAGCGCGACAACGCCAAGCATATGGCCGAGGCGGCCGAGCACGGCATCCAGATGATCGACATGGTGGTCGTGAACCTGTATGCGTTCGAGAAGACGGTCGAGTCCGGCGCGGACTTCGGCACCTGCATCGAGAACATCGACATCGGCGGCCCCTCCATGCTGCGCAGCGCCGCGAAGAACTTCGAGAGCGTCACCGTGGTCACTGACCCCGAGACCTATGAGGGCATCCTTGCTGAGATGCGCGCCAACGGCGGCGCCACCACGCGCGAGACCCGCATGGAGCTGGCCCTCGAGGTGTTCGAGACTACCAACGCCTACGACGGCGCCATCGCCGACTTCCTGTTCGACCAGGTCCAGGCCGCGCATCCGCACGAGCACGGCGAGGGCTGCGGCTGCGGCTGCGAGGAGGGCATCGAAGCCCAAGGCGAGTTCCCGCCCGAGTGCGCCCTGTACATGCAGAAGCAGCAGGACCTGCGCTACGGTGAGAACCCGCATCAGCAGGCCGTCTTCTACCGCGTGGACGAGTTCGCCCATGAGCATAGCCTGGTCAACGCCCAGCAGCTCAACGGCAAGGAGCTATCCTACAACAACATCCTGGACACCGACGCATGCTGGTCGCTCGTGCGCGAGCTCGACGAGCCGGCGGTCATCATCCTGAAGCACCAGAACCCCTGCGGCTCCGCCACGGCCGAGAACATCACCGAGGCCTACGACAAGGCCTTCGCCTGCGACCCGAAGAGCGCCTTCGGTGGCATCATCGCGGCGAATCGCCAGGTCACGCTGGAGATGGTCGAGCACATCAACGAGAACAAGCAGTTCGTCGAGGTGCTCATCGCCCCCGAGTTCGAGTCCGCTGCGCTTGAGCTTCTGCAGCAGAAGAAGAACCTGCGCGTGCTGCGCACCGGCGGCATCGACGCCCCGGCTGCCGTCGAGGTCCGTTCCGTCGACGGCGGCGTGCTGGTGCAGGACGTCGACCACGTGTCCGAGGATCCCGCAACCTTCACCGTTCCCACCGATCGCAAGCCCACGGACGCCGAGATGCACGAGCTCATGTTCGCATGGCGCGTGTGCAAGGGCGTGAAGTCCAACGCCATCCTGGTGTCGCGCGACCACGCCGGCATCGGCATGGGCCCGGGCCAGCCCAACCGCGTGGACAGCGCGCTGCTGGCATGCAAGCGCGCCCATGAGGCGTGCGAGCGCATGGGCGTGGAGCCCAAGGGCCTGGTGTGCGCGTCCGACGCGTTCTTCCCGTTCCGCGACAACGTGGACACGCTGGCCGAGTGGGGCATCACTGCCATCATCCAGCCCGGCGGCTCCGTGCGCGACGAGGAGTCCATCCAGGCGTGCAACGAGCACGGCATCGCTATGGTGTTCACCGGCCATCGCCACTTCCGCCACTAGTTTGCGAAGCCGGCGGGCGGGGCGGGTGCGCTGTTTGGCGCGCCCGCTTGGTGCGTCCGCACTGACGGATGTGTCTCGTTGAGGGCGTGTGCGCGTGATGCGCTTGCGTTCGAGTCGCCGGCATCGCTTGCTTCCGTTGCGCCCGAGGGGCGCGGGGGAGCGAAACCTGCGAGCGGTCCGCCTTTTCGGCGGGCCGCTTTCTGTATGCGCTGATTTTGACGAGTCCGTGCGGTTTTCGCGCCGGTTTTTTCTGACGAATGCGTGACATCCCCGGCGTTTTGGTTGTGCGGCGGGCATCGTCCCGTATAGTCGGCGTTATGAAGAAATCAGAAGCGCTCAAAATACTGGGTTTGGCCGATGGGGCTAGCGACGATGAGATCAAAAAGGCTCATCGCAAGCTCGTCATCGCCCATCATCCCGACAAGTTCCCCCTGGACTCGAAGGAGCACGCCGAGGCCGAGGAGCTCACCAAGCAGATCAACGAAGCGCGCGACGTGCTGATCAACCGCAGCTGGTCGCCGGAGTTCGACCCGCGCCGCGACCCGCGTCCGTATGCGGGTAACCCCTATGCGCACCCGACGGGTTCGGCGGGGCAGGGCGGCGCGTCCGGCCAGGGCAACCCGTTCGACCCGTTCGCCGGCTGGCCGTTCGGCGGTGCGGCCCAGGGTCAGACCACGTACGTGTGGACCAGTTGGGACGACATCTTCAGCGGCGCGGCAGGTTCGCAACGCCCGGGTTCGCAGCAGAACGGCGCAGGTCAGCGCACCGGTGGCGCCGAATGGCCGTTCGGCGGCTTCACGGTTGAGTACGACCCCTTCGACCCGTTCGCGCCGTTCCGCGCAGCACGCGCGCAGCAGCAGACCGGCGAAGAGGTGTTCGCCCGCGCGAAGAAGGGCCTGCGCGACGAGGCGCTCATGGTCGCCGCCAAGGTGGTGGCGCTTGCGGTGCTCTCCATCGTCGGTTCCTCGGCAACGGGCCTGTTCCTGTATGTGATGGCCTCCATCATCTACGGCCTGTACAAGCGCATGGGAAGCCTGCTCGTCATGCTGCTGGTGCCCATCATGATCTTCGGCGCGCCGCTCATCTTCATGCTGGCGCCGCGCAATGGCTTCGTAGGCGCTCCGCTCACCGTGGCGTTTTTGGTATCGGTGCTGTTCGACGTGCAGAACCTCCGCGACCGCATCCGCACGTACCAGGCGGCGAAGGTGGGGCTGTAGGGAAGCTAGCCGCCCAGAACGGCGTGTGCTAGGGCGAAGCCCAGTGCGGCGGCGCCTAGGGTCAAGCCGTAGGTGACCACCAGATATGCGGTCGCTTCCCCGCGATGCCCTTCCGTGACCATGTCGACGGCCTCGCAGTTCATGGTGGAAAGCGTGGAGAAGCCGCCCAGAAACCCCATGGTCAGCGCTATGTAGGCGGTTTGCCCAAGCGCGGCGGCTCCCGCAAGCGCCGTCCCGGCGACGGTGCACGACGCAAGGTTCACCAGCAGCGTCGGCCAAGGAAACCAGCTGTTCGAGCGGGGCTTCATGAACGAAAGCGCCCTATGGCGACACAGCGCGCCTGCGGCTCCGCCCAGGCCGACCATGATCAATGTCAGCGGGCTCATTGCGCACCGCTCTCGTTTTGCGGGGAATCCGCCTGCGGGGCCGCGAGTTGGTGATGCGCGCTGTAGCGCGGGCCCATGGCATCGGCAGCACGCTTCCCTGCGTAGGCGGCACCGAACGTGGCGAACACGGTGATGCCCAGGTACAGCGCGAACATGCCGAAACGCCCCCGCTGCAAAAGCGCCAGGTTCTCGGTGGAAAGCGCGGCGATGGTGGTGAACGCCCCGATAAGCCCGATGCCCATCGACTTCACCAACGGCGCCGGCAGGTTCGTTCGGCGCGCAACGAATTGATTGACGATCTCCAACGTGAAACAGCCGAATATGTTCACCGCGAGCGTGGCGACGGGGAATCCGTGCTGCGCGGGCAAAAGCATCTCCAGGGCGTAGCGCGCCGTGGCGCCCAAAAAGCCCATGACCAGCACCAACGGCGCCAGGGAACGAGGGCTGCGCAGCGCATGGTCCACCGCATCTGGGATATTGCCGTGCACTAATGCCCCCCTGTCCGAATCGAGCTTGCTGCACAGCAGTATACCGCCGCTTGCAAGAGGGCGGGCTTGGTCGCTGGGGTTTCATGCATAGGGGGGCGGAATTCGTTCCTCCGCTTGGCGCCAAGGCTTGGGGCTCGGGTTTGCGGTGCGCGAACGTACTTGCGTGCCGGACGTACGCGGAAGCTGCGGGGTCGGGGTTTCGGTAGTAAAAAGGTCGGCGGGGGAGGTCTTTGTTCCGAAGCTGTTCCTGATTCTCTTTTCGTCTCCATGCCGGTCGGGCGCTGCTCTTTGCGTGAGGGCCTGGCGCTGGTCGTGCGGCATAGCGCTGATGGGGGTATACTTCCTTATTATGCTTAGAGTGCCGCGCTTGCGTTGGCTGCTAGAGAAGGGGGTTGCCATGGTCATCCTTGACGAACCGTATGCTTCGCCGCAGTTGTTGGAATGGCTTGAGTCTTCGCAACACCCCGTGCTTCGCAATGCGTTCTCTGAGCGCATGGCTTTTGCGGCCGGGCGGGCGTTGCACCTGGTCGACGAGGACGAGGCGGCCTCGCGCCTTTCCGCAGGCGAGCGCGTGTACACCAACTCCGAGAACACGCTCGAGTGGATCTGCTCGCATGCTGACAATCCCAGCCTTACGCACGCCATCACCGTGTTCAAGGATAAGGTTGCCATGCGCAAGCTTTTGGCACAGATGGACGAGAACTTATTTTTCCGTGCATGCACAGCTGATGAGCTGGGGAAACTCGATTTCGCCAAGCTTGAGCCGCATATCCCGTTCGTGGTGAAACCCGCACGCGGGTTTTGCAGCATGGGCGTGCACACGGTGCGCTGCCGTGCCGATTGGGATGAGGCGCTTGCCGATTTCGCGTCGAACGCTGCCGCTTGGGCGGACATGTACCCCGACAGCGTTGTTGCCGGCAACGATTTCATCCTGGAGCAGTTCATCACGGGGCAGGAATATGCCCTGGATGCGTTTTTCGACGAGCAGGGCGCGGCGCACGTGCTCAACGTGCTGCGTCATGATTTCGCCGGTCCCGATGACACGTCCGACCGCATGTACACCACGTCAGCAGCCATCGTGCGCGAGAAGGCGCCTGCCTTCGAGGAGTGGCTGTCGCGCGTGAATGCCCTGGTGGGGGCGCGAAACTTTCCCGTGCACGTTGAGGTGCGCGTGGACGAGCAGGGTAGCGGCGCCATCCGCCCCATCGAGTTCAACCCCCTGCGATTCGCCGGCCTGGGCGGCACCGACGTTGCCCAGCACGCCTATGGGTTCCGCAGCTATGAGGCGTTTTTGACCGACACGCTGCCCGATTACGATGCGGCGTTCGCCTATGCGGGCGACCATGTGTACACCATGTCGCTGCTCAATCCGCCGGAGGGCGTGACGGGAGCTGAGGAGTTCGATTACCCGGCGTTCTCCGAGTGCTTCGATAGGGTTTTGGAGCTGCGCGAGTTCGATGTGCCCACGTTTGGCTGTTACGGCTTCCTGTTCGTGGAAACCGACCTTGACGAACGCGGCAAGGCAGAGCTCGATTTCCTGATGCACACCGATTTGCGCGAGTTCCTGAGCTGCGACGACGCCGCAGGCCAACGTTAGGCGGCTGCATGAAATTCAACGTCAAGAACCTTTTCATGGGCGTGGTGCTCATCATCGTGCTTGCGGTGGTGTTTTTGCGCGGCGACCAGTTGGTGGAGCTGGGCGAGACCATGAAGCAGGGAAGCCCCCTGCCGCTGGTCGCGGCCATCCTCACGCAGCTGGGGAAGTATTTCGCGCAAAGCTTCGCCTATTCGCGCAGCTTCGCCGCCGTGGGCGAGCGCATGGAGCCGAAATCCACGTTGCCGCTGGTCTTCGGCACGTTTTTCATGAACACCATCGCGCCGTCCATGAACTTGGCGGGCACCACGTTGGTGGTCGACGACGCGCGACGGCGCGGTATCCCCGCCGGCAAGGCCACGGGCGCGGCGCTGCTCATGCAAATCACCATCGATGGCGCGTTCTCCACGCTCATGGTGTGCGCGTTCATCTTCTTGGCGGTCACGGTGGGGCTGTCGCCTGTGTGGTTCCTTATGGGCATGGTGGTATTGTGCCTGGTGGGGACCATGGTGGCGCTGCTTATCTTGGCGCACAAAAAGCCCGGTTCGCTTATGCGCCTTTTGCGGCCCGTCGAACGCGTGAGCCGCAAGGTGGTCGGGCGTGTGCGCAAAAAGCCGCTCGAGCCGTGGGCCGAGCGCATCGCGCAGGCGTTTTCCGAGGCGGCCGGCATGATCGGCCATAGCCCCAAACCCACGCTTCAGGCGTACGGGTGCTCGCTGATCGCCAGCTTGTGCGAGCTTTCGTGCTTCGCGCTGGTGGGCATCGGGTTCGGTGTCGACACGGCGCCGGCGCTGGTTTGCGGTTATGTGGTGGCAACGCTGTTCGCCATGATTTCGGTCACGCCGCAGGGCGTGGGCGTGGTCGAGGCGGCCGTCGTGGTGGCATTCACCAGTTTCGGCGAGTCGGCGGCGGCGGGTACGGCAATCGGCCTGGTGTATCGCGGCATCGTGTTCTGGATGCCGTTCATCATCGGCGCCGTGCTCATCAACACCACGAAGGCGTCCAAGGGCGACGTGAAGAAGGCGGCATACGACCAGGACATGGGAGCCGTCGCCGGTACGGCTGCGACCGCGGCGCGTTTGCAGGAAGAGGCGCATGCCGACGCTGTTCGTTTCAAGCGCGCGGCCGCGCTGCGCTCACGCATGGCGGATGCGCATGCGGCGCATGGTGGGCAACAGGCCGCAAGTGCGGTGCCGGAAGGCGGCGCCGCGGTGGCGAGTGCCGCTGCTCAGACGGTGCCTTTTGCGGAGAGCGCTGAGTCCGCACCTGCCGCCGATACGGTGCCTTTTGCGGAAGGAGTCGGGTCCGAGCGCGCTAGCGTGACGGTGCCGCTGGACGCGCCGCGCCCGGCGAGCGGCGCCGCCAAGACCGTGCCGTTCGCGGAGGGGGCCGGGCGCGCTGGCGCTGCGGCGACGGTGCCGTTCGAGGTCGGCGACGCAAGGGTCGGCGATCGCCTTGTCGATCTTCCGGAGGTTTCGCCTTTGGTCACGTCGGAGGATTTGCCCGGGGAAGGTCCGGGTTCGCCAACGTATACTGAAATGGATAAACAATAGGCTGCGGGCCGCGGTTTTCGCGGCCCCTTCGTTTTCGGAGGTTTTCATGACCCTTCTGGATACTCTGCACATCACCTACGACGTGGTCACTCCCGAGCATGTTGAGATGTCCATGCCCATTTCCGAGGAGATTTACCAGCCGCATGGCTTTTTGCACGGCGGTGCCACGCTTGCCCTGCTGGAATCGTGCGCAAGCCGCGGCGCCGAGGCGCGCACCGATTTCGACAAGGAGTTGCCGTTCGGTTTGGAGTCCGATATCCGCCACAAGAAGCCGGGCAAATCCGGCGTTTTGCACGGTTTCGCCGACCTTGAGCACGAGGATCCCAGCTACGGCGGTCGCAAGCAGTTCTGGCACGTGGTGGCCAAAGACGACGCCGGCGATGTGGTTTCCGAGGGCACCTTCATCACCAAGATCGTCACGAAAGAGCACTTCGCCGAGAAGAACCGCCAACGCGAACAGCGCTAATCCGGACAGATAACCCTACGTCCCCGAAGTGTCCAAACCCTGACAGTTTGGGGACGTAGCACTAAGTGTCCGGATTTTGCTTTTTTTTGGGGGGGGGGATGCATGCAGGCGGCTTGTGTGTTTGCGTTCTTGCCCCCGGTTCGGTTGGTTTGACTTGTTTGGCCGGTTTCTGCCCTATTTCGAGGATGCGGTGTTTGTGGTGCTCGGATTTGCTTGGCGGTGCGTTTGGATTTCATTGGCAATTCGGGCAGTTTGTGGCGATGGTTGAAGAGAGGAAGCTGCACATGGAAGCGTTTGTGCGCGAGAGCCTGCTGGAGATGTACGAGACGAATCGCCAGTGGCTCGGCAACCTTGATCCCGAGGTCATGGAAGAGGGCTTCGTGCGCAATTCCGTCGTCGTGCCCGAGAAGGCCTGCAACTTCTTCGGCAACGCCTTCGGCGGCTACCTTATGAGCCTGGTGGACGTTTGCGGATGCGCGGTGCCTTGGACGCTGGGCAAGTACGTGGTCACGCAAACCTGCGATGTGCATTTCATCAGGGGCGTTATGCTGGGCGAGCACGTGTTCGTCGAGGCACGCGACGTACGCACGGGCCGCACGAGCTCCATCGCCGATGTGCGCATCGTCGACGAGCGGGGCAACGTGCGCCTGACCGCTACTGTCACTATGCACATCGTGCGCGATATCCAGCCCGAGGACGTAGGCGTCCAGCAGAAGCTCGAGTGAGCGTTTGCTCCCCAATTGTGGTTTAACTGCAGCAGGGCCGTGGCTTTTCAGAAAGGCTTAAGCTGCGGTCGGTATCATGTTCCGAAACGAACGTGAGCCGTGCACTTTTGCATGCGCGCAATTCTAGGAAGAACATGATGGGAGAACCTATCGACACTCATTTCGACAAGCGGGAGACGCCGCAAGGGCGTCATGCGCGCACGGCTCCGCGCTCGGGCCGTCATGCGCGCGCGGCGGCCGGCGCTAGCAGCTGGTCAGTTCGCAGGCGTTCGCTGGTGGCGGCGATCGCTGTGGCGATGGCTGCGTTGATAATCGTCGGCGTTTTGGTGGCTCATGGGCGCGCCGGCGCAAGCGGCGACGGCGATCAGATCGCCGCGCAGGAGGCCCTGGAAGCCCAAACGCTGGAGACGGCATATGCCGCCGATGACTCGACGGAAACGCAGCAGGACCAACAGTCCCAGGACGCCGAGGTTGCAGAATCCGTTGCTCCCGGCATGCGCCCCGATGACGCCGACGGGTTCTCCCGCAATCGTCGCGATGCCCTGGGTGCGATGGGGCAGGAGCTCCCGGACGGCTTCGGCCGCCCCAATGTGATGCAGGTGGTAAGCTTCACCGGCTTGAGCGGCACGAGCGCGAGCGTACCCGAGTTGTTCCAATATCCTAGCATGCCGGCAGGGTGCGAGATTTATTCCCTCGCCGCGGTTTTGCAAGCAATGGATCACGACGCCGACCCCGATTCCATCGTGGCGAACCAGCTGCCCTTCGACGTGGAGGGCGACGATTACGCCTCAGCGTTTTGGGGTGACCCGTACTGGTCGGGCGAGGGCATGCCGCCCGCCATCATGGCGGCGGGCAACGCCTTCCTTGAGGAAGCGGGTGCAAGCGAGCGCTTCGCCAACTTCACCGGCACCGATTTCGACGAGCTTGCCAGCAAAGCGTCATCTGGAACGCCGGTGCTCGTGTGGACCACGCTCGACTTCGAGGACCCGTACTTCGACGAGCCACTTGAGGCGAACTCCTTCTATGACCTGGAGCATTGCGTAGTGCTCCTGGGTGTGGAAGGCCACCGGGCGTGCATCATGGACCCCACGCAGGGCTACGTGACCGTCAACTACGACTGGTTCAAATATCTCTACGAGCAGTGCGGCTCCATGGCGCTGGCGATCGCGTAAACGGTTCGCGGCTATGCTATGCGCCGAGCGCGTTTCGGACACTTTACGCTACGTCCCCTAAGCGTCCGGGTTCGCTCGCTTGTCGGTGGCGGTGTAGACGCCGATTACGATGACGGCCGCCACCACCAGCATCGCCAGTAGTGACGCGTATGACACCAGGTAGGTGCCGAAGGCCTCGGTCAAAAAGCCCGGCAGGAAGGTGAAGATGAACCCGCCCAGCGCGTAGCACACCTGGAAGTTCTTGATGGTGCGCGTTTCCTTGCCGCGCGGCGCTAGCTCGATCGACCATACCGAAATTCCCACGGTGCCAAGCGACATGCCGATGCCGAACATGAGCACGCCCAGCCCGGCAAGCCCGGTGTTGCCCATGTCGGACAGGCACAGCACCGCCGTGCCGGCGATATACAGGGCGAAGAAGACCGCCGACCCGCGTTTTGTGCCGAAGCGGTCGAACGCCATGCCGCTGACCAGCTTCGCCACCGTCAGGCAAGCGCCGTTGACGGCCACGAGCGTGGCGGCGTGCTCGGCGGAGAAGCCTTCGGAGGTGAACAGCACGGCCAGGTAGTTGCCGCCGCCGACCGATACGCAGCCGATGATGATCATGGCCAGGAACAGAAGCGGCATGGTACGCGGGGAAAGATCGCGGTTGACGTGGCGTTTCCTTACGCGTTCAAGCTGCTGGGCGCTCTTCTCTTGCTCGCGTTTCACCGCCTTCGGGCTTCCCTCGTAGGGGGTAAGGCCCATGTCGCGTGGGTCGTTTCGCAGCAGAGCGAACACGGTCACTCCGATGACCAGGGCCAACGCCGATTCTGCCCTGAATGCGGTTTGCAGGTCGAAAGCGCTGATGAGCGCCACCGCCGCATTTGGGATGACGATGGCCGCCACGCCCGAGCCCACCGCGGCGACGCCGGCCACGGTGGCCACGTTCGCCCGGAACCACCGATTGATCAGCATGGTCGAGGCGATCATGCCGCCGAAGCCATAGCCCAGGCCCGTCAGCGCCGAGGCGCCGCACAGCATGCCGAAGTTGCTACCGGCGAGCGAGTACAGCGCGAATCCGGCGCTGACGCACAGCGTTGCCAAAAACGCGCCGATGCGGCAATCGACCAGGTCATAGTAGCGTCCAACCACGAGCATGGCCAGAAGCGACACGAACGTGCGCACCGATACGATGATCGACCCGCCCGAATGCCCGATGCCCGGCAGATCGACCAAGTAGGGCTGGTATACGGAAAACGACGTGGAGGGCAGGCCCACGTTCGTGAACAATATCAGGAAGCAGCACACGGCCACCACTGCCTCGTAATGTTGCTTGATCTTGGCGAATAACATGCGTTGGAACCACCTTTGGGACGGTATTGCCGTACTGCGCTTAGCGCGTACGGTTATCTAGCATAGCGGCGTCATGTTTCAATCGGCGAAAAGCTGACGGAATCGCGATAATGCGGCGAAAAGCGCGCGGGTTTGCGCTGTTCTCGATGGTGCTGGTGGTGGGGGTTTGCGGAAGCTTGAAGCTTCCGCAAAAGTCGGGGAAGCAAGTCGATGCCGTTGCAACCATATTTCAGGTGGGGCAAAACCGGGCCACGTGTTTCCGTCCGCGTTATACCGTAGGTTTGCCCGTTGCGCTCGAAGGTAACGTGATACCCTTGCATCTTATGATCAGGACGGAAAACATATCGCTTCGGTCGGCTGTGCGCGTGATTCGGGCTTTTGCGGCGCGCGAGACCGTGCTAGTCGTTGCTGTTGCGGCGGCCTTGGCGTCGTGCGCCCTTGTGCCGCCCGATGCCGGGTATGCCGCCTACGTTGATTGGCATACGCTGGCGCTGCTGTTCTGCCTGATGGCGGTGGTGGCGGGATTTCGCTCGCTTGGCGTGTTGGATGCCGCAGGGGCGTGGCTGGTCGCGCGTGCCCGGACGCAGCGCGCTGTTGCCGGCGTGCTGGTCGGGCTTGCGTTCTTCGCCAGCATGGCGGTGACCAACGATGTCGCGCTCATCACGTTCGTGCCGCTGGCTTTGGTGGTTTTGCGCCGTGCGGGCATGGAGGGGCGCATGTGCCTGGTTGCCACGCTCATGACCATCGCGGCGAACCTGGGCAGCATGTTCACGCCCGTGGGCAATCCGCAGAACCTGTACCTGTTCACGGCCTCGGGCATGGGTGTGGGGGAGCTTCTCCAGCTCATGGGGCCGTATACCGCTGCTTCAGGTACGATGCTGGTGCTCGCGTGCGTGCTGTGTTTTCGAGGCAGCGAAGTGCGCGGCGCGGGTGGCGTTGGCCGATTTGCATTATCGGGTGGTTTTGCGTCTGATGACACCGCCGGTAATCCAGCGATGCAAGTTCCGCCTGCGCGCCGGACGGCCCCGGAAGGCTACGCGCCTGATTTTATGACCGCCCGCTTAGCGAACGGGGTTTCGCCAGCGTCCTTGCCGCCTGAATCCGCTTCGCCTGATTGCTTCCCCGCCCGCTCGCGTAAGCGGTTGGCGGTGCATGGCATGTTGTTCGCGTGCTGCTTGGCTGCGGTTTTGGGCGTTCTGGATGTTCGCGTTTTGCTGGCGTTGGTGCTGGTGGGCGTTTCGCTTTCAGATGCAAGCTTATTGCGGCGCGTCGACTGGGGGCTGTTGGCAACTTTTGCGGCCCTGTTCGTGTTCGTGGGGAACATGGGCCGCGTTCCGGTGCTGCACGAGGCTCTTTCTGCGGCGGTGGGCGGCAACGCGCTGCTTGCTGCGGTAGGGGGCAGCCAGGTTGTCAGCAACGTGCCGGCGGCGGTGCTGCTTTCGGGGTTCACCGATCAGTGGCAGGCGCTGATCGTGGGCACGAATTTGGGAGGTTTGGGCACGCTTATCGCGTCCATGGCAAGCCTCATCACGTTCAAGGCGGTCATGGTGGGTCGCCCCGGCATCCGCGGGCGCTATCTGCTTGTGTTCACTGCGTGGAACATTGCGTTCTTGGCGGTTCTGCTCGCGCTTGCCGTGGTTTTGGGGGCGCTCTGATCGCCCTCAAAACCACGGTGCAGGAAAGTACCTTTGCATTGCGCAAACCGCGGCGTTTTCCCTCTATAGATAGCTGCCGGTCAGGCTGGCAGGGTTTTGGGCGATTTGCGCCGGGGTTCCGTGCGCCACCACGCGACCGCCTGCTTGGCCGCCGCCCGGACCCATGTCCACCACGTAGTCGGCGTTGTGGATGAAGTCAAGGTCGTGCTCGATCACCACCACCGTGGCGCCTTGCTCGACCAGGTGTTGGAACACGCTCAGCAACGTGCGCACGTCGCGCGGGTGCAGGCCGATGGTGGGTTCGTCGAACACGAACAGCGCCCCGTCCTGGGCTTTGCCCATTTCGCTGGCCAGCTTCAGGCGTTGCGCCTCGCCGCCGGAGAGCGCCGGCGTGGCCTCGCCGAGCGTGAGGTAGCCAAGCCCCAGGTCATGGAGCGTTTGCAGCATGGCGTGCGCCTTCTTCAGGCTGGCGCACGCATTAAGGGCTTCGTCGATGCTCATGGCCATAAGCTGCGCGAGCGTGTGCCCGTTCCAGGTGATGGCGTCGGCGTCGCCGCTGTAGCGGCGGCCGCGGCAATCGGGGCAGGGCACATCAACATCGGGAAGGAACTGCACGTCAAGCGACACCTGGCCGGTTCCGTCGCAGGTGGGGCAGCGCAGCTTGCCGGTGTTGTAGGAGAACGCGCCTGCCTTCAAACCCGCGGCCTTCGCCTCCTCGGTGCGCGCGAAGGCGCGGCGCAGGTCGTCGAGCACCCCGCAATAGGTGGCGACGGTCGAGCGTACGTTCGCACCGATGGGGGTTGCATCGATAAGCTGCGCGCGGACGATGCCGGCGGGGTCGATGTCGAGCACGCTGGCGGGCAGGTTTTCGCCTGCGTTTGCGCTGTTCAGTGCGGGAATCAGCTCCTCGAGCACCAGCGTGGTCTTGCCGCTTCCCGATACGCCGGTCACCGCTGTCAACCGGTTGATGGGCAGGTCTACCGACAGCGCGTGCACGGTGTGCAGCGGGCTGGTTTCCAGGTGGATGGTGCCGCGCTCGAACAGCTGTCCATCCGGGCAGCGCGGGCGCACGTTGGACATGGGGTCGGGCGCGGACACGGAAAGGGGCGCAGCTTCGGGGGCTTCCGCCATGCAAACGCTTGCCCCCGCCGATGCGGCGGACGCATTCGGCGTCGCCGCTTCGCCCGCCGACGATTCCGCCGCGGTTTGCGTTCCCGGCTTGGCCGATGCGGTTGCTACCGCGTTCGGCGTCGCGGCAGCCACCGGCGGCGCGTCTGCGGCGCCCTTCGTTTCGACATCCGGCAAATACCGCCCGATCAGCGAGCGGTCATCGGCCCGCAACTCGCCCGGCGTGCCGCAGGCGACCACGTGCCCGCCGCCCGCTCCGGCTTCTGGGCCCATTTCCACCAGGTAGTCCGCCGCGGCCAGGATGCGCGTGTCGTGATCGACCATCACCACCGAGTTGCCGTCGGCCAACAGGTCGCGCATAACGCCGAGCAGGCCGTCGATGTTGGCGGGGTGCAGGCCGATGGAGGGCTCGTCCAACACGTAGAGCACGCCGGTGGTGCGATTGCGCACGGCGCGCGCCAGCTGCACGCGCTGGCGTTCGCCGGTGGACAGCGTGGAGCCTGCGCGATCGAGCGACAGATAGCCCAGTCCCAGCTCAAGCAGCCGCCGCGCCGTATGCTGGAACGACTCGCAGATGGAGACCGCCATGGGGCGCAGGTTCTCGGCGAGCGTTTCCGGGACGCCGTCTACCCAGGTCACGGCCTCGTCGAGCGTCATCTCGCACGCCTTCGCCAGGTTTATCCCGCGCACGAGCGGGCCTCGCGCCGCCGCCGACAGGCGCGTGCCCTCGCAATCCGGGCACGGCCCCTCGGTCAGGAAGCGGGCCACGCGCGCCAGGCCCTTCTCGTCCTTCGCCTTCGCCAGCGCGTTCTCCACGGTGTAGACGGCGTTGTAGTAGGTGAAGTCGAGTTCGGCGAAGTTGTCGCCTTTCTTCGCCTTGTACAGAATGTGGCGCTTTTCGGCGGGGCCGTGGAAGACGATGTCGCGTTCCTCGGGCGTGAGCTCGGAAAACGGCACGTCAAGGCGCACGCCCATTTCGCCGCACACCTGCTTCATGAGGTCCCACATCAGGCTTCCCCAGGGAAGCACGGCGCCTTCGTTGACGGTTTTGCTCTCGTCGGGGACCAGCGCAGCTTCGTTCACGCGCCGCACGGTGCCGGTGCCGCCGCAGGTGGGGCAGGCGCCGCCGCTGTTGAAGGCAAGCTCCTCGGCGCCGGGCCCGAAGAAGGTCTTTCCGCAGGTCGCGCACGTGATCGGCTGCTCGGCGGCCACCGACATGGAGGGCGGGGCGTAGGTGCCGCAGTGCGGGCACGGGTGGCTGCCCACGCGGCTGAACAGCAGGCGCAGGCTGTTTAGCAGCTCGGACATGGTGCCGAAGGTGCTGCGCACGCCGGGGACGCTCGGGCGTTGGTGCAGCGCCAGGGCGGCGGGGACGTAGCGCACCTCGTCGACGTCGGCGCGCGCGGCCTGCCCCATGCGCCGACGCGTGTACGTGGACAGCGCCTCCAGATAGCGACGCGAGCCCTCTGCGTACAAAACGCCCAGGGCCAGCGAGCTTTTCCCGCTGCCCGAGACGCCGCACACGCCTACCAGCTGACCCAACGGGATGTCGACGTTCACGTTCCGCAGGTTATGGACACGCGCCCCGCGCACCTCGATATGCGAAGGGCTGGCGGGCGTGATGCTGGTTTTGCCGGTGGGCAGGTGATTCATGGCGGGGCCTTTCAGGCGATGGCGTAAGGTTGCCTTTCATTATAAGGTGAGCCCGGGGTGGGGGCACGGTCGGACACCTTGGGGACGTAGCGCTAACTGTCCGGATTGATTCGCCCGTATGTTAGCTATTCCGCCCGCCCGGACACATAGTGCTACGTCCCCGAAGTGTCCGGGGTGTGTGCTTGTTTGGTTGGCGGCGGTTGGCGCTTGTACAATGGAATCGACATCTACCGGGTCATCCAGACGAGAGGATATTCCTATGAGCAAGGTTTTGCTGGTCAACGGTAGCTCGCGGCAGGAGGGCAACACGTCGGTTGCGCTCGCCGAGGTTGCCGCCGCGCTTGAGGGACACGGCATTGAGACGGAAACCATGTGGCTGGGCAACAAGCCCGTCAACGACTGCATCGCCTGCGGCAAGTGCGCTGAGCTGGGCGGTAAATGCGCTATCGACAACGATGTGGTCAACGAGCTGATCGCCAAGGCTGCGCAGGCCGACGGCTTCGTGTTCGGCACGCCGGTGTACTACGCGCATCCCTCGGGCCGCATCCTGTGCGCGCTCGATCGCGCGTTTTACGCAGGTGGCGCGGCGTTTCGCCATAAGCCCGGCGCGGCGGTCGCCGTTGCGCGCCGTGGCGGCACCACGGCGTCGTTCGACGTGCTGAACAAGTACTTCACCATCTGCGAGATGCCCGTCGTGTCGTCCACGTACTGGAACAACGTGCACGGGCGCCTGCCGGGCGAGGCCGCGCAAGACGCGGAGGGCCTGCAGACCATGCGAAACATCGGGCAGAATATGGCGTGGCTGCTCAAGTGCATCGAAGCCGGGAAAGCCGCGGGCATCGACGTCCCCGTTGCCGAGCGCAGCCAGATGACGAACTACATCCGCTAGCTCGGGCGGCCAGATTGCGAACTTGCTCCGCTAGCTCGGGCGGCTCCAACCGTTATTTGACGCATTCGTGAAGCGCCGGCCATGTGCCGGCGCTTCCGTGTTAAATCCGGGAGCCTCTACGTTACATTTCGGAAATCTCGGGGAAATCCGCCGCAAAATGGGCCCGTATGAAAACTGCGGCGGTCGCAGTTGCGTCGCCGCTTGCGGAAACCGAACGTGCAAGGAGGCCCTTCGTGGCTAAGGTCAACCCGAATTACCAGAAACTTCCCGGCAGCTATCTGTTCTCCGAGATCGCTCGCCGTACCGTCGCGTACTCCGAGGCGCATCCCGAGGCGAAGCTCATCAAGATGGGCATCGGCGACGTCACGCGCCCGCTGGTCCCGGCCGTCATCGAGGCGATGCACGCCGCCGTCGAGGACATGGCCAAGTCCGAGACCTTCCACGGCTACGGCCCTGAGCAGGGCTACGATTTCCTGCGCGCCGCCATCGTCAAGCGCGATTTCCATGCGCTCGGCGTCGGCATCGCCGACGACGAGATCTTCATCTCCGACGGCGCAAAGTCCGACTGCGGCAACATCGGCGACATTCTGGACGTCGACAACGTGGTGGCCGTGTGCGACCCGGTGTATCCCGTGTATGTCGACTCTAACGCCATGGCCGGCCGCGCAGGCGACTACGACGAGGCCGCCGAACGCTGGACGAACATCGTGTACATGCCCACCACCGCCGAGAACGGCTTTTGCCCGGCGCTTCCCGAGGGCCGTGCGGACGTCATCTACCTGTGCAGCCCGAACAACCCCACCGGCACGGTGCTCAACGCTGAGCAGCTGAAGGTGTGGGTCGACTACGCAAACGCCAACGACGCCATCATCATGTTCGATGCCGCCTACGAGCGTTTCATCACCGAAGAGGGCGTGCCGCATTCCATCTACGAGGTGGAAGGCGCTAAGACCTGCGCCATCGAGTTCCGCTCGTTCTCCAAGACGGCGGGCTTCACCGGTGCGCGCTGCGGCTACACCGTGGTGCCCAAGGAGCTGGTGCGCGACGGTCAGAGCCTCAATGCCATGTGGAATCGCCGCCAGTGCACGAAGTTCAACGGTGCCAGCTACATCATCCAGCGCGGTGCCGCTGCCATCTACACCGAGGAAGGCGAGCGCCAGATCGAGGAGACGCTGGCGTACTACCGCAACAACGCGCGCGTGATCAAGGAGGGCCTCGAGGCTGCCGGGTTCACCGTGTACGGCGCGGTGAACAGCCCGTATATCTGGTGCAAGACGCCTGAGGGCGTGGGCAGCTGGGAGTTCTTCGACAAGCTGCTGACCGAGGCGAACATCATCACCACGCCGGGTGCGGGCTTCGGCCCCTCGGGCGAGGGCTACGTGCGCCTGACCGCTTTCGGCGATGCCGATGCCACGGTCGAGGCAATGGAGCGCATCCAGAAGCTCATGGCGAAGTAGGGGAGGCGGGCGATCGTTTGCTAGTGCTGCGATTGCGATTGCCATAGCGTACGCGGTAGCTTTGGCGTATATAGCCGCCGTTGCGTGCATAGTTGCAGCACCGGGGTTGTTGATGGCCGGCGCCGCAGGCGCAGTTGCCGCAGCGGACGCGGAGGTTGCGGCGTACTCAGCTGTCGTTGCATACGTAGTTGTCGAAAAAAGGGGGCCTGCGGCCCCCTTTTTTTCGTATGCTTGGATGCGCTCGCTGCCAAAAAGTGCGCGAGTGCGTGTTTATCTCGACGATGTACGATATGAACGAAGCATTAATTGTAATGAGCGCATGTATATTAGTATTTGCCGCGTCCCGATACCGCCGCCCGGTTGTGTTCGGGCCCTGATCGCCGTCTGCTCGCACGCACTCGCCCATTTTTTGGCAGCAAGCGCGTCGGACCCTGTCAGAAACGTGCCCGTTGGATGAACGGCGGCTGTCGATTGAAACGCGCTTGCAGGGACACGACAGCCCACCAGTGCAATGTGTATCCAGTTATCTAAGGGCACCGGTGTAGAACGGTGACCGGGATGCGGAGCGCAGGGTGGGAGAGCGAAAACAGGCCTAAAACTGTGCATTTTCTGCACAGTGAGTGAATCGGTCATCATTTACCATAGTAAAAAGCCCCGGATGTGGGATAAGCCACACCGGTATGTTAAACGGTGCGCAACGAATACCAATTGCAATGCGTTGTCTTGTGGGGTACTGCAAGTTGGATGTTGCGAGGCATTTCGAACGCGATCATCGCGAGGGTGCCTGCGGGGTTCCATCTTGCTTGGCCGTCAAAAAAGGGCGGTCGGTAAACTGCCGACCGCCCCAAACGGCATAGGGGTCGCACCAATTGGCATCAGCGCTTCCTGCTAGCAACCCTCGGCCGCCGTTGCGCCCTATGCCTGCGGGGCGCTTGCAGGCGCCTCGCCATGCGCCGACGCAGCGCCGCCTGCGGGCGCGGCCTCGTCGGCGTAGCTGTGCTTCTTCAACAGCATCGATACCGCCAACGCGGCAACTGCCAGCACCAGGGTGAACGCGAAGCCCCAGTGCACGCCGTTGGTGAACGCGACTGCGCCGCCTTCCGCGTTTGCCGCCTGGCCCATGCCCAGCAGGCTGGTGGCAACGGCGGTTGCGATGGCGCCGAGCACCTGCTGCAGGGTGTTCATCATGGTGGAGCCGTCCGCGTTCATGCGGTGCGGCAGCGAGTTCAGGGCGCTCGTCTGGCTCGGCGGCATGGCCAGCGGCACGCCGATCATCAAGATCACGTGAGCGCAGATCACGTACGCGATCGAGGAATCGGGCGTCGCGAACAGGAACATCACCGTGCCCGCAATGGACAGGGCGAAGCCTGTGCGGGCCGGGATGCGGGCGCCGATGCGGTCGTACAGCCCGCCGGCGATCACGGACACGATGCAGTTCACCACGCCGCCGGGCAGCATGAGCATGCCGGCCATGGCCACAGGCAGCAGCATGCCGCTTTGGATGTACTGCGGCAGCAGGTACATGGCCGACAGCGTGATACCGAAGTTCAGCATCACCAGCGTCACGCCCACGCGGTAGCCCTGCTGGCAGAACACGCGCACATCCAGCATGGGAATCTCCATGTGCAGCTGGCGATATACGTACGTGGCAATGCAAATCATGCCGATGACCAACGCGGATACCACCTCGACGCTGGTCCATCCGTACAGGCTGGCAAGCCCGGCACCCAGCACTACGCCGCCGAATCCCAGGCACGATAGCGCGCATGAGAGCGCATCGACGCGCGGGCGCGTCAGCTCGTAGGGGTTCACCAGGAACTTCGCTGCGAACACCATGGCCACGGCCAGCACCACGGCGAAGGTGAAGAAGATGAAGCGCCAGCTCAGCGCGCCGAGGATGATGCCCGAAAGGGTGGGGCCGATGGCGGGGGCGAACATGATGATGAGCGCCGTCAGGCCCATCGCAGCGCCGATTTTCACCGGGGCGAACACCTCAAGAACCACGGCGAACATCATGGGCAGCACCAGGCCGGTGCCCACACCTTGCACCAGACGTCCCGCTAGCATTACCTCGAAGCTGGGGGCAAACTCGCTGATCAGCGAGCCGACGAAGAACGCGCCCAGCGCGAACAGCGTGAGCTTGCGCACGCTGAACCACTTCATGAGCAAGCTGGCGAAGGGCAGCACGATGCCGATGACCAACATATAGCCGACGACCATCCACTGCATCACGGCGACGTCGACGCCGAACGCTTCGGTCAGCTGCGGCAGCGCGATGTTGAGCGACGTTTCGCTGAACATGCCCGTGAAACCGCCCAGGTACAGGCCCATCATGGTCAGGTAGGGGTGCGCAACCTCGATGTGCGCCTTATGGGGATCGAAACCTTGCATATTGTTTTCCGTACAATCCTTTCCGACTTTTGCGCAGCGCCCGCGCGGGCACAAATGCCCGACAAAACAAAAAGCGGGGGCTGCAAAGGAAGTTTTCATCCTTTGCAGCCCCCGCTTAAGGGCGCTACTGACTACCACTAATTGCTTTCAGCCTAGCAGAAAACAAGCTCGTTTCGTAAGCGTTAAAATTGTGGAGAAACGAAAAGCGCCTCCCGCGAAGGGAGGCGCTTCGTGCGCGTTATGCGCGGCGTTGGCGAAGCAAAGCGGTGCAGTGCATGCAATGCCGGCGAGGCGCTTCGTTCGCCTCCGCATAGTGCTATGCGATCTCGATCGGATAGCTGGCGATGGCGTCGTAGGTGTCGTTGTCCATCAGGCTGATGGTGCCGGCGACGTTCTTCATGGCGTCGATGTCGGTAACCTTGGTGTTGTCGAAGTAACCGAAGGTCTCGACGAACATACCGGGCTTGACGGTCTCGGTCAGGGTGAAGTCAACCATCTGGTTGTCTATGCTGAAGGTGCCGTACTCGGCCATGAAGAGGATGGTCTTGTCGGCGGTCTTGTTCTCAACCTTGAAGGTGTAGCCGCAGTCGTCGAGCAAATCCTGCTTCTTGTTCAGCACCGTGATGGTGCAGTTCTCGTCGTCGACGAGCACCTTGTCAACGGCAACGGTGTTCTTTTCGGTGGTGCTTGCAGCCTTGGAATCGCCGTCGTTGCTATTGGCCTTGACCTCGCCGCGCTCGAACGTCATGGCGTAGCCGTCCTCATCCATCTTCAGCTTACCGTCGGCGATGGTCGCGGTGATGGGGCTGCCGTCGATGGTGAATGTGGCCTCCGTGGCGCTCTTCGCCTCCCACGTGCCGTCAAGGGGCTCGCCGAACATGACGAGAGCGCAGGTGCCGTCTTCGTTGACGTTCAAGCCCACGCTCATGCCGAACGCATCCAGCATGGCGATGTCCTCGGCGGTTGCCTCTTCGCCGTCGGATACCATGCCCGCCAGCTTCCACGACCCGATGAACGCTTCTTTCGCGTCCTTGTCGTTGGTTGCGCCGCCACCGCCGCAGCCGGTCAATGCCAAGCACAGCGTCATCGCGCATGCTACCAACGCGCATACCAATAGCTTCCTCTTCATGTCCCTCACTCCCTTTCTGTTTGATGCTCCTATGGCGAACCTTCGGTCCCTCGCCGAAGGCGTGTGCCCTGCTCACGCGTTTGCCGCAAACCGAACCGGCAGGCGCCTATCCCATCGCGCCGCCGCAGTACTCGCAGCGCCCTTGCGCGTCGGGGACGGTGGTGGCGCCGCAGAACGGGCAGGTTTTCGCGGTCTTCGGTGCCGCGGCTGCCGCCGCTTGCTCGCGGACGGTCTCGCGCAGCTGGGTGAGCGCCTCGCGGATCTGCTGCGCCTGACGCTCCGCCTCGCGGTATTCCACGGAATTGCGCTCCTCGATACGGTAGTCGTTGACCTTGAACGTGATCTCGTTGAAGTACGGCGAGTTCACGTGGATGGTGACGTACACGTCGTAGTCGATGTCGTAGCGCGGCGGGTCGTAGCTTTGCGAATGGCCCTCGTCATCTTTCCAGGTAAGCTCGCTGCGCGTCTCGCGGATTTCGGTATCACAGCCCGTGACCTGGGAAAAGTCCATAACGTCGGGGTTTGCGTCGCGCCAACGGGAATTGCGCGTGACGATGAAGCGCTTCGCGTCCTCGTCGAGCATCACCTTCATGTCGCAGCCGAGCGTGCGGGTGACGTTGAGCTCCGCCACCTTCTGCCGGTTGGCTTCGCGATACTCCAGCTGCTCGGCGATCTGCTCGACGGTGCTCGCGCGTCGGTCGCTGAAAAACGGTGACAGCTTGCCCGCGCACTCCTTGCACAGGTTGCCGTCCTCAAGCTTGCGATTGCCCAGAAGCCCGATTTCGCCGCCGCAGATGCTGCAGGTTTTCTTTTCGAACATCTTTCCGAACAGCCCCATGTCGCGCCCCTTTCTTTGTCTCCGACTCCGTACCCAGATAATGGCAGAAGCGGGGAAGGCGAAGAAGCGCCCTACGGCTCGAAAAGGGGCGCGAAAGCGGACCGAACGGCCCAGCTTGTCGTTCGGGGAGCCGCAAAACCTTGCATTATGCGCTAGGGGCTCCGGGCGGGTGCGCGGGAAGGGATGCGCAAAAGCCCAGGAGGATGCGGCTGCGCGATGAGTCGTGCGTCTTGTGCGAATGACCGGGAAAGGGCGCGCGAAAGCGGTGCCCGACTACACGTAAGGCCCCGAAGGGTCGCAGTTATGCGCGCTATTCCTCGGATTGCTCGCCGGTGCGGCCCATGCCGGGGATGATCAGGCCGCTGGCAACCGCGTGCACGGCAAGGCGCAGGATGTTGTCGTAGCCGGTTTTCGCCAGGATCTCGGAGATATGGCGCTTCACGGTGCCTTCGGACAGGTATAGCTCCTGCGCGATCTCCTTGCGCGTTTTCGTCTCGCACACCAGGCGAAGGATGTCGATTTCCGTTTGCGTGAGCGCCGCGGCGCCGGAAAGCGCGTTGGATTGGGGGCGGGGGAACGTGGAATAGCCCTCCATGGTGGAGCGGATGACGGCGATGAGCTCGGCCGTGCCGACATTCTTGTATATGAAGCTGTCAACGCCGGCGGCGCGGGCCTGTTCGACGAACGTGATCTCGGGCATGCCCGTCATGATGACCACGCGCACGTCGGGGTGCGCCTCCTTGATGGCGGCGGCAGCGACGATGCCGCTGGAATCGTTTTCCGTGCACACGTCCAAAAGCGCTAGGTTTGCGTGGTGCTTCTCGACCGCGGAAAGGGCGCCGGCAGCATCGGCGATGGCCGCGACGACGTGCATGTCGTCCTGCATGTCGATGGCGCACGCGAGCGAGTCGCGCAGCATGGCTTGATCTTCGGCGATGACCATGTCGATCATGGCGTCCCCCTGGGCGTAGAAGGCGGTTCCTGCATATCGCCGGACCAGCGGCGATGCCCTCTATTCTACCGTGGAACCACCGCTTCCAGGGTGAAAGGCTGGGTGGCCGTCACCTGGCAGGTGCCGCCGACCGCGCCAACGGCCTCGCGCATGCTGGGAAGCCCCGTTCCCTCGCGGAAATCGCTGGGAGCCGCCAAGCCATCGTTGGTTACACGCAGCGTGTACGAGCCGCCGCTTTCCTCGAAGGCGATGCGCACGTTGTGGGCCTGCCCGTGCTTGACGGCGTTGGTTGCAGCCTCGCGGCAGATGGTGACGAACGCCTCGGCCACGGCGGGCGCCTTGGGCAGGCTGCCGATCTGCTCGATGCGCACGCCCACCAGCTCGAAGGCGTGCACGATCGACGCCAGCTCGGTGGGCGATTGCTCGTCGTCGGTACGCGCAAGGTCCTCCATCATGCTGCGCACCAGGTCCGTGACCTGGTCGAGCGCCTTGGGGTTGCTGTTGCCGTCCTCAAGGTAGCGATGCAGGATGGAAAGACGCTGGCCGATGGTGTCATGCACGCGCGCCTTCATGTGCAGCATGGCCTCGTTGCGCGCGACCTCGCGAACGCCCGCAAGCGATTCCTCCAATTCACGATTCGCCTGCTCAAGCAGGTCGTTCGTGCGCGCGATGGTGTTGTTGAGGCGCTCTTCCTCCGTGACGTCGATGGCCGTCAGGCGACGGTACGTCTTGCCGTTAACCTCGGCGGTGTCGCGCTTGAACAGGCGAACGTTGCCCTCGCCGACCTGGATGCGCACGCCTTCGGGCAGCACATCGTTTATGGGCGCCGCTCCGCGTTTCGCGATTTCGCACAGGTTTTCCCATAGCATGCTGACGTCGGACAGGTCGGTGGCGAAGCCGAGCTCCATGAGGCACCACCGCATGGCGTCGTTCATGTACAGCACGCGTCCGCTCTTCTCGGCCATGGCCAGGCCCTCGGGCAGGCGGTCGACGGCCTCGATGGCGGAAAGCCGCGTGATGCTGTTGCGGAACCGCCGGATGTCCAGGATAAGCCCTGCGCTCACGCGGAACGTCAGGAAGGCGGCATCGGCTACGAACAGGTACGGCGCGAAGGCTCCGGCGGCGTCGATGACGGGCGGCGAGCACAGGGCGAACAGCACGATCTCCCAGGTCATCACAGGTTTACGGTAGCGTATGGCAAGCGTCAGGCCCACGACCGCCAAGGCCAGGTTGAACCAGAGCAGCGTGCTCAAAGGCAGCGCCGTTACGCGCAGGTGCAGTAGGAGGACGCCGTGGTTTGCGTATGCCGACAGCATGGTGGCGGTCGCAAGATACAGGTGCACCACCAGCAGCGTCTCGTACACGGTGGCCGCCGATACCGGGCGGCCGCTTTTGCGCGCCGCCAGGAACAACGCATGCAGCGTCTGGGCGGCGGTCAACAGGAAGAACACGGCAGTGAGCGTTGCGACCACGGGAATCTTGGTGAGCAGCAGCTCTTCCATCACGCAACCCCCTCGTCTTCGCTCACCTGCACCGCCAGCGTTGCGCCATCGGGCGCGATGTCAAGGGCGAAGCGGACGTTGCGGCGCTCGAGGACCCGGCGCAGCTCCTCGAGGGAGCGCGTGTAGCCCTCGGACTGGGACGATCCCCCCGCCTCAAGGGCGGCTCGCATCTCCACGACGCGGCGGTGCTGGCCCGCGGCCGCCCCGTCGCCCGACCCTTCGCCGGCTTCGACCTTGTCGCTGACGAACAGCATGAGGATGGGATTGCTTGCCGCGAACGCCGCCGCCGCGAAATCGTAGAGGCAGTCGTAGAGCACGCTTACCGTGGAGGCCGGCAGCACGCACTTGACGTCCACGAGCGCGGCGCAGTCGATGCCCAGGGTGCGCAGGTCGGCGGCCGTTTCGTTGAATACCAGCTGAAGGCGTTCGCGGTTGAACGCCGGGTCGCTCTTCCCGGCCAGCACCAGCCCGCCCTTGCGCTTGCAGTACGCGATGAGCAGCTTGACCTCGGTGAGCCGCTCGCGCCGCTGCGCCAGGCTTTGCGGGTCGTTCCCGCGGGGGAGGTCGGAGAGCAGCTCGTCGATGCGCCGGGTCTTCGCCGCAAGCGTCTGCTCGATCTCGTCGATGAGCGCGCGTTCCTGCTGCGTGCGGTACAGCACGCCGTCGATGGCATGGCGATGCTTAAGCAGGTCGTTGTGCGCCCGCAGGCTGTCCTGCTGCCGCTCGAGCGTCTCGCGCCGCTCGTCGATGGCGGCGACGTCCTCGGCCAGCAGCGCCGACCCGCCGGTGACGTTGTAGCCCCGGAACAGCGTATGGGGGACCGCCGTGGTGCGGAAGCTCGAGATGCTTCGGCGGGGAAGGTCGGTTTGCAGGAGCATGGAGTGCAGCGCGTCGTCGTGTGCGCTCGGCTGGAACTGCGCGGTGTGCAGCGCAACCTCGCCGGTGCGCGAAAGGATGCGCAGGTTGAACGGCAGCGCGGAAAACATTGACTCGCGCCAGTAATACGAAGGAAGTATCCCCAGGTCAAGCGCTATTTCTAGGCAGGATATCAGCAGGATGCTGTATACGAGCGCAAGGTTGGAGCCGATCAGGAACCGCAGGATGTAGAGCACCGTGTACGTCCCCAGCACGCCAACGATAAGGACCAAGGGCACGAACGCGCTGCGCAGCTGCCTGCGCGCAGCGGCGAACGAGCAGGCGAAGAACAGCACGATCTGCGTGATGATCCAGCCGAGCACCACCCAATACCCCGGGCCGTACGTATAGCTGCCCGACCACAGCGGGTCGTCGAACGAGAAGCGGAACACCATATGATGCAGGTTGTTCGTGAGCACGAGCGCGATAAGCGCCGCGTCGATGGCCAGCACGGCCCGTTTCGCGTAGCTTGTGACGGGCATGCGGTCGAGGGCCGAGGCGCGCATGGCGCTGAACAGGCTGAACGTGCTGGTCAGCAGCATGGGCACGTAGTAGAGGTACCACATGATGGAGACCAGGTGGTCGTTGCTGGTAGGGTATTTCAGCGTGACGATGAGCAGCCAGGCGACGCATAGGGCGGCGTTGGCCTTCAGATAGCGCGCGATCTGCGCGTCCGAGCAGCGAAGGTGGATGGTGAACCCCCAGGCAGCCAGCAAGGGGGCCATGGCAAGCATGAAGCCCGTCGACCTTGATGCGCCGGTGGGCATGCCGTGCAGGTCCGACGTGGGGAAGGCGCCCGCGGCCTGCAGCACGGCGAGCACCAGGCCCAGCACGGCGCCTGCGATGGCGCACGCGATCAGCACATGTTTGCGGTCGATGCCCATGGCCGCCTTCCCCTTTCCGCTCGTTTTCCTGTTTTCCCGTATCGCCCCTGATGGGGAAGGGCCCGCTCTGATGCGGCGGCGCCCCCGATGACCTCCGGCGCCTATTCGCGCGGCGAGCTGCTTCGCCGTTGCGCCCCCCGCCTGGGGCCCCGGTCGTTTCGGCTCATTGTACGCGCTCGGCGGCCCATTGCTTCCCGGATCGCAAAGTCGGGCCGCGGGTTGCTGAAATGCGGCTGAAAATGGGACAGCATGGCGCTTCCGAAACGCCCGGCTTTGGTAAGCTGTTACCAGAGGTTTTCTCCACATGCGCATTCGGGAAAGGGGAAAAGGCCATGGCCCAAGAATCGGTGAACTATCAATGTCCGAACTGCATGGGGCCGCTGCGCTACAAGGGCGATAGCGGCATGCTCGAGTGCGAATTCTGCGAATCGACGTTCACGCCGGCCCAGGTCGAGGAGGCGTACGCGGCCAAGCAGCGCGAGGCCGACGAGAAGGCCGAGGCCGCGGTGGCACGCGCCGAAGCTGGGCAACAATCAAGCTTCGAGCGCATGGCCGACGAGGCCGCCGGGGCGTCGTCGGTGGTCACCGAGGACGTCATCGACGCCGCCGTGGCGGTGGGCGCCCAGGCCGAAAGCTCCATCGCTTCGTATCTCTCGCGTGCCAGCTGGAACGAGGAGGAGCGCGCCGGCATGCGCACGTACCTGTGTTCATCGTGCGGCGCGCAGCTGACGTCCGACGCCACCACCGCCATCCAGGAATGCCCGTACTGCGGCAACCAGGCCATGGCGCCCGGCTCGTTCGTGGACACTGCAAAGCCCGACCTGGTCATCCCGTTCAAGCTGGACAAGGCCGCAGCCGAGCAGACGCTTACCGAGTATTACAAGGGCAAGAAGTTCCTTCCGAAGGAATTCGCCGCGCAAAACCGCATCGCCCATGTGCAGGGCGTGTACGTGCCGTTCTGGCTCTACGACGGGTCGGCCAGCGGCGAGGGCACCTTCGAGGCGCGCAACATACGCACCTGGCGCGAGGGCAAATACGAGGTTACGGAAACCCATGTATACAACGCGTGGCGCCAGGGTTCGTCGGAGTTCACACACATCCCTGCCGACGGTTCGGCGAAGATGCCCGACGAGCATATGGACGCTATCGAGCCATTCGACTACGACGAGCTAACTCCGTTCTCGGTGGCTTACTTGCCCGGCTTCTCCGCCGAGCGCTACGACCAGGACTCCGACGCATGCTGCCATCGCGCGGTGCGCCGCATGGAGAACACGCTTGCCGACCAGCTGCGCGACACCGTCACCGGCTACGACCAGGTCGACCCGGCCGATGTGGACGCCGAGGTGTCGTTCTCCGAGATCAAGCAGGCGTTGCTGCCGGTGTGGATGCTGCATACCCGTTGGAAGGACAAGGACTTCCTGTTCGCCATGAACGGCCAGACGGGGCGCTTGGTAGGCGACCTGCCGGTGTCGCCGCTGAAGGTGGTGCTGTGGTTCCTGGGCATCTTCCTGGTGGTCGGCGCCGTCATGCTGGGCGTGGACTTCGGGTTCATCCAGTTCGACGACACCGTCACCCGCGTGGGCGTCGACGCGGGCGTGCCGCTGGTCGTGGCGGTGGGCACGTGCATCTATTTCTACTCGCAGATGAAAACGGCGGTGGAGCAGCGCAGCGCGCATGCGTACGTGGTCAACGGCAGCTTCGACTTGACGGGCAGCGACGACACGTTCGTCACCTCGTACCAGACGCGCACGCTTGTGGAAACGGATGACGACGACAAGCGGTAACCGATTTGCACCGGTTGCAGCAGACGCCGATCATCGCTTCCGTAACGGAACGGCCGGCGCCTCGCGCGATCGGGTATAACCAAGCTCTATCGAACAGGTTTTGGGATAACGAACGAATAGACAGCATCGGAGAAGGAGGACATCATGGGTTTGATCAAAGCGGGCATCGGGGCTGCAGGCGGCGTGCTGGCCGACTCTTGGCGCGAGTACTTCTACTGCGACTCGCTTGAGGCCGACGTGCTGTGCGCGAAGGGCCAGAAGCGCATCTCTGACAAGGGCCGCAGCTCGAACACCAAGGGCGAGAGCAACATCATCTCGGACGGCTCGATCATCGCGGTGAACGAGGGCCAGTTCATGATCATCGTCGAGCAGGGCGCCATCGTGGACGCCTGCGGCGAGGCGGGCGAGTTCGTGTTCGACAAGTCCACCGAGCCCAGCCTGTTCTTCGGGGAGTCCGGCACACTGGGCGACCGCATTAAGAAGTCGTTCGAGCGCGTGGGCGCGCGTTTCTCCTTCGGCGGCGACACGGGCAAGGACCAGCGCGTGTACTTCTTCAACGCCAAGGAGATCGTGGGCAACAAGTACGGCACGGCTCAGCCGGTGCCGTTCCGCGTGGTGGACGCCAACATCGGCCTTGACGTGGACATCTCCGTGCGCTGCAACGGCGAGTACTCCTACAAGATCGTGGACCCGCTTATGTTCTACAAGAACGTCTGCGGCAACGTGGAGGAGCCCTACACGCGCGACAAGATCGACTCGCAGCTGAAAAGCGAACTTTTGACCGCGCTGCAGCCGGCGTTCGCGAAGATCAGCGCCATGGGCGTGCGCTACTCGGCCGTGCCGGCGCACACCACCGAGCTTGCCGACGCCCTGAACGAGGTGCTGTCCGAGAAGTGGGGAGAGCTGCGCGGCCTTAAGGTGGCAAGCTTCGGCGTGAACGCCATCGCGGCGTCCGAAGAGGACGAGCAGATGATCAAGGACCTGCAGAAAGCCGCGGTCATGCGCGATCC
>OLVT01000380.1_pt1 | contig 49179 bp, 39 predicted proteins | sample 1673241 | NCBI WGS metagenome assembly OLVT01 (sample SAMEA3178936, study PRJEB25190) | human gut metagenome | biome: human gut; feature: human-associated habitat; material: faeces | place: Austria | collected 2013
ACAGAAAGCAAAATTCATCTACGGAGTTCTGGAAAAACCTTTCCACAACTACTACAACAAAGCTGACAGAATGCCAGGACAGACTGGTGAAAACCTTATGGTTCTTCTGGAAAGCAGACTTGACAACGTAGTATTCCGTATGGGACTTGCTAGAACCAGACGTGAAGCTCGTCAGATCGTTGACCACAAGCATGTACTTGTAAACGGAAAATGTGTAAACATTCCGTCTTACCTTGTAAAAGCTGGTGACACAATCGAAATCAAAGAAAAATGCAAAGGTTCTGAAAGATACAAAGGAATTCTGGAAGTAACAGGTGGAAGACTTGTTCCGGAATGGCTTGATGTAAATCAGGAAGCTTTAAGCGGAACTGTAAAAGAACTTCCAAGAAGAGAAGCTATTGATGTTCCGGTTAACGAAATGCTTATCGTCGAGTTGTACTCCAAATAATGCATTTTAAATTAAATACCCTCAAATGTTGACAAACCCAGAAGGAGGGACTTATAGTGTTTGATTTTAATAAACCAAAAATCGAAATTACGGAAATTTCCGAAGATAAAAAATTTGGCAGATTTGTAGTAGAACCTCTGGAAAGAGGATATGGAACTACACTTGGTAATTCTCTCAGAAGAATTATGCTGTCATCCCTCCCGGGAGCAGCAGTCAGCCAGGTTAAGATTGATGGAGTCCTTCATGAATTCAGCTCTATTCCGGGCGTGAAAGAGGACGTTTCAGAAATCATCATGAATCTGAAAAGCCTTGCTATCAAGAATAACAGTGCCGACAATGAACCAAAGACCGCATACATTGAGTGTGAGGGCAAAGGTGTCGTAACTGCTGCTGATATTCAGGCAGATCAGGATATCGAAATCATGAATCCAGATCAGGTCATTGCTACTCTGAACGGTGGCAAAGACTGCAGACTGGCTATGGAGCTTACAATTACACGTGGACGTGGATATGTAAGTGCTGACAAGGGAAAAACAGACGATATGCCGATCGGTGTACTCGCTGTAGATGCAATCTATACTCCGGTTGACCGAGTAAACATGATTGTTCAGAACACCCGTGTTGGACAGATCACTGATTACGATAAACTTACATTGGATGTATATACCAATGGTACACTGGATCCGGATGAGGCTGTCAGCCTTGCTGCTAAAGTACTGAGCGAACATCTCAGCCTTTTCATTGATCTTTCTGAGAATGCTAAGACTGCAGAAGTCATGATCGAGAAAGAAGACAATGAAAAAGAAAAAGTTCTTGAAATGAGCATTGATGAGCTTGAACTTTCTGTTCGTTCTTACAACTGCCTGAAGAGAGCCGGTATCAATACAGTAGAAGAACTTTGCAACAAAACTTCTGATGACATGATGAAGGTTCGTAACCTTGGTCGTAAGTCCTTAGAAGAAGTACTTGCTAAACTGAAAGAACTGGGATTACAGCTTCAGCCGACTGAAGAGTAATTTCATTCAGCAAATATGAGCGGGGATGCCTAAGCATTTATACAGTAAGACCGAACAAGCATGTATGGATGTCCCGTAGATGGAGGAAAATAAAATGGCAAAATATAGAAAATTAAGCAGAACTTCTGATCAGAGAAAAGCTCTGTTAAGAAACCAGGTGACAAATCTTCTGTACCACGGAAAAATCGTTACCACTGAAGCAAAAGCAAAAGAAATTCGCAAGATCGCCGAAAGCCTTATCGCTATGGCAGTACGTGAAAAAGACAATTTTGAGACAGTTACAGTAACTGCAAAAGTTGCACGTAAAGATGCTGATGGTAAGAGAGTAAAAGAAGTTGTAGACGGTAAGAAAGTTACTGTATACGATGAAGTTCAGAAAGAAATCACTAAAGATGCTCCGTCCAGACTGCACGCTCGTCGTCAGATGGCAAAAGTTTTCTATTCTGTTAAAGAAGTACCTGCAAAAGGTGCTGGCAGAAAGAAAAATACCAAAGACATCGATATGACTAAGAAGATGTTCGAGGAAATCGCACCTAAATACGCTGGACGTAACGGTGGTTACACAAGAATCGTTAAGATTGGACCGCGTAAAGGTGACGCTGCAATGGAAGTACTCATTGAGTTAGTATAATCTTTATGATGATCAAGGGATGTCTCTTCGGAGGCATCTCTTTTTTTATTCCCGTTAATTTATTCCATAAGGTTGATAAATTTCGTATTTTAGCGTAAAATCATTTACAAACACTATTTATAGAAAAAGGAATTGCTGTGGCGGAAGATACAGCAACAAAAGGATACAAACTATGAACATACGAAGAATAGCAGCAATCTGGGCAGCAAAAGCTGCCGGTGCCGGCTGTAAGCTACTGGGACGTCAGGGTGTTACCTGGGCAGGAAAGATTGCATTAAAAATATATCCACCGATTTTGCAGGAGCTTGCTGCAGAAGTACGGAAAGACATTTTTGTAGTCTGTGGAACCAATGGTAAGACAACTACCAATAATATGCTCTGTGCAGCTCTGGAGGAAGAAGGGAACAAAGTTATCTGCAATCACACCGGATCCAATATGCTGAACGGTGTTGTGGCTGCGTTTGCACTTGGTGCCGGAATGAATGGACATATTGATGCGGATTATGCCTGTATTGAAGTAGATGAGGCATCTACCAGACATATTTTTACAAAGATCAAACCGAATTATATGGTTATGACGAATCTTTTTCGAGATCAGCTGGACCGTTATGGTGAGATTGATATTACCATGAATATCCTCGAAGAAATGATCCGCAAAGTTCCGGACATGAAACTGATCGTAAATGGTGATGATGCACTGTCGGCATATCTTGCCAAGGACAGTGGCAATGCATGTATTTATTACGGAATCAGTCGTCCGGTCATGAAAAATGAAACAAACGAAATCCGGGAGGGACGTTTCTGTAAATGCTGCGGGGAAAGACTTCAGTACAGCTTTTATCATTACAGTCAGCTTGGTGATTACAGGTGTCCGAAATGCGGATTCAAGCGTCCAACACCTGACTTTGATGCAGAGGATGTAAAAGTAGGAGATCAGCTTTCTTTTTCTGTTGAGAACAGACGTATTGTAGCAAATTATAAGGGATTTTATAATGTATATAATATTCTGGCGGCTTATGCAGGAATCCGGACAGCCGGACTTAAGGCTGAACATTTTAGTGATATGCTGAAAAAATTTAATCCGGAGAATGGAAGAATGGAGCAGTTCCGCATCAAAGGAACCAGTGTGATACTGAATCTTGCCAAGAACCCGGCTGGATTTAACCAGAATATTTCCGCAGTCATGCAGGATCGTAGTCCAAAAGATGTGATCATCGCGATCAATGATAATGCACAGGATGGAATCGATATATCCTGGCTTTGGGATGTCGATTTTGACCGTTTCAGCGATGAAAGTGTACGTTCTATTACCGTCAGTGGTATCCGTTGTCAGGATATGCGTCTGCGAATGAAATATGTGGATATCCCGTCTGTGCTGGAAGCTGATGTAGAAAAGGCAATCCGTGACCGTGTAGAAGATGGAACCGGAAACCTTTATGTACTGGTCAACTATACCGCATTGTTCAGTACCAGAAATATTCTGAAGAAACTGGAGGGAGAACACAAATGAAACTTACAATAGGTCATTTATATCCGGATCTTCTGAATCTATATGGCGACAGAGGAAATATCCAATGTTTAATGAAACGTTGTCAATGGCGTGGTATTGAGGCGGAAACTATTGCCTATGAAATCGATGATACGATCGATTTTTCCAAGCTGGATATTGTACTTCTTGGAGGCGGATCTGACCGGGAACAAATGTTGGTCTGTGAAAAACTGAAGACTATTCAGAAAGACTTTAAGGCATATGTTGAGGATAATGGTGTCGTGATCGCAATCTGCGGTGGATACCAGCTTTTGGGAAAATATTACAAGACCGAGCAGGGAATGATCACAGGACTTGACCTGGTTGATATGTATACGGAACAGGAAGAAGGACGTCTTATCAGTAATATTGTACTGCAAAGTGATCTTTTTGATATGCCGGTCGTAGGATTTGAGAATCATGGCGGCAGGACCTGTATCAATAACAACAAACCATTGGGTAAGGTACTTTATGGTTCAGGAAATGATGGCAAATCCGGATATGAGGGTGTTGTTTACAAGAATGTGATCGGAACTTATCTTCATGGTCCCCTCCTTCCGAAGAACCCGCAGCTTGCCGACTGGCTCATTGAGCATGCACTTAAGAAAAAATATGGCGAAGAGACCGTGCTGACACCATTGGATGACAGTCAGGAAAAGGAAGCCAATGATTATATCGTGCATCGCTTTGTGCACGAAAATAAATAAAAGTAAAGCAGGTACCTGAAGTAACAAAAGCATAAATAACTGATCAGGAAACAGAGAATGAGGGAATGAATATGGCAAAATCACGTAATCAGAAAGGGAAGATCCTGGTGATTGAACATCTTCTCCAGGGAACAGGAGAAAGCCGGATAGTGACGATGCAGGAAATCCTTGATAAACTTCTGGAATATGGAATCACTGCAGAGAGAAAGAGTATCTATGATGATATAGAAGCTCTTCGAGAATTTGGACTGGATGTTCAGTACAAAAGAGGCAGACCAGGTGGATATTATCTGGCCGGGGGACAGGAAATTGCTGCGGCACCGGAGTCAGTTCACACAAAAGAGGAAGCAGGGATTTCAAAAAATGCAGAGACAGAAAAAAAATCAGAACCAGTGATCATTTACAAAGAGAATACACTTGATAAAGAAGAAATTCAGAACACAGAGAAGGCAATGAAACTGCAGTGTGATGCTTCCAGAGAAAAAGAGATCCGGGAGTACTTTGGCAGTTATGGAGAGTACAAATTAAAAGAATCCGGCTATTTACATGTAACGGTGCCGCATATTGCAGGACCAAAATTTTACGGATGGCTGGCAATGATGGGAAAAGATGTTCATATTCTGAAACCAAAGAAAACGGCAGCATCTTACCGTGATTATCTGAAAACTCTTGCAAAAGAGTATAAGGGTGTATAGAAAGGAAAACAGCATGAAAAAAAAAGCAGTATGTATGTTACTGGGAGTGCTTCTGACGGGAACATTGCTTACCGGATGTGGTAAAAACAAGGCAACAGAGGCTGCCAGCGAAAGCGCACAGACCGAAAAGGAAGGAACCGGAGAGAGAACAGCTGATTCTGCAGAGGATGACCAGAAGAAGACTGATGAAACAGCGGATACGAAAACAGATAAAAAAGCAGAGAAGGGTACAGACGCTGAGGAAACAGGAGAGGATGCTTCTGAAACAGAAGAAAACAGAGAAAAGATTGCAGTACTTCTTCCAGATGAACAGAACTGGACGAGAGATGCAAAAGAACTGGAAGTACAGTTTGAAGAAGACGGATATGATCCGATTCTTCTTTATGCAGATAATGACAGCTCCAAACAGGTGTCTCAGATCCAGCAGATGGCAGCCGAAGAGGTATCTGCCATGGTGATCGCCCCGGTAGATCCTTATGGTCTGGCAGATGTACTTGCAGATGTAAAGGATGCAGAGATAGAGATACCGGTGATTTCCTATGATGATCTGATCATGAATACGGATGGAATAAAATATTATGTTACATTTGGCGGTCGTCAGGTGGGCCAGATGATAGCAAAACAGATTATAGACAGTGAGGAACTTGACAAAGTACAGGAGGCGAAAGAATCAAAAACAATAGAATTCTTTATGGGATCTCTGGATGATACACAGGCATTGTTCCTCTATAATGGAGTAATGGAAACATTGCAACCGTATATCGATGATGGAACACTGATATGTAAATCCGGCAAAACCTCTTTCGATGATACAGGAATTCTTCGTTGGAGTTCTGAGATCGCCAAAACGAGAATGACAGATATTCTTACAGAATATTATCCAGATGGTGCAGTTCCGGATATTATCTGCACCGGATTTGATGATGCTGCGATGGGAACGGAAGAAGCTCTGGAAGAAGCTGGATTTGTTCCGGGAACCGAAAACTGGCCGTTGATCAGTGGTGCCGGATGCAATGAGGAAGGTGTTCGCAGAATTGCAGAGGGAAAACAGACGTTCAGCATTTTTATGGATCGAAGAGAGCTTGCCGATCAGTGTGAAGAGATGGTAAACATTTATCTGCATGGGGAAGATGATCCGGAAGTCAATGATTATGAACAGTATGATAATGGAATTAAGATCATAGCCAGCTATCTTTGTGAGCCACAGCTGATCGATGGTGAGAATTATGAAATCCTGATTGATAATGGATACTATACAGAAGATGAAGTGAAACCGTTGGCAACGCCGACACCGACAGAAGAACCGGTAACGCCGACACCCACAGATGCAGCAGGACCAACAGAGACAGTAACACCGTCTCCGACAGAAACTGCAGAATCAACAGAGACTGTGACACCAACCCCGGAGCAGAAAGATGAAAAAAAGGCAACACCAACTCCGAAACCAAAGGTGACATTAAAAAAATCTGAAAAAAGTAAAAACTGAAATCATAACCAGTAAAATTACATAAAAAAAACTCCGAAGCAAAATTCGGAGTTTTTTATGTCTGGGGATTATTCACGGAAAGTCAAAGAATCATCAGTCATGGAATCCACAATTGCAAGAGATTCCAGTCTTACACCCATATCACGGATCTTCTGACCACCATTCTGAAAGCCTTTTTCGATAACGATTCCGGCACCTTCAAGGGTTGCACCGGATTTTTTGACGATATCGATCAGACCGAGCAGTGCACATCCGTTTGCAAGGAAATCATCAATCAGAAGTACATGATCTTCCGGTCCAAGGAATTTCTTGGATAAGATAACATCATAGACTTTTTTGTGAGTGAAGGATTCAACCTTTGAACAGTACATTTCTCCATCAAGGTTCAGGCTCTGCGCTTTTTTTGCAAAAACGACAGGAACATCAAAATACTGTGCGGCAATGCAAGCAATTCCAATGCCGGAAGCTTCAATTGTGAGAATTTTTGTAATCGGGCAATCGGCAAAACGTCTCTTGAATTCTTTGCCAATTTCATTGATGAGAGTAATATCCATCTGATGATTTAAAAAACTGTCAACCTTTAAAATATTACCCGGTTTTACGATTCCATCTTTCAGTATACGCTCCTTTAAAAGCTGCATGATTTCTCTCCTTTGATCTGTAAACGTTTTTTCTAAAATTATATCTATGATACTCTATTCTTCGAAGAAGTTCAATTCTTTTCGACAAAAATTTATGTAAAGTTACAAAAATATTGGAGGCGAAAATGTCCTTTATACTGGACAATTTTGGTCGGACATTGCAAAAGAGAAAAGAGTCTGCTACAATGATATTAATTTCAGAAAATTATAAAACAGGAGGAAGTAAGATGAGCGGACAGCGATATACGGTCAATGCTATGGGAGAGCAGTGCCCGATTCCTGTAGTAAAGACAAAAAAAGTTCTGGACAGCATTCAGGGAGATGCCGAGATCGAAGTATTGGTCGATAATGAAACAGCGGTACAGAATCTCACCAGAATGGGTAAAAATACAGGTGCAGAAGTGTTCTCCGAGAAAAAAAGTGACAAAGAATTTCATGTGTTCATTCGTGTGAAGGACCGTCAGCCGGTGACAGACACAAAGGCCGAAGAAGTATCCTGCATTCCGGATGCAAAAGGAGATTTCGTGGTCGCAGTGGATACAGCGACAATGGGAAGAGGAAATGATGAACTGGGCAAAGTTCTGATGAAAGGATTCCTTTTTGCAGTGACACAGCTGGATGAACTTCCAAAGACCATGCTTTTTTATAATGGAGGCGCAACACTGACGACAGAAGGTTCTGATTCACTGGAGGATCTGAAGAGTCTGGAAGCACAGGGAGTGACGATCAAGACCTGTGGAACCTGCCTTAATTACTATGGCCTGACAGAGAAACTCTGCGTGGGAGAAGTTACCAATATGTATGATATTGTAGAGACAATGGCAAAAGCTTCCAAAGTTATAAAACCATGATTCAGAAGATACCAAGGTATTTGCTGACATTTCACAGCACAAGCGGGGCAATAGCTGTAGAGAGATTTTGCAAAAAACATAAGATCCCGGGAAGACTGATCCCTGTGCCGAGAGAAATTTCTGCAAGCTGTGGCTTATCCTGGGCGGTAGAGGCAGAGCAGGAGAAATGTCTGACTCAGGTTGAACTTGAATTTGAAGATGAGATCGAAGGCAAATGGCTGCTGGATATTTAGATTAGCAACAATGGATAACCGTGATGCGTTTGGAGAGAGTATGAAAGAGTATGAAGTGATCTGGGAGATTTTTAACAAATGTCCCAGAAACCAGATGAGGGATGTATTTGTAGAAGAAGTGGAAATTGAGGATCCTGAGGAATATATAAAAAAGAAATTCCAGGGAAAAGAGGTTTCTTATGACAAAACAGTTCTTAACGATGGAACGATCATCTTTGACATTGTTACGTCGCAGATAAAACAGAGATGTTCCTTTACAGAAATTTAGAAAGTATGGTATAATACAAGTTCAGGACTGCAGATACTATATTGCAATCATGCAGTCTGTAAATCCGTATCGAGATGAAACCTGAGAGGAGCAGACATGAGTGAAACAAAAGAAACCCATGTACACGTACTGGAAGATGGGACGATCCTGGAACATTCCCATGGAGAACATGGACATCATCACAGCCATGCGCAGACGAAAGCAGTTTTGAACCGTCTGTCGAGAGCCATTGGACACCTGGAATCAATAAAACGTATGGTAGAAGACGGCAGAGACTGTTCAGAGGTACTGATTCAGCTTTCAGCAGTGAAATCTGCTATTAATAATACAGGTAAGATCATTCTTCAGGATCATATTGAGCACTGTATCGTAGATGCGGTAGAGCATGGCGATAAGGATGCGATCAAAGAACTGGAACGTGCAATCGACAGATTTATGAAATAAGAATACAGGTTATACAGTCTGGACAGACAAGGCATGTATGACCGGAAATCAAAGGAGTATATAGAAATGGCAGAATGCAGTAACAGCGGTTCCTGCGGCAAATCAAGCTGCGAGGGATGCGCAAGCAAAGAAAAGAGTAATCCGCAGAATTTTATGGCAGAACAGAATGTTTTTTCAGATGTAAAACATGTGATCGGCGTTGTCAGCGGTAAGGGCGGCGTAGGAAAATCCTTCGTTACAGGTTCCCTTGCAAATGCAATGGCAGCCAAAGGATACAAAGTTGGTATTCTGGATGCTGACATCACCGGACCTTCCATTCCAAAGATGTACGGCCTCACAGGCGCTGCCCAGGCAGATGACAACGGCATCTATCCGATGGAGACAGCAAACGGAATCAAGGTTATGTCCATCAACCTTCTTCTTCCAACGGAAGATACTCCGGTTATCTGGAGAGGACCGGTTCTTGCAAACATGGTAAAACAGTTCTGGACAGATGTTGTCTGGGACAAGATCGACTATCTCTTTGTAGATATGCCTCCGGGAACAGGTGATGTGCCGCTTACTGTATTCCAGTCCCTTCCGGTTGACGGAATCGTGATCGTAAGCTCCCCGCAGGATTTGGTGAAGATGATTGTAAAGAAAGCTTATAATATGGCTGAAATGATGAAGATCCCGGTATTTGGAATCGTAGAAAACTACAGTTATGTGAAATGTCCAGACTGCGGCAAGGAACTCAAGATCTTTGGTGAAAGCCATATTGAGGAAATTGCAGCAGAACTGAATGTACCGGTCGTAGGCAAGATGCCGATCGATATGGAGTATGCATCCAAAGCAGACAGCGGAGCATTTGATCAGATCGATAACGAATATATCACAAAAGCAGTAGAAGTAATGCCAGAATAAAACCGCAGACAAGAAAATCCCGACAGTTATGGAATCATAAATTTCCTGATTGTCGGGACTTTTTTACGTTATGAGAACATATCAAGAAATCGTTCAGCAGCCTGGGAAAGTGGAAGACTGTCATGCTGAACGAGGACAAGCTGTCTGGGGGGGAGTGGATCTGCAAGAGGAATTGGTTTCAGTGAATCGTCGGGGTTTAGCATATAATCCGGAATACAGGCAATGCCAAGACCAATGCGGGCAAGATCCATCAACAGATCATTGCTGTTCAGTTCGACTTCCGGCAACAGATTCAGCCCATGTGTTGCAAACATCTGATGCAGGTATTCACTGGTGGTACTTTTGGAAGAAAGCATCAGAATAGGTTGTTTTAATAGTGTTTTGAGTTCACATGGTATCTCTTCGGGAGAAAAACAGTCGGGATTTCCGACAAAAATATCCCGAAAATCACGAAGGACTTTTACATTCATATGATTGCCAAGACGGGAATTCGGAGAGTTGCAGACGATCAGGTCAACCTGTTCTTTTTCCAGCAGTTCTGCACAGCCGATCGAAGTACTGTTGGTGACTTTGATCCGGACATCCGGGAATTCCTGATGGAATTTTTGGAGGTAATGAATTAGATAATAGCGGCAGATCGTATCACTGGCACCGATGCGGAGCTGGCCTTTGAGCATATTGTCACCGGAAAGAAGGGATTCTCCCTCATCCAGCATCTGTATTGCGGGTTTTACATGTTGCAACAGAAGTTCTCCTTCCGGGGTAAGGAGGACTTTTTTTGTGCTGCGGATAAAAAGTGTGTGATTCAGCTTTTTTTCCAGTGTTTTGATGGACTGGCTGACTGCAGACTGTGAGATAAAAAGTTCACGGGATGCTTCAGAGAAACTGAGAGTAGTAGCAACATAATAAAAAACTTTATATAATTCAAGATTGATATCCATAGGATCCGACTTCCTTTTCAAAGAGAGTTGCAAGCATAAATTAGTATAACTTATAAAAGATATAAGATATATTAATTTTACTAATGATGATTCTTATGATACTATAAACTCAGTAATTCGACAAGTACATAATAACATAATGCACAAAGGAAAGGAGTTTCTAATGAGCAACGTAAGACGCGTTTATGTAGAAAAGAAACCAGCCTACGCCGTACAGGCAAAAGAATTAAAGCATGAGATCAGCAGCTATCTCGGAATTAAATCCGCAACAAATGTAAGAGTGCTGATCCGTTATGATGTAGAAAATATTTCAGATGAAGTTTTTGAAAAAGCATGCAGAACTGTATTTGCAGAGCCACCGGTAGATGATCTGTATCTTGAGAAATTTGAAGCTGCAGAAGGTGCCAGAATTTTTTCTGTAGAATATCTTCCGGGACAGTTTGATCAGAGAGCAGACTCCGCAGTTCAGTGTGTGCAGTTCCTTGATGGAGATGCGCAGCCGATCATCCGTTCTGCAACAACTTATGTAATAGAAGGAAATGTAACAGATGAAGAATTTGATGCGATCAAACATCACTGCATCAACCCGGTAGACTCCCGTGAGACAGGACTTGAAAAACCGGAAACACTGGTTACCGTATTCCCGGAACCGGAAGATGTCAAGATTTTTGACGGCTTTAAAGATATGTCCGAGGCAGATCTCAAAGCCCTCTATGACTCCCTGAATCTTGCAATGACATTTAAAGATTTCCAGCATATCCAGAACTACTTCAAAAACGAAGAAAAACGTGATCCTTCCATGACAGAGATCCGAGTACTCGATACCTACTGGTCTGATCACTGCCGTCATACCACATTCTCCACAGAACTTACAGACGTGAAGTTCGATGAAGGTGACTACAAAGAACCAATCGTAAAAACATACGAAAAATACCTTGCTGACAGAGAAGTTCTCTACAAAGGCCGTGATGACAAATTTGTCTGCCTGATGGATCTTGCTCTGATGGCAATGAAAAAACTCAAATCCGAAGGAAAACTGGCTGATCAGGAAGAATCCGATGAGATCAATGCCTGCAGTATTGTTGTACCGGTAGATGTAGATGGCAAAGAGGAAGAGTGGCTTATCAACTTTAAGAATGAGACACACAACCATCCGACAGAGATCGAGCCATTTGGTGGTGCTGCTACCTGCCTTGGCGGTGCAATCCGTGACCCGCTTTCCGGACGTACTTATGTATATCAGGCAATGCGTGTGACAGGTGCTGCTGATCCGACTGTATCTGTAAAAGAAACGCTCAAAGGTAAACTTCCACAGAAGAAACTGGTCAGAAGTGCTGCTCATGGATACAGCTCATATGGTAACCAGATCGGTCTGGCTACCGGCTATGTCAAAGAAATCTATCATCCGGACTACGTTGCAAAACGTATGGAGATTGGTGCCGTTATGGGTGCAGCTCCGAGACGTGCCGTTATCCGTGAAAACTCCGATCCGGGAGATATCATCATCCTTCTGGGAGGACGTACCGGCCGTGACGGTATCGGTGGTGCAACAGGTTCCTCCAAGGTACACACAGAGGCTTCCATCGAAGTCTGCGGTGCAGAAGTACAGAAAGGTAACGCACCTACAGAGCGTAAGATCCAGCGTATGTTCAGACGTGAAGAAGTCAGCTACATCATCAAAAAATGTAACGACTTTGGTGCAGGCGGTGTATCCGTTGCCATCGGTGAGCTTGCAGATGGACTTCGCGTAGACCTTGACAAAGTTCCGAAAAAATATGCCGGCCTTGACGGAACAGAGATCGCAATCTCTGAATCCCAGGAGCGTATGGCAGTTGTTGTAGATCCAAAAGATGTTGACAAATTCCTTGGCTTTGCAAACGAAGAAAACCTCGAAGCAATCCCGGTTGCAGTCGTTACCGAAGAGCCACGCCTTGTTCTTACATGGAGAGGCAAAGAGATCGTTAACATTTCCCGTGCATTCCTTGATACCAACGGTGCACATCAGGAAACAACTGTAGAGGTTGAGATCCCGAACAAAGACGGAAACCTTTTCGAAGAAAGACCAGACGTTGTCGATGTTAAGGCAAAATGGCTGGAGACACTTGCTGACCTCAACGTATGCTCACAGAAAGGTCTCGTTGAAATGTTCGACGGTTCTATCGGTGCAGGCAGCGTATTTATGCCATACGGTGGTCAGTATCAGCTTACAGAAACACAGAGCATGGTTGCAAAAGTTCCGGTACAGAACGGAAAAACTGATACAGTTACCATGATGAGTTACGGCTTTGATCCATATCTCTCTTCCTGGAGTCCATATCACGGAGCTGCTTACGCAGTAACAGAATCTGTAGCAAGAATCGTAGCTACAGGTGGTGATTACAAGAAGATCCGCTTCACATTCCAGGAATACTTCCGTCGTATGACCGAAGATCCAAAGAGATGGAGCCAGCCATTCTCCGCACTCCTTGGTGCCTATGCAGCACAGATGGGATTCGGACTTCCGTCCATCGGTGGTAAAGACAGTATGTCCGGTACCTTCAATGAGATCGACGTGCCTCCAACGCTTGTTTCCTTTGCAGTAGACGTAGCCAAGATCCAGGACGTGATCACACCTGAACTCAAAAAAGCAGGAAACAAACTTGTATGGCTCCGCGCACCGCGTGATCAGTACGATTTGCCGGATTACGCAGGAATCATGGATCAGTACGAAAAACTCCACAATGATATCCAGGCTGGAAAAGTTGTTTCCGCTTACGCACTGGATCGTCATGGTATTGCAGCAGCTGTTTCCAAGATGGCCTTCGGTAATGCACTCGGCGTGAAGATCGAACACAACCTGGATCCAAGAGACTTCTTCGCACCAGGATTTGGTGATATCATTATGGAAGTTCCGGCAGACAAAGTCGGACAGCTTTCCATCACATACACACTGATCGGTGAAGTTACAGATGACGGTAAATTCTCTTACGGAAATACTGTTATTACTGAAAAAGAAGCTGAAGAAGCATGGAAGGGAACTCTGGAAAGAGTATTCAAGACAACTTCTGGTGAAGACAACGAAAAACAGGCAAAAGATGACCTGTACCATGCAGAAAACATTTATGTATGCAAACACAAAGTTGCAAAACCGCGTGTATTTATCCCGGTATTCCCTGGAACAAACTGCGAATACGACAGCACACGTGCTTTTGAACGCGCTGGTGCAGAGGTTGACGTTAAAGTATTCAAGAACCTGACAGCAGAAGATATCCATGATTCCGTGGAACTCTTCACAAAAGCAATCGACCAGGCTCAGATCATTATGTTCCCAGGTGGATTCTCCGCTGGTGATGAACCAGATGGCTCTGCGAAATTCTTTGCAACTGCATTCCAGAACGCAAAGATTAAAGAAGCAGTTATGAAGCTTGTCAACGAGAGAGACGGTCTTGCACTTGGTATCTGTAATGGATTCCAGGCTCTGATTAAACTCGGTCTGGTACCATACGGTGAGATCTGCGGACAGAAAGCAGATTCCCCGACACTGACCTTCAACACCATCGGACGTCATATCTCTAAGATGGTTTACACCAAGGTTGTAAGCAACAAGTCTCCATGGCTCCAGAAAGCACAGCTTGGCGGAGTATACTGTAACCCTGCATCCCACGGTGAAGGACGTTTTGTTGCCAACGATGAATGGCTTGCAAAACTCTTCGCAAACGGACAGGTTGCAACTCAGTATGTAACTCCAGCCGGTGAACTCAGTGCAGACGAAGAATGGAACGTAAATGGTTCCTACATGAACATCGAAGGTATCACAAGTCCGGACGGACGTATCCTTGGTAAGATGGCTCACAGCGAACGCCGTGGCGACGGAGTGGCTGTAAACATCTACGGCGAGCAGGATATCAAGATCTTCGAATCTGGTGTAGAGTACTTTAAATAAACAGGTTTAAACGGATACACCAAATTGGTCTGACCAAAATGAAAAATAGGCATTGACAAACTAAAACCATGTGGATATAATGGGTAACAGAATAAAGAAACACGTTGAAGAGAAGAGTAAACTGTGGAAGGCTCCAGAGAGAAATACATTTGCTGAGAGTATTTCAGCGGGAAACAGTCGAAGACCATCTCCGAGTGGCCCTAATCCGGTCCGGTGATTCCGTTACCATCTTATAAGAGTGGCTGAGCTGCCATATGGCAGATGCAGCAAGCAGGGTGGAACCGCGAGTAGATTATTCGTCCCTTACAATACAGAGATGTATTGTAAGGGACTTTTTTTATGTAGGATTATGAGAGTGCATAGCACGGAATAATCCGTAGATATCATAATAGTATATTTACTCGTCCCTGTGGAAAACTTTAAAATTTTATTCAAAAAAGGAGTTCAAAATTATGATCATCACATTGAAAGACGGATCCAAAAAAGAGTATTCCGAAGCAAAATCAGTTATCGACATCGCTTATGATATCAGTGAAGGACTGGCACGTGCAGCATGTGCAGGCGAAGTAAACGGAGAAGTTGTAGACCTTCGTACTGTTCTTGACAGCGACTGCGAACTGAACATTCTCACAGCAAAAGACGAAAAAGGACTTGCTGTTCTTCGTCACACAGCTTCCCATGTACTTGCACAGGCAGTACAGACCTTATATCCGGAAGCTAAAGTTGCTATCGGACCTTCTATTGATACAGGATTTTATTATGACTTCGCTCACGAACCATTCTCCCGTGAGGATCTGGATGCAATCGAAAAAGAAATGAAGAAGATCATCAAAAAAGGTGCAAAGATCGAGCGCTTCACAAAATCAAGAGAAGACGCGATCGCATTCTTCAAAGAGAAAAATGAACCATACAAAGTTGAGCTGATCGAAGACCTTCCGGAAGGCGAAGAAATCTCCTTCTATTCACAGGGTGACTGGACAGATCTCTGCGCAGGACCACACCTTATGAGCGTAAAAGGCGTAAAAGCATTCAAACTTCTTTCTTCTTCCAGTGCTTACTGGAGAGGAAGCGAAAAGAACGCAATGCTGACACGTATCTACGGAACAGCATATGCTACAAAAGATGAACTCAAAGAACATCTGGAGCAGATGGAAGAAGCTAAAAAACGTGACCACAATAAACTTGGCCGTGAGATGAAAATTTTTACAACTGTAGATGTAATCGGGCAGGGACTTCCGCTGATCATGCCAAACGGTGTTATCATGATGCAGGAACTGCAGAGATGGATCGAAGATGAGGAGACAAAACGTGGCTACGTAAGAACAAAAACTCCTCTGATGGCAAAGAGCGACCTCTACAAGATCTCCGGACACTGGGATCATTACAAAGACGGAATGTTCGTACTTGGTGACGAAGAGAAAGACAAAGAAGTATATGCTCTCCGTCCGATGACATGCCCATTCCAGTACTATGTATATAAAGCAGAACAGCACAGCTACCGTGACCTGCCGCTTCGTTACGGCGAAACATCCACACTGTTCCGTAATGAGGATTCCGGTGAGATGCATGGTCTGACACGTGTTCGTCAGTTTACAATTTCCGAAGGACATCTGATCGTAAGACCAGACCAGATGGTCAAAGAATTCAAAGACTGTATCGCACTTGCACAGTATTGTCTGCAGGTTCTTGGCGTTGAGGAAGATGTAACCTATCATCTGTCCAAATGGGATCCGAATAACAGAGAAAAATACATCGGTGAGCCGGAAGTATGGAATGAGACAGAAGAAGATATCCGCCAGATGCTCGAAGAACTGAACATCCCATTCACAGAGGATGTCGGAGAAGCAGCATTCTACGGACCGAAGGTCGACATCAATGCTAAGAACGTATATGGCAAAGAAGATACAATGATCACAATCCAGTGGGATGCACTTCTTGCTGAACAGTTCGATATGTACTATATCGACGAAAACGGCGACAAGAAACGTCCATGCATCATCCATCGTACATCCATGGGATGCTATGAAAGAACACTTGCATGGCTGATCGAAAAATACGCAGGAATGTTCCCGACATGGCTGTGTCCGGAGCAGGTTCGTGTGATCCCGATCTCCGAAAAATTCAATGCTTATGCTGACAAAGTAGAAGCACAGATGAAAGAAGCAGGCATCCGCTGCTCCGTTGACAGACGTTCCGAAAAGATGGGCTACAAGATCCGTGAAGCACGTCTGGAAAGAGTACCGTACATGCTTGTAGTTGGTGCAAAAGAAGAGGAAGAGGGCAAGGTTTCCGTAAGAAGCCGTTACCTTGGTGATGAAGGAATGAAAGACCTCGGAGAATTCATTGCAGCAATCAAAGAAGAAATCAAAAATAAAACAATCCGCAAGATCGAAGTAGAGGAAGAGAAAAAATAATCGGTCTGTGTAAGATCCTATCAGAGGGAGGCGAAATGCCTTCCTCTTTTTGTGTCGATAAGTTCCTGGGATACGACACGCTGTTTTGACAAAATCTGCGCCCTCTGTCACCTATAATGAGTTCACTTACCAAAGTGAAGGATCTATAGGCGGCAGGGGGCTTTTTGTATGCATCAGGAAGTGTACATAGATATTGTGTTTGCTGCGAATCTTCTGATGGATTATATTCTTCTGAGACTTACAGGAATTGTTCTGAGGAGAAAGAACAGCAGACGAAGATGTCTGGCGGCGGCAGCGGTCGGAGCTCTTTTTGCGTGTCTGAATCTTTATGTACGACCAGGAAAAACAGGGGTACTGACCATAGTTCTTCGAGTAGTTTGTGCTGTGTTCATGATATGGATCGCATATGAGATCCAGGATGTGAAGCACATGACCGGAGCCGCACTGTTTTTCTTTGGAATGACATTTCTGACCGGTGGTTTCTGGATGGCGGTATCAGAAAACAGAAGAGTGACGGCTGCGTTTTTTTTATCGTGTGCGGCTGTGACTTATGGAGGGTTAAGTCTGATGATCTGCCTGATGGAACAAATAAAAGAATCCAGAGAACATATCTATCCGGTTGCCCTGAAATATCACGGACAGCTGCAGGAGACGTATGGTCTGTATGATACAGGAAACCGTCTGTGTGATACAGTGACTGGAGCACCGGTTTCGGTGGCAGATCCGGAAATACTTCGAAGTCTTCTGAGTGAGGAGCTGACAGACAGGCTGCTGCATCTTAAAGAAAGACCGGAGGAGATTGAAAGTACAGAGATCGCTGACCTGAAACCGCACTATCTGTCCTTCCAGACCGTAGGACGGGAAGTGCAGCTGATTCTGGCAGTGACATTAGAGGATCTTTGTATTCAGATTCCGGGAGAGCGGATCCATGTATCCGGACCGGTGTTTGCATTGTCTTCAGAACCTTTTGCTTTGGGAAAGGAATACAAAGTGATATTGAATTCCAGATTATTGCATTAGGAGGGGCAGGATATGAGCAGATCGGCAGCAGGAGTGGATTATCGTCCGTTTCAGGTTTTTCAGAAATTAGTTCTTTCAAGATCGAGAGAACTTTATTATATCGGAGGAAGTGATGTGCTTCCGGCACCACTGGAGCCAAAAAGAGAAGCATATGTGATCAGCAGACTCAAAACAGACCAGGAGCAGGAAGCCAGATCCCTGCTGATTGAGCATAATCTCAGACTCGTCGTTTATATTGCAAGAAAATTCGATAACACAGGAGTTGGAGTGGAAGACCTGATCTCGATCGGGACGATCGGTCTGATCAAGGCTATCAATACATTCAACCCGGTAAAGAATATCAAACTGGCGACATATGCATCACGTTGTATTGAAAATGAGATTCTGATGTATCTGCGGCGAAACAGTAAGACGAGAATGGAAGTATCTATTGATGAACCATTGAATGTGGACTGGGATGGCAATGAACTGCTTCTTTCGGATATTCTTGGAACTGATGATGATGTGATATCCAGGAAACTGGAGGATGAAGTGGAAATCACACTTCTGGGAAAAGCAATCAACAAACTGTCACCAAGAGAACAGACGATCATACGGCTGCGTTTTGGACTGAACAATGCCGACGGAAAAGAGAAGACGCAGAAAGAAGTCGCAGATCTTCTTGGAATCTCTCAGTCCTATATTTCCAGACTGGAGAAACGGATTATGAAACGTCTGAAAAAAGAAATCGTAAAGTATGAGTAAGGTAGTAAGAAGCCATACCGCTGCATATACATAGAAGGAATATGCAGCGAGGTGTGCATGCATGAAAAAATTCAGAAAATACAGAATGGAAATGGTCATGGCCTGTCTGCTGCTGGTAAGTTTTTACCTGCTGTCCAGACAGGCTGCTGTTGTTTCAGTACAGATGAATTTTCCGAAACTGATTCTTATAGATCCCGGACATGGGGAGGATGATCCTGGGATGATCGGTGCAGATGGACTGGAAGAGAAAGGAATCAATCTGGCGATATCACTTCTGCTGAAAAGTGAGCTTGAAACAAGGGGCTATTCTGTGGTAATGACAAGAGAAACAGATAAAGGACTTTATGATGCATCAGCAAATAATAAAAAAGCACAGGATATGCAGCGTCGCATAGCAATGATCGGCGAAAAGTCACCGGTGCTGTCGGTAAGTATTCACCAGAACAGCTATCAGCAGGATGCATCTGTGCATGGACCGCAGGTTTTTTATTATGAAAGTTCTGAAGAAGGAAAGAAGCTTGCAGAGGCAGTACAAAGCAGCCTGAATGAAAAGCTGGAAATAGACCGACCAAGAGAAATCAAGGGAAATACCAGTTATTATCTGCTCAAAAGAAGTCCCGGAACGCTTGTGATCGTAGAATGTGGTTTCCTGACCAATCCCGAAGAGGCCAGAAAATTGCAGACAGAATTGTATCAGCAAAGAGTAGCGGCTGCAGTGGCAGATGGAATTGATACATATCTGCATGTGGATAACCGGAAAAGTTACAGCTAAAAAGTGTAAATATTGTGAAAATCAGGAAGTTTGTTTGCTATATGAAAGTTCCTTTGTTATACTAAATCCGTATGAGCAGAGAAAAACGATTTTACAGGCTCTGGCAGGTATAAAGTGTAATATATTCTGTACGAGATTTAATGACGAGGTGGATAATGTTTGGTATCATATATATAGTACTGAGCCTGCTGGCTGGTAAAGAACTGGCAGAAATTCTTTTGTTTACAGGAAAAAACGCTCAGGAAGCAGGCAGCAGGAACGGACAGCACAAAGCTTTCTGCAATCAGATATGGGTTCTGGCGGCAGCCACTTTTGGAATGGGAACACTGGTATTTGGATGGACAACGTACATGATCTCCTGGGCGGCCAGCGAAGCAGGTGCTAAGAAACCACTGATCTATGGAAATACAGCTGTTCTGATCATAACGGCAGTTGTTCTGGTTTTGCTTTATTGGAAACGATATCGAAAAACAGGAACTGTATGGACCGTGGCAGACAGGAAGCTGATCAGTGACAGCAGGGCATTTCGAAAAGAGTGTATTTTATTTGGATTCCTGTTGGTATTTCTGACGTGGATCATGTTTTATGTTTTTTATATAAGAAATGGCGAACTGTACAGTGGGTTTTCCGTATACGGGGATTATGCACCACATACAGCGATGATGCGCTCTTTCTCAAAGGGCAATAACTTCCCGACAGAGTACCCGCATTTCGGAGGACAGGATGTCAAATATCATTTTATGTTTCAGTTTCTTGTCGGAAATCTGGAATTTCTCGGGATCAGACTGGATTTTGCATATAATATAGAAAGTGTTCTGGCGCTGCTGGGATTTCTGATGCTGCTTTACAGCATTGCAAAACGACTGACAGCAAGCCTGGCAGCCGGAATTCTGACATTGGTACTTTTTTTCTTCCGCAGTTCACTTTCATTTTTTCATTTTGTGACAGAACATCTACAGGCAAAAGACCTGTGGGCAACGCTGAGGGACAATACAACATTTATCGGATATACAACCAATGAAAACTGGGGATTATGGAATTTTAATGTATATCTGAATCAGAGGCATCTGGCATTTGGACTTCTGATCGTTTCTCTTGTCATCTGGTTATTTATGGACTGGCTGGATATCGGCTGTGCCGAGGAAGAAAAAGGCATTGTCTGGCTTCGTAACCGATTTTTTACAAAAAAGGCGTGGAAATGTATCTGCCCGGAAAATGCACTGATGGCAGGGATGTTCCTGGGATTGACATCGTTCTGGAATGGAGCAGCGGTGATCGGTGGCCTGCTGATCCTGCTGGGCTTTGCTGTTTTTTCAGACGGGAAGCTGGATTATCTGATCCTTGCAGCCACATCCGTGATCTTTTCGGTGCTTCAGACCAGGATCTTTATCTGGGGGGAAGCAGTAAGCCCTTCTCTTTACTGGGGATTTCTTTCCGATGATAAAACCCTGTGGGGAGTACTGTGGTACCTGATCCAGATGAGTGGGATTTTCTTTGTCGGCACAGTTGTGCTGGTGTTCTTGTTGAAAAAACGACAGCAGAGAGCGGCTCTTATAAGTTTCCTGTTTCCGGCTGCATTTGCATTTTTTGTATCGCTCACTCCAGATATTGCAGTGAATCATAAATATATTATGATCTCCTATGCATTTACCGCAATTTTCTGGGCATGGGCACTTATGCAACTGTTTCAGAAAAAGATACTTCACAGAATCGTAGCGGTACTACTTGCTGTCTGTCTGACCATTACCGGTATTTATGATTTTGTTGTGATCATACGAAATAATGGCCCAGGGCACAGAGTCAGCGTGAACATGAACAGTGATCTGACAGACTGGCTGGAAGAACATCTGACGCATGAAGATCTGATCCTGACTCCGGAATACAGCATCAATGAGGTAACGATGTCGGGAGTCATGATGTATATGGGATGGCCATATTATGCGTGGTCGGCGGGATATGATACTTATTATCGCGCAGCACAGGCAAAGACTATTTACAGTACAATAAACAAAGAAGAACTGAAGAAACTTGTAAAGCAGGAAAAAATCACCTACATTCTGTATGAAGAAGGAATGGAATACGAACAGCAGTACTGCAGAGAAGAAACAATTGCCAGTGTATACAAGCTGGTATATGAAACAGAGGACGGGAGAATAAGAATTTATGAAACCTGATAAAATAAAAAAATTAATCATGATGATCATACCGGCAGCAGTATTAGTTGCATTATCAGCATATCTGCTGCAGGGCGATGTATGGACTTTTTGGACCTGGTATCTTCTGGCACTGGTGCTGGGAGTGGCAGCTATGCCATTGACAGGAAGACTGTTTCGACGTTTTGATGATAAGGGATGGATTTTTTCAAAAGTAACCGCAATCGCGATTACCGGTTTTCTGACATGGTTTCTGGTAACTGTGAAGATATTGAAATTTACAGCAGTTACCTGCGTGGCGGTGACTGTTATCTGCACTGTTCTTTCTATATTATTATACCGAAAAGAGCAGAAAGACGGATTCGAGTGTATTCCTTTTGCACATCTTAATCTGGTATATGCGGAAGAGCTTCTTTTCTTTGCATTCTTTCTTATGTGGACATATTTTGCAGGATTCCATCCGGCAGCTTATGGAACAGAGAAATTTATGGATTATGGTTTCATGGAAGCAATGATGCGAAGCAAAACACTTCCTGCAACAGATCTCTGGTATTCTGAGGGCAAGATCAATTACTATTATGGCGGACAGTATTTTGCAGTATTTCTGACAAAGCTGTCAGGCACGAAAGTAGAACTGACCTACAACCTGATGCGTACTTTTGTGGCAGGGCTTGCCTTTATTATGCCATTCTCACTCGTGCATCAGATGGTGAAAGACCGACTGGGCAGAAACATCAGCGGATGGAAGAAAAAGCTGCCGTCTGTAACAGGATTTCTGGCCGGAATCGCAGTTTCCGTGGCCGGAAATATGCACTATGTTGTTTATGCATGCGTGATTCCATGGATCCAGAAATTGAAAGGAGAGGAAGTCAGCAGTTACTGGTTCCCAGATGCGACCAGATATATCGGATTCAACCCGGATGTAGCTGACAAAACGATTCATGAATTTCCATGTTATTCCTTCGTACTTGGAGATCTGCATGCACATGTTGTGGATATCATGTTTGTTCTTTTGATCCTTGCATTGCTTTATGCCTGGATGAAAAAGGTAAGAACAACAAAGATCACACTCGAGAATACAGAGAAAAAAGAATTCTGGCGCAGACAGCTTCTGATGCCACAGCTCCTGGCAGCTGCAGCCCTTCTGGGAATGTTCCACTGGACAAACTACTGGGATTTTGTCATTTATTATACAGTGACCTGTGGTGTGATCCTGATCATGAATATTATCGGACAGGAAGGAAAGGTAAAATGGATCCTTGCCGTGACAGCGGCACAGGCAGCGGAGATCCTGATACTGGCAACACTGATCATCCTTCCGTTTACGATGCAGTTTGACAGCAGTAATATGGTACAGGGAGTCGCACTTGCCCAGCATCATTCCCTTCCGCATCAGCTTCTGGTGCTCTGGGGCCTGCCGACGATACTGACTGTATTGTTTATCATTTCTCTGCTTGTTGAGAAATTAAAATTGGCAGAAAACAGATCTCTGTATCGGCTTTTGAAATCAGTTACACTTCCGGATCTTTTTGCTGTGGTCATGGGACTCTGTGCGATCGGTCTGGTGCTGATTCCGGAACTCGTCTATGTACGTGATATTTATGAAAACGGAAATGCCCGTGCCAATACGATGTTTAAGCTGACCTATCAGGCATATATTATGTTTGGGATGACTATGATCTACGCAATCTTCCGTCTGCTGATCATAGGAAAGAATAAGATACTCAAAGCCCTGGCAGTGATCGGACTGATTCTCTTTGTATGGACCTGTGGTTATTTCGGAAACAGTGTACATGCCTGGTTCGGTGAAGTATGGAAACCGTCTGAATATAAAGGACTGAATGCAACTGCCTTTCTTGAGACCGATTTCTCGGAAGATGTCGGCGGAATCAAGTGGCTCAAAGAAAATGTCAAAGATGTAGAAGTGGTGCTTGAAGCAAACGGTGACAGTTATTCCGAATACGAACGGGTATCCGCCATGACCGGTCTCCCGACGATCATGGGATGGTACGTGCATGAGTGGCTATGGAGAGGAGATCTTGCTGACATCAATGCCAAGATCGCAGATGTCGAGAACATTTATACTTCGACAGATGAAGCACATGTGAAGTCCCTGTTGGAAGAGTATGATATATCGTATATTTTTGTGGGATCGTGTGAACGAAAGAAGTACGGTGACCAGTTGAATAACGATATGCTGAAGAGTATGGGAGAAGTCGTTTATCAGGATGATGAGTGGCAGACCTATATCGTAAAAGTGAAATAAATGAGATGAAAAAAATATCGCAGAGTAGCATACTCTGCGACGTTTTTTTAATCGCATACATTCTAGCACATAAAAAATATTATGTAAAGATGCAAAAATATGGAATAAAATATCTATATAGTACGAAATTCTTTTCGTTTTTTCGATATTACAGGGCATAAGAAGTGTTATTCATAATCAAAATGAGCAATTACAATATCATTAGCCGTCAAAATTATGGTCTAGTGAAAGGAGCACAAATTATGCCAAGAAAAGGAGAAAACATTTACAAAAGAAAAGATGGTCGCTGGGAGGGACGTTTCCGCAAATACAGAGACGCAAATGGCAAGATCAAATATGGTTATGTCTATGCCAGAAGCTACACAGAGGTAAAAATCAAACTTAACAAAATCAAACAGGAAATAACTATTCCTGCGGAGTCTGGCACTGCTGATATTATCGTACGCACATTTTCAGAAGTGGTGAAGGAATGGATCACCTACAAGACACCGCTGCTAAAAGAATCTTCCGTAGCCAAATATACCAATATCATAAATCTGCACCTGCTTCCATTTTTCCATGAGCAGACAATGCAAAGCATTTCCGTGCAACGCCTCGAAGAATTTTATAAAAAACTGCTTCTGAAAGTAACACCAAAAGGAACTCTCTTAGCGCCCAAAACAACACTGGATATTCTTTCGGTAATGAAATCCATTCTGGTCTATGCAAATACAAAAAAATATCTGCAATATTTGCCGCCTCTTCGTTTTGAATGCCGGCCTCTGGTGAAGAAACTGGTAATCTTAAGTGAACGGAATCAAAAAATCTTATCCTCTTATTTATGCCTGCATCTTACATACCGGAATCTTGGAATTCTCATATGTATGTATACCGGAATCCGTCTGGGAGAAATCTGTGCACTCACATGGGAAGATATTTCTCTGACGGAAGGTTCTATTTATATAGACAAAACGATACAGAGAGTTCAAAAAGAACATAATGGAAAGAAAACAATGCTTATCATAGCAACGCCAAAGACACCATCTTCTATCCGAACCATTCCAATTCCAAATCAATTATTGCAGATCATAAAAAGCAGTGAGCTTCCTCAAAAAGGATATCTTCTGACCGGTTCCACAGAGAAATATATAGAGCCCCGTACGTATCAGTATCATTTCAAAAAGCTTCTTCAGAGATGTAAAATCCCAGAAACAAATTTCCATGCATTGCGCCATACTTTTGCTACCAGATGTGTGGAACTCGGATTCGATATCAAAACACTCAGCGAAATTCTCGGTCATTCCAGCATCAATATCACCTTGAATCGATATGTACATCCATCCTTTGATCTAAAAAAACAAAATATGAATAAAATGAATGAATTAATTTCCTTTAGATAAATTGTCAGAAGTCCTGTGTTTTTGCAGAAATGCAAGCCCAGGGCTTCGATTAATATGGAATAAATTGTCGAACGATTACGGTTGTAATTTGTATGAAAGAACTGTTATAATTCTGATATCGGATATCAGTAAGTGATGTCCAGACATCTGATCCGGCGCTTCTGCCAGATAATCCCAGAAAAAGTTATAAAATCAGAAAAGAATGTTGCTGTCCAGTTGCAGTGATTGTATAATCAATATGTAGAACAAACTGGCGTAATATTCTTTTAAAAAGTACGAACAGAGTATCAACATATCTACGGAATCAAAGAAGGGAGGTTTTACTATAAATCAGCTTAACAGAAAGAATGAACGCCAGATAAAACGAAAGATAAAGACAAGCGGTCAGGTGAAAAATCCTGTTGCATACCAGAATAAAGACATCATATCCAAAGTCTTTGGTGAAAGTATGAGGAACAAATCCTTTCGGGCATACGGAATGGATATTCCGGAGATTGTTGAAATCCTGCCTACGAATCTTCCAGCAGTGGAAGCAAATGAGATGCGTCTGGACAATCTCTTCCGGCTGAAAGATGGCACGATTGTGATCGTCGATTATGAGAGCACCTACAGTTACGCGGATAAGATCAAGTATCTCAATTACGTTGCCCGGACTACAAAAAGGTATGGATTAAGTGAAAAACAAAACCAGCCAGTAAGAATGATCGTCATTTATACTGGAAGCATCCGAAGGGGAACCACCAGGACAGATGTTGACATGGGATGCCTGCAATTTACGGTAGAAGAAGTATTCCTCTCCGACCTGGATGCACAGGAAATTGAAACACGTTTCCAGAGAAAAATCCACTCAGGAGAGATTCTGTCGGATGAAGAACAGATGCAGTTTATCATCCTGCCGCTGGTACATAAAACAAAAGAGGAAATGCAGGACTGTATAGTAAGATGCTTTGAGATGGCGAAAAAGATCGATTCGCCTGAAATACAAAGATTTTTATTATCAGGACTGATCGTGTTTACAGATAAGGTGATTCGCAGAGAAGATTCAGAAAGAATAAAGAGGTGGATAGAAATGACGAAAGTTGGAAGACTCTTTGAAGAAGAAAAACAGAAAGCCGTACAAGAAGCCATAAAAAAAGAAAAAGCAGATAAGAAGAAAGCTCTCCAGAGAGCAAGCGCAGATAAAGAGAGAGCTCTACAGAAGGCAGCTGCAGAAAGGAAGCAGGAATTGTTGGACGAGAAAATATCTATCGCAAGGAAATTCCTCATGGATGGTATTCCCGTGGACAGCATCCTGAAATGTATCGATGGTCTGGATAGAGCAGAAATTGAAGCATTGAAATAAATTTAATAACCGTCAAATAAATCGTCAAGAGCCCTGTGGCTTTGCAGAAATGCAAGTCACAGGGCTCTTTTGTCGCAGAGTATGCTACTCTGCGAAAAAATTGAGGTGTTCCCGTGGAGAAACCACAGTATTACTCCATCACAGTTAAAAAGATGAACATCCTGACCAGACATTCCGACTGGTTAGTAAAAACACAGGAACTGTATAACCAGATACTGGAATTTTATTACAACCTATACCTTGACACATTTCAGGATGGAAGACCAGGTTCCATGGAAGCACTCCGCACACTGGAAAAGCTGACAATCCCAGGCAGAGACCGACAGCCCGTGCAGTACCCACTGCCATGGCAAAAGGTTCCCCTGTATTTCAGGCGAGCTGCGATCAACAGTGCAATTGCCGCAGCCAGCAGTTACCTCTCCAGAGAAAAACAGAAGATCCGTTCCACTTCTTTCACAGAATCCGTTACCTGTTATAAAGGCATGTATCGTGATTTTGAAGGAAATGCGATCACACTGAAAGTCTGGACTGGAGAAAAATGGCTCTGGAATCGCATCAAGCTCCGTGGCAATACCATACCGGAAGAAGGGCAGATGATGTCACCTTCTATCGTCCTGAAAAAGACAGGCCCTGAGCTGCACATCCCGTGGAAAACTTTTGTAAAAGACGGCAGAACTGCCAAAGAACGAATGGCAGCAGGTGAAAAAATCTGTGCCGTAACGTTTACCAATCAGGATGCACTTGCAGTATGCTGTGTGCTGAATTCTGACGGCACAAAAGAAAATGCCTTTTTTGTAAGAGGAGGAGCTGAGTATGCCCACCGATGCAGGCAGGTTACTGACAAGATCAAAAAATCCGAAACATCAGGAAGCAGTGGAAGCAGCGCAATCCCCAATTCACGCTACTGGATGAAATTAAAAAATCTCAACGATTTTTATTCTCATAGCATAAGTAGACAAGTTATAAATTACACAATTAAGCAAGGTGCAAAGATTATCGTTCTTCCAGAATATGAGAAAGAATACAGCAGAATCCTGATGTCAAAAGCAGGAAACTTTTCATCGATACATCTAAGCACCGCCATTCGCGAAAAGATAAAGTACAAAGCCTGGCAGGAAGGACTTGTTGTACTGGAACTGCAGCAGCATAACATCAGTTCCACATGTGCAGCCTGTGGAGCCTCCTTACAAAAGAAAGGACAGAACTTTGTCTGCAAAAATGGACATCAGGGAAATTACTACCTGAATGCATCCTGGAATCTCGGATTAAAATGCATCCGAGGATTTCAGCCCAAAAAGCCGAGAACAAGCGATTAAAACGCTGTTTTCATAGATACAGGAAACTGTAAACAGGATTTTATCTACAGGATAAAGTCTTCGGGTGGAGCACCGCCCACCGGAGTCCACCGTGGAGCCCGGAAAGACAGTGATCATTCGATTACGAACGTGCTCGAAGTTATTGAACAAATAAATTGTGGTTGCAAACATGGATTTAAGTAAATAACAGGGAATGAAGATGAAGAAGAAAAATAGAAACTAAAAATGAATAGGTGTATTCAGCCTGCTGAACTCAGGGAGTGAAGCGGGCTATTAGTGTGTTCATAAATTAGTGAAGGAGTTTTATGGTTCAAGAATTAGATCATATTGCATTAATTGTTTCGTCAGAAGATAGTCTTAGATTCTATGAAAAGTTAGGATTCAGAGAAACCGAAAGATTTGAAAGAAGTTATGACATAGTTGTATTTATGACTTGTGGAAACATAACTCTTGAAATTTTTGTGGATCCGAATCATCCAGAAAGAGTGAATAGTCCAGAGGCTAAAGGTTTACGTCATGTGGCAGTCACTGTAGATAAGATAGAAGATTTGAATATGGAAATGGAAGAAATCAGAACTGACTGGTTTGGCAGAAGATTTACTTTTGTAAAGGATCCAGATGGTTTACCAATAGAAATTAAAGAATGTGGGAGTACTTTGAAATGAAAAAAGGTAACTGGAAAAAGATAATGAGCATTCTTGCAGCAACGATAGGAACAACTTTTGTAATAACATCTCTTGTTGCAAAAAAAGAAATAGGTAAAAGTCAATATAAAGATGAGTCAAATCAGATGAATCCTTTAGAAGGCAAAAAAGTCGTTTTTATTGAAAACGATGATGAAATAGAAAATGCAGATGGTGTTAGAGGTCATTTGGAAGCGATTGGAGATTCTGATTATAAAGTTGGTTTCTATGAGAAATATATTAAACGAGGATTTGATATTGTCCTTTCATTTGGTGGACTTGTTGTGCTTAGTCCTATTCTGGGAGCTATTGCATTAGCAATAAAGATTGATGATCCAGGTCCGGTTCTTTTTACGCAGAAGAGAATGGGACAGAATAAAAAATATTTTAAATTACATAAATTTAGATCAATGAAAATGTGCACGCCACATGATGTGCCGACACATCAGTTAGAAAATCCAGAACAGTATATTACTCGTGTAGGTAAATTCCTTCGCAGTCATTCTTTGGATGAACTGCCTCAGATTTGGGATATCTTTATTGGGAATATGAGTGTCATTGGACCAAGACCTGGCTTATGGAATCAGGATATTCTTACTGCTGAGCGTGATAAATATAATGCAAATGACGTAAAACCAGGATTAACTGGATGGGCGCAGATTAATGGAAGAGATGAACTTGAAATTCCTGTAAAAGCGAAATTAGATGGAGAATACGTGAAACATATGGGACTGATCATGGATTTGAAGTGTTTCCTTGGATCAGTAGGTGTATTTGCTGGAGATAAAAGTGTTGTTGAAGGCGGAACTGGAGAGATGAAGAAAAAAACAGGCAGATTATATACTGAGGGTAAGTCCAATGAAGAACTTATTGGAAACTTAGGTTTTGGTGAAACTGTAAATGTTGATTTATCTGCAAAGAAAAAAGTATTGATTACGGGTGCTGGTTCATACATTGGAGAATCATTTAAAGAATATGCAGCAGAGAAATACGGTAATAATTTTAGTATAAAAGATGTAGATATGCTAGATGGTACATGGCGAGATATGGATTTTTCTGAATTTGATATTGTTTATCATGTTGCTGGAATTGCGCATGCAGATGTGGGAAATGTAGACGAAGCAACTAAAGAAAAATATTATGCTGTGAATACTGATTTGGCAGTAGAAGTATGTAAGAAAGCTAAAGCAGAAGGTGTAAAAGAATTTATCTTTATGTCTTCTATGATAATCTATGGTGATTCAGCCCCGTATGGAAAGAGCAAGATTGTTGATGCAAATACAGTTCCTTGTGCAGCTAATTTTTATGGTGATTCCAAATTACAGGCAGATGTAGCGGTAAGAGAACTTGCAAGCGATGAATTTAAAGTGATCGTCCTCAGACCACCAATGATCTACGGTAAGGGAAGTAAGGGAAATTATCCTACACTTGCAAAACTAGCTAAAAAATTACCGGTATTTCCAGATGTTGATAACCAAAGATCAATGCTTCATATTGATAATCTGTGTGAGTTTTTGTGTCAGATTATGCTAGTTGAAGAAATAAAAGAGGATGCTATTGTACTAATTCCACAGAATGCTGAATGGACTAAGACTACTGATATGGTCAAGGAAATTGCTTCAGTATCGGGTAAGAGAATTAGAACACTAGGAATCATGAAGCTAGCTGTCTCACTTGGTAGTAAGATATCAGGAAAGATTGGTGGGCTTGTAAATAAAGCTTTTGGTAATAATTGTTATGCTCACGAGATTTCTGTTTATCCCGGAATCTATTATCAGGCTATATTATTAAAAGAGTCAATTGTTAAGACTGAAGGTTGTTTTTATAATTCAACTTTTAAAAAGTTGAAAAATCTAGAAGGTAAAAAGATTCTGTTGGTTGCACTGCCTGGATATCCTGATGGTATTGTAAAAAAGATGAAAGAGCTTGGGGCTGATGTGGATTATATACACGATAAACCGAATGAAGGTTTTGTTACAAAAACATTAGGTCGTCTGCAAATTGGTTTTTATCAGAAGATAATTGAGTCGTATTACGAAAATGTTTTATTTTCATTAAAAGAACGTGACTATGACTATGTATTAGCAATTAGAGGCGAGTATACACCAATTAATTCACTAAAACTCATGCGAGAATACTTTCCCAAAGCTAAGCTAATTCTTTATATGTGGGATGGGTTGCATAAGCAAAATACTATAGGAATTGAAAAAAAATGGCCATACTATGATCAAGTATATACTTTTGATCGAATCGATTACGAAGCCAATAAAGACAAACTTCATTTCTTGCCTCTTTATTATTATGAGGACTATCTGCCAAAAGATATTAAGTGTGTAAATGATGAAACATTAGAATATGACATTAGTTTTATTGGCACTGCACACGATGATCGTATCAATGTTGTGAAAAATATTATGCAGCAGGGTAGAGATAATGGCTTATCTTGCTTTAGTTATTTTTATATGCCTCATAAATTTGTTTATCTGAAGAATAAACTGATGAATAAGGACTTTAAGAATGTAACGGAATCGGATATTAAATATCAGATGTTACCATTTGAGGATCTCTATGATATATATGCTAACTCAAAATGTGTTGTTGATGTTGAAAACAGAGGTCAGCACGGATTGACGATGCGTAGTATCGAGATAATCGGATTAAAGAGAAAGTTCATTACGACTAATCAAGATATTAAAAATTATGACTTCTATAATGAAAACAATATTTTGGTAATTGATCGTAGTGCCCCGATACTTGATATGGATTTTTTTAAGCGCCCATATGAAGAACTAGATGAAGAGATTTATAAAAAGTATTCTATTAAGAATTGGATTTTAGAAGTGTTGAAATAAGACTTTGCGAAAGATAGAGTATATAAAATCATTTGTTTTACTTCCGAATTAGGAAAATTATATATATATATTATAACAAAAGTCATCACACCACAGTTTTGGCAGATTATTTAATGTAGAACTATATAGTATATTGGGAAAGTAATATTTGATAGCCTGAAAGGATTTAAAGAATCAGTTTTATATTGAAGATGGTATTTTATTTATACAAGTTTGTGCAAAATACAAGAGTTACTATGACACAACGCAAGTGATTTCCTATGGCTATGCTAAATGAAACTTTAGTCCAATGGGTTTGTGCGGATATTTGAGAGTATGTGCAAGGAGAATATGTATGGTATTTAAACTTTAGAAGAAAACAAATTAATTACTTTTTATCTCTATTGGTATTTAAGTGTTTTATATAAACAGAAATATGTAAGACGAACGTTGTTGAGTAGAAGTGTAAATCACTGATATGTTACTCGGCTTATAATTTGAGATTGGAGCATTGAGGTATGCAATTAAGCAAAATATGGTGGTCTATCAGATTGATGTTAAGAAAACCTTTATTTAAAAGGGTTGGAGCTTGTTCCTATATGGGACCTACGATTTCTTTGTTAGGAACCAAAAGGATAAGTATTGGGAATCGAGTAAGGATTTATCCTGGAGCTAGAATGGAAACACATAATTCAGGTGAAATTATCATCGGTGATGATTGTTCTATTGCACAGAATTTTCATATTACATCAGGAAAGAATAAACTAGTGATAGGAAATCAAACAACAGTTTTGGGAAACGTTTTTATCACTAATATTGATCACGAATATAAAAATATGAACAAACATGTTATGGAGCAACCAATGATATATAAAGAGACTATTATAGGTGAAAATTGTTTCATAGGATTTGGTGCGGCTATTCAAGCTGGAACAGTTTTAGGAAAACAGTGTATAGTTGGAACTAATGCAGTTGTAAGAGGCACATTCCCTGATTATTCCGTTATTGTTGGCGTTCCAGCAAGAGTGGTTAAACATTTTGATGAGGAGGCAGGAGAATGGGTGAAAGGTTAACAGTTTTTTCTGTATCAATCATTATTCCAGCATATAATGCATCAAGAACAATAATTAGAACTCTTGATTCGTTGAAAAATCAAACACGGTTCGATTTAATTAAAGAGATTTTAGTTATTAATGATGGATCAACGGATGACACAGTTGCATTATTAGAAAACTATAAACAACTGAACCCAAATATGCCCATTCAGATAATTAATAAGATGAACGGTGGAGTCTCAACTGCTAGAAATATAGGATTGAAATTATCATCTGGTGAATGGATTGGCCTTTGTGATTCTGATGATGAATGGTTACCAAGAAAATTGGAAATTCAGTATGACATTATAAAGAAAAATTCTAAGATAGACTTCCTTGGAGGAAATCATACGGATGTAGATTTGAGAATTCTTGGTAATAAAATTACTTCTTTACATAAGGCAACTTTAAAAGAACTATGTATAAAAATGTATCCTCAAACTTCAACAGTGCTATTTAAGAAGAGTATTATAGATACTATAGGTGGATATGACGAGAGTAGACAGTACTGTGAAGATGGGCAGTTCTTTATGAAGATATGTGAAAAATACAATTACTACTATCATCCGGAAAAGGTAGTTGAATTTGATGGGGGAAAAAGAGGGTTTGGAGGAAGCGGTTTATCTGGCAATTTACAAGGCATGCAAGATGGGCTAAGGAAAAACATTCTTGAACTGAAAAAACAAAAGAGAATTAGCACTGGATTTTATTTGATATTAAAGTTGTTCATTGAACTGAAATATATTAGACGGTGTATTTTATACAAGGTAAGAAGATGAAAAAAAAATTATTGGTATATGTAAATAGCATGAATACTCTCGGAGGCATTGAAAGAGTAATAGCTAATCTAACAAGTGCGCTGGCTGACTTCTATGATATTACAATTCTTGTTAAAGATGAACCAATATCTGCGTATAAATTAGATTCTAGAGTAATAATGGACACAATAAATGCTAAATTGATTATGAATATGGATTCACGGATCCAAAGAATTTTAAATGTTCCAGCTAATATTTTGAAATCAAAGAAAGTTCTAAAAAAATGGCTGAAGGTACATAGAGATTTTGATTATGTATATACAGCATTTCCAACAAATGCTGTTGAGATGTATTTCGCAGACAAGAAAATGCGAAACAAGATTGTCGCATCAGAACATGCATCATATTATGCCTATAATTCAGTTTACAAGAAGATGAAGGAATGGTTATACCCAAGACTCAAGGCAATATCCGTTCCAACTACTATGGACACAGAGATTTATCAGAAGCTTGGGTATAAAGCAATATATATTCCTCATTTAACAACATATAGTAAAACAACAGATAATGATTTGAATAGCAAAAGAATTATTAATGTTGGAAGATTAACTAGTGATAAACAGCAGCTTATGTTATTGGATATTTGGAAAAAAGTTAATGATAAAATTCCAAATCATGAATATAAACTTCAGATAATCGGAAGTGGAGAAGAAGAGAATAATCTCAAAAATAAGATTATAGATTTAAATTTAAATAATGTTGAATTGATTCCGCATACACCCAATATTGTGAATTATTATAAGAATGCAGAGTTATTTGCGTTTACATCTAAAATGGAAGGCTTTGGAATGGTTCTTCTAGAAGCTATGTCGTATGGAGTTCCATGCATATCTTTTGATTGTCCGAGTGGACCTAGAGATATGGTTGTAGATGAGGAAAATGGGTACTTAATTGAATGCTACGATGTAGATACTTATGCAAATAAAATTTGTAGATATATTTGCCTATCTGATAATGAAAAAAGATCTCTTAGTAATAGCGCATTACGAACTATAGAAGAATGGAATAATGCTAGCATTATTCAAAAATGGATACAACTTTTTGAAAATTACTTATAGTAGGGAAAGAAGGATAAAGATATGAAAGTGATTGCATTTTATTTGCCACAATTTCACTCTATTCCTGAGAATGATGAATGGTGGGGAAAAGGATTTACTGAATGGACTAATGTTAAAGCAGCTAAACCTTTATTTGATGGACATAATCAACCCGTAGAGCCACTTGATGGCAATTATTATAATTTGTTGGATAATTCTACTATTAAATGGCAAATTGAGTTGGCAAAAAAATATGGAGTATATGGTTTTTGTTTCTACCATTATTGGTTTGACGGTCACATGCTTCTTCAGAAACCAATGGAGAATATGTTGAAAGATCCTGATTTAAACATTCCATATTGTATATCTTGGGCTAATGAGAATTGGACTAATGCGTGGAAAGCAAACGGAAATGTTAAGACGTTAATTCAACAAACATATGGGAAAAAAGATGAGTGGAAACGACATTTTGAATATCTTCTTCCGTTCTTTAAAGATCCGAATTATATATTAGAGAATAATAAGCCATTTTTTATTATTTACCGCCCGGAGATTATTCCATGTTTAAATGAGATGTTGGATTATTGGAATGAACTGGCAAAGTTGAATGGATTTGATGGAATGGTCTTTGCTTATCAGCAACTTTCATATCATCTATTAGAAGGAAGAGATGAAAGTCGTTTTAAATATAATATCGAGTATCAACCAGGATATGCAAGATATGATTTACAGATGAATCAAGTGAGTAAAACAGGAAAATTAGCATTCGAATTCAGAAATACTGTCAGAAAGATAGTGTCTAGAGTCGATAAAATAATTGGATCAAATATTTCAGCTAAATTGACAAGAAATACGTTGCAAACAGAAAGTTATGATTCTTTGTGTCATGAGATAGTGAATAGGAAACCAGATAGCGAAAAAGCTATACCCGGAATGTTTGTGGGGTGGGATAATACTCCACGTAGAGGTAAAACAGGACGAGTATGCCTTGGAGCAACACCAGAAAAATTTGCCAAATATCTAAAACTTCAAATTGAGAATGCTGAAAAGAATTATAAAAAGGATATGCTTTTTATCTTCGCATGGAATGAGTGGGCAGAAGGTGGATATTTAGAACCTGATACTAAGAATAGATATGCTTATCTTGAAGGAATTAGGGATAGTCAGGTATTTTAGTCGTTATATTTAGCTAAAGTATAACACAGGACCATGATTTTATGTAATTGCAGGAGGGAAAATGTTTGATTTTGTCACTTATATGGGGATTTTTCTGATCTCATCATTTTTTACAAAAATTTACTCGAAATATTATGCAAAAGAAAAGTTCTTTGTTCGAAAGTTTATTGTCGGATTTTTAGCAGTAGTTCCGATATTATTCTTATCAATATATAGATATGAGGTTGGAAATGATTATAGAAATTACATTAAAATGTTTAATTTATATATAAATGAAGGTTCTAAAGTATTTTTCTATTATTTTCCAAATAGTTCTTTGGGAACAATTGCACTTGCTGAGATCGGAAAAGTTATTTTTGGTTCGGCTGAAGGAGTGCTTGCAGTTTATTCTATATTGACTTTTTTGCTACTGTTTTTCTCCATATTATATTATAAAGATAGAATAGATATATTCATTGGAATTTTTTTAATGTATGTTTTATTCTTTCCTGCTTCGATGAATACAATTCGTCAAATGTTAGCAGTTTCAATTATTTTGTTTTCGTTACGTTTCCTTGAGAAGGGTAATACAATTAAATATATAGTAGGGGTTGGAATAGCTTTTTTAGTACATAATACTTCAATCATATGTTTAGTATTTGCGTTTTATATGACAGATAAAAACAGACTATCTAAATTAATTAGGAAGTTAATGACTATATTGAGTTGGTTATTTCCATTTATGATTGTATTTCTATTTTCTTATGGTAGATCATTACCAGGAATAGGTTTTTTGTTTGAAAATTATGAGTTATCTTTTAATACAGAGTTTATTGTTGATTTGGTGATAAGACTGTTAGTGTACGGAATAATATTTCAAAAAAGAAAACATTATTTGAAAACAGATAAATTTAGTGGATTCTATTTTTCTTTAGCATATTTAGACTTAATATTTATTATTTCTTCATTTGTTTTTCCATGGTGTTATCGATTATCTTACTATACCTGTATTGCACAAATATTTTTTGTGAGCAAAACATGTCGAAATAGTAGGACGATAAGAAATAAGTATATAAGAAATTGTCTATTTATTGTGTTTTATAGTTTCACTTTTTTCATGTTGTTTGTGTTATGGGAAAGAGATGGAATAGTCCCATATGATACTATTTTTAACCATGGAATTTCGCTTTGGAGGTAGGTGCTTTGAAATTATCAATTATTGTGGCTGTTTACAATCAAGAGAGATATGTGGAACGTACTATTAAAAGTATTTTATGCCAAAATATTTCTTGTGAGTATGAGGTTTTAATTGGAGAGGATTGCTCTACAGATAATACGAGAAGCGTATTAAAAGGGTTAGAATCCGTATGTCCTTCTAATTATCATTTCTTTTATAGAAAAAATAATCTAGGACCATCAGGAAATTTTAATGATTTGTATAAAAGAATGAAAGGTCAATATTTTTTAGTGATTGAAGGCGATGATTATTTTCTATATAACTTAAAGCTGCAAGAGCAAATAGAATTTTTGGATAAGAATCCTGAGTATATAGCATGTGCTCATAATGTATTAGTGGTTGACGAAAATTCAAAAGAAAGAGAGTTAGAATACCCTGATTGTAAAAAAGAAGAATATTCGATTTTTGATTATGCCAATTTTGTTCTCCCAGGTCAAACTGCATCAATACTTGCTAGAAACTATTTTAAGGATGCTTCAATTGACAAAAGCATACTGGATGTTCCTTATTATGCAGGAGATAGAAGGAGAGCGTTTTTCCTAATATGTAATGGGAAAATACATTGTATACAAAAAAAATGGAGTGCATATAGATATGTTACTGACAGTGGTAGTAGTTTTTCTGCAACGATTAGAGATTCAATAAAAACAAGAGAACAGGATATCTTGTTCTTGAAAAAATCTATGGAGTATGCAAGAAAGAATTGTGGACGTGTGTATCAGAAAAACTGTGAAGCAATGTGGATTTTAGCTTTATATGGAGGATATAGAAAAAAAGTTAATCAGATTTCTATTGCTACGATTCTTTTGGCATATATTTCGTGTAAGTATAAGTTATACATTATAAAATATTTGTGCTCATATTTTTTGAATAAAAAAACAAGAAATGTTGTTCATTAAATAGTAATTAAGATTAGTAAGGTTAATATGGTGCGAGAGGTGATAAATTGAGCGTTACAAACGACAATACTAAGAAGAAGGTATTTGAGGGATTGTTTTGGAAGTTTGGTGAAAGAATCACTGCTCAGATAGTTAGTTTAATAGTGTCTATTGTATTGGCAAGACTATTAGGACCGGATATTTATGGGGCGGTTGCAATTGTGATGATTTTTATAACTATTGCAAATGTATTTGTAAGTAATGGTTTCGGAAATGCTCTGATACAGAAAAAAGATGCAGATAACTTGGATTTTTCATCGGTATTCTATATTAATATAATTATGTCTATAGGAGTGTATTTCATTCTGTTTATGCTTGCACCATATATTGCGAAGTTCTATGGAATGACGATACTGTGTCCTGTTTTAAGAGTTTTAGGTATTCGAATAATAGTTGCAGCAGTTAATTCTGTTCAACAAGCGTATGTTTCCAGAAAAATGCTATTTAGAAAATTTTTTTGGTCAACATTATTTGGAACTGTTTTATCGGGCGTTGTAGGAATAATTTTGGCATATAATAATTTTGGCGTTTGGGCTCTAGTGGCGCAATACTTAACAAACACATGTATAGATACAATTGTTTTGTGGATTACTGTAAAATGGCGTCCTGATTTTGCATTTTCATGGGAACGTGCAAAAGGTTTAATTTCATATGGATGGAAACTATTATGTTCAGGATTATTAGATACCGGTTATTCTCAGCTGCGAAACATGCTAATAGGGAAAATATATACTTCAACTGATTTAGCTTATTATAATCAAGGAGATAAGTACCCACAAGTATTAGTAGTGAATATAAATTCATCAATATCGAGTGTTCTGTTTCCAGCAATGTCAAAATTTCAAGATGATAAACCGAGAGTAAAGGCAATGACAAGAACGGCGATACAAGTAAGTTCATATATTATGTGGCCATTAATGATAGGGCTAGCTGCTATTGCAGAACCCTTAGTTAAGTTACTGTTAACAGATGAATGGTTACCTTGTGTTCCATATTTACAGATATTTTGTTTTAGTTATGGGCTTTGGCCAATTCATACAGCAAATCTTCAAGCATTAAATGCGTTGGGACGTACAGATTTATTTCTTAAGTTAGAAATAATAAAAAAATGTTTAGGTCTAGCAGTATTAATGATTACATTACATCTAGGTCCACATTTGATTGCTTTGGGTCTGATTATTACAGGCATTATAAGCACATTTATTAATGCAGCACCTAATAGAAAAATATTAAATTATAGTTATAAGGAACAACTTAGCGATTTATTGCCTTCGCTTTTTATTTCTATAATAATGGGCTCGTTTGTATACGCAATAAAAATATTTACTCTTCCCCCCCCCATTGGACTATTTGTTTGCAAGTATTATGGGGTGGATTCATATACTTGGTTTTATCTATTGTTACTAAACAAAAAGGTTTTATATTTATAAAGAAAACCATTAAAGATAAGTTATAAAATTCATATGAAAAGCGTTTGCTGGTAAAAGATTAAACAAGATTATCATTTAAGACTGATGATTTATAAATCTATGATGATGCTGTTCTGGTTAAGTTATATCATTCCAGAATGCAGCAGATAGAAGCCATCATGGTTTTTAATAAGTTGATACAGTGATATTTATTAATGCTTATAATGGAGACGAATATTTCCAATATTACAGTATCTGAATGCATTACATCATAAATAAAAAAAGGAAAGGAAACATGCTGTTATAGCTTCTAAAAACATCATACAATACAGAAATGAAAAAATTAATGATTTTAGGTGGATCACGTTATGCACTTCCAGTAATAGAAGCAGCAAAAAAGTTAGGTATTTATACAATTACTGCGGATTATCTTCCAGATAATATTGCTCACAAATATTCTGATGAATATGTAAATATAAGTATTATAGATTTAGATGCAACACTTGAAGCTGCAAAGAAATTAGAAATTGATGGGATTATGTCTTTTGCATGCGATCCAGGAGTGGTTACTGCTGCTTATGTGGCAGAAAAGATGGGGCTTCCTAATGTGGGGCCATATGAATCTGTATGTATATTACAAAATAAAGGAAAATTCAGAAAATTCTTAACGGACAATGGTTTTACTGTTCCAGTAGCAAAAGGATATAAGGATATAGAAGAAGCAATCAAAGATAAAGATATTTTTAATTGGCCGATTATTGTTAAGCCTACAGACTCCGCCGGAAGTAAAGGAGTAACACGTGTTGATGATCCAGCAAATTTAGCAGAAAGTATAGAATATGCGCTTTCATATTCTCATTCAGATGAGTTTATCATTGAGGATTTTATTCTTCAGAATGGATTTTCATCAGATACTGACAGTTTTTCTATTGATGGAAAACTAAAGTTCGTTTCTTTTAACTGCCAAAGATTTGATTCGAAAGCTATTAATCCATATACACCAGCAGCTTATAGTTGGCCGTCATCTATGACAGAGGAGCATCAGGAAGAACTGAAAAATGAAATTCAGCGGTTAATCAAACTTCTTGGTATGAAAACTGCTGTATATAATATCGAAACTAGAGAAGGAATGGATGGTAAGGCCTATATTATGGAAGTTTCACCTAGAGGTGGTGGAAATCGTCTGGCAGAATGTCTTAGATATGCTACGGGTGTAGATATTATTACTGCGATGGTTAGATATGCTGTAGGAATGGATGTTTATGATGTTTCTCAAGAACCATATGATGGTTGTTGGGCAGAAATCATTCTTCACAGTGACAAGCCAGGCATCTTTAAAGAGTTATGGATTTCAGATGAGTTGTCTGAAAATGTAATTGAAAGAGATCTTTGGATTGAAGAAGGTACAACTGTAGGAGGATTTGAAGCTGCTAATGAGGCAGTTGGTACGCTTGTTTTGAAGCTTGAATCACAGGAAAGAGTAGAAGAGATTTTAACAAATCAGGATAAATATGTGAGAGTGATTCTTAAATAATATTGGAGGTAGTATATGAAAAAGATTGTTGTTTTTGGTGCTAGCGGAGATACGGGAAGATATTTTATAGAGTATTTCAAACAGCATTATACAGGTTCTGATTATGAAGTAATTGCTTCGGGAACAAGAGAAACAAATGTATTTGATAAAATGGGAGTTTCTTATTATCAAGTTGATATTTCTAGAAAAGAAGATTTTGAAAAATTGCCAAAGGATGTATATGCAGTTGTTAATCTTGCAGGAATGATGCCAGCTAGAATGAAAGGTTATAATCCACAGAAATATATTGATGTTAATATTACTGGTACCTTAAATATTCTTAATTATTGTAAAGATTATGGTGCAGATCGAATACTGTTTGCTCAGAGTTTTGGAGATATTAAGGATCATGCTGAAAAACATCCTGTTCTTCATCCTGATATGAAACGTAAGTTTAGTTTCACGACTGATCATACTATCTATGTAATGACAAAGAATTTTGCAGTAGATATGATAGAGAATTATCATCTGATGTATGGATTAAAGCGTTTTATATTCAGACTTCCAACTATTTATCTTTGGTCTCCGATTGATACTTATTATGTAGATGGTGAAATTAGGAAAATCGGCTATCGAATTCTTATTGATAGAGCTATTGCAGGTGAACCAATCGAAATCTGGGGTGATAAGACTAGAAAAAAAGATATGGTATATGTAAAGGACTTCTGTCAGATGCTGTTTAAGGCAATATTTGTAGATAGAGAGACAGGTTATTATAACGTAGGAACTGGCATTGGAACTTCATTAGAAGACCAAATAAAAGGTATGGTAGATGTTTTTGGCGAAAAAGGAAATAAATCGGTGATTTCTGAAAGACCTGATATGCCAAATGCACCTCAATATATTATGGATATTACCGCAGCCGTAAATGAATTAGATTATCATCCACAGTATGACTACATTTCAATGCTGAAGGATTTCAAAGCCGAAATGGAGAAGGGAAATAAATAATATGGGAATAAATGTTACAAGATCATCAATGCCAGATTATGAAGAATTTTGTACAGAAATAAAAAACTTGTGGGATAGTCATTGGTTGACTAATATGGGAGCTAAACACAAAAAGCTTCAGGCAGAACTTGAAGAGTTATTAGCAGTTCCGCATGTTACACTTTATACTAACGGACATCTTGCACTTGAAAATGCGATTGCTGCATTAAATTTGCCTAAAGGTGGCGAAGTAATAACAACTCCTTTTACATTTGCATCAACTACACATGCCATTGTTCGAAATGGACTTATTCCTGTATTCTGTGATGTTAATGAGAATGATTATACGATTGATGTTACTAAGATAGAGACATTAATTACTGATCAGACAGTTGCAATTATGCCGGTACATGTATATGGAAATGTGTGTGAGGTTGAAGAAATTCAGCGAATTGCCGATAGATATGGTTTAAAGGTGATTTACGATGCAGCACATGCGTTTGGAGTGAAGTATAAAGGTAATTCAGTAGCTGTGTTTGGCGATGCATCTATGTTTAGTTTTCATGCCACAAAAGTATTTAATACTATTGAGGGTGGTGCAGTTTGTTATCACAATGATAGTTGGGTACAACTGCTTAATGATATGAAGAATTTTGGAATTAGAAGTGAAGAAGAAGTAGAATATGTTGGTGGCAATGCGAAAATGAATGAATTCCAGGCTGCCATGGGTTTGTGTAATCTTAAGCATTTGAACTGTGAAGTACAAAAGAGAAAGGCAATTGTAGAAAGGTATCGAGAAAGATTGTCTGGAGTAGAGGGAATAAAACTTTCTGCTATTCAGAAGAATGTTGAATCAAATTATGCATATTTTCCAGTTGTTTTTGATGGTTATAAATACACACGAAATGAGGTGTTTTCTTTATTAAAAGAGCAGGGAATTGCTGCAAGAAAGTACTTTTATCCATTAACAAATAGTTTTGCTTGTTATCGTAATTATCCAACTGCTGGAACAGATAAGACACCTGTAGCACAGCATTTAGCATTAAGAGTATTAACACTACCATTATATGCAGATTTAAGCATTGAAGACGTAAATAGAATTTGCAATATTATTATGAAATAAAAGGAGTACTCTATTATGAAAGGTATTATTTTAGCCGGTGGTTCCGGAACAAGACTTTATCCATTAACGATGGTTACATCAAAGCAGTTATTGCCAATTTATGATAAACCGATGATTTATTATCCGTTGAGTACATTAATGTTGGCTGGAATCAAAGATATTCTTATTATATCCACTCCAACCGATACTCCAAGATTTGAGTGCCTTTTGGGTGATGGATCTCAGTTTGGGGTAAATCTTTCATATAAGATTCAGCCATCACCAGATGGACTTGCACAGGCATTCATTCTTGGTGAGGAATTTTTAAATGGTGAAGCTGGTGCAATGGTTCTTGGCGACAATATTTTCTATGGAAATGGATTCTCGGAGATTTTGAAAGCTGCTGTTGAAGATGCAGAAGTGAACGAAAGAGCTACAGTGTTCGGTTACTATGTTTCAGATCCTGAGCGGTTTGGAGTTGTTGCATTTGATGAGAATGGTCAAGCTACTTCTATTGAAGAGAAACCAACAGAACCGAAATCTAACTATGCAGTAACAGGTCTTTACTTTTATCCATCAGGGGTATCGGCTAAAGCTAATGAAGTAAAACCTTCAGCGAGAGGAGAACTTGAAATAACAACATTAAATGAGATGTATTTAAATGAGGGAAAACTTGATGTTCAGCTTCTTGGTCGAGGATTTGCATGGCTTGATACAGGTACAATGGATTCACTTATTGAAGCTGCTTCTTTTGTTCAGATGATTGAGAAACGACAGGGAATTAAGATTTCAGCACCAGAAGAAATTGCATTTCGTTATGGATGGATTGATAAAGAAAGACTTCTTAAGTCTGCTGAAAAATATGGAAAGAGCCCTTATGGTCAGCATTTGAAAGCTGTTGCTGAAGGGAAGGTGCGCGGATAATGGAAGCTATTAAAACCGAAATTCCAGGTGTTTTAATTATTGAAACAGATGTATTTGGTGATCACAGAGGTTATTTTACTGAAACATATAATAAACCAAAGTATGAAGTGTTAGGGATTACAACGGAGTTTGTACAGGATAATATGAGTTTTTCTGCACAGAAAGGTACTCTTCGAGGGCTTCATTGGCAGAATCCACCATATGCTCAGGCTAAATTAGTATCTTGCACAAAGGGAACAGTGATAGATGTTGCAGTCGATATTAGAAAAGGCAGTCCAACATTTGGACAGTGGGTTTCAGTTGAATTATCTGCAGAGAATCACAGACAGTTCTTTATTCCACGAGGATTTGCACATGGTTTCTTAACACTTACTGATGATGTAGAGTTTAGATATAAATGCGACAATGTTTATAATAAATCAGCTGAAGGGGGCATGAGATATGATGCACCAGAAGTTGCAGTGGATTGGGGGACACTTTTGAATGGCATAGAGCCGGTATTATCGGAAAAAGATAAGATTGGACCTACACTGAACGAATCTGATAATCAATTTATTTATAAGGAGAATTGTTAAGATGAAAACTATTTTAGTGACTGGTGGTACTGGATTTATTGGTAATTGTTTTTGTAAACTCTTATTGAAAGAAAGATCTGAATATAGAGTTATCAATGTAGATGTTTGTACATATGCAGCAAATCCTTCCACAATCGAAGAAGAATTAAAGAACCCAAATTATAAATTTTATAAAACAGATATTCGTGATAGAGAAGCAATTGAAAAGATATTTGAAGATGAAAAGCCAAATATCGTAGTCAATTTTGCAGCAGAATCTCATGTCGACCGTTCTATTACAAATCCAGGTATATTTCTTGAAACAAATATTATGGGTACTGCTGTTTTAATGGATGCTTGTAGAAAGTATGGAATTGAAAGATACCATCAGGTATCTACAGATGAGGTATATGGAGATCTTCCACTTGATAGACCTGACTTGTTCTTCCATGAAGATACACCGATTCATACATCAAGCCCTTATTCTACATCTAAAGCTAGTGCAGATTTACTTGCTCTTGCGTATCACAGAACATATGGGCTTCCTGTAACTATTTCAAGATGTTCTAATAACTATGGACCGTATCAGTTTCCAGAGAAGTTGATTCCGCTGATGATTCATAATGCTATTCATGATAAAAAACTTCCAGTTTATGGAGAAGGACTTAATGTTCGCGACTGGTTATATGTAAAAGATCATTGTTATGGAGTTCTTGCAGTTCTCGAAAAAGGTCGTGTTGGTGAGGTTTATAATCTTGGGGGACATAATGAAAAAGCTAATATTGAAATTGTAAAGATTATTCTTGAGAAACTTGGTAAACCTGAAAGTCTTATTACCTATGTTGCTGATAGACACGGCCATGATCAGAGATATGCAATTGATCCGGAAAAAGCTATGGCAGAGCTTGAATGGGCACCTACAACTATGTTTAAAGACGGAATTGTCTTAACAATCGACTGGTATATGTCAGAAGAAGGAAGAAAATGGACAGAAGAGTGTACTTCAGGTGAGTATCTTAACTGGATTGAAAAAAACTATACGGAGAGAAAGTAAAAGCTATGAAATTATTTGTAACCGGCGTTAATGGTCAGCTTGGCCATGATGTCATGAATGAATTAAATAAAAGAGGGCATGAAGGCGTTGGTTCAGATATAGCAGATGCTTATGCTGGAGTATCAGATGGAAGTGCTGTTACAAAGATGCCTTATATTTCTTTAGATATTACTGAGAAAGAAGCAGTAAGAAAAACTATAGAAAATATCAAACCTGATGTAGTAATTCATTGTGCGGCATGGACATCTGTGGATATGGCAGAAGATGAGGATAAAGTAGAACTTGTAAGAAAAGTTAACGCGGATGGAACACAGAATCTTGCGGATGCGTGTAAAGTTATTGATTGTAAGATGTTGTATCTTTCTACAGACTATGTCTTTGACGGGCAGGGAACAGAGCCATGGGAACCGGACTGCAAGGACTATAAGCCGCTTAATAATTATGGTCAGACAAAACTCGAGGGAGAATTAGCTGTTTTTAATACTATTAATAAGTATTTCATCGTCCGCACTGCGTGGGTGTTTGGGCTTAATGGAAAGAACTTCATAAAGACAATGATTGATGTGGGTAAGACACATGATGAAGTAAGCGTTGTTAATGACCAGATTGGAACTCCTACATATACCTTCGATCTTGCAAGACTACTCGTGGACATGTGTGAGACTGAAAAATATGGATATTATCATGCTACAAATGAAGGTGGTTATATCTCATGGTATGATTTTTGTGTTGAATTTTACAAGCAATATGGGTTGGATACAAAAGTTATACCAGTAACAACAGAAGAATATGGATTGAGTAAAGCTGCGCGTCCTGTGAATAGTAGACTAGATAAGTCTAAGCTTATAAAATATGGCTTCACACCACTTCCTACTTGGCAGGATGCGGTTAATAGATACTTAAAGGAGGCACAGCTTTAATTATGAAAATATTAGTAACAGGTGCAAACGGATATCTCGGACAAGGTATTGTAAAAGCCATATTAGATAGAGGACATGAAGTAGTGGCAACAGATTTTTCGGTCCAGAATGTGGATGATCGTGCAGTGAAGAAAGCATGCAATCTTTTTGAGATTGAAGATCCATATATATTTTTTCAGCAGCCAGATGTTCTGTTACATTTAGCATGGAGAGATGGATTTGTCCATTATTCTGATGCGCATATAATGGATTTGCCAAAACATTATGAGTTTTTACAGAAAATGGCAAAGAGTGATATAAAAACAATCTCAGCAATGGGTAGTATGCATGAAATAGGATTTTTCGAGGGTAGTATTGATGAAGACACCCCATGTAAACCAGAGAGTTTTTATGGCATTGCTAAGAATGCATTAAGAGAAGTGGCAAAAGTATATTGTAAACAGAATGGAAAGAATTTTCAGTGGCTTAGAGGATATTATATTGTAGGCAATTCAAAGTATGGTTCTTCAATATTCTCAAAGATTACTGCTGCTGCTGAAGAAGGAAAGACAACATTTCCGTTTACAATGGGATTAAACCAGTTTGACTTTATTAATTATGAAGACTTTTGTGAGCAAGTTGCAGCAGCGTGTACTCAGAATGTTGTAAATGGTATTATCAATATTTGTTCAGGAAGACCAGAGAAACTTGCAGATAGAGTAGAACGTTTTATTAAAGAGAATGGATATGATATCAAACTTGAATATGGAAAGTTTCCTGATAGACCTTATGATAGCAAAGCAGTATGGGGAAACAGTAGTAAGATAGAGATGATTATTAGGAATTCAGAATGTTAGATATATGTGAACTTCCGAAAAAATCTCCCCTAAACAAATTTTACGGCTGATGAGGAATAAAAAAATGTTGAAAATCCGGCGTTTTCCTTAACTTCCAAAAATGAATAGCCCTAATGAAAATAAAATAAAAAAACAGCCCGTATTTATTGTGAACCGCATCCCGTCAAGCGTACAATGAAATAAAATAAGATTTTGCTGCCAAGAGCACTGAGACCGTTTCAGGTTTTGTGTAAACGCTAAAAACTGATATAAGATTTGTAAATAGTTGCAAATGGGCAGAGCCAAATTTCCGGATTCTGCCCATATCTGCATTATACAGAAGTTTTTGGGCATGTCAATAAGACCTGCCCCAAACAAGCTGGTTTTACAGATTGCGTCCGATCAGACGTTCTTCAAAATAGATTTCAAGCTGTGAGTGGATCTGTCCCCAGTCCTGCCGGTGACCGGTCCATTTTTTCGTGATATCCATAGTTGCCAGATACAGCATTTTCAAAAGGCTGTCATCTGACGGAAAAACGGTCTTGCTTTTGGTCACTTTCCGAAGCTGACGATTGAATCCTTCAATGGCATTTGTGGTGTAAATTAGACGTCTTACTGCCTCCGGATATTTGAAATATGTGGACAGGGTTGCCCAGTTATCATGCCAGGATTTATAGATTTTCGGGTACTTGGAATCCCATTTATATTTGAACAATTCTAACTCATTTAAAGCTGTTTCTTCCGTTGGAGCTGCATATACAAGCTTCAGATCAGCCATCAGCTTTTTGATGTCTTTGTAGGAAACAAACTTCGTTGAATTACGGATCTGATGAATAATACACTGCTGGATTTCTGTTTTTGGATAAACAGCTTCAATTGCCTGTGGAAATCCATTTAGTCCATCCACACATGCTATCAGGATATCTTCAACTCCGCGGTTCTTTAGTCCATTCATGATGGAGAGCCAGAACTTGGCGCTTTCGTTTTCTCCAACATACATACCAAGAACGTCCTTTTTTCCGTTCATATCGATGCCAAGAGCAATGTAAACTGCACGTTTTACAATGCGTCCTTCACTTCGGACATGATAGTGGATAGCATCCATAAATACGACAGCGTACACTTCTTCCAACGGACGTTCCTGCCATTCTTTTACAATTGGAAGGATTTTATCCGTAATCCGGCTGATGGTACTGTCAGAAATATCAATATCATACAGTTCCCGCATATGAGATTCGATATCTCCGGTTGTCATTCCCTTGGCATACATGGAAAGGATTTTTTCTTCCATGTCCTGAGTCACAGTATTCTGATATTTTTTGATTAGCTGAGGCTCATACTCACCATTACGATCTCTCGGAATAGCTACATCCATATCTCCATAGCTTGTGTGCATAGTTTTGCTGGAATGCCCATTTCTACTATTGTCTGTTTCTTTGTTTCGATAGTCATACTTGGAATAACCTAATTTCTCATCCAGTTCCTCATCCAAAGCACCTTCCAAAAGGACAGACATCATTTCTCGCATTGCTGCTTTTTGTGGGCTGTCTTTTCTTCTTGCCATAAAAATAACCTCCAAACTGAGTAATTTTATCTTACATCAGTTTGGAGGTTTACACAAACTTTGGGATGCTCCCAGAGCACTGCTCTTGGCAGATTTTTTACGCGGCAAATGCCATCTGGTACTTTTCCATTGGCGTAACAACACCAAGATTGCGCTGTACCCGTTGGGTGTTGTAATAGGTGTTAATTTATACTTAAAACTGACCCAGTTTTAACGAGGAAAATTGACCCACCTACAGCAGTGGCAATGAGTAAGTAGAACTGGTCTTGATTACACTGTACCTTGAAAATTTAATACTCAGAATTGACCCACCCGATAGAGAACGATAGTAAGCGCTTAATTTTTTGGTATGATAAAAAAATCCCAGACTACTTTTCAGTAGCCGGAGCACCTTGACAATTCACATATGATTGATTTGATT
>OLVT01000383.1_pt1 | contig 48980 bp, 65 predicted proteins | sample 1673241 | NCBI WGS metagenome assembly OLVT01 (sample SAMEA3178936, study PRJEB25190) | human gut metagenome | biome: human gut; feature: human-associated habitat; material: faeces | place: Austria | collected 2013
CAAACCAGTCAACATGCGCCGTATTACCAACCGTATCACTCTTGTTAATAGACATGGCGCAGATTACTTTATTATCTCCTGTCAGAAATGCAATGGTCTGCGCTCCCGTCTGTCCCATTAAGCCGGCCTCAAACCAGTGTTGGGTGTAGCAATAAAAGTTCTTCGCCCCACGCCTACCCTCACTGTCCACTGGGATAGTAAGTGTTTTCATTCCACCGTTCCAGAATCCGGATGTTGCCTGTCCACCTTTTAATGTCATGACGTTATATCCGGCAACATTCTTGACTTCGAGTGTTCCTTGTGTTGTGTTTTCCGGATTTTGATAGGATGTACCGTGATCGTCTTGAAACAAGCCGTAACCGTTAAACAGTTCTTCGGACGCTTCGTAATTCTCTCCGTCCGCCTCTTCCTGTTTTCCGAGCTGGATCACTCCATACTGGCTCACAAGTCCGATAAATCCGTTTTCGTGCTGGTGCGTGATCTCATAGTCCACGTCACACCATTCGGTGCCGTTGTTTTGGATGGTGATGGTCTGGTATCCGTCTTTTTGTACTCCGTCAAAGGAGAATTCTGCGGTAGAGTATGCTACTCCGTCCGGAATGAGCCATGTGATTGTGCCAGTGCTGTACATATCATCCTCTCCCAGCACCGGTTCCCCATCCACGATTGCTTCATAGTAAATGCTTGGTTCGTCAGAAAAAATCAGTCTCTTTGGTTCTTTACTATACAGAATTTCTGACATTTTTCTGCGGAACTCACTGAGTTCCCTTGCCGTAGAGTTTGAAATACGAAACTCCATTACAATCTGTTTTGGAGAGTACGTGGAATGCGTAAACTCTCCTCCATTTACATTTTCAATGCTCCTTGTATTATTTGTGATGGAAGGTGATAAGTTCCGGTCAAGTCTTGTAATCTTAACCGGAATATCCACGCCTCCATAGGTTGCTTTAAGCAAGCCCAACTCTCTCACCTCCTAATAGTTTCTCGAAATCATCCATCTTTTTTATCATCGGTCTTGCATATCCAACCGTCTGCTGTGCGACAACTCTTCCGTCCAGCGTCGTTGTCAGATTGATATTTAGATTAATATCCTTTTCGCCCATAATCTCCAAGATTGATTCCTTAATATAGCCTTTTAACGATCTCAGCGGCGTGATTGCTTCTGCTTCTCTTTCTGCAGCACCACCGATTCCTCCCGACGGCATCTGGAATAATGCTGGCTTCGTAAGGATTCCACCATCTTTAAACCATTTCACGTCCAACATCGGCAGACTCGGTAATAGATCGGACAAATTGATATCTCCAATACCATCCTCGTACCCAACTCCACGATAAGCAGCCGCAAGGCTTCCGTACGTAGACACTGCGTATCGAATGGATGCAAGCATATTAGATAGTGGATCGTAGATGTTTTTATCGTATCCGGGCATTGCATAGGCTCTAAATGTCGGGTCAATAACCTGCATGAGTCCCTTAGATGGCGTCCCATTAATCGCGTTGATATCCCAGTTGTTAATCGCATTCGGATTTCCACCGGATTCTGTCTGCATCTGATACAACAGACGTTCCAAATTAGCTTCGGAATACTGCCCCGTCATCTGTAATGCCCTTGTGGCCAGAGTTCTCCACTGTTCCACTCCTGCACTTGGATTGTAGTTTACATGTGACTGAGTATCAAATATCCCTTTTACAAAACCAACAACGCTATCAAATACTGTATTGACAGCACCTTTTGCAACGGATATCCACGGTTCAAACGCTCCCGTTAAATCCGTAAATTTATCAATTGCAATCTGCACGATCTTACTTGGATGTGTGATGTAATCCCATACATTTCCCGTAAAGTCTTTTACCGTACTCCATATCCCACCGAAAAAGTCGCCGATTCCACTTGCAAAGTGCGGAAGTTCTTCCAGAAAACTCTTTGTTTGGTTGGCTGGCATGATTTTCGTTCCCTTTTCCAATGGCAGGACTACGTCACGCCCCTCTGGAATAAATGGTTTTCCATGTGGCGGAACGATCATTTCCTTGTATGTAGATCCTTTCTGGTCATTCACGATTCCAAGCGTATCCTTTTGGATTCCTCCTGTTCCTCTTGCAAACTTCGGGACTTCCCACAATGCAAATTGCTTGTCCGATCCTACTTTATCAAGCACCCAGTTTACACCATTAATTACGCCATTTACTGCTCCACCTATTGGTTTCACAATTGCGTTCGCAATCCCTTTCACGATTCCTCCAAGAGTATCCTTGAGATTGTTAAATCCGTCTTTAATAAACTTCCAAACAGAAGAAAAAGCGTCCATAGCTTTCTCTTTGATCGAATCCCATATTCCACCGAGCGTGCCCTTAATGCTGTTCCAGATTCCAGTTGCAGTATCCTTGATTCCATTCCAGATACCGGAAAAGAAATTTGCTACAGGAATAAAAATGGAGCTTGCAGTGTCTTTTATCCAATTCCACGCTTTTTCGAGTGCGAATTTAATCACTTCCCAAACTGTATATATCACAGCGTAGATCGCATACATCACTGCACCGATTGTTCCCTCAATGAATTTTAGTGGTCCTTCTATGACGTCATAGATCTGCTCCCAAATATCAGCAAAGAAATCCTTAATGCCGTTCCACACTTCCTGGATTTTTTCCGATATAGAGTCCCATAATCCAGACATCCAATCTTTAAATGCATTCCATTTTTTGGACAGCCAGTCTGTGATATCTCCCCAGTTTTTTATTACTGCGATAATTCCAGCAATTACAGCAGCTACTCCGGCAACAACCCCTATAATCGGCAACAGTCCAACCCCTACTAATTCAACGAGCGCACCGTTGAGAACCATAATTGCTCCAACCACAGGTGCGATGATAGCTGTTATTGCTGCAATACCGCCGATAACTTCTATAAAATTTCGAATAGGTTCTGGCAACTCGCTGAATTTCTCCATCAGGTCAGCTATCATTTCAAACACCGGAGTCAATATTTCAGCGATATCTTCTCCAATCGGAGCGAATGCATCAGAAACCTTTCGCATAGCTGCTTCCATCTCCTGCGCAGATGTAGTCGTGTTATCCTGTAATTCCTGTGCTTTTCCGCTTACATCTGTATATGCATCGCCAACAGATGTAAGAGACTCAATAACCTTTGTACCACCGTCTTCTGCCATTGTTCCGAATGCAATAGCCGACTTATTTAGCTTATCCTGTTGATTTTCAGTGCCCTGAATATCTTTCACAATTTCGTCTATGACCTGTTTCTGTGTAGCTCCTCCTTGCTGCCATTGCGAAAAAGCATCTTTCACAGACTGACTCCACTTTCCTGTGCCTTCCTCTAATTGCCCTGTTTCCTCATTCAAATTCCAGAACGTGTCTGAAATCGTTCCATCAGAAAGTCTCGTTGTCACTTCGTTGATTGAATCATTTACCTTGTCAAGATTATACGCTCCGCCTTCAAGACCGTTCTGTAATAGCTGGAAATATTCCTGTGCAGAATATCCCGCTTCCGCAAATTTTCCAGAATACTCAGACAGGTTATCTCCTAACTCATTCGTCTTGTCGAGTCCATCCTGAGTCCCAGCAACAAGCATATCCATTGCATCTTCTGCTTTCATCCCGAAATGCTTCATTAGCCCGTTGACACCTCGTAGACTCTCTGTCATGTCAATTCCATAGGTTTCTTCCAAGACAATAGCTTGTTCCGTAATCTTTTCGAGCGTCACATCATCTAAGCCTTTTAAGTTGTCTTTCACGATGATAACAGCTTCCGCAACTGCATCCATGGAATCTCCGAGTCCATGTTCGTAAACTCTCTTAATCAAATCTGCACTGTTTTCTGCAACTTTTCCGGTTTCATCAAACCTTGCGTTTACTTTCGCAGTTGCATCTTCAATATTCTGGAAACTTTCAACTGCTTTTTCTCCGATTTCAAAGAATTTATCTCCAACGCCAGAAAGCTGATCGGCTGCTTCCAATAAATTCCCAGATGTTACCGCATCTTCAACTCCCTCAATAGCATCTGTGGCATCATCTGAACTTGTTTTGAGCTTGTCGATTGCAAGTCTCACTTGATCGATTCCAGATTCATCAATCTGGTTCAGTGCAGTTTTTAGTTTTCCGATATCAGAATCAGCACCGAGTACTGACCTGCCTATTTTGTTGAGTGCAACAGTCAGATCGTCACTGTTTGCAGTTCCATTTTTTATAGCATTTGTCAGCCTTGTGCCGAGCACGTCCTGAAAATCATCTAGGGACTTTCCGGTTGCTTCAAACAGCGTCTGCAACTGCTTCGTGCTTTCTTTTAGGGATTTCTGCTCAGTCTCCATTCGACTAATCTGCGTGGTGTAAGATTTTAAATCCTGTTCCGTCTTCGCAATTTCCCTCTGAAATTCTCGGTATTCTTCCGCTCCGATGTCACCAGATTTGAACTTCTTTTCTACTTCTCCCTGTGCCTGCTTTAAGGCTTCCAGCTTTTCCTTGGTATTTTCGACCTGTTTACTTAATAACTCCTGTTTCTGTGCAAGCAACTGCGTATTCTTCGGGTCAAATTTTAATAATTTATTTACAGAGCTTAATTCGCTACCAAGACTTTTTGATGTATCTTCCGCGGATTTTAAAGCTTTGCTGAGCGCCGTTGTATCCGCACCGAATTTTATTGTGATTCCTTTTATTTTCTTATTCGCCACTCTCTCACCTCTTTAAAAATTATCAAAATCTTCCTGTGTTGCTTTTCTAGCAGTCGTCTTTTCATCTTTTTTCTGGTTGTCGATATACTCTTGTACATAGTCCAGACAGTCACCGATCGTCATTTCTTCCATATCTTCGCTGGTTAATCCAACCTGTCGACAAACATAAAAAAAAGACTCATTTGTGAACGGTTCGCCACTCGATGAATCTTTATCACTTATTTTTTTTTACTTGTTGGCATGGTATCTGTAAGTAAATCTTTTACCTCTCCCATAATCTCATTGAGTGGGAATACCTCAAATCCGTCCAACCACTCCAGTGGATCCTGGATAGTCCTGTCTGCCGTTTTTGCCATTGTCCAGATAATGTCGTAAAACACCTCCATGTCCATGTGATCCAGCGATGCAAAAGAGATATCCTGTATTCCAAGATTCCTTTTCGTTCCTTTTCCAAACACTTTCGCTACTTTCATCAGGTCTGCAAAATAATCTCTTCCAAACTGCGCCTTATATCTCTTCGGCAACGCTGCTGTTGATTTTAATTTCACTTGTTTTTCGTCAATGTAAATTGTTTTTTCCATAACATCCTCCGCTTTTTTTCTATTGGGGCAGATCGCTCCACCCCTTTATTTCGCTTTACCTACTTTTGCCTTTCCAATCTTCCCCCTGCCTACCAAGGCGAGGTCTTCAGGGGGTGCTATTCCCCCGATTTTTCATATACTGTTGTATACCAAGAGTTATATGTTGCTTCGTCAACTCCTGCTGCTGTGGATGCTTTAACTAAGTTGTCTGTCGGTCTCGGACTTGCCACAAGCGAAAGTTCTGTTGTGTTCGGTTCTCCACTGTCTTTTGTTGTACTTCCGACAGATGGTCTGCTTACAGAGCAGTAATAAAAGAGGTGTCTAGTTGCCTTGGCATCTCCCTGAAATTCAAACATCAGTGCGATATTCGCTACCTGTGCGTCAGAGTTTTCGAGAATCACTCCTTTTTCTGTTTTCTCCTCTTTTAACACTTCTGTCCGGAATTCTTCTGGAACTCTCGCAAGTGTCAGAGTACCTTCATATCCCTGATTGTTTGCGTTTGTGTAATAATCAATGTCATCAGCTTTAAATCGGATCAGATCACCACTCTTGTCGAATGTGATGCTTACCGCACCCGGCAATTTCTTCGGTGCACCGTACGTGATTTTTCCACTCTCATCCATTGTAATAACAGCGTAATAGCAGTTCCTCAATCCAAATTCTACTTTATTCTCTTTCCCTGTCTGTGCAGCTCTTGCTGTTCCTGCCATGTTCTTTACCTCCTATATTTCAATTTCATATGCTTTCAAATACATATTTTCAGATTCTAAAAAACTCTCGTACGATTCATACGGGAGTTCATTACTGTTTAATAGTTCCTTTACTTTTTTCTCTAACTGCAAGTCTTTCTGATCTGTGTATACCTCGATCGTGACGGCATATCCCTCGTAATACACGGTGTCATCCGCATAAAATCCGATATCCTCGTCCACATAGTATACGATGTACGGTAATTCTGGTACTTGACCGACTGCAAAACAACGATACGCAATCGGAAGATTGAGTGATTTTAACTTGTCTTTTAATTCTGGCAACGTCATTTTATAGTCTCCTTTCCAGTTCTTCGACATACTCTTTTATGCATTCCTGTTCCACTTCTTCGATATGCGGATATGCTCGTACTTCACCGATTTTTCTCCCACCACGTTTCAACTGGTGTCCTTTTTCCAGTAAATGTGCTATGCGGTATGTTGGAGATTTATTGTACACCGTTATTCCATATTTATCGGTCGTTCTCGTCCAGTTCTTTGCATAAGTACCGCCATTCTTGCTCTTTGGACTATTTTCTCTTAGTTTTTTCGCAGCTTTTCCGGACACTTCCATTGCGACTTTCTGTGTGGTTTCTTTTACTTCTTCTGTGTATTCTTCAATCTGCCGCATAATTTCTCTTGCGAGTTTGTCAGCACTTATGCTTTCGCTCATTTTTCAATCCTTTCCGTACAGGTCAGTTCCAACTCTTCCATGCTGATCTGATACGTTTTCACCACTTTCAATTTCTTTCCGTGGAATCGGATATACCTCTGTCCTCCATATTCATAAGGATGCACGATCAAAATCTCTGAAATTTCCATGTTGTTCTGTCCAGCAAGGTAGAACTCATTTCTGGACACTTGCTCTTTGCAACACCAGAGCTCCTGTTCCGTTTCAATCGGTACTTGCTGACCGATCTCATCCTCTTCATACCCGTTGGAAGATATCAATACCACTTTTTCACCCCATGTTCGATTCATTTTGCACCGCCTTAATCATCAGGTTGTTTAGTCGAAACCGGATGCTCCTCGGAATCACTCCATCTTCTGGATGATTGTACTTCCACGTAGCCCAATCCAGCACAAACAGGATGTGGTCATATCTCTCTTCTGTGATGCGAACGCCGTGTACATTTTTGCATTCGTCAAGAATACCATCTATGATCGCATAAAGGACGGAATCCCTACTATCTGTAGAGATTCCAAGTCTGTCTTTTAATAGTTGCAATACAATCACTCTCATAAGCATACTCCTTATGAATTCGCCATGATCCCCTGTTTTTTCATCTCCGCAAGAATCTCATTGATTTTATCTTTCAGGTCAGTCGCTGTTTCTGTGGACAAAACTTCGATCAAAGCCATCTGTTTCACACCGCCAAGCGTTGTTTTATTCGCCGCTGGAAGAGTGTAACTTGGTCCCGCAGGTCCCTGTACGCCCGGATCTCCCTTGTCGCCTTTCGGTCCTGCTACTCCTGGATCGCCTTTTTCGCCTTTTGCTCCTGCTGGTCCTGCCGGTCCTACTGCTCCTGCTGGTCCTGCTGGTCCAACCTGCTCATTCTTCACGCCCTGCTCTAACTTATTCAGTTTCTCTGCTGTAATAACGTCATCATTATTCCATGTCGTTGGTGTATATGCCATTATTATTACCTCCGTCTCTTATTTTGTTTTACCTACTTTTGCCTTTCCGACTTTCCCTCTGCCAACTAAGGCTACATCGTCAGAGGGAATTATTCCCCCGGTGTGTATGTAATGTAGAATCCAGCGTCTGCATTCGTTTTCTTCACATCGTATCTTACAACTCCGGCAAGTAATTTTCCGTAAATCTGGTTGTCTACCCATTCAACGCTTGCCTGCTTGCGGTCAAAAAATGTACAGAATGATTTTGCGTCACCAACAAAGCCTTTCAGTTCTCCAGCTTCTGCGATCATATCATCGTCCAGAACAACTACCTCTTTGCCAGACAGTACTTTCCCACTTGCGGAAGTGATGGAATCTTGCAGTAGATATCTTCCGTTTTTGTCTTTCAGCTTGTCCAGCTCTGCGTAAAGGGAAGAGGAAATGATGAATTTTACAGGATATACTTTTTTGATTTCTTTGTTTACCAAATCTTTCAGTCCGTCAAGACCTGTAACGCTTTTCGCTGTAGCGCTCTTTAATACTGTTGCGATATCAGCATTTCTTGTGTTTCTTGACTGATCGTTGATTTCATCGCAGATCAGACCTGTTACATCATAGTCAGCGTCATCAATAGCCTCCTGAGAAATCGGAATATATCCTCTTCTTGTTTCGATGCTATAGTCGATATTTGAGATTTTTGGTTTGGAAAGCTCTGGGTTCTGTTCCAGTTCTGCAACAGTAGACATTTTACTTCCAGATTTCGCAATTACTGGATATTTTCCAGATGAACTGTTTACGCTTACATTATTCACGTAATTTCCCAGATCCACTACATCTTCCGGCTTTTTCTGAACAGCCAGCATTTCTACCGGGATCAGGATCCCTGCATCTACTTCTTTAAAGCCCCCTTCTCTCACCTGCCCTTTTGATTTTACAAATGAGTTAATCGCACTTCTCGTTTCTTCAATTTCTTCTTCATTTCTTCTACCCATGTCTTTTTTCTTCTCCCTTCTTTCCGGTGTTTTTTCATACTCCTTCATCTGCTCACGGAGTTCTGATAATTCGGTTTCCAATTTGCTTTTTCTCTCATTATGAGCATCATTCTCCTCAGTAAACTTTGTGATAGCATCGTCTACCAAAGAGCGATCTTCTTCGGTATTTGCTTCATTGATTGATTCTTCCAGTTCCTTTTCTCTTGTCTCAAAATCTGCGTCTTTTCCACGCATTTCTTCCAGTTCCTTTTCTTTGTCTGCGATCTGTTTCGCAAGCATTAACTGTCTTAAAGCCATTATTTTTCTCCTTTCAATCTCTTCGTGGCATTACTTCGCCACTGCACCAACTGTTTCTCCCGATACTGTTCCACCTGTGCATGTCTCGCCTGTACGCCCGTATCTTCATAAGCCGGGAATGTGCATACAGACACTTCGTGCAGATCAACTTCTCGTATTGTCCATTTCACAGCGCCGTCATCTCTCCAATCGGTTTCTTCCCGAACTATATTGAATCCAAACGAGCACTGATCCACATCTCCACGTCTCACCCTCTCATACAGGTTCATTGCGTCTGAATCATTTTCATTGATATCAATTTCGCCCCATAGACCTCTTGTATCGGTTCTCAGGCGTAAAGTTCCAACTTTTGTCCGTCCAAGTACAAGTGTGTCATCATGGTTTGTCAGAGCGCGGATGTCGTTGCTCATGGTATTTACAAACGCTTCTGGTGCGATTTCTTCGTAAGCTCCCGGCCACAACTCTGTTTCGGAATTAAAAACAGCAAAATAACCGGAAATTGTTTTTTTTCCGTCTTCCGCTTCTCTTGTTTCAAACTCCGCTTTCCACGATCTGGTTAAGTTTTCTTTTTTTCGCTCCACTACTCATCACCTCCCCCGTTTAATTTCTTCTGCTCCCCGATCATGCCTTGCGGTATAAAGTTTTCGAGGATAATCAGATCATTCAATCCGTCCTTCGGAGAATCACCAATCAGATTCAGTACATCATTCCCTGTGTAGATCCCTCGGATATATAGGTTCATGCCGATTTCTGCAAGCTCTTTGGTGTCATAAGCCATCAAACTCTTTGAGTTGCATTTAAAGTACCAATGCGGGCTCTGAATCAAACCTTTCGTAAGTGTCTGTTGGAATACGTCCGCAATCGACTTCACTCGCGTACGGACAAAGTTGTTGTATTCATCCTTGTTAAAACTTCCGACCCCAAGAAAAAAAGGCGGCACATCCAACAGGGATGCTACCGTCCTCTTATCAATCTCGACCGATTCATTGATTGCGATATCCTTAAGGGATAGTGGTTTTACCTCTGATACTTCTAAAAACTCTGCTGGTATGATCCACGGCTCACCCGGTTTCGATTCTTTCAAATATTTTTCTTTAATTTGCTTTCTTCCGGCTTCATTTGCGAAATCTTCCGACATTGCATCTACCTTAACAATGACGTTTGGCATGTATTGACCGCTCATAAAAGATTTCTTAGTCGCATTCGCTTGTTTCAAGTTCGATGCAATATCTTTCAGAGCCAACCTGTACCCGGTTCCCTTCCACGGATATTCCGGGTTCGGGTTGATTGCAAAGTGCAACACTTCGCTTGGATCATATTCTTTGCTGCCGTAAATGATCTTATATCCCGTCAGCGTCTCTTCAAAACTTGTCATGGACGGCTTTAATGGAATTAATTCATCAATATAACCATCCCTCATCACCGGGAGCACAACTGCGTTCCCGTCACCCGGTAATAGCATCGAGTAAACAATGTTGTAAACCCACGCTTTTCTTGTCATCAGCGAATACGGATTAATGTCAATCTTTCGTGATAGCTCATTCTTAATCCGGATGTCTCCATGCGGACCATTCTCCATTAAATGGATTGTCATGCCAGAAACCAAATCGGCAATTTTCTGACACGCTGCCCGAATTTCAGGGTTCTGCGCCAGCGTTGTGTATCCTGACGGAAATAAAAAATCAGAGAACGTAGCTCCCTGATACACAAATACTTTATTCTGTGGCTCTGATCTAATGCTTTTCTGCTTCTTTTTCTTCGCCATTTCAATCTCCTATTCTCTCTTTAACCATTTATTTGCTGCATTTCCAAGTGCCATGTCAGCCAACATCTGACAGCACGAAAAGACCCCTGCGTCGAATAAGTCAATTCGTCTTACTCCACCGTCTCCATCTACTTTCTCGTATTGGATCATGTCATCCACTTTTTCAATCGCCCGTACATTCTGTACGCAGTACTCAAAAGCATCCGAATGCAGGTAATAGAATTTCTTATTCTTTACTTTTACCTCAATATGTCGGAATCCCTCGGATTTTACATAGAAGTACTGTGGCTGATCTTGAATTTTAAATCCTGCTTTTTTCATTTTCAGGAAAAATTCACGTCCAAACTTCTTGTCGAATCCAACAATTTTGATTTTGAATCCCATCTTTTTCATGGAGATAAACCAGTTCACAATGTCATCGGGAAGCACCGTAGCTGTATTACTCATCGTCAGCCATCCATCCTCTTCCCAACCAAACAGTGGGATACCATCTTCATCCGCTTTTTTAATTGCTGCTGCCCTTGGGAAGAAAGCGTGTGTAATACAGATATCCACGTCTTTATATGTTCCATAAATTGCACCTGCAGTTAAATCGTGAAGTTTTGACAAATCAGCGCCGCCGTACCATGTGATTGGGAGCTTCGCCAGCTCTTCCAATGTCCAGCTATATTCATCATCGGATGATCTAAACTCGTTAATGTCAAAGTATGCATTCAGAGCATTTGTAAAGATATTCAGAGTTTTATTCAGGTACTCCGCCCTTAACTGCGGTTCATTCATTGCCTGTGCTGCATCATCCAGCAACTCATCTACTGTAACAGTAACTCCAATTGACGGCGTACACATCTGTAGCACTTCCGGATCATCCAAAGTTGTAATCTCGCCTTTGCTGTTTAAAACATTTCCTTCTTTATCCTGGTCTGCTTTGCAAATAAAAATAAAATAGGAATCATACGCTTTGTCTGTGATTGTTCCATTCAAAACGTCATGAAGAGTCTTAATCCTATTCGCAAGGAATCCGTCCGGAATGTCTCCAGCAGTAGATATACCAATCAACAATTTGTTTCGATATGCTTTCATGGCGTTTTTCATCAATATATATTTTTTAGCCCCAGCTCTTTTCCAAGAATGCAGCTCGTCCAGAATCAGACAGTTACAGTTTAAAGAGTCTAATTTATCTTCCTGGTTGGCGATCGCATACATTTCAGCGGTACCGTCTCCGAAATCAATAGTGATGGAATGTTCTTGATTATTGTCTCGGATTCTAAGTTTATTAACATCTCCGCGCAAGGTTTCAACGTTGTCCACTAAAAATCCAAAACTTTCCATGGTCTGCTTTACAGAGTTCGCAACGATGTATGTCTTCGCACCAGATCCTCTGTCCAGAATGCTTTTCGCCTCAGCAAGCGCAGCACTAAAGGATGTTTTCCCCTGTTTTCTTGGTAAAAAAATAAGCGCTTCGTTAAAACGCCTAATGTCTGTGCCTTTCCGGAAGAATCCAAACAAATTTACACATACAAACTTCTGCCAGTCCGTCAATAACATTGGAGTGCCTTTAAAACTGACTCCATTCTTATCCTCGCCCTGTACGTGGTGTACGGTTCCCTCAATCAAATCAATCACAAAATCGAATTGGTCACTACGGAAATCTAAATCATCACGTTCTAAGTCTGTCAGAAACCTCTTACACGCAAGTACTCTGTCTATGTTTACTAATACTTTTTTACTTACGATATCCTCCGCATAACGCACAGCCGTATCGAAATGCGGACTGCTAATATGGGATAAGTCCATTTACTTCCCCTGCTGTTTTTCCAGTAATAATGCAAATGCAGATTTCTCTTTTTTCGGCTGTTCAATCTCCGCATTGTACGTTTTTGCATTTAACATCAGTCTGTCAGAATACGTTCCGATGTCTTTCCGTAGATTTTCGAGACTCACGAGAATAGGGCTTTTTTTACCCCCGCTTTTCTCCGTGTCCAAAATCACTTCATATCCGGAATCTTCGAACTGCTTACTTAAGACATTATACTGATAGATCATGTCTGCGTAGATCTCAATCACCTGTTTATACTGCACTTTATAGGTTCCCAGTTCTTTCATGTACTTGACTGTCCTGTCAATAATTGTTTGCCTTTGCGGTATGTATCTTGCCATCTATTCTCACCTCCTTATCTGCCGGAAAATTTATTTTCAGAATCCCGCGCCATTGGAAAGAGTCCTCTCTCCCGATTCTCCTGAGACATTCTTAATTTTCAAAAGGGAGGGGGGATGCCTCAATTTCTTTCATCTTCAAGTTCATTCCGGCTTTCTCTTCCATCCATTTAATCATGTCCGATGCCGAATCCTTTCTTATCGTAACGATTGATATAAAAATCTCTCCAAGACAATTCGACATCACGTTCCAAGAATCATACCCGCATGCGTGGCTATTAACACATGTCTTTACTATTTCTTCCAATATTGCAGCAACTTCCTTCGTACTCTCATCTACTTTGCCTGCCCATTTGAGTTTATACATCTTAATTTTTCCCATGCTTCAAATTCCCTTCTTCTCTTTCTCTGCCAATATAATCCAGCAGCCGTAATCTTATCCGTCTTCCTATCATGCATCCGGTCATGCTGCGCTGCAGACATACTGATGAGATTCCAGTCCATTAATGCAAGATCTGGATACTCTTCCAGTGGATAGATATGGTGTACTGTCGTTGCTTCTGCGTACTTCCCGTATCTCTTTGACTCTTGACATTGATATGAGTCGCGTCTTAATATATGTCCCCTTTTCTTTCTCCATCGCTTGCTCTCGTAAAACTTCCCCATATCACTTCTTCCCCGGAATTATTTTTCCACACCTTTCGCACCTCCATTTATGGCTCGTGATAAAGCTGCCATCCTTCTGCCTGATTAAATCTGTGCTGTGGTGCACAACTCTTTCATGTTTACAAAATAATTTTTTGATTATCTTCATCACTACCTCCTGCATTTTATAGGCTTATATATAAAAGAGCACCCAGCTTCTGCTAGATGCTTGCCACATTCTAATCTATTATTTTTTTACACAGAAAAGAGACTGCCCACTGATTAGTTGATGTGACAGCCTCATAACATGTCTATAATTCTCTACTACAAATTTTAGTGATATACCAAACATAATACACAATTAGCAATCGCGAGAATCGAATACTAATTTTCACTTTTTAATATTTTATTTCTACAATTCTAAAAAGAATTTAAGAAATCTATTTCCATATGGTGTTATTTTATATCTTTCCCCTCTCGTAATCTTTTTCAATGTCTTTAGTTTAGGATTTTTCTTTCCTTGAGAAATGTCTTTAATATAACTAGTTATATTACTAAGGTTTTCATTCATATATTCTTCGTTCCTACTTTGCAAAAGCCCCAATCGCTCCAGCTTTCCTCTGATTAGACTTGCCTGTGAATCATCTATTTCATAATCTCTCATCAAGTCCCATATATCATCATTTTTTTCTTCATCGACATATCGAACGCAGTACAATTTCAACATTCTTATATCTGCTAAGCTTAACTGATCTAATGTTTCATAATACATTAGTACTATATCTTCTTTTCGTGAACAGTTTTCAGCTAAACTCATCAACCCATTTACAATAAAACTTATTTTTTCTTCTTGTTTGGTATTTTGAACAAAATCAGACACGAGTGGAAAAATTTCAGACTTAAATTTTTCCTTTTCCGCGTTCTCTAATTTGTTCAATCTTTCATTAAACTTTTCTTGTTTCTGACATATATCATAAATATATTTTTCCCAGTTACGTTCCCACCTTTTTTGTTGATACGCAACCATAATTCCTCCTATTCTTGGCGATAGCGCTCCTACCACTCCTCCTATTGCTTCCACAACAGTCCCTTGTACCATCTCTTTTGCGAGTACTGGAACTGCTTCTTCCACCAAAACTTCTCCTATGTACCCCTTTGCTCCACTAATAATATCGCGTATCTTTTCACCCATAATTATTTCCTCCATTTTGCTCAGTGTACTGTAATAATTATACTGTACAAAATAGTCTATAACAACCATGGGAATCTAATATCACTGCAAGTGTCAGAATTATCCACAACAGGCGCAATCGGAATTGAACCGATGACATATGGTTTTGGAGACCATCGCTCTACCAGCTGAGCTATACGCCCGTAGGATGCCTTTTATTGACATCCTTTCCCCTATCCGCACTCAGGGATTAGAACACTAAATATAGATCATGTCTACTTGTTTACTTGGCAGATCTGCGGATATCTGCTTTTGGTACCAATCAGATGTAAAGCCGATTGCGCGCTTAATCATTTAAGGACTGTCTCAGCCGCTACTTTGCACCTGAAGCCATGTGTAGGAGTTGAACCTACTTATCCATTCATGGCATTATAAAAAGCACCCCGGAGGGTGCCTTACAGTGAGTTAGTGTTATTCATTTTTCCTTTTCGGGATGATACCATAATAACATAGAAAATTGTCCCCTGAGTCCCCCTCTTACATTTTTTTCGATAAGAGGAAGAAGAATTTTCTCCTGCGATCATAATACATGTTCTTGCCGCACGGCATTCCCGCAATCTCTCTTAGGTATCTGTATGTTGCATACTCTGTTGTAACTCCCTTGATTATGTACTGGTAGATATCCGGATCTGCTTCAATCGCAGTCTGTTCTATCAATTCACACTTTCGTTGCAGTTCTGCTCTCCTCACAGCCAAGTTAGCTGTTGCATCGCCATTTCCATGACTTGTAGGCATATCTGTCACTTCAATGCTTCTTACCGTGTCTTTTTTATATTTCAACTCATCCTTCCATTCACTGTATTGCATGCAAAAGTGATATAGTTCTAAAAATCTGTGCTTGCTAATGTCGTACTTTTTCTCATTTATCGGTCTTACATTCGACACCGGCATCATTCCCCTTTCTCCTTAATCTTCCCACTCAAATCAACTCCCCATTTTCTCAGACATTGTTTTACACTATACTCTTGATATGCCGGACGTTTAAATGCTTTCACGGCATTATCTGGAGCTTTATGACTTTCCATCTCGTCATAGTGCTGTTCTTGGTCTATCTTCATCTGCCTGCGGTTTCTTCTATGCTCCATCTCTTCACTCCCTTTCGTCTCTAGCGGACCATGCAAGGATGCCAAAGAACAACGTCACCAAAAGAATCATCCCTACTCCAATAAGATGCATTACTGCAAATATTGCTTCTATCATTTTATTCTCTCCATTCTTTCCCATGATACTTTATAATATGCTGTTTTGGTTTTTCTTACTCCTTTACCATGTGCTCCTTAAATGTTATAATTGGCTTATCAATTCTTTTTTATCTAAGGAGGCATTTCTATGTTCGATTATCAAAAATATCAGTCTTATGAAACATTTTTACTGTACCAGGAATTTCTTTCCATTCCAGACAATCCCTTTTCTTTTCAAATCCCCGAAGGAATGGTGATGACCACTGCTATGATACATACATTCCTTCAGGCTGCTTACAATGCAAAAGGTGTGTCTATTTTGGATTCTTGATATATGGTTCTGGAAGTGGCTGCCATGCTAATATTACGCCGTCATAAATACCATAATCGTCATACCAAAGACCATATTCATCCTCTTTTTTAAATCTCATTCTCTTTACCGGATATTCTTCATCATCACACGTTACAAGATATAAACCTTTTTTCTTAGGTATATTCTGGCTTGTGTAAGGAATCCAGTCACTGTCTTTCTTTCCATCCTCAAATCCTTTTTGATACCATTTTCTCCTGCTACATCCTTCGCAGTTTGGAATTTTGTTCATGTGGGAACGGATGATTTCCAGAACATCCTCAACTGCAATTAATGGTTTTGTATATGATGAAAATTGGATATTACCACGTTCTTCAAACTCTTCTAAAATCTTCTCTAGTACGTTCATTTTTTGTGCCTCCTAACTAAGCAACTCTTTCAGAGCCGCATCATGAATATCACCCGGTTCTGCATATTCGCATTTTTTAAGAATTTCTGCTCTATCAAAACACAAGTCTTCTGCAATATCGCAAACAATCGTTCCTCCAATACTTTGATAACTATCCATGTCAATTACACACCTGTCGCACGTTCCATATTTACTTTTACATCTAATCATTGTTTCACCTTTCCGTTCTTGCAAGAAACTCAACTCTTAACTCAATTACTCAACCCTTGTTTTCAACCGCCTAATTTGGGACAAACACACTCCCATTGGTAATCTGTAAAATGAATTTCATAATCATGTATTACTTCCCCATCAATTATTTCAATTACCTGGTTAAATTCCATTCCTTGTTCAAAAGCATGAATCTTCATATCGACATGGTATTTTTTACATGTTCTTAAAAGTTCATCAGCGTTAATACCCCATGCAAATTTGGAATCAAATACTGCAGTGAGTCTTTCATCATCTTCGTATTCTGAAAGATATACTTCAACACCCTCAACGAATCCTCTTCTTGTTTCTTCAATCCAACAAGTTTCATTCGAATTAATATCTCCAAATTCATTTACTGTCAACTCAGATTTTGCATCACCGAATAAGTCAACAGGGTGCAACCCCTCAAGCACAAACCTCTTTATATTTTCTTTCGTTCCACGAACCTTTAAAGTTCCTTCACACCAATTCGGCATAATTCCTAACTCCTTTCAATGTTTATTTCGACTAATCAAGTCGTTGGCAACACTCTGGACATACATGGAGTCCTGTATAAGTTATGTTTTTGTCGCAAACTGGACAATGTTCTGTTCCATTAGCCCAAACATCCACTTTCATCGCTAACTGCTTTTCCAGTGCTTCGATTGCAGTTCTGGCATTATTGGCAACCATTGTATGGTCACATCTATCATAGTTATCGCACTCTTCACACACTGTATCGTCCGCAAATGATTTCATACAATATATTGCTTCTCTAACTTTCTTCTCGTCCATCTTCCATCACCTCTATTACTTCCAACCAAATTCCATTTTCTCCATCTTTTTCGTAGATGAAATCCGTTTCTATCCCCTCTTTCGAAAGTACTTGCATAGTCTCCACGCAATCGTCTGAATCACGACATTTAATCATATCGCCGACTTTAATTTCACTCATTCTTTCGCTCTCCTTCTTTTCGTTCTTCCACACGACAAACCTTTACAGAAATACATCTCTGTTCCTCTCTTTGTTTTCACATAATCATACTCTCCGATCAGCATCTTCCCGCAGTTAGCGCATAACTTCGCATCATCGGGAGCCAGTTCCTTTTTTTTCATAGCACTACTCTTCATTCTTTCGGATACCTCCCGATAGCACTCTCAATCCTCTGTACAGCTGATTTATTAAGTCTTTCAATCAAATCCACATATTCTTTCAGGTCGATGCTCATGCCGTCCATAAAATCAAGCTGCGAAAGAGTTATATATCTGTCCACTGCCTGCCGGATGCTTCCGTAATATCCATGTGTTCTGACAGATTCTTTCAATTCGCCATCCTTTGTCTTCCCGGAATACCTCTGTCTCAATGTGTAATTTAATGGATCTATCTCGATAAAATATCCATCCTGTAATTTAATCTCTACCATTTATCTTTCCTCCTCTACTGCCACTATCCTATATCCGCATATCTTCCCGCTATTCTGCCTCAATTTCCTAGCGCGCACTGTTGATTCTGTAGTATGCAATCTTCTTGCCAAGAGAGTGGCTGATTCTTCCACGCAGAGAGGCAGCTCAAATCGATCTGCAGTCACTGCCATCCATAGCATAGGATCACTCCTTCCATAAATTAATTACCGGAGTCCATGCAATTAATAAGGATTTTATAAAATCAAGCATCTCTTTGTCTGTTTGATATTTCTTAGCGATCGCCTTGATTGATGCGTTATACTGTTTATAATCTTGATTCTCTCTAAAGTCCTTATAGGCTTTCCAGAAAGAATTTTGAATATCTGTTATTTTCTCGTGCATATTTACTCCTTTTCGTAACAAAGTATCAAATATTTCGTATTAGTAACAAACGCTTGCTACCTGCTCAAACCCGCATGGTTGACGGCTTTTCAAGCTATGGTAACAAAGTAACAATGATTTTTACCCTATATAGGGATTTCATATTTCTTGGATTTCTCACACAAAACGCTCTTATATATAGCGCGTTTTTCCGTTGTTACCTTGTTACTTTGCTACCTTTTTTATTGAAATGGCAACTCCTCTTGTGTCTCATCGATGCTCGCGAATCCATCATCATCCACATTTTCTTCCGGATTCAGTTGTAAGAACACACACCTCGAGTTTTTCCCGTCAATCTTCTTCTGCTTTGTATGATTTCCTTTGCTGTCCTGCTGGATAATTCCTTTCTTCGCCGCCCACGAAAGAAAAGACTTTTTAGAAAATCCACCATCTTTGCAAATCTGGTCAAACGCAGAATTGTAAAATATTGCATATCCATTCTCAACAATTCCCCACTTTTCGCAGCTCGTCATTGCATCAAACCGATGTCCATTCATTGCCACCTTATCCTGGATGAAATGATAACAGCGCTCATTATCTGAAAGCTCGTTTCGGTCTATAAGCACCTTTTTCGCCTCTTCCACGGAAATATATTGTCCATCCTTAAATATATAGTCTGTGGCGATTTTATCCGCTGTAAGAACGATAGAAAGCGAAATACTCTGCTTCTGCATCTTGTCCGTATCTAAAAGTTGCTTTTGAAATTCTTTCTGAAGAGAGCGAATCTCATCCTCGCCGAGCTCCTTTATAATCTCCACAAACTCTTTCCCTGCATGTCCATAATTTTTCTTCACTGTTTCTGCCGTCTTCTGTGGATCTTGATATATTTTCTCACCGCACTCGACCTCTAAGATTCTGTTAATTGCTCCACCTTGATTGACGTAACTGCTTAATGGCCGTTCTCCATTGCAGATCATCACATTCCTCCAGCGGTTTTCCCGATTGATTCCAAGTTCTTTATTAGACCGACTCTTTCCTTTTCCAGAGCATAGATCATAGACAATTCCTTCAAAATTATCACGGATTCTTGCGGATGTTTTACTTGTATCGTCCAAAAACATCGGGAGATGATTCAACATATCCGCCTTTGCTTCCAATGCTACATCCGTTGTCTTAAAGTCTCCGATATATCTACTCTCATCTGGATTCGCCCACACAGAAGCAGCGACCATCAAAGATACTGTCTTTCCTCCCTCTGTTTCTCCCCATAAGTCCACGAAAAACGGGAGCCCGCCAAGAACTTGCACTAATACACTGGAAAATGATGCAGCTAATAGAAATTTCACTTCCATCCTGCCAGATGCTCGAAGCTCCCGGACATGCCTTAGCCACACATCAAAGCTTCCGTGCTCTGAAACACTCTCAAAAGCTTGTTTGAAGCGATTATCACCATCAAAGATAATGTCTGTATCATAGGGGATAAACTGATCGTTAATCCATCCTAGCTTACTTGTGGAGTATTGCACATCTATGTAGTCATCATTTCCGTTTTCCACGTCAGCGAGATACTTGACCAACAGCTTTGCATTTTCCGATGTGACGGAGATTCCCCGCCCAGACAGCGCTACAATCTTATTTGCTGATGTGATCATTGTCTTTGGCACAACAATGTCCTGCCATTGATTATTTCGTTTGTATGCCAACTTGATCTGCTCTTCTCCAGTCTCGAGATTACGCAGCCTCTCCACTGGCAGAATCGGGTGATAGCAGGCTACCTCATCAACTCTTCCGGAATTCTGAGCAAAGACTCCTCGATCATCTGCTATCCATGCACCGCAATACATCCGATCATGAGGTCCCGTGAAATTGGTGTAATTATCCACTGTGCAGACAGTTCTATTTTCCTGCTCCTGCCTTTTCATTTCTCGATCAGCCTGATTATACCCTTTCATTATTTCTTCAAAATCCGACTTAACTCCTAGCTGTTTAGCTCTTCTGGTAAGTTGGACTTTTGTTTTTGACCGGAGAATCGGATCTTCCATCTCAAACAGCTCGATAAAAACTTCATCATCTAATATACTGTCTGCATCGAATTCGCTCATTTCTTTCACATTCTCACCTCCTCGCTATTCAAAATATCATGCAAGTACAACTGATATTGCAGAGCATTGTAGCAGTCACACCAAGTCTCGCTGAATGGCTCTGATCGATTCATATAGTCGCGATACACATCAATCAGTACATTATTAAGCTCTCTTCTTTTTTTAAGTTTATCTTGTTCTTTTTTTCGCTGATCTGCTTTCTTTTTACTCCTATATATAGATAGCTTCGAATGAAATGTTGGCTTTTCATAGGTTCCCCCAAGGCTTTGGAAAGCCTCTTTAAAGTCAACCTGGTCCATCAGCTGAACAAACGTGAATATATCTCCATTTGCCCCACACCCAAAGCAATGAAAACTATCCTGGTAGATTTTCAATGATGCTCCCCGATCCCCTTGGTGGAATGGGCAGTGAATAAATCCCGCCCGATCCACTTGGAATCCGTACCGCTCTGCAATTTCCCTCATGCTGTATGTTTTCTTAATCTCTTCCTTATTCATCTTTCCTACCTAACAATTCAATGATTTTCTTTCCGGTGTCTTTTTTCTCGCAAAATTCAAATCTCACATTGTATCGATCTCTGATGGTACAAAGAGATTTATAAAGCTGATCACCATCCACCGCCTTAGCTGACACCACATATCTTTCCCTTTTTCCATTTACGGTTCGGAAGCGTACTTCGTGTTTCCGCGGATTCTTCCAAAAATAAACATCTTCGATGTTATTTATGCCTTGTCCGTGTTCAACCAATATAATGAGTTGTATTCCCGCATCCATTGCTCTAAGCAGCTCTCTCTTAAACCTTTCATGTTGCTGGCAAACATTTCCGCAAAGCTCCTGTAGGTTTTGTTTTCTGTCAATGATCAGCCGGGGATTGTCCAAAGACATGTAATCCCCAACTAATAACTTACTAGAAAAGTATTTGACTCCACTCTCATCAAAAGTCTTTACAATTTTCCTAATTGCTCTTGCCTTTTCCCGGCTATCAATTTGTATATCCATCTATTCCACCTCTATGCAAACGGAAGTTCTTCATCGATTCCATCAGGAATATTCATAAATCCATCCCCTGCGGAAGTTGAATTTGGATGATATCCGTTAAGATGATTCTTATATGCTTGTGTTTCCGACATATCTGGCACTTGTGCATCTTTTACTTTGTCAGCAGACGTAAACCATCTAAGAACTCTCTTCTCGATTTCTTTTCCGTTGTAATAATCCATTTGCGGTCCAAACACTCCACCAATTGCTTTATTTTTAAACTGTTGCTCGAAGTTGTCTCCCCATTGCACTTCCATTTTGTTGGAATGCTCTACGCAAGTAATGAATGTTTTAAATGACCTGCTACAATTTCCATCAGCATCCTCTGTCAAGATGTACTGAGTCGCTTGATTTGGCCATTTTTTATCCGGTCTGATATCATCTCTAAACATTTTTTCAAAGTATCCTGGCTGCTTATCATTCTTTGCAAAATCGAAAGAAATTCTGATCATATCTTTCCCATTCTTGGACTTCATCTCCGTAACATCCTTAATTACCATGATATGTCCTCCAAGTTCTACCGGAGTAAAATCTCCCTGCGCTTTTGTATTATCAAAATTATTTGGCTTTCTCATATTTAAAATTCCTCCAATGCTTTAATTACTTCTACGATGTCATTATTGATTTCCATCTGCTCAAATGCCCCAAAAGGTGATTTTGCAGTGCTGTTGTTGGCTTGCGTCTCAAATTTGTATTGTCCGTCTACACATTTACTAAGCAGAACAGTTGTGAATTTGCTTTCCAACACAATCTTGTCCAATTTCTTTCCGGATGTCTTGATTCTAGTAAACATGTACCCATTTTCATCGTGGTCTGTCTGCGTGTGAGCAGTGAAAATAACTGTCAGATCATCCCGATATTCGTATGCCTCATTCACCAAATCCCACACACACGCTGCAAGGTCCACCCACTTGTCGTACCCTTTCTCTTTACTTCTACGCATTTCATCAGCGATCATGAGACCGTTAATGGTGTCCACAACGACTACTTTAATATGCTGCCACTTTTCCCCCTTATCAATTTTCTGAAGCGTCTGCTGCACAACCTGTGCGAAATCTGTTTTAATGTAATTCTGATTCGTCGAATTGTATTGATCTCGCCACCCCTTCCATGACAACCCCTTCTTGTCGCAATCCAGATACATTGTTGTCTTTGGTTCTAAATTTCTCATGCTTGTTGTTTTTCCGGATCCTGATTCTCCCATAATACAAATTACTTTACTCATCTTCTAATCCTCCTTATCGAATACCACGCGATCTACTGATTCTAAAATAATTAAGCTAGCCAGTTCCTTCATTGACAGCGTACTTTCGTTGTAAATATCAACCAGTGCATTGTACGCATCATCCGAAATTCGAATCACTGGTTGACCTTTCGCATATTCCTTTCTTCTTGCTGGAATATGAATTTTCCCATCTCTCTTCATAACTTCCTCCTACTTAATCTGAATATTTTTCCCTTCAACAAGCCGCACTCCCTGCAAATCAATCCCTTCTTTCAGAGCCTTTTTGATTTTTGTCTTATCAGCTGTCGGCTCCGCATATTTCAGATAATCATCATCTATCTTTGAAATATCCGTAACCTCCACACTTTCCGACTTCCGGAAGGCGATTTTTACCTTGCTTGTCTCAAATTTCTGCCCTGCAAGTGCGCCTGCTAAGTATTTTTTAAGGGATGCCGCTCTGTTTTCCGCTGCCTTTTGGCGCTGTGCAAATACCTCTTTTTCCTTTTTAAGCACCTCCGCATCCGCTAGGAGATTCTTAATCCACAAAGCGATTCCCTCAACCTTCTCATCACGCTCCATTTCTAGTTTAGCTAACTCTTCAAGTGCCTTTTCGCTGAGAATTTCCCCTGTTTCCGCATCGATTCCTCTTTCAAACGCTGCTACAATCGACTCATTGATTTCGTATAAATTTGCCATTATTGTTCTTCCTCCTCTATTTTTTCTATTCCAAGAATTGCCAACATTGTTTTCTCGACTGTTGTCATATATCCGTCATTATCAAAACTATTGATGTACCGCTCCACCGCTCGAATCAGCCCTACTGCCTCATCTGCCGGTATATCATCATTAAATTCCCATTTTTTCATCTATACTTCCTCCTCTGAAAATCTAAACTCCATAAGATCTGCAACCATCAAATACTCTTTCGCAGTCTTACTATCGCCGTGAGTCTCTTTTACTTTCTTTCTAAAATCATCTAAAGTGCCGTAAAAACATCCGCATCTCACGCCAATATCTCCTGCTTTTGTCCTAAAAAATGTAGTTGTGCGATATTCTGAGCCGAACCCCTGCACTGTTGCATAATCAGCATTGTCGTGCACCATAGCATCGCCGGACACCTCAGCATTGCCGTACACCCTAGCATCGCCGGACACCCTAGCATTGCCGGACACCCTAGCATTGCCGTACACCCAAGCATCGCCGTCATCGCTAAGGTTCTCTTCTTTCTCCACATATCCTCCAAGTTCTCCCTCTTCCACATTCCCAAAAGAGATTAGCGCCTTGATTCTAAATAGCTTCTTTCCTAAAAAAGTCACAAATTCACTGGTTAATTCAAATTTTTTCATCTTGATTTTCCTCCTATTATCGTTTATCCTGTAATTGGATTATTTAATAAGGGCGCTTATCGGTTTACATACCGTGCGCTCTTTTTTACTGGGTGAGAGATGTTGATCAGCTTCAAATCCTCCAACCCTTTCTTCTTTTCCTGCTGATGTGGAAATGGAATAATATCTCCCATCGGCTCACTCTTCTTTTCGTATTGCTCGATTTTTCCGTGCTTATTAAAAAATCCTAGAATGCTCATGCTTGTCCACCTCCTTTCTCAATTCCTAAAAGCTTATCAAGCTTATGTTGCCAGATAAAATACTCCCAGGTACTTCTTACTCCTTTTTTTGGCGGATATGCCTCGCCTAGATCCCAGATTCCCCGCTGCATCTTAACCCTTACGCAGTGCGCGGAACATCCGATCTGTTTCCCTGCTTCTTCTGGGCTTAACCTTTTTGCCATGTGGCACCTCCTTCTTTATCTTCTGTCCCCTGCATTACGCTACTTCCTGCTCGATCACCGGATAAATATTGTTCTTCTTAAGTTCTTCATATAAGAAGAGCCGACCTTTCTGTGTCCACTGTGTCTGCATTGTTACATCCGGATTTCCATTGCTTCTTACAATATCGATTGTCTTGCTATGCACATACCCACAATTCTGATATTTTGAATAAAGCACCCACTGTTTATTGACCTTGTACTGGATTTTTAAGCTGTTTAGAATCTGATTGAACCGTATTGCAGACATCCCATAGTCTTTTGCAATCTGTGTTGTTGCCACCAATGATTTTGATTCCAGAATATGGTCAACATAATTTGCTTTGGGTGTCATTTCCTCAATTGGCTTCTGCTGCTCTACAACCTGACCTCCGAGAAATTTACATCTGTCTTTTAAACTGTCAATGGTCTTCCCTGCCATCTTTAAGGCTCTTGCCATTACCTGCTCTGGAGTGTTCCATGCCTTTTCGAGATCAAGGAAATACTGGCGAATTTGTTTCCCCTCTGGTGTTCTCTGAATCATGCAAATCTGCTTTGCCATGTCAACAGAAAGATTGTATTCCGTTGATGGACGCCCTCCTGTACTTTTAGACATTTTTGTCCAAAAGTCTTTCGACTCTTCAAAACCGTAATCACACATGCGATCAATCCATTTCTTAAACGGTGTTTCAATGTTTAGCTTTTCATGTAAATCTTTTGCCGACACTGTCGGATGTTCTGTGTCATAATTGACTTTAATTAATTCGTTCATTTTATTCTCCTTTCGATTTTTGATAATTGTAAATAAGATCTCATCATGGTAAAATATATTTACTATTTCATGAGAATGGGGGAATTCTATGCCACTTTTTTTGCAATATATCGACTTTATCATTAGTATCTTTGGTTTTTTTATTACGATACTGACATTTGTAGCAGCCCATAGAGTTAATAAAAAAATCAAATCTCTTAACGAACTTAAAGATTTTCACGTTCATAAAACAGAAATACTTAATCAGCTAGAGGGGTTCGTTCGTTCCATTAATAGTGACCAGTTGCAAGAAAGTGATACCGAATCCACCTTATATAACGGAATAACCCAATCGTTAACTGATATAGAATCTAGGTATACTAACCTTTCTTGGAAAACACGGAAAGCATTATCTTCTTTACAGAAATATTTAAAACATAACGATTTGCAGTGGAATGAAATTGCCCTCAAACTTATAACTTTAAAAAATAACATTGATAAGGAGATTTAAATATGGAAATAAGTAAAAATGAATCTTTCATCGAAAAATTATCATCTCAGACTATCAATTCCGAAATTTGCTGGAAACGCGCTACATCTTTCAATAAAACAGATTTTTCTTCTAACCCAGAGCTTGGATTCGTATTTTTTAACAATGAATATTGCACAATTGATTTTGATAATTCCTTTTTTTCTCATATTGATTCTGCTAATATTTATATTGTTTTGAAACAAATAGAATCCGGTCGCGATGGTTCCCGTATAAAGAATTATTCAGTTTATCTACAACAAGAAAGCAATAATGAAATTTCAAAACTTTCTTGTTCTCAAGCGGTTATTTACCAACTAGTAAATTCTATAAATTCTTATTTAGCAAAAAATAAATCAACTCTAAATGATTTTATAGATTCTTATCTTAAAAATTCTCAAAGTTAAATCCATGTATCCTTAAATCCTCTCTAATTCCAGGGAGGATTTTTTGCTAACTTTCTCCTTATTCTTTTCAACTCCTTTTCTGTCTTTATATACTGAAAAAGAATTAAAAACTGCACTACTAAAGTTATAATATCTATCGCTATCGTTAATGTTTTAATCATGAGGCTTACCTCCTTTTCAACAATCATGTCTATTCCCAAGTGAGTAGCTTACCGTTTTGTTCGAATACTATTAAATTGTTCATTTAATCTCCTCCCTACTCAATAAAATACTCAACTGATACACCAAAATAATCCGCTAAGATTTTTAGCTTATCTACTTTCGGAACATAATTTCCATTCTTCCAGTTGGATAATGTAGCTGTAGATATTCCGGTATCTTTTGATACTTGATAAGCTGTTTTATTATTTTTATCCAATAAAGTAGCAAATTTTTTGTACATTTTTTCATCCCCTTTCTCGCCTATGGTTATTGACACTATCTAAGTTTTCTTATATAATCATAGTACCACCTAAGTTAATAAAGAAAAATTGCTAGTGCTATTTTGTTTTGCCTTAGTTTTCTAAGTTATACATTGAATATAACATAGTTTTCTAAGCGTGTCAATATTAATTAGCTTATTTTTCTGATCTATTTTTTTAAAGGAAGTGAAAAAAATGAAAAAGACCGCCTATGAAAACTACTGTTTAGTTAGAGATAAACTCGGATATACAGATTATAAAGTAGCAAAAGAAACCGGGATTGGAACGGCAACCATGTCAAATTGGAAAAATGGGAAATATATTCCTAAGACTGATAAGATACAGAAAATCGCTGACTTTTTAGGCGTAACCACTGATTACCTTATGACTGGAACTGAAAGCAATGAATTAATATATACCTGCACTGATTGTGGATTAAGTTATGTTCCAACTGATTATGAAGACACTAAACATCACATAGAGATACACGAAGCCTGGAAAGCTGCTGAAGATAAATTTGGTCGCCTTTATTGTTATCGTCCTAAAAATGAGGAGATCAAACACCGAAGCCAAACTATAAGAAACAATAAAAATTTATCTAGAGAACTACGATTCAATGCAGTTATAGAAATACTTAAATGCTATTTTTCTGACAGTGTGTCTGCGTCAAATTTCAACTTACACCATGTACCCTTCGAAGAGTATGTTGCTATGCTAATGAATGGAGAGAAAAATAGACAAATAATAGCCAGTGATTTAGCAAGTGACATAATACATGAATATGGCACTCTTTCAGGAATTAAAGACGGAGAACGATATTATCAAATTCCATCCACCTTGCAGAATCAATGCCATACTATAGCCGCCCACTTTGATGGTACTGAATATACGGAAGAACAACTTGACAGAATAAAAGCCTTTGCTGCTTTTATTAAATCAGAAGGACAAAAATAATTTGGAGGGGATTATCTTGAATAAATACGAAGAATTGCTTCAGGATGCATCTGATGATAATGTGCGTGTTTATGAATCCTTCGACTTAAATGGAAATAATGAAGTGATTGAAAAAATAGATGGGCTTTATATTGATGGAAATATCGCTCTAGATAAAGCTTTAAAAACAACCGCTGAAAGAGCATGCGTTCTCGCAGAAGAATTGGGGCACCATTATACTTCCAGTGGAAATATAATAGACATGAACAGCCTGCACAATCGCAAACAGGAACGTCAGGCACGATTACACGGATACAATCGGATGATTGGTCTATACGGAATCATATCAGCATTCAAAGCTGGCTGTCAAAATGCTTTTGAGATCGCAGAGCATCTTCATATAACAGAAGATTATCTTCGAGAATGTATAAAATGTTACAGAGAAAAATATGGTGTATACACTACTATTGACAACTATGTTATCTACTTCATCCCGAACTTGGCTGTTGGGGAACATATCGATATATAACTCTTAGGAGATTATGTATAAATGTGGCGTACAAAAAAATTTTGCAGGGGAAAGAGAGGAAAAGATATGGGGCTACGATTTAGAAAAAGTATAAAAATTGCTCCGGGGCTAAAAATTAACTTAAACAAAAACAGTGTAAGTGCTACCATTGGAACGAAGGGTGCTCACTACACAGTGAACTCAAAAGGGAAAAAGACTGTATCTGCCGGAATACCAGGAACTGGAATTTCCTATGTAAAAACAGTAGGAGGCTCTAAACAAGCTCCTCCCGCCTACAACACTCCGAAACATTATAGCGGATCATCAAGTAACAATATGCCGCCTAATAATCATGACGATACTGTTTGGTATAAACGAACAGGATGGATTGTTTTTTGGCTTGTATTTTTCTTCCCAGTGGGACTTTTCTTGATGTGGAAGTACTCAAACTGGAAAAAAATAATAAAAAGTGCCATAACTGCATATTTCTTGTTCTTTGGTGGCATTTTAGCTTTTTCTCCAGATCTTAAAAGCATCTCACTGAAACTTGATGATTCAAAAACTTATTATGTGAATCAATCGATACCAATTCAAACATCTGTCTCGCCAGATAGTTATACGATTCCTGAATCAGCCTATAAATCTTCTGGTGGAGAAATAGATTTTTCTGATGATGGGGTAGTATTCACTGCCTCCAAGGCGGGAACCTATAAAATTTGGGCTGACCATCAAGGAGTTAAAAGTAAAAAACTAGTGGTGGATGTCAAAAAGAAAAAACTTGCCGCTAAGAAAGATTTAAAGAAAAAGAAACCGACTTTTATACCAACTGCCGTTCCTGTAAATGCGGATCTGCTAACAACACCACTCTTCACAGCAAACGAAAATCACTCTGACCGTGTTGAGCAAATTAGCATTACGGCAAAAGAAAATGCATCATCTCTGACTGATGAACAGGCTAATCAAATCGTAAATGAAATAAAATCCTTAAATCATCAGTATTTTACCGATAACGCATTAATGGAACAGCTTATGTGGCACGGATATTTATTGTATTATCACTGCAATGACGGCGATGTAAGAAAAGACATAGGCGAAAACTTAACCCAATGCATACCAAACGTGTATTGTAATAGCGACACAATGGATAGCGATCACACAACAGTAAATATCGCACAAATTGACGAAAACATTCAAAGATTTGATCAACAACAAGCTCAACTTGAAGCTCAAAGACAAGCTGAACAACAAGCTCAACTCGAAGCACAGAGGCAAGCAGAACTTCAAGCACAGCAAGAAGCTGAAGCTGCTAGAATCGCTGCCGAACAAGAGGCAGCTCTACAGGCGCAACAACAAGCTCAAGCACAAATGGTATGGATCTCTGCTACTGGAAGCAAATATCATAACAATAACAGTTGTGGACAGATGAATCCTGCCACTTCTTATCAAATGTCGTTAAGTGATGCTCAAGCACAAGGCTATGAACCTTGCAAGCGATGCCATTAGATAACTAGCATAAAGAAAAACCGCCCAGTGTTACCAGCACTGAACGGCTTAATATACACCCGAAGATGTACGGCATGTTTGCAAATATATTGTATCATCTTCGAAACAGTTTAACAATCAGAACATGCATTCTTTTTGTTGGCTGTTATTTTTATACCATAAAGGAGATGAATCTATGCCAAAAAGAAAGAAACACCCAAAATTACCAAATGGATATGGCTCCATTAAGTATCTCGGAAAGAACCGCCGGAATCCTTATGCCGTGCATCCACCAGTTACCGACTACACAGATGAGGGAGTCCCGATTACTCCAAAAGCCTTATGCTATGTGGACGACTGGATGAAAGGATTTATCGTCTTGACATCTTATAGAGCTGGCACATATACAAAAGGCGATGAAAGGGATATAGACTTACCTAACGACCATAAAAGCCTTGAGATCATCGCACAGCGCTTACTATCAGACTATAATAAAGCGCAAGGGATTGTCGAAGAGGAAAAGGAGCCGGAAAAGACTTTTGCAGAAGTGTATAAGGATTTCTGGAAGTACAAATTTGAAAATGAAAAAGGAAAGAAGTTATCCGAATCAAGCAAACGATCAATCCAGGCAGCCTTTAAAAATGTCTCAGATCTCCACGATCGCCCTTTTAGAGATCTGAGACATGATGATCTGCAATCTGTCATAGACAACTGTCCTTTAAAGCACTCCTCTTTAGAGTTGATTGTACATCTATTCCGTCAAATGTACGCTTATGCAGACATCTATGAATTATGCGATAAGGACTACTCTGCTCATGTAAAAATTAACAAAGAGGATGATGATGAAAGTGGCGTTCCGTTTACCGACAGCGATCTTAAAATATTATGGGATCACAAAGACGATGAGATTGTAGAGTTTATTTTGATTATGTGTTATTCCGGATTCCGTATTAAAGCATATAAGACACTGGAAATAAATATGAGAGAGAAATATTTTAAGGGTGGCGTGAAAACAAAGGCCGGGAAAGACCGCATTGTTCCAATCCACTCTGCCATCTTAAAATTAGTAGAAAACAGGCTCTCCAGTCATGGTGTTTTACTTTCTGGAACCCTTCAAATTTTTAGGAATAACATGTATAAAAAGCTTTCTGAATTAGGAATTGAGAAACATACACCGCATGATTGTCGACATACCTTTTCCATGTTATGTGAAAAATACGGTGTGAACGAAAATGACCGTAAACGATTGATTGGCCACAGCTTTGGCGGCGACATCACCAATTCTCTTTATGGACACCGTACCGTTGAGGACTTGAGAAGTGAGATTGAGAAAATAAAAGTTTGTTACTAATTTGTTACTAACGGAACCGTATTATCTCTATTTTTATTTGCTTTATTTTAACTAACTAAATAGTCAAAAAACGGCTTAAAATCAACGTTTTTCATCACTTTCATTGATTTTAAGCCATTCCTTTTAAATACTTCTATTTTAATATTTTATTAAAAGAATCTAAGAATTTTTACAATTTCCACTATTCTATCTTCACAACAAAAGATCTGTACTATACCTCAAACAGAAGGTCTCCATAAGATGGCATCGGCCAAATATTTTTATCAACAATCATCTCCAGCTGATCGACCGGACGACGCAGATGCTCCATCGCAGGCACAACATGACGTTCAAAAAAGCATGCCTGCTCCATTCCTTCCTCTTTCTTTGCAGCTTCTTCTGTTACTTTCTCCAGCTCTTTTAGCGCATTCTTTGTCTCTGCAAGAAGATTCGATGACTGGGTAAGAAGTTCTTCCTGCACATCGATCACCGCTACTGCACATGCCTGACGCACTTCATTGATAGACTTCGCAAGCGATGTAATATAGGTGATCACTGCCGGAATGATATGTTTGCTTGCAATATCGATCATTGCTCTCGCCTCAATATTTACCGCTTTAGCATATGCCTCATATTTGATTTCCGCTCTTGACTCTAATTCTGCTCTTGTAAATACACCGAATTTTTCAAAGACTTCAACCGATTCCTCTTCTACCAATGCCGGAATCGTATCTACCATTGTTTTTAAATTCGGAAGCCCTCTCCGCTTTGCTTCCTCAACCCACTCATCTGAGTACCCATTTCCGCTGAAAACGATTCTCTGGTGTTCGTAAGCATATTTTTTGATCAGATCATGGACACCTCTGTCAAAATCTTCTGCCTCTTCCAGATAATCACATGCCTCCGCAAATGCTTCCGCCACAATTGTATTTAAAATGACATTTGGCGCTGCAACCGAATCTCTGGAACCAACCATACGGAACTCAAATTTGTTCCCAGTAAACGCAAATGGTGAAGTACGATTTCGGTCTGTTGCATCTTTCGTAAAATCAGGAAGTGTCGACACGCCAGTGTGCAGTCGTTCGCCTTTCAGACTATGTGTCGCTTCTCCTGTACTGATCAGCTGCTCCAAAACATCCTCCAGCTGTTCTCCAAGAAAGACAGAAATAATTGCCGGCGGCGCCTCATTTGCCCCGAGACGCTGATCATTTCCTACATCTGCTGCTGACTCTCTCAAAAGTTTCGCATGGCGGTCTACCGCTCTTAATACGCAAGTGAGCACAAGAAGAAACTGGATATTATCGTGCGGCGTCTTTCCTGGATCCAGCAAATTGATTCCATCATCAGTCGTCAGCGACCAGTTATTATGTTTTCCTGATCCATTCACTCCTGCAAACGGCTTTTCATGAAGCAGGCACTGAAGGTTATGTTTGTATGCCACCTGCTTTAATGTCTCCATAACAAGCTGATTATGATCCACTGCCACATTGCACTGTGCATAGATCGGAGCAAGTTCATGCTGAGCAGGAGCCACCTCATTGTGCTGCGTCTTTGCAGATACCCCAAGTTTCCACAGTTCCTTGTTCACATCTTTCATAAACGCTGCAATTCGTTCTCTGATTGCACCAAAATAATGATCGTCAAGTTCTTGTCCTTTCGGCGGCATTGCTCCGAACAGTGTTCTTCCTGTGAATACAAGATCCTTTCTCTTTAAATACTTTTCCCGATCTACAAGAAAGTATTCCTGCTCTGCCCCTACTGATGGGATTACTTTAGAAGAGGTCGTATTTCCAAACAGACGAAGGAGCCGCATTGCCTCCTTATCGATTGCCTCCATCGAGCGCAGCAACGGAGTCTTTTGATCGAGCGCCTCTCCATTGTACGAACAGAATGCTGTCGGAATGTATAAAATTGCTCCATTTCCCTCTGCATCTTTTTTCACAAATGCAGGAGAAGTACAATCCCATGCCGTATATCCTCTCGCCTCAAATGTGGCACGCAATCCTCCGGAAGGAAAGGAGGAAGCATCCGGTTCCCCTTTGACAAGTTCCTTGCCCGAGAATTCCATCAGTACTTTTCCGTCCTGCTTCGGTGCAGAAATAAATGCATCATGCTTTTCTGCTGTCGCTCCTGTCAGAGGCTGGAACCAATGAGAGTAGTGTGTTGCCCCCTTCTCGATCGCCCACTCTTTCATCTCATGTGCTACAACATCAGCAATGGAAGTCTCTAACTCCTTTCCTTCCTGAATCGTCTTCTTTAATTCTCTATATACTTTCTTCGGCAGACGTTCCTGCATGACAGCATCATTAAAGACATTTTCCCCAAAGATTTCCGTTACCTTCATTACTTCGCTCATATTCCCATCCTTCCAAATATTTGTTTCGCTTTTGTTTTCGTTTTCAAATACACTTTAATACGATACTCTAATTTCAGAAAAAAAGCAAGGTTCCTAACACTTGTAATTTCTTATAAATATTGATAAGGAAAAAAGATCGGTGCAGTCACACTGATCTTTTTTCCGAAATCTCTTTTCAATTATCTCCGAACAATTCTTCTGCAAATATTAAGCTTTGTTTACAGATCCGAATAATTCCATTTTCTCTTTTACAGTTGCTTTGATTGCTTCTGCTCCCGGAGCTAATAATTTACGAGGATCGAATCCTTTTCCCTGAAGGTCTTTTCCTGCTTCCACATACTCACGAGTTGCTGCTGCAAATGCTAACTGACACTCTGTATTTACATTGATCTTCGCTACACCAAGGTCAATTGCTTTTTTGATCATATCTTCCGGAATTCCTGTTCCTCCGTGAAGTACAAGCGGCATTGCCCCTGTAAGCTGCTGAATCGCATCTAGTGTCTCAAAGCTAAGTCCTTCCCAGTTTTCCGGATATTTTCCGTGGATATTACCGATACCTGCTGCAAGCATTGTTACGCCTAAATCTGCGATTGCCTTACATTCTTGAGGGTCTGCACACTCGCCTTTTCCTACAACTCCGTCTTCTTCTCCTCCGATAGAACCTACTTCCGCTTCCAGAGACATTCCTTTTTCAGCACAGATTGCTACTAACTCTTTTGTCTTTGCAACGTTCTCTTCGATCGGGTAGTGAGAACCGTCGAACATAATAGAAGAAAATCCTGCTTCGATACACTTCATACATCCTTCAAAGCTTCCGTGGTCTAAGTGAAGTGCTACCGGAACAGTGATGTTCAGTTCTTCTAACATTCCATTTACCATACCTACTACTGTCTTATAACCTGTCATATATTTTCCGGCACCTTCAGATACTCCGAGAATTACCGGTGAATTACATTCCTGAGCTGTTAATAAGATAGATTTTGTCCATTCCAGGTTGTTAATGTTGAACTGTCCAACTGCATAGTGACCTGCTTTTGCTTTTTCTAACATTTCTTTTGCTGATACTAACATGTTTCTTCCTCCGCTTCTTTTACGTTATTTCACATGCCCTATTATACCGCATATGTAAAAAAAAGGAAACCTTTTTATCACAGAAACTTTCCGGTCGTATCTTGCCTGCTGTTTTAATTAAAATAGAAAAACAAGTGGGTGTAATCATACGTCCTCTCTTTCTTTCCTATGCTCATCTATTTTTTAGTAAACAACGTCCCATACAAAGAAGCCCTCACGCATAAGCGATTAGGCTTCGATCAAATAAAATTATCAAATTATTTCCGTTTCTTTAAGATTGTTGCAAGAGCAACTCCGAGTGAAACAATTCCTGCTCCTGCAACCGGAAGTGAGGAAGCTGTGTCACCAGTTTTTGGTGTTGTTCCCTCTTTCTTTGTTTCTGCTGCTTGTGTCTGAACATTTTCCTTATTTTCTTCTGGTGTTGTTGGTGCTTCTGGCTTCTGTTCCGGTACTTCTGGTGTTTCTACATCTGGATTCTCTGGCTGTTCCGGTTTCTGATCTGGGTTCTCCGGCTGTTCTGGCTTTTGATCCGGATTCTCCGGCTGTTCCGGTTTCTGATCCGGCTCTTGTGATTCTCCATTACATACCCAATGTCCCTCTTCCGGGTGATTAATCACCTCATCATATGCTTCTTTTACAAGAACTTGTTCATCCCATGCCGGCTTTGTTTCAATCCAGATATCCTTTTCTTCATAAATAGGCTCCTCACCAACTTGTACATCAACCCATTTAGCCTTTATTGTTATACGGAATTCACCACGATCCGCATGATATCCGATATGTTCTCCATACTCTTTAGATAAACCGCCTTCTACAGGATCTTCGTAAAGACCTATATCTATACCACCACATATTTGACAAATTGCATGCTTCTGTTTTTCGTAAATAGGCTTAGTACCTACTTGTACTTGTTGTTTTTCATAATATCCTTCAGCTTCATGATGAACCGTCTTGTATTCTGCTTCGTGGTGAATAGTTTCCTGCCACGCTTCCTTATCCACTACCCACTCGCAATTATCCCCATGTACATGCTCTTTTTCGCTTGCTATTGCTGATACTTTATCCATCGCAAATACTGTTCCCGTTCCTGCAACAGTCAAAGACATAGCAGCAACCAACGCAACAACAAATTTCTTTCTCATTTGTATCTCCTCCTAAAATTTGCCTTCATGAATCTAAAGACAATATTTAAGAACCCGAATTCTATCCCCTCTTCTATCATCCTTAAATTCAACACATTTTTAACTCTTTCCGAGTTATATTTTTATTCTAACTCGCACCGACTTGAAAGTCAATCCTCAAATTCTTTCTATAATAAAATCAATTTGAGGTGATAACTTTGAATTATGCTGAACGAATGAGAAATTTAAGACAAGATAACGATCTTTCTCAAAAGAAAGTAGCTGATATGCTAGGAGTTGCTCAAACAACTTATTCTCAATATGAATTAGAAAAGCGACCAATGCCTATTGATTATCTGATAGCGTTATGCAAATTTTACAATGTATCTGCTGATTATATGCTCGGATTGTCAAATAGAAAGAACCCATAATATTCTGTCAGCGTAACGCTTGCCCCGATGCCCCACCAACCTGTTAGAAGCCGTTGCTCGGGGCATCCTGCAAGACACTGTTTTTTGAATGTAAGCAAACAAGGAAATTTGCTATTTATTCATGCCTTTCAACAGTTCCTGCATGATTTTCATACCCGCTTGTAGACCAAGCGCAGTATAAACTTCGGAAACCTCACTTGCCATTTCATTTGCTGAATCTATCAGTTCTGAAACTGTTTTGTTTTCATGTTCTCTTAATACCTTGTATAGTTGCACGTCTTAAAATTTCTTTTGTAATGTCCATTGTAAATCCAACCTCCATATTTATAACTAACTTTTCTTTGTGAATACCACTATCTTTTATAGAAAAAATGTTATCTTGCGGTGTGTTATACAACTGCTTTTTATCAGAATCCTACATTTTACAACCAACAGACTATTAAAGGAATTAAAAATTTTAAAGATATTAAATTTTTCATCAAAATTCAACCTCTATTTGACTCGTATGCTCCCTTTCCTAAATTTACTCTGATTTTATGCTTGATACCCTGCACTTTTTTGCAACAAAAAAAGTTTCAAAAACCTATATTCACAAGGTTTTTGAAACTCCTAAAAGTGACTCCAAGGGGAATCGAACCCCTGATTCCAGCGTGAGAGGCTAGCGTCTTAACCGCTTGACCATGGAGCCATTTGTTTGGTACCTGTATAGTATAGAACACTTTTTTGGATTATGCAAGTCTTTTTTTCAAATTTTTTAAACTTTTTTGTTTTTCTATTTTTTGCTTCTATACTTGAACAATTCTTATCTATCGCCCAAACCTTCCCTTTATAGATTTCAACAGCAGAAACCAGGCGCTTTTCGCCCCTCGGCTTCTGCTGCTGATTTTTCCTACATTCCTCCGGCAAACATGGACATATATCCCTGCACAAAGATAAACAAGATTACCGCCGGAAGAACAAATGTAAGGTACAACTTCATCGGACGGCCACCCGGGAATTTGATTCCGGTTCCGGTATTAGCTTCTTTCAGGAAATGATCCCATCCCCACCCATATTTTGTCACACAGAATAACAGATAGATCAAAGATCCGAGTGGAAGTAGGTTGTTGCTGACAAGGAAATCCTCAAAATCCATAATATTCTTTCCAAGGATCTGTATTCCAGACCAATCTGTCAGACCAAGCACACACGGAAGTCCTAACAGGATCAAAAGCGCACCATTTATGAGCAGAGATTTCTGTAAGGACCACCCCCACATTTCTCTTGCAAATGTGATAATGTTCTGGAACACTGCGATAATCGTAGAAAATGCCGCAAATGTCATGAACAGGAAGAACAGACTTCCCCACACTCTTCCGCCTGCCATCTCGTTAAATACGTTCGGCAATGTTACAAATACAAGTCCCGGACCTTCTCCTGGATTGATTCCAAATGCAAAACATGCTGGAAAAATAATCAGGCCAGAAACAATCGCCACTGTTGTGTCAAGTAAACCAACGCTGATGGCCTCTCCAGTCAGTGCTCGTTCTTTCCCGATATAGCTTCCGAAAATTGACAGTGCCCCGATTCCAATGCTCAGTGTAAAAAATGCTTGTCCCATGGCTGCAAAAATCACAGTACCGATCCCTGCCTCTTTCATCTTACCGAAGTCCGGTACAAGATAAAAACGGAGACCGTCCATTGCGTTTGGAAGTGTTAGTGACTTCACCGCCAACACCGCCATAATTACAAACAGCGTAGACATCATGATCTTTGTGATTCCCTCCACGCCTTTCTGAAGTCCAAGCGAACACACACACAATCCTGCTATTGAAATTAATAACATCCAGAAGATCATCGCATTTCGATCAGATGTAAATGTAGCAAATACCTGCTCAACTTCCTTTGGCTTCAGTCCTGTAAATTCTCCTTTGAGCATCTTGAAGAAATACGCAAGCATCCATCCACCGATGGTTGTATAAAACATCATCAACAAATAATTACCTGCCATTCCAAAATAACGATAGCAATGCCATTTTGTCCCTTTTGGCTCTAATTTATTGAAGGAAGTAGCAATACTTCTCTGGCTCGCCCTCCCTACTGAAAACTCTGCAACAACAATCGGCAGACCAAGTATAAATAAGAAAAACAAATATACAAGTACAAATGCTCCCCCTCCATATTTTCCCGTAATATATGGAAATCTCCATACATTACCAAGACCAATTGCACAACCGGCTGAAATCAATACAAACCCCAACCGGGATGAAAATTTTTCTCTCTTTTCCATTAATCCTCTTCAATTCCTTCCTCTAATTGTAACGTATCTGGTTCCTTCATCAGAGATTTGACTTTATCGATAGGCACCATAATCTTTAATTTCTGTCTTTGGTTCTCAATCATCACTTCATCATGTTCCCCTCCGAACTCACCATCCAGTGTCCACGGAATCTCTTCCAGAGACTCCAGTTTCAAGCTGTTTGCCTTAAATGTATACATATGTTTTGTATCAATCTGTTCGATCAGAATCGCTGCGATGATCTCCTGCAACGCTAACGGATTCTTTGGCGTCTTAATCAGAGTCACTTCAAACTCTCCGTCATCAAATACAATACTCTTTCCAACCATATTTCTGAATCCGCCGATCGACCTGGAATTTGTTACCATCCCGAAGATAAATTCATCTTCGATCACCTGATCATCATGCGTCACTTTAATCCGGTAAGACGGCACATTATAAAGGCGCTTCATTCCTTCCAGCACATATGCAAGATGTCCGAGAACATTTTTCACTTCCTGCTTTGTCTGATATGAAACATCTGTAAAAAGCCCGAATGCTGCGATATACACAAAAAAATCGTGGTTAAATTTCCCGATATCACACGGAAAGACAATTCCATTCACTGCCGTATCTGCAGCCTTTAGCATATCTTTTGGAATATGTAAACTTCTGGCAAAATCATTCGTCGTCCCAGTCGGGATATAACCGATTGGAATCTGTTCTTTTCTCTTCATCATCCCGGTTACGACTTCATCAAGCGTGCCATCTCCACCGCTGCACACAACTAAGTCATATTCTTCCTTAAAGTGACGCACTTTGTGATATCCATCCCGGTACTTCTGTGTCGGATAAACGGTCACTTCGTATCCTGCTTTCACAAAAATATCAAGTACATCTGACAGTTTTGGCTTGATCAATCCCTTCCCTGCGTTCGGATTATAAATAAATAATAATTTCTTCATCGCGTTCTCCTTTCTACTATTTTTATAGGATAAAAAAGAGCATATCACATGCTCTTTTTCCTACCTCTTTTACTTTACATTATTTAAAAACAATTCAATACCCTGTGCTGCCTTTTCTTCGTCCTCACCCTCAGTAACTACTGTCAGCTCTTCTCCGCTGTGAACGTTCAGGCTCATCATTCCCATAATGCTTTTGGCATTAATTCTTTTTTCCTTGATCTCAATATAGATTTGGCTTGCATATTGACTTGCTTCCTGAACAAGCAGAGCAATTGGTCTTGCCTCTAGTCCATTGTCAAGTTGAATTGTTACTGGTTTCCTAATCATTGTGTACCTCCTTGTTCGCTCTTACCTTCTCAGCGATCTCACTTAACTTTCTTAGCCGATGATTCACACCCGACTTCCCGACTGGCGGTGTCAGTGCGTCACCTAGTTCCTTCAATGTTGCTTCCGGATAGGCGATTCTCGCAAGAGCAACCTCTCTTAATCCGTCTGCTAATTTTTCAAAACCGATCTCATCTCTGATATATACAATATCTTCCAGCTGTTTGACTGCTGCGGAAACGGTTTTATTAATATTGGCAGTTTCACAATTTACCTTTCTATTCACGGTGTTTCTCATATCTTTTAAAATACGAATATTTTCAAACTCCATCAGTGCAACATGTGCCTCCATGATATTTAGCATATCTGAAATCTGATCTGCCTCCTTGAGGTAGACAACATAGGATTTCTTTCTAAGCACGATCTTGGCACTCATATGCAGACTGTTCATAATATACTGTAATTGCTTCGCCTTGTCTTCAGTCGCACATACCACTTCAAAGTGGTAAGATTTGTAAGGATCACTGATTGAACCTGATGCAAGGAACACTCCCCTTAGAAACGCTCTCCGACAGCATAGCTGACGAATCACCACATTCTTTACAATGGAAAGTTCCTCTCTAATTTCACCCGTATCATCCAATAACTTCACTGCCTGAAGCACTCTCACTGCCTCTTCGTGCCTTGCAATGATAACGGAATAAAAAACACTTCCTTTTTTAAGGTTCTTTCGAATAGAAGTTTCAGTACATATATTAAATGTTTTTTTGATTAATGTAAAGTACTTTCTTGCAACAGTTATATTTTCTGTATGTACCGTCACCCGGTATCTATCCGAACTGGAGATGGAAATTCTCCCGCAGATACTTATGATCGCCGCAAGTTCTGCAATTTGACAATGTCTTGCACTGCTCATATGCGTGGACAGTTCTTCTTTTACTTTTGCTGAAAATGACATTTTTTCCATTTATTTTACTTTTCCCTATGAATCTCTTTCAATATCCCGGTGTTCTACCTTTACTCCATATCTATCATCCTGCTTCAAAAACTGATACAGTTCATTTGCCAGTGTAACAGATCGGTGCTTTCCCCCGGTACATCCAATTGCAATGACAAGCTGATTCTTTCCCTCTATAATGTAGTTTGGAATCAGAAAGGTAACCATATCTTTTAACTTCTCTAAAAATTCCTGTGCTTTTGGTTCCTTCATCACATACTCACTGACCGGACTGTCATTTCCACTCATCGGCCGGAGCTCTTCTATATAATATGGATTCGGAAGGAAACGCACATTGAATACCAGATCTGCATCATTAGGAATTCCATACTTAAATCCGAACGACAATACTGTAATATACAGATTTTTAAACTCTTTATTCTCTACAAAAATTTTGTTGAGTTCACCCTTTAGTTCCCTTGTCAGCATTTTACTTGTATCTACAATATATGTTGCTTTGGATTTTAAAAACTTTAATTTCTCACGTTCCAGTTCGATCCCCTTATCCAGCCGCTCATTTCCTGCAATCGGATGAGTCCGCCTTGTCTCCTGATATCGCTTGATCAGCACATCATCCCCTGCCTCAAGAAACAACACTTCATAAGCAAATCCAGTGTCATCAATCTTCTTTAACACTTCTTCTAATTCTGTAAAATTCCGCTCATCCCGAATGTCAATCCCAAGAGCCAGCTTATCAATCTCTGAATTGGCCCCACTCAAAAGACTTGCCAGAGCCGGAATCACAGGAATCGGAAGATTATCTACACAAAAATATCCAACATCTTCCAGCATCTTCAATGCAGTGCTCTTTCCCGCACCGGACATTCCCGTAACGATCACAAATCTCATCTTAAAATTCTCCTAACATCTTTACTTCCGGTTCCAGTGTCACCCCGGAATTTGCCTTTACGCGCTCCGATACCTGGCGGATCAGTTCTCGTACTTCCGCAGCTGTCGCATTATCCTTATTGATCACAAACCCACAGTGCTTTTCTGATACCTGTGCGCCTCCTACTTGAAATCCTCGTAACCCGGCTTCCTCAATCAGCTTTCCGGCAAAATATCCTTCCGGACGTTTGAAGGTGCTGCCTGCACTTGGATATTCCAACGGCTGCTTTGTCGTGCGCTTCTCTTTGAGTTCATTCATTTTTTCCCGGATTTTTTCTTGCTCCCCATGTGCAAGATGGATTACCGCTTCCAGTACAATGTACTGATTTTTCGCAACCTTGCTTGTGCGATATCCCATATCCAGTTCCTCTCTCGGAATCGTGACCAGTTCTCCTTCCTTTGTCAGAACTGTCACCTGCTCCAGCACATCTTTCATCTCACCGCCGTATGCTCCGGCATTCATCACTGCAGCTCCTCCGATTGTTCCCGGAATTCCGGAAGCAAACTCAAATCCAGCCAGCGACTCTCCTGCTGCCTTTGCTGCAATTGCCGATAAAAGCGCACCTGCCTGCGCTGTCACAAATTCTCCTTTTACAGAAACCTCACTCATGGATTTGTAAATCTGTATGATAACCCCTCGGTAGCCCTGATCGCTAACAAGAAGATTACTTCCATTTCCTAAAATATAATATGGCATTCCTGCCTCTTTGCATAAGAGAATAATCTTCTGTACTTCTTCTGCACTCTCCGGTGATACAAAGTAATCCGCTGCTCCTCCGACACGGAACGTCACATGGTTTTTCAACGGTTCGTCTGTTAGCACATTTTTTTCTTCGGTCAGCTGTATCAATGCGTCATAAAATTCTTTCTTCATGCTCTATCTCCTGCTTCTATCTATATGCATCATTCATTCTGTTCCTATTCATCCTGTCCCGAAGTATTCCTCCGGGCAGTATCTTTATCATACTATAAAGCCCCCGCAAATTCAATGTACACTTGCAAAATCTCCCGAAATACGGTATATTAGAAGCAAAATGTAAAGCAAAAAAGGAGTGAACTTATCATTGGACTCGAGTGTCGTCATACAATTAATTATTTTAGCCATACTGATTCTTTTATCAGCATTATTTTCATCGGCAGAGACCTCTTTGACAACCTCTAACAAACTAAAAATTCAATCTCTGGCAGACCAGGGAAGCAAGCGCGCCCGCATTCTTCTAAAGATTTCAGAAGATTCTGGTAAGATGCTGAGTGCGATCTTGATCGGGAATAACCTCGTGAACAATGCGGCAACCGCGCTCACGACGTCTCTGATCATTCAGCTATTCGGAAATTCTGCGGTCGGTATTGCGACCGGTGTGATCACTTTATTGATCTTGATCTTCGGAGAAATTTCTCCAAAGACACTGGCAACGATCCATTCCGAAAAGATGGCGCTGCTTTATGCACCGCTGATCCATTTTCTGATGAAGATTTTTACCCCGGTCATTTTTATTGTGAACAAGCTCTCCATGGGAGTTCTGTTTCTTCTGCGTGTCAATCCGGATCAGAAGGTCAACACAATGACCGAACACGAACTTCGGACCATCGTGGATGTCAGCCATGAGGACGGCGTGATTGAATCAGAAGAAAAAGAAATGATCTACAATGTATTTGATATGGGAGATGCCAAAGCAAAAGATATTATGGTGCCTCGTGTCCATGTGACGTTCGCTGATATAAACAGCACTTACGATGAACTGATTGAGATTTTCCGTGAGGACAAGTTTACAAGACTTCCGATCTACGAAGAGACCACTGACAATGTCGTCGGTACAATCAATATGAAGGATCTTCTGTTATACAATTACAATGACAAGAAGGAATTTCATGTCAGAGATATTTTAAGAGAAGCTTATTTTACTTACGAGTATAAGAGCATCTCTGAATTGCTAGTAGAAATGCGACAGGCTTCGATCAACATCGCCATCGTCCTCGATGAATATGGAGAAACTGCCGGACTGATTACCCTCGAAGACTTACTCGAAGAGATTGTTGGCGAGATTCATGACGAGTACGATGAGAACGAAGAGGAGTTTGTCCGTCAGATCAATGACCGGGAATATATCATTGAAGGTTCCATGAATCTTGACGATCTCAACGACAGCCTCGGATTAAATCTTTCCTCTGAAGACTACGATTCCCTTGGTGGATTCATCATCGAACATCTTGACCGTCTTCCTGAACAGGGGGATGAATTGACGACAGATGATGGAATCCGGCTCGTCGTGGAGGCACTCCAGAAGAATCGTGTAGAAAGTGTTCACTTATATATTCCGGAAGGATTCTACGATCGGAAAGAAGAAGACTCTTTCGACTTCTAATCTAACAAAAATGTTGCTGCAATATGGTATCTTACCATTTTACAGCAACATTTTTATTTTCTATGCATTCACCTATTGTTCTCCCAGATTGAGAATATCATTGATCTCTTCTTCCGTCATATCCAGAAAGGCAGATACTTCTTCTATCGTTACATCTCTTCCTGTTTCCTCTTTCAGTTTCTTGATATTATCATCTAAATCTGTATACTTCTCTAAAAGCGTATGGTCTCTTCGCTTCACTTCTGTCTGCTCCTCGATCAGCATCTGCATTCCCGCGCATACTTCCTCCATAATCTTCCCATGCGCTTCCTCTGCGGATTTCAATTCATCCAGTGCAAGCATCAGGCTTACATTTCCCTCCTGGATCAGATCTCCGAGAAATACTTCTTTGTGATACATCTCTTTCGCTACTTCCACAACTTTCTCCAAATACAGCTCGATCAGTCTTCCCCTTGCAAGTGCATCTCCTTCTATCGAGGCTGCAAATAACTTTTGTCGCTCGCCTGCTTCCTCTGCCTTTATTGTTTTGATTTCTTCCATATAGCGTGCGAGATAACGCTTTTCTTCCTCTGTATAGTGCTCCTCTGCCTGTTCTTCTGTCTTCTCAGTAACAGTTCCTCCCTGTTTTACATAGCCTTTGACTGCTACTTTCTGCGACAGCAGATAGTCGCAGACCAACTCCATCTGTTCTCTGGAAAGTCCGTCCTCTGCAAAATATTCTTCTACTTCTCTTACCGAAAGTACATTCTGCGCTCCCTGAGCCTTCTGAAGAATTCCTCCTAGTTTCTCCCGAAATTCTAATCTATCACTCATACTTTTATCCTCTTTTCTGCTTTGTATATTTCCCTATTCTACCTATTTTCACTGCTTTTGTAAAGTATTATGCTCTATTGCCATGTAGTTTCACTGCTTAATGGATCACAATCGTTGGATATCCTGCCCATTTTAACCGCTGTTCCATCTGCGCTGCCTCCTGCAAAGTCGGATAACTCCCGACCACTACACGGTAAAACCCGTTAGAGTCTTCAATTCTTGCGGGATATTCCTGCTCCTGAAGCTCTCTTAACAAGTTATTTGCATATACCTGATTCCGGAATGCTCCGACCTGGACACGGTATCTTCCTCCTGCTCCTCCGGCAGTTCCACCACTTCCCGGCACGGTTCCGCCACTGCTGCTCTCCAAGGTATCAAGAATACCTGACGCGATCGCCTCTGCAATATCCTGAAAATTATCATCAAACAGCTGATTATCTGTGTCTGAATTGATGAACCCAACTTCCACAAGAACTGCCGGCATTTTTGTTCTGCGCAACACGATCAGATTCGGTCTTGCCTTGACCCCGAGATTCACAAATCCAATGGATTCTAGCTGCTCATTGATATTCTGTGCCATCTCATACTTAATCCCAGATTTGTCATAGACAAGTGACTCTACCCCTGATACTGCGTTGGCAGTGGGATAGGAGTTCCGGTGAATGGACACAAAAAAATTTACTCCGGCTTTGTTCGCCTCCATTGCCTTCTCATACGGCGACTCATACACATCTGTTGTCCTTGTATATTCTACATCTAATCCGTTATTCTGTAAAATCTGCCCAATCGCTAACGTAAGCTTCAGTGTATCATCCTTCTCCTGTCTACCGTTATATACTGCTCCCGGGTCACGTCCACCGTGCCCGGCATCTAACATAATTGAATATGGCATGTTTCTACTCCCGATAAATTTCTTTATCATTATTCTATGCAGAACATCTCACTTTGTTTCATCTACCGTCTCTCTCTTGCCCGTTCCCTTTTGTATCTTTGTTCCATACGCCGCCTTTTCTCCATAGCTTTCAGCTTAGTCATGATCGTTGTATAAAAACTCAGATAAATCATTCCTCCGATGGCAATTGCAAACAAAAGACTGATCAGATTAGATCCGGTAACAAGCTCCAAAAGATAATAAATCCCACCTGCTGCCACTCCCATCGGAATAGATGCCAGAAGCGGACAAAGATAGACAGTTCCCCATGGATTTTTATAATGAATGTACTTCTTCATTGAAATATCATTTAAAATACAGATGACAATTGAATAGACAATCGTTGCCACCAGCACTGCATAAATCCCAAGTGAAGTCAGTTGAAGAAGCGCAACAAGCAGCCCGACATTGATGACCAATGCGATCGCCGCATTCCACATCGGCAGATTTGCCTTGCCGATTCCCTGCAGAACACCATTGGATACATTTGAATTTGTATTAAAAATAATCGTTACTGCGCCGATGAGCAGCAAAGTGCCGGCGGTTCCATTCGTATTCGGAAACAACAGTCTTGTGATCGGATAAGCCAATACTGCAAGCCCTACAGCCGCCGGAATTGAAATAAACATCGATAACTGAGTCGCCTCATCGATCTTCCTTCTGGCAGCCTTCCTCCTATGCTGTGCATACAGTGCAGACACCTCCGGAATCATCGACGTAGGCACCGCTCCAGCAAGCGTCAGAGGAATATTGATGATCGTAAGAAAATAGACTGAATACTCACCATAGAGTGTACTCACCACCTCCGAGTTTACCCCTTGCCTGCCTGCCAGTTCTGAATACATGACACCGTTGATATAACCGTTGATATTATAGATGAACGAACTGAAAATAATCGGTGTTACAATCAGAAATAAAACACGGAAAATCTCTCGATAACTATCTTCCTTCCCAGTCTGATCTGCTCTCACATGCCGTGCGATCTGTTTTCGGTTGACCTCATAGGCAGCTGCCATAAAAAGCAACGCGATCAATACACCGGCTCCGGTTCCAACGGTTCCTCCTGCTGCCCCCCATTTTGCAATTCCTTCTTTTGTTCCATCGGAAAAAAAATGGATAAAAAGCCATGCCGCCCCGATGCTGACAGCTGCATTGAGAATCTGCTCAATAATCTGGGACAAAGAAGTCGGAAGCATATTGCTGTGCGCCTGAAAATATCCACGGTATACCCCAAGGATCCCTGACAAGAAAATCGTCGGCGCTAATACCTGAAGTGCAAGAGTCGCTCCCGGCTGATTACTTGGAATCATGTATTTTGCTCCAAACAGACAAAACAGCGCACTTGCACCACTTAAGATCATTGTATAGATCAGCGCACCTCTGAAGAACTTCTGTGCATTCTTATATTCCTTAAATGCCAGCCGTTCTGCAATCACTTTCGATACTGCCTGAGGAATGCTGAAAGATGCGATCATCAGCAAAATCAGATACGCATTCTGTGCAAGCCCATAATAACCAATCCCAATTTCTCCAACAATCTCCGACAGCGGGCTTTTATACAGCAACCCGATCACTTTTGAAATTAACGCCGCAATCATCAAAAAAGAGGCATTTCTCAATAAATTATTCTTTTGTGTCATCCATTTGCTCCTATCTTTCCTAATACAGAAAAAGTGTCATACTCCTTTTAGTATAACACTTTTTTACCGAAAAACCTCTATATTTTTCTCATATCATATCCTGTTTTGCAAAAAGTCATTTTCTTATATCCTTTATCCTTTTGCAAAAAGTATATAAACTGCTCTTAAAAGATCTCAAGAAGTTCCTGAAACTGCCCTATTTCTGCCTCAGCATCCGGCGCCTCACCGAACCCGTATCCCGCAAATATCATCGGTACCTTGGCAATCTCACACGCTTCATAGTCCCCGAGCGTATCTCCGACATAGACCGGAAAATCTAGTCCATTTCTATCTGCAACGCTTCTGATATTCTCTCCCTTTGGACGTTTTGTATTCCCAAAGCATTCCATATCTGTCACAAACTTGCCAAGCCCTGTCTTCTCTAAGAATAACTCAATGTAACCGCTCTGACAGTTGCTGACAATAAACAGAGGATACCTCTCTGCCAGTGTTCGTATAACTTCTATTACCTGTGGATAAGTAATGTCCTCTTCGCTGGCAGCCAGCGCCTCGTGCTCATATCGACAGCATCGCTCCAGGATACGCTCCCTCTGTTCTTCTGTAGCCTCTGGAAGAATATTTTTCGCAATCACATCCATCGTCTTCCCAAATAATCCCTTTAAAATCTCTCCAGTCAGATGAACGTCTGTGATTCCCTCTTCTATGATTGCCTGATTCCATGCACCTGCCACAATCTCTGTCGAATCCCACAGCGTACCGTCTACATCAAAAATAATCCCATCTACTCTCATTTCCATCTCTCGTTTCTTCTCCCTTCCCGTTCCAGCAAATATCGCTTCACATCATCCCCACATCCAAATCCAGATATATCTCCATTCTTATGGATCACACGGTGGCATGGAACAAGGATCAAAATCGGATTTCGATTATTTGCCTGTCCGACTGCGCGGACTGCTTTCGGATTTCCTATACCTGCTGCAATCTCTGCATAACTCCTCGTTTCCCCATATGGGATTTTGCGTAACTCTTCCCATACTCGCTTCTGAAACGCTGTCCCTTCTGCCTTGATTGGAATTGTAAAATTCCTTCGCTCTCCCGCGAAATATTCCCGAATCTGGCAGTACGTTTCATATAGAACATCCGAATGCAGATGATAGCGATGTTCGGATTGCTTCTCCGATAACAAAATAACATTTTCCGTTTCTAAAAAAAGATTTGTCAGATATCCATCTGCTTCTGAAATTGTCAGGATACCGATTGGACTTTGAAATGTGTAAGACTGTTTTAACATTTTGTAGTTATCCCTTTTCTCTCTTACTTAAAATACAAAAATATTTTATCATACAAACTGGCAACCTGTCATGCAAAAAGGGACTGCCTTACGGCAATCCCTCAAAATTTATTCATCTTTTAATTATTCGATGATTGTAGCAACTCTTCCTGATCCTACTGTACGTCCACCTTCACGGATAGCGAAACGTAAACCTTGTTCCATAGCTACTGGATGGATCAGTTCGATAGACATTTCTACGTTATCTCCAGGCATGCACATTTCTGTACCTTCTGGTAAGTGGCAAACACCTGTTACGTCAGTTGTTCTGAAGTAGAACTGTGGTCTGTAGTTGTTG
>OLVT01000387.1_pt1 | contig 48846 bp, 62 predicted proteins | sample 1673241 | NCBI WGS metagenome assembly OLVT01 (sample SAMEA3178936, study PRJEB25190) | human gut metagenome | biome: human gut; feature: human-associated habitat; material: faeces | place: Austria | collected 2013
TAATCGTAGAAGAAATTTTGAAAATATTGAAATGCAAATGCGGTCGCGTTATAATAAGGGCGTAATGGCAGGAAGAAATTTTGAAGATTATATTGCTCATGAAATGGCGCATATAATGCCATTTCAAAATTGCATTACGGCAGAAGAGTATATGGAATTGAATGCTAAAATAAAGAGTCAGTTTATTAAGGGAATCTCAAAATATGCAGACAAAAAGAGAGATGGAAGAGAAAGTCTCGCTGAAGCATTTGTGAGATATAGGAATGGAGAAGTGATCCCGAATGAAGCAAGAAAACTCATCGAAAAGTACATCCTTCCTTGGCGGAGGATTTAGAACAGAATTCCCAAGATGTGAGACATGTAAGTGGTTTAATTGGGAGCATTATGTTTGTGAAGCATTTCCGGAAGGCATCCCTGATGAAAAATTATGGGCGGATGAAGATGATGTGTGTAATGGAAAATATAGATATGAAGAAGAGTAGTTGCCACCAGTCGAAATGACCGGTGGTATTTTTATACTCATTTTTAAGAAAGGATAGGGTAAACGGTATGAAAAAATTATTTATCAGTCAGCCAATGAGAGGAAAGTCTGATGAAGATATTCTGACAGAGCGTAAGAAAGCAATCGAGAGCGCAGAGAAGGTGATTGGCGAGCCAGTAGAAGTGATTGATTCATTCTTCCAGGAAGCACCGGTAGATGCAAAGCCACTGTGGTTCCTTGGAAAATCTCTGGAACTTTTAGCAGGTGCAGATATCGCATATTTTGCGAAAGGATGGCAGGATGCAAGAGGATGTAGAATCGAGCACACTTGTGCTGTTGAGTATAACATTGATCGAATCGAACCGTAGGAAGGTGGCGATCCAGATATCTCCCTTTAAGGCGCAGGGGTAAGCGTCTTATTTTTATGCCCTGTCATATGGCATTAAACTGGACAACTACCATGCCGGAGGTCTACCCGGCTATATCCCATACCGCTGAAAGAGCGGTCAATAAAATATTTCAGGAGGAATGTAACTATGAAAAATATTCATGAGATTTTGAAAGAGTATGGAATGGAAGTCCAAGCAGATAAGAAAGCAGATTTCGATAAGGCTTGGAAAGAAAATTATCGTACTAAAAGCGAGTACGATAACGCAGTTACCCAGAGGGACAACTACAAGGCTTCATTGGATGATGTAAATACCAGGCTGAAAGAATTTGAAGGTGTGGATGTGAAGGATCTGCAGGGACAGATTACAAAGCTTCAGGGCGATCTAAAGGCGAAAGATGATGAATATGCAGCAAAAGAAGCTGACCGTGTGTTTATGGATTCTGTTAAAGAAGCAGTGAAGGCTGCTGGCGGAAGAAATGAAAAGGCAGTAATCGCCATGCTGAATATTGATGCTCTGAAAGAATCTAAGAATCAGTCCGAAGATATCAAGAAGGCACTTGAGGATGTAAAGAAGTCTGATGGGTATTTGTTCGGAGCAAATGAACCAATCAATAATCCGGTTGGTGGTACAAGCGGCGGGGGCGGTGCAGATCCGGGAGCGGATGATGTTGCTGCACTTCGAGCTGCTATGGGACTGCCGGAAAAATAGGAAGTGAGGTAAGGAAGAATGGCAAATACTATTGCACTTAGAAAACAGTATTCAACACTTTTGGATGAGGTGTATAAATTATCATCATTAACAGCTGTTCTGGATGGACCGAATGAGCTGGTAAAAGAGGGAGCAAACGCAAATGAGATCCTGATTCCAAAGTTATCTATGCAGGGGCTTGCGGATTATAACAAAAGCACTGGCTATGTAGCCGGTGACGTGACTCTGGATTATGAGACAAAGAAATGTGCTTATGACAGAGGTCGTATGTTTAATGTGGATGCAATGGATAACATTGAATCTGCCGGAATTGCATTCGGACGTCTTTCAGGGGAGTTTTTAAGAACCCAGGTTGTACCGGAACTTGATGCATACAGACTGGCATCTTATGCACAGATTCCAGGTGTTACAACAGCAAAGGCTGCTCTTGCAACAGGAAAAGAAGCTTTAGCAGCACTCAGAACTGCAAGAGGAAAGATTGAGAATGCCGAGGCAAATCTTAGTACATGCTATCTGTTTATCAATCCGACAGTATATGGACTGATTGAGGACTTAGATACAACTGCATCTAAGAAAGCAATTGAAGGATTTGCAGGAATCATCAAGATTCCATCAGGAAGATTTTACAATAAGGTAAAACTGAATGCTTCGGGTGCCGGAGGATTTACAAAAGATACTGGTGCAGTCGCAATGAACTTCCTGATTGTTGATAAACAGGCTGCAATTCAGTACCAGAAGCATACTGTATCTAAGATTATTTCTCCGGATCAGAACCAGACTGCAGATGGATGGAAATTCGGATACAGAACGGTTGGTATTGCAGAATGTAAAGACAACAAAAAGGATGGCATTTATGTTCATACTGTAGCAGAGTAGGATGTGATCAGGTGAATGTAACATATGAGTATTACAAGGATTCTTTTGGCGGCTCTTTGATTCCAGAGAGCCACTGGAAATCTGTCGAAGTAAAAATGAGTGCCAGGTTGAACCGATATACATTTGACCGAATGGAAGAAGGTGCTTGGCCGGCAAAGGCAAAGACAGCACTTTGTGAGATGTGTGATTGTGCATATAAGTATGATCAGCGAGATGGAATAACATCTGAGAACAACGATGGGTATTCCGTATCGTTTGATGTAAGCCGATCAGTAGATTCGATGCTGTACAGGATTGCAGAAGTATATCTGGTAAATACAGGACTTATGGATCTGGTGGTGGATGATGATTACGAATAGTGATATTACAATTTATAACAGAATAAGCGGTGATTCCACGCATTACGATACCTGGATCCGAACCGTTCTGCATGGTGTCCACGTCCATGTGGACCATAAGACAGCAGTTACAGATAACGGACTGAAAAGTGCGGAGGTCTACAAAATCCGGATTCCTGCGGATATTCCGGAAGCAGGACAATATCTTCCACCGGATCAGTTCGCCTGCTGTGACGGTTATGGATACTGGACCGTTCAGAACGATGACCAGATTGTTCTGGGAGAGTGTCAGATTGAGATTGAAAGGCCGGCAGATCTGAAAGCCGTGTTCCAGAAACACTGCAAGGTGATGAGTTGGTCTGATAATCGGTTTGGTACGACTCCGCACTGGCGGATCGGAGGCGAGTAAGATGGCAGGAAAGAAAGAGTTCCGGATCGCAACTCCGAGAGGAAGTGTATTTACCGTGACTGGTAAGAATGGTTCTACCACGGCACGGCTGGAATGGGCTCCGGGATTCGCACAGAAAAAAGCGGAGGGATTTTCAAGGGCGCAGGCATTTGTGGATTCCGAGTGTCTGCGCTATATGAATCCATTGACACCGAGAAGAACCGGGATGCTGATTAAGTCCGGGACGCTTGGTACGGTGGTTGGTTCCGGTTCTATTGAATATCTTGCCCCATATGCCCGTCGGCAGTATTACGAGCATAAAACCAAGGCGAGATGGTTTGAGAAGATGAAAGCGAGCCACAAGGATACAATCAGGGAAGGAGCTGAGAAGCTTGCCGGAGAATAAGAAGAAAACGATTATTGAGAGTATTCGTGAGTACGTGAGAATGTATCCGGATATCAATAATTGGAAAATCAATATTGATCGTTTAGGTAATGGAATGGAATATTCCATTGATCCGATTGGAGCAGATCCCATTTACAAGAGATATGTGGACGGGAGCTGCCTGAAGCAGTTCCAGTTCGCTCTGACAAGTAAGGAAGCCTACGATGGGGATGCCAGAACCGGTATTGCCAACAGTGGTTTTTATCAGAACTTTGAAGAGTGGACAGAACAGAATAACTTGAATGATATTGTTCCAGAGCTGGACGGGCACGATGCTATAAAAGTTGAAGTGCTGCAGTCCGGCTATTTGTTTAGTGCAGAGGCCGATCTGGGACGGTATCAGATGATTTGCAGATTGATTTATAAGTAAGGAGTGTGAAGAAATGGCAAGTGAAAAAATGTTAGTTGGCAGACATAAGAGAGTGGCTTTTATGGACGCTGATGGATCAGGAAAAACATTTACCAGAATGACGGGATTTACATCGCTGTCGGATGGAAAGAACTCGACAGAGTACAGCCGGCAGTATGTGGATGAGGCGTCTGAAAGAAGTGACGTAGTCGGTTATGCGCCGGCGATCGATTACGAATTTGACCGGTATACCAATGATCCGGTGCATGAAAAGATTGCAGCAATTACTGACGATGAGATTCTCGGAACAGAAGCGCAGGTTGATATTGTGGTGGTAGATTTGTTTGAGCAGAAGACATCGGAAACAACTTGTACCGCACGAAAGAGAACATGGAGTGTAATTCCGGATACAGAAGGGGACGGTACGGATGCCCTGATTTACAAAGGCAGCTTTAAAGCGGCCGGAGAAATCACAAAGGGTACTGCAACCACCACAGACGGATGGAAGACCTGTACATTCACTGATGGCGGAGAATAAAGAAGAAATGGGAGAGTGAGCCTATGAGCCTTTGGAAATTTGGAGATTTTGAAGCAGAAGTGGATTTCACGGATGCGGATTTTTTAGATGTGTTAGAGGAAGCAAAAGCAGAAATGTTTGAAGCAGGGAAAAAGGTTCCCATAACCGGAAAGCAGAGTGATATCATCCGTGCGCAATGCGCGTGTTTTTATGTGTTCTTCGATACCCTTTTTGGCGAGGGAGCTGGGGAGCGTATCCTTTGCGGAAAGAACAGCATCAAGTTGTGCACTGAAGCGGCAGAATCACTGTTAGACTTTGAAACAGCGGAAACAAAGAAACTGGACGATAAATATGATAAGTATGTACCAAATCAAAATACAACGCAGCAGTTCCCGCATCCGCAGCCACAGCCAAATGGAAACCGTCAGCAGAGAAGAAACTACCAGAAACAGTATGGTAAAGGAAAATATTCCAATACCGGAAGGTAGCAGAGCATGAATATTTTATATGAGCAGTTCCCGGAAGAAGTCAAGGTGAACGGGGAGTACTACCCGATCGTGACAGATTTCCGTGAATGGATCCGTTTTGCGGAGCTGGTTGAAGACGACTCGGTTCCGTGGCGGATGAAGTGCGGACTTCTGTTGCAGTGGTATCTGGATCAGATTCCGGATGATATTGAAGCTGCAATTTATGCACTCGGAGATTTCCTGATGTGCAAAAGGATGTACCAGGATGATCTGGAAGATAAAGAGGAAGAGCAGCAGAAAAGTGGGAAGCCGGTATTTTCTTTTTCGGAAGATGCCGGCTGTATTTATGCAGCGTTCCGGGAGGCATATGGAATCGACCTGCAGCAGATCGATTATATGCACTGGTGGGAGTTCCGGAGCTTGTTTGACTGGTTGCCGGATGGTACAGAGATTAAACAACGGATTATGTATCGTTCGATTGATCCTGGAACAATCCGGGACAAGGACGAACGTAAACGGATCAAGAAGATCCAGAGAGCTGTTGCACTGAAAAAGAAACAGCGAAAGCTTGATGATTATGAGATTGGAGATATGTTCTCATGATGGAAATTAAAATACCGACACGGCGTGAGTGGTATCCGTGTCCGTACTGCGGTCAGCATCTGCTTGTTTACGCAGATACTGCAGTGTGCAGCGGACTGTATGTAAAATGCCGCAAATGCCGACGGGAGGTGGAGATAAAAATTAAGAATTAAGCACTTGTGAGCCCCTGAGCCGTGCTATCAGAAAGGATGATAGTATGGCAGATGGATATTTGAATTTTGATACCAAAATCAATGAGAGTGGGTTCAATGAAGGCATAAATAAGCTTGGAAGTCTTGGAAAAAGTGGCTTATCTGTAGTCAGCAAGGCAATGACCGGAGCTGTTGCAGCTGTAGGAGCTGGAGCGGCGGCGATTGTAAAGTCTTCTCTTGGTGTAGTCGCCAATATGGAGCAGCAGATCGGTGGTGTAGAGACATTATTTAAAGATAGTGCCAAGACAGTGATCAGGAACGCAAACAATGCGTTCAAAACAGCACAGCTTTCTGCTAATGATTACATGTCAACGGTTACAAGCTTTTCAGCATCATTACTACAGGGCTTAGGCGGAGATACTGCAAAGGCTGCAGAAATTGCAGATATGGCGATTATCGACATGGCAGATAATGCCAATAAGATGGGTACGAATATGCAGGATATCCAGAATGCCTATCAAGGTTTTGCAAAGCAGAATTATACGATGCTGGATAACCTTAAATTAGGTTACGGCGGTACACAGTCGGAAATGATCCGATTGATCAATGATTCCGGTATCTTAAATGAAAAGATAGAAGATCTGGATAATGTAACGTTTGACCAGATGATTCAGGCAATTCACAAAGTCCAGCAAAATCTCGGAATCACAGGAACTTCCGCAAAAGAAGCCTCTACAACGATTGAAGGTTCTGTTAATTCTGCTAAAGCCGCCTGGGAAAATTTTGAAGCCGGTGTAATCAGTGCGAACGATCTGGTTGATACATTCTGGACAGCGGCAAAGAATATCTTAAATAATCTTGGCCAAATGATTCCGCGTCTGGGAAAGACCGGAATGGATGTGGTGGAATCTTTATCCGGAAAAATCGGAGAAGCGGTTCCACAACTAAAGGGATTTACAGATAGTGTTGGTAAGTTAGCCGATAAGCTGCAGAACATGAGCACAGATGAGCTCATGAATCTTGGCAAGACCGCGGCAGTTCTTGCGGGAGCTGGACCAGTGATCTCGTTATTCGGATCACAGATCGGCAATGTACAGACAGCCGTTGAAGGATTCGGCGGAATTACAACGGGTGTTTTGTCTGAGCTTGGAAAGCTTCCGAAAGGATTCAAAAGCGCAACAAAATCGGCTGCAAATTTCCAGAAAGATTTTACGGGTAGCCTGAAAGGGCTTGGCAGTGCAATTACAGGACCATTTCAGGTACTGACTCCGAAACTGTCAGCTACTGTCGGAAAGATCGGCAAGGTAGTTTCCGGTGTCCCGGGTAAAGTTGGTGGGGCAGTTGGAAAAATCGGATTGGCGATAGCATCAAAGATTCCCAGAATTACAAGTGCTTTTTCACTGCTTGGAGATACCGCCGGTTATCTGGGGGCATGGGGCGGACAGATAGGATCTGCCCTGCAAGGCGTACTCGGAACGGTAGCCAGATTCATTCCGTCATTTGTAGGGTTGATGAATTTCGGTGCAGTTGCAGCCGTTGTGGTAGCCGGTCTTGGACTGGTTTACAGTCAGTTTGGTACACAGATCGACCAGATCCTGCTTCTGGCGCAGACCAAAGGACCGGAGATCATATCCAACTTTGGAGCCGGGATCACAGCAGCACTTCCGGGACTGATTTCATCAGGTGCAACCCTGATCTTGGGATTGATGAATGCGATTACGGCAAATCTACCATCGCTCATTTCCGTAGGCGCAAGCATCATAGCAACTCTGGTAAGCAGCCTGGGCGCACAACTTCCGCAGTTAATTCCGGTAGCGGTACAGATGATCCTGACTCTGGTTGAGTCGCTGATCAGTAATCTTCCGCAGTTAATAACTTCCGGATTACAGTTAATGGAAGGCTTGGCGCAGGGAATTGCAAATGCGATTCCGCAGGTGGCAGCGAAAGCACCGGTTATCATCGGCAAGCTGGCATCTACGATTATCACGAATTTGCCGAAGATCATACAGACTGGTGTGAAGATTATCACACAACTCGCAGTCGGACTGGTTCAGGGAATCCCGGCGTTACTTGGTAAGATTCCATCAATGATCAGCCAGATCAAAAATGCATTTACCAGTGTAAACTGGGGCAGTGTTGGTATGAATATCATTTCCGGAATTGCAAGTGGTATATCCAGTGCGGTAGGAAGCCTGATCAGCGCGGCAACATCTGCGGCAAGTAGCGCATTAGATGCAATCAAGTCAAAACTTGGTATTCATTCTCCATCGAGAGTATTCCGGGACCAGGTTGGTAAGATGATGGCTCTTGGTATGGGAATCGGATTTGAGAAGAATATTCCGGTCGGATCCATGAATGCCGGAGTACAAAAAGCAGTCCAGAGTCTGCAAAGAAGTGTGCAGCTTACAACATCCGTTAATCCGGATAAAACGGTAGGCGGAATAAAGAATAATCCGATCTTTAAGGATCAAGGATTTGATTACGACAGATTTGAACGTATCCAGAGGAAGATTGCAAAAGAAAATGGCAATAAGCCGGTATTCCTGGATACGAAACGGATAGACAGACCATTACCGAAAGGAGCAGTGCCACAGGTATGATTGTGTATTATGAAAATATGAATGGCGAAAAGCTGAATCTTTTGAAAGCTCCTTTTCGTACAACGAAGACTGACTGGTTCGATGCGGACTGGTCAGAGTCTTCGGACGGATATGAAAAAACAGTGACGATTGATGTGTTTGGAAAGCGGGAAGAATTTCAGGCGAATATGGAGCAGCTATACCGGATCATTGCAGTTGATGCAGAAAATGATACCTACGGGAAGCTGTACGTGAATGGTGCGTATTTAAGATGCAAGGTATTGAAGTCGGCAAAAGAAGGATGGAAGGGGTATGTGTATTCGGAAGTGGAGATCACCTTCCAGGCTCCGGAGCTTGTATGGGTAGTAGAAGCGACAAGGCAGTTTTTTCCACAATTGGAAGAAACGGCAGCATCCGGAATCGACTTTCAGTATGACTATCCGTTTGATTTTGCCGGAGAAAAAAGAGGAATCGCAGCATGGAATGTTGATCACATTATTCCAAGCGAGTACCGGATGATCATTTACGGACCATGTGTAAATCCGAAGATTCTGATCAACGATTATCCTTATGAGTTTTTCGTAACGCTTGAAAGCAGGGAATATCTGATCATAGATAGCCAGAGAAGAACGATCCGAAGGTATTTGACGAATGGAACGGTACAAAATTTATTTAATCAGAGAGCGCAAAAACAAACTGTTTTCAAGAGAATACCATCCGGGCTTTTAAATATTAACTGGTCCGGGGATTATGGATTTGACCTGACTTTATTTTTGAACAGGAGGGAGCCGCCGTGGTAAAGGACATAATTCTTGCAGATAGTGATGGAAGAGAACTGGGAGCGATTTTGGACTCAAATATCACAGTGGATACGAATGGCGAGTACGAATTTTCTGTACAGATTGCAAGGTCGAACTGGTATCCGGAGTTGACCTTTTCAAGCTATGTGTATATTACGGAGACAGAATATGGAGGCATTATCGGAGAGGTGCTGACAGATACAACGCTGGATTATGTGGAGCTGAAGGGAATCACATGGCGTGGAAGACTGCAGTATAAGGTGATCGAGCCGCCTGCCGGATCGGATTATAAAACAGTATCCGGAGAACTGAATCAGGTAATGAAAACACTGATCGAGCCGGAGTTTGATGGATTATTCAAAGTTTCATCAGAAGACACGGGTATATCTGTAAAGAATTTTCAATTTGACCGGTACTGCACATTACTGGAAGGTCTTACTAAAATGCTGAAAAGTGTTGGATACCGCCTGCAAATTCGACTGATCAAAGAACAGGACGAGCCATGTTATATTCTGATTGAAGCAGTTCCGATTACTGATTATTCTGCGCAGATTGAATTGTCACAGGACAGTCGAATGAATTTCACGATGGATGATAAACAAAATGGCGTAAATCATCTGGTCGTAACCGGAAAAGGGGAAATGCAGGAGAGGAACATATTCCATCTGTATGTGCAGAAAGATGGAAGCATTGGAAAGACGCAGTATTACAAAGGACTGAATGAGATCTCAGCAGTATACGAAAATACGAGCACAGAAACAGCAGAGCTGGAGAAAACGTCCGTGGAACAATTGCAGAAGCTGATGAATAAAAAGACATTTCAGATGGATGTTGCAAAGCTTGAAATCGAGGTTGGGATTGGAGATATTGTCGGTGGCAGGGATTACCTGACTGGGATGTATATGTCAAAACCAATCGAAAATATCATTTATGAGATTACGAATGATGTGGAATCAATTACTTATAAACTGGAAGGAGAAGATGAAGAATGAAAATTGTATCTGGAAGAACTGGATCACCACATGTGACTTCGCAGCAGTTCCGGCAGATGCTGGAGGGGATTATCGGGCAGGGGAGTTATATTATAACAAGCGGAGAGAATCTGAAGCCGGAACTTAGCAGCAATAATCTGCTGAAAATTCGAAGTGGGATGATGGCGCATCACGGCTGTATATCTTGCGTGGATATTGGTACTTATGATGAGGTTACACTGACAAATGGTAGTCAAGGAATGAAAAGGATTGATCTTATTGTAAATCGGTATACCAGAAATGCAGAGACAGAGGTTGAAAACTGCAGTTGGAAGGTAATCCAGGGAAAACCGGTTGCAAGTAATCCGGCAGTGCCGGCATACACTTCGGGAAATTTGCAGAATGGAGATCTTGTGGATGAATGCCCGGCTTTTGAAGTGCATTATGATGGAATCAATGTTACAGAAGTGAAGAGTTTGTTGAGTGTGACGGATGGACTTTCTGGATTAAGTAGCAAATTGGCAAATACAAATACGAATTTAACCAAAACTAACACTGTTTTAGAAAACAGAAAACCAATAATCGTTGATTCAACTGCGCAAGGAACAGTAAATTTGGATACCAATAGCTTTTTGAAAGCTGGCATTACATATGCCTTTATCGTTACAGTTTCCTCCAATATCAGCAGTGAAAGCTATAAACAGGAAATCAATTGTGCATTAAACAATGTAAATATGGGAAATAACGGAAACTATTACAAATTAGCTTCTACTTTTACAGGAAAATGTAGCAAAGGCGATAAGCTTCATATTACTTCGTACAAAAATGGAGGCACATGGACTCTTTTTGCAACAAGAGCTATTTTTATACCAGTTAGCTAAAACTTGTTGGAAGTAAGAAACCGAATAGCCGGCTAACGAAAACAGGAATTGAGGACATCATCCGGCGGATTGGAGAGCGAAGGCGGGTGTAGAAAATGCGCATCCACATCGATTCCGGAGAACACCTCTGACAAATGCACTGAACTGCGGAATGCCTCTGCAGGAGGCTATGATATTTGCGGGACACGCATTTTGCTATGCGCTTTTATATATGTAACTTTATCAACCAGTCAAAGGATGGATTCTGAACTAAGTTGCTATTTAGTTCAGAATCCCTCTAAAAAGAAGAAAGGGGCAAACAGAAAAATGAAAATCACATTCAATGATGGTCAGGAACTGCAGATCCAGCAGGTCACTGAGCAGCCGGATGGCGCACTTCTGATCAAGACCATTTCAGCACACGAGGATCAGCTGAAGACTTTATTCTCTGATCAGACAACAACTAAGAGAATGTCTGTGAGCGAACGGGATGCAGATACCGTTGTGTATGAAAACTACACAAAGCTCGATGCAATCGTGAAGTACACGGCCGGCATTCTTGGTGTGTTAATGTACCGGGAAGGAGAAGATCCGGACAGCCGGATGGCAGCTCTGGAGGCACGACTTAAAGAAGCAGAAGAGAAAAATACGAACCTGCAGTCAAGAGTCGAAAAAGCGGAGGAGAAAAATGAAATGCTCGAAGGATGCATTTTGGAAATGTCTGAAACGGTATATCAGTAAAACGATAATTGTATTAACCATTTTATTCATATTATTACAAATTTCAGGAGGAAAAGAAATGATGGCAATGTTATGGGCACAGCAGATTATGTTAGGAAAGAAAACTTATTCACAGGTACCGAGACTTTTAAAGGACAAGGTAAAAGAGGTCCTGATTGATTCCGGAGCAGAAGATCTGGTAACAGAAGACAAGCAGTAGAGGTGAAGCGTAGATGGCAGTAAAAACAGCTCAATATATATTTAATGGTCAGGCATACAATCTGACCTATAATTCGACCTCCGGGAAATGGGAAGCTACGGTTACAGCTCCAAGTAAGTCGAGCTACAATCAGCCGGATCATGTTCTTGGCGGAACAGTAAAGGCTACAGATGAGGCCGGCAATACTACCACGGTAGATCAGAGTCATGCTACTCTCGGCGCATCACTTAAACTCCGTGTAAAAGAAAAGACAGCACCGACTATCACGATCACGTCTCCGTCTGCAGGAGCTTATATCACAAATACAACTCCGACTATCGAATTCCAGGTAAAAGATACAGACTCCGGAGTAAATGCAGGAACAATCGCAGTCACAGTTGATGGTACAGTCGTATCGACGGTAACAAAGACTGCTATTGACGGTGGATATAAGTGCACATGCACATCACCGACGTTAAAAGATGGATCGCATACGATTTCGGTCAAGGCATCCGATAATGATGGTAATGCAGCTGCAGCTAAGACAGCAACATTTACAGTTGATACAGTGCCTCCGACACTGCAGATCACGGCTCCATCAAATGGCCTTATAACCAACAAGAAGACGGTAACGGTAAGTGGTAAAACAGATGACGTATCATCTAAGCCAGTTACAGTAACGGTAAATGGAGTAACTGTAACGGTCGGAACAGACGGAACATTTACTAAGGACGTGACTCTTGCTGAGGGTGCAAACACCATCACAATCGTAGCTAAAGACAAAGCCGGAAAGACTACTACAGTCACACGTAAGGTTACTGTCGATACGTCAGCTCCGGTGATTAAGTCAGTGACTCTTACTCCGAATCCAGTAGACTGCGGAAAGACATTCATTATTGCAGTCGAGATTACCGACTAGGCGGTGCGCCTATGGTAGTAAAGGTAAGCGGTAAGATAGATGGAAAAGAAGTAATATTCGAAAGAGCTGAAGGGGACCGGTGGAATGCCACGGTCCCTTATGATTTAGATGGAATGTATGTGGTGGAGCTGACAGCAGAAAATGATGCAGGCAATATTGCATACTGCACGAAGATGCTGTTGATTGTTGATCCGGCTACTCTATGCGTAAGACTTGTTCCACTTGATTATATGGTGGAAATTGTTCCGGAAGACTGTAAGGTTACAGTTATTCCGAAAGACTATGCTGTAGAGGCAGTTCCGGAGCAGTATCAAGTTATCGCAGAGCCAGATCCGCTCTTTGTGGAGGTAATTTATCCGATACATGGAAGGGGGTGTTGTTGTGAACAAAATTAGATTTATCCTGGGCGAAGACAAGCACGTTAAGCTATTGGTGCGAAGTCCTAACGATGAGCCATTTACGATTCTGACAGCATCTTATGAGCTGGCACGTTACACAGACATCGTGGTGCAAGGAGAGTGCGATATCAATGAGCATTATCTTGACTGCAAGATTGCTCCGAAAGAAAAAGGAACACATATATTGGAAGTGACTTATACGGTTGCGGATTCGATCAGGAAAGCAAGGATAGAAGTTGAGGTGGTTTAATGCTTAAAATTACAGATGTGAAATTAAGCAAAAATACGGTTGCGACCGGGGAAAAATTTACGATTTCTGTACAGATCCAGGAAACGGTTGATTATCCGTATGACTATCCATACGATTATCTGATATCTTATACCGGAGCAGCAAAGCCGGTAAATTCATAAAGAAAGAATGAGGAATATGAAAGTGGAACAGGCAAACTATATCAAAGCAATTTTTACAGCAGTATTTGCTTTCCTGTCAGCGCTTCTTGGAGTGCTTGCAGTGCCGGTGATCCTGCTGGTGGTATGTAATCTGATTGATTATGCTACCGGACTTATGGCAAGCAAATACAGAGCACAGGATATCAATTCCTATAAAAGTATCAGAGGAATCTTCAAAAAGGTATCTATGTGGCTGCTGGTTGTTGTAGGAGCAATAATAGATGAAATGCTTCTATATGCATCCGCCTCAATCGGCTGGAAGTCACCGGTTACATTTCTGGTGGCATGTGTCGTGGCAATGTGGCTGATCTGCAATGAGATTATCAGTATTTTAGAAAATATTCAGGACATGGGAGTGAATATTCCGGCATTTATGCAGCCGCTTGTGAAACACATCCGATCGCAGGTGGAAGATCAGGTGAAAGTAGATAATGATTCAGAGGGCGAATAGTCGCCCTCTTTTTGAAAGGAGAAACATTATGGCAATGAATGGAATTGATATTGCAAGTTACCAGACAGGGATTGACCTCACAGTCGTACCGTGCGACTTCGTGATCGTAAAGGCAACAGAGGGAACAGGCTACGTGAACCCGGATTTCACAAGAGCTTACGCACAGGCTAAGAACGCCGGAAAGTGTCTCGGTATCTACCATTATGCGAATGGTGGAGATTACCAGAAAGAAGCAGATTACTTCCTTGATAGAATCGGAAAACGCGTAGGCGAAGCAATTCTCTGTCTTGACTGGGAGGGAACAGGCAACCCGGCATTCGGTAGCTCGGATTTTGCATGGTGCAAGAGCTGGCTTGACTATGTATACCAGAAAACAGGCGTAAGACCTCTTTTGTATTGTTCGCAGTCTGTAGCCTATAAATTCAACAATATCGGAAACTATGGACTCTGGATTGCACAGTACGCAGACATGAACGCCACAGGCTATCAGGATAAGCCGTGGAATGAGGGAGCTTATACTTGTGTTATCCGGCAGTATAGCTCTTGTGGTAGATTGAATGGATGGGGCGGTAATCTCGACCTGGATAAATTCTACGGCGACAAGGACGCATGGAACAAATACGCCGGAAAAGGAAACACAACCACACCGGCAGAAACACCGAAACCGACAGTGAACACTCCGAGCGGATCCACACTCGATCTGGTTGTTGGAGTCATGCAGGGTAAATACGGTGATGGTGACAACCGCAAGAACGCTCTCGGAACACGGTATACGGAAGTGCAGAGCTTCATCGACCATATCTATTCTGCATCCGTAGATACACTGGTGAACGAAGTAAAAGCCGGAAAATATGGTAACGGTGACACAAGAAAGGTTGTTCTCGGTAGTCGTTACACAGAAGTCCAGAACAAGATCAACGCTGCGTTTGCCAGAAAATCAAATGAGCAGATCGCACAGGAAGTTCTTGCCGGTAAATGGGGCAACGGAAACGACAGAAAGAATCGTCTTTCAGCTGCCGGATATGACTACAATACGATTCAGAATATCGTGAACGGTAAGTCAGGTGCTTCATCCGCACAGTATTACACTGTCCAGCCTGGAGATACGCTTTCCGGTATTGCAGCTAAATACGGCACGTCCTACCAGAAGGTTGCGCAGCTGAATGGAATCAGTAATCCGAATGTGATCTATGTAGGACAGAAGTTACGGGTAAAATAATAAATATTGTCTTGTACTAACTAAACTACCCCAAAACCAGTAACAAGAGTCAAATTAATTCCTTCATCCGCAAAATACCCATTTTCAATCGCAACGTATTGCGGGGCATAGAAGATAGAATGGGCGACTTCGTTCAGTGTCACAGAGACAGGAGAAGAATTGGTGTCATGATTGGCTTGGGAAGTGACGGTTTCAGCTTTAGGATTCGTAGCATTATCATCGGCAGGTGCAGAGCTGCAGGCTGATAAAAGGCCGACAGTTATAGCAGAAACAAAAAGTAAGGATATAAAATTTTTTTTCATAAGTCCTCCTGGGTGGTATAACATTCTCATTTAAGATATGCAAAAAATGTGAAATTGGTGTTTTTATCTGATAGCCAGTCGCTCTCCGCTGAAGATTTTGAAACTCCAGAACAACCTGCAACTAAAAGTCCCTTATTTTATCATATAATTTATCCGAGTAATATGGCAGATAAATAATAGCAAAAGTATAAGCCATATGTTTCGCTTCGGTTAAGTTATTTGTCCTTTTTTCACCATAATATTTGCTTATAAGTGGCTGACTTCCATCACTTACGCTCTGCAATATCAGGTTGATGATCACCAGTGAAATATTAGGAGTCAGAGCAAGTCCGAAAGAAGCGAGTCCTGCCTTAAAAATTGATTTGTATAGAGAACCGAATTCACCAGCATTTGCACAAATTTCCAGTTTCTTTTTTACCACAAAATGCACAAGAACCGAAAACGGTTTGTTGATTAATTTGTCCCAAGAGAGTAAACTGAAACATAAGACATTTGGTGTGTGTGTATCTGAGAAAAACTGAAAAAAGATAAAATAATGGAGGTGCGGTTATGGGATTCTGGATTTTTATGCTTATAATGGATTTACTGATTCCGTTTACAATGATCGGCTTCGGAAAAATGTTTTTGAAAAAAGCACCGGATCAGATCAATTATGTGTTTGGTTACAGAACATCAATGTCAATGAAGAATCAGGACACCTGGGTATTTGCACATCATTATTGCGGAAAGATCTGGTATATCTGTGGACTTATTCTTTTGGTGGTATCTTTAATTGTGTTACTTCTGGTTATTGGAAAGTCTAATGATGCCATAGGAAATGTCGGGGGAATTCTGTGTGTATTTCAGATGATTCCACTGGTGGGTTCGATCATACCGACGGAGATTGCACTCAGGAAAAATTTTGATAAATATGGAAATAAAAGATAAATCAGGAGGATGCCATGAAAATAGCAGTATTTTTCCCAGGCATTGGTTATCATTGTGATAAGCCACTTTTGTACTATGCAAGAAAACTGGTTCAGGAATATGGATATGAAAAGACAGTCATGCAGGAGTATTCCTATAATGGCAAAAATATACGCGGCGATAAAAAGAAAATGCAAGAGGCATTTGAATGCTTGTATGTGCAGGCAGAAAAGAAGCTTGAAGAAATCGCATTTGACGAGTACAGTGAAGTTTTATTTATTTCCAAAAGCGTAGGAACCATTATTGCATCCGCTTATGCTGAGAAATATAAGATAAAATGCTGCCAGATTTTGTATACCCCGCTTGAACAGACTTTTATGTTTGAACATGATGATGCAATTGCATTTATTGGAACTGCGGATCCGTGGAGCGATGTAAAAAAAGTAATTGCATGTTCAAAGAATCAGGCAGTTCCGATTTATGTGTATGAGGATGCCAATCATTCATTGGAAAAAGAAAATATTTTACAAAACATTGATATCCTGAAAAACGTAATGGAAAAGACACAGAAGTATTTGCGGTAGCTATTCCAGGAAAGCGAACCCATTTGCACTGGAGGTGTCGAATAAATCCCGTGCAATCCGGATAACGTCGTGTGCATAGGATGGAAGATATCCTCCATGGCGGTGCGCCACTGGGAAAGGGAGTTGAATAGGAAAAGCCTATTTTTTACCAGGAAGATCAGAAAAAAACTGATAGAGTAAAAAATCAGGTTGTGGAGGAAAAGATGAGATTAAGGAATATCCTGATTGTCGTAAAAGACATTGAAAAATCAAAGAAATTCTATCATGATCTGTTTGGTCTGGATATCATTCTGGACAATGATGGAAACGTTATTCTGACAGAAGGACTTGTTTTACAGGACGAAAAAGTCTGGAAGGATGTTACAGGAAAAGAAGTTGTCCCGGAGAATAATTCCTGTGAACTTTATTTTGAAGAGCGGAATATGGAAGCGTTTACTGAAAAATTAGAAAAACTGTATCCGGAAACCAAATATGTCACCAGGCTGATGGCGTACAGCTGGGGACAGAAAGTGATCCGTTTTTATGATCTGGACGGCAATCTGATTGAAGTCAGGACACCGATGCGGGGATAAAGAGAAAATAACATACATCAGGAGGACAACAAAATGGCAGCGGTACTTTTACGTGCAGCATCTCTGGCGTTTGTCATGGTTCTTGGAATTTTATTGATAAAGACGGGAATCGTCGGCAATCCGGTAAGGGTACTCCGAAAGGTTGAAAAATAGAAAATTTACGAGGTGAGAGAAGATGAAGATAAAATCAATTGCAGTTTTAGGTGCGGGAGCAGTAGGCTCTTATGTGATCTGGGGTCTTTCTGAAAAATCAGATATCCGGCTTGGAGTGATCGCTGAAGGAGAAAGAGCAGAACGTCTGAAAAAGAACGGATGTGCGATCAATGGCAAGACTTACCATCCGGAGGTGTGGACTCCGGATGAGGCACATGATGTGGATCTGATGGTGGTTGCTTTGAAATACGGTTCACTGGAAGGTGCTTTGGAGAGTATACAAAAAGTAACAGGCGAGCATACGGTGATCATGAGTCTGATGAACGGTGTTGACAGCGAAGAGATCATTGGCAGAACAGTGGGAATGGAGCATGTGTTACCGGCACTGATTAAAGTGGCTTCACATAAAGAGGAAGACGGTTATCATTTTGATTCACCGACCACACTTGGAATCATTTTCGGAGAACCGTCCGCGCCGTTCGACAGCGAGCGGGTGAAAGCAGTGGAAGAGTTATTTGCAGATACCGGGATTCATTTCCGCTCCACAGAGTATATTCAGGAAGAGATCTGGTGCAAGTTCTGCCTGAATGTGTGCAGCAATCTGCCGCAGGCGATTCTGGGAGCAGGCGTTGGATGTTACCGTGACAGCGTGCACATGAAAGCAATCAGTGACGGATTAAAAAGAGAGCTGGAAGCAGTCGCACAGGCAAAAGGAATCGATATGAGCAAGACCGAAAGTTCGTCCGGACGAGGAAGTGCGGTCCCACCGTCAGCCAGATATTCCACCTTGCAGGATCTGGATGCCGGATGCCACACGGAAATCGATATGTTTTCCGGCGCGCTTGTTCGGATGGGAAAAGAGCTTGGAATCCCGATGCCGTATAATGAATACACCTATCATATGATCAAGGCGCTGGAAGAGAAAAACGATGGTAAATTTGATTATACCGGGAAGGAAGAACTGACCTGGTCAAAATAGAAAATATAGAGCGGGTATGTTATGCTGAAATCAGCATAAATTAAAATGTGCGATTTCGGGAGGAGATGTAAGATCAGATTCTCGTAAAAAGAACAACATAAAATGAAAAAAAGAAAGAGAGAGAAAGCATGAACGAATTATATGAAGCAATTGAAAAGAAAATCAAATCATCCGGATATCCGAGACTGATTTCCGGAGAGGATGTATACGATGATATCTGTGATCAGATTGAAGGAAAGGAAAATGGAGAATATATTTTACTTTCCAAATTTGATGATGATGTTGTGTTTGAATATCATATCACGATTCAGGATGATGATTTTAATCTTGGAATCCTGACCATGAAGACACCGGAAGGCGTATTTGAAGTAGATTTTGATGAGGAATAGAAGATGAAGATTACCGTTTATCTTGGTGCAAATGAAGGAATTGTTTTCCGAACGTCTGGAATTTCTCCAGAATAATTTTTATTCTTATGACGAATATGCCCTGGTTGGAACAAAGGGCTATTGCTATGAAGGAAAAGATACGATCGAACATTTTGAAAAGCTGTGCAGCCGGGAAATCGAGCGCCTGCGGGTTTCTTTGGAGATGGCGAAAAAGGCAGGATACCAGAAATTTACCGGGATGATTTTTGTAGAAAATGAGACAAAGGATGTTCTATGCTTTTTCATGTTATAGTAGTAGTTACCAGCGTAAATATAAGGAACGGTTTCGGACAAAAAGAGCGAAACCGTTCCTTATTTGGTTGATAGAAGTCACTCACATTTCTCCGGATCAATTTTCGGCGGCTGATAATGATAGACTTCTTCGTAGGATTCCAGCTCTGCTCTGTTTGTGGGACCGACAGGGATCAGACCGGTGCAGTCCTGCGCAGATGCTGCATTAGACAGATAATCGTAGGAATCGATGATCTTCTGATTGGATTTTTTGCGGGATGAAATATCAGAATGTTTTTCTTTTTTCATGGGGACCTCCTTATCTGATATGGCACAGGTAGAAAAAAGTGAAAATCTTAAAAACTGCCGGCAGGATAAGATAAGTATGTGCTGATAGGTAGAAAGTATGTATGAAAAAAACGGTTTCTGCCTCATTTGGGTTTGAAAACCATGTGAGATAGAAAGAAAGCCGTCTGTTAAACGCAGCAGGGCAAAAAAATACTTGCATTCTGAGTTTAAGAAGACCATAATAGCAAAGGGATTTTTTTGAAATTATTTGAAATCAGGAATGAAGTAAGAAAGAAGCAGAGGAAAAAGGGAGTTAAAAGAAAATGGAACAAAAGCATATGTTCACAAATAAAATGATTGCAGATCTTCTGATACCGGTCGTTCTGGAACAGCTTCTGAACTCCATCATGGGAACAGCGGACACAATGATGGTAAGCAATGTGGGATCTGCGGCGATTTCAGCAGTATCACTGGTGGATTCGATCAATGTGCTGGTGATCCAGGCGTTTTCTGCGCTGGCGGCAGGAGGTGCGATCGTCTGTGCACAGTATATCGGACAGCAGAATGTGAAGCAGGAAAATGAATCCGCAAGGCAGGTGCTGTTTATTATTACGGCAATTTCGGTTGTGATCAGCCTGATCTGTCTTGTTTTCCAAAAGCCGATGCTGCGTCTGATCTTTGGATCAGTGGAGGCGGAGGTCATGCGTGCGTCGGAAATTTATTTCTTCTACACGGCACTGTCCTTTCCGTTTATCGCAGCTTATGATTCGGCAGCATCGATTTTCAGGGCACAGGATAATACGAAAGGTCCGATGCTCATTTCCATGATATCCAATGTGATGAACATTGCAGGAAATGCAATGCTGATCTGGGGATTTCATATGGGTGTTGCAGGGGCAGCACTTGCAACTCTGATTTCACGTGTTTTCTGTGCAGTTGTAGTTCTGGCCCAGCTGCGTCAGGACAGGCAGCCGATCGTGGTGCGTGATTATCTGAAAATCCGTCCAGACTTCCGGATGATCCGGAGAATTCTAAGTATCGGTATCCCGTCAGGGGTAGAGAACAGTATGTTCCAGCTTGGAAAGCTTGCGATTCAGTCCTCCGTATCAACGCTCGGCACAGTGGCAATCGCGGCACAGGCAATGACGAGTATTCTGGAAAATCTGAATGGAATTGCAGCAATCGGAGTTGGCGTTGGGTTGATGACGATTGTTGGACAGTGTATTGGGGCTGGCAGAAAAGATGAAGCGGTTTACTATATCAAAAAGCTTTGTATGATTGCGGAAGTGATTCTGATCATCAGCTGTCTGAGTGTATTTGTGCTGACAAAACCGATCACGATCCTTGGTGGTATGGAAAAAGAAAGTGCGGATATGTGTATCTATATGACGATGTGGATCACGATTGTAAAGCCATTGGTATGGATTATGGCATTTATCCCGGGCTATGGTATGCGCGCAGCCGGGGATGTGAAATTTTCAATGCTCACATCTTGCACAACGATGTGGCTGTGCCGTTTTTGCCTCAGCGTATTTATGATCCGGATAGTTGGTGTCGGAGCGATGGGCGTGTGGATCGGAATGTTTTCAGACTGGACACTCCGTGGGATTATTTTTTCGTGGAGATTCCACAGCAGAAAGTGGCTGAAGCATCAGGTGATTTAAAATTCTTACATAGATTTTACATGGCAGATCCTTTGGATTTTACATACCTTTGTTAAGATTCTGTTAAAGGTAAGGAATTTGGAAAGGAAGATGTAAAATGAGAAAGCTGTGGGATTTCTGGAAGAATAAAAAATATGGAAAAAAGAGTATGACAGGATGGTTTCTGCTGACGAATGCATTATTGTGTGGGGTTATAGGTGCAGCACTTTGGGGAGTTGTCAGTCTGGTGGCGTTAAAAGGAATATCCTGGCTGATCATATTTGCAGGATATGCGATTGTTTTCCCTGGATTCCTCGGAGGTGTACTTTTTGCAATGAATGCGGAAACAACGATGGATGAATTAGAGATAAAATAAACAGACAGAGAAGCGGAAATATCAGAAATGGTATTTCCGCTTTTTTCGATACAAATGATGAGGATTGCGAGAGTGCAAAGCACGTAGCAATCTGGTATCAAAGGGGTCAAAATACCTTTTGCCACAACATTAAATGATGTGAATGTCAAAAGTGAATTTTGATTCTTACATCATACAAATATAAATTTACAATTTTTACAGATTGTATAGAAAGAAAATACGGAAAAGACTGGTTATTATAGAGCTGATTTGGTAAAATAAAGACAATAATAAGAAGCAGGTGATGAAATATGGACAGTCAGAAGAAAGATCCGCTCTATAAAAGTTTTGGATACGCATTTGAAGGGATTGGTACCTGTATCAAAAAAGAGCGGAATATGAAGATTCACTGTGCGGCAGCGATTCTGGTAGTGATTGCCGGAGTGATATTGAAGATCTCATCGCTGGAATGGTGCATCTGCCTGACACTTTTTGGGCTTATCATGGCGCTAGAGCTGGTCAATACCGCAGTAGAAGCGGTGGTCGATCTGGTGACGGAAGAGCGGAAGCCACTTGCAAAGATTGCAAAAGATACAGCAGCAGGTGCGGTTCTGATTGCAGCAATTATGGCAGCAATCGCCGGGATTATTATTTTTCTGCCAAAGGGGCTTACATTCCTTGGGTTTTAAAGCAGATTGGAATTGTGAAAGGAGATAGACGTTATGGGAAGTTTAGGAGATGGAGTTAAGAAAGTATTACTTGCAGGGATTGGTACAGCAGCAGTAACTGCAGAAAAGTCAAAAGAAGTTCTGGATAAGATGGCAGAACGTGGAGAAGCAGCTGTAGAACAGGGAAAAGTTCTGAATCAGGAACTTCGCCACAATATCAAGAAGACCGTAAAAGAAAATGTCAATGTTTCTGTTAAGACATCTTCACCGGAAGAACTGGATGAGCTGCTTGACAAGATGACACCGGAGCAGATTGAACAGCTCAAAGAAAGAATTTATGAACGTGAAGCAGCAGTTTCAGAAGAAGAAACAAAAGAAGTAGAAGAAGTTGTAGAACAGACAGGAGAGACGGCTGAAACTGTTGAAACAGAGACGGCAGAGGAAGCAGCAAAAGAAGTTGAAGCAATCGAATCTGGCAACGAGGACATGAATGAGTAACAAAAACCAGCCAAAAGAGTCAAATAAATATGGTTCCAGACTGCGGGAGATGACAGCAGTCCTCAGAAAACATGGGATTACCGGTGGACTTACCCCGGAAAAGCTCCGGCTGATCCTGGAGGATCTGGGGCCGACTTATATTAAGCTTGGTCAGATCATGTCACTGCATTCCGACATTCTTCCGAAAAGCTATTGTGAAGAACTGATGCGGCTTCATTCCGAGGTGACACCGATGCCATTTGAACAGGTAGCAGAAGTGATCCGCAAGTCCTACGGTTATGAGTGGAACGAAGTGTTCCAGAGCATTGATGTGCATCCACTGGGATCGGCATCGATCGCACAGGTCCACCGGGCGGTTCTGAAGACTGGGGAAGATGTTGTCGTCAAAGTTCAGAGGCAGGGTATCTATAAGGTAATGTCCAGAGATATCAGTCTGCTCCACAAAGCGGCAAAGCTGGTCCCGCCAGGTACGATCAAGGACATGGTGGATATTAACATGGTTCTGGACGAGCTCTGGACTGTCACCCAGCAGGAGATGAATTTCCTTCTGGAGGCAGCCAGTATGGAAGAATTTGCCCAGCGCAATCAGGATGTGGCTTTTGTTACAACGCCTCGGCTCTATCGCGAATATACGACCAACCATGTGCTAGTGATGGAATATATTGATGGATTTGCAATCAACGATAAAGAAAATCTGCTGGCAAATGGCTATGATCTGAATGAGATTGGAACAAAACTTGTAGATAATTACATTCGCCAGGTTATGGAGGATGGTTTTTTTCATGCTGATCCGCATCCGGGCAATGTGCGTATCCGTGATGGAAAGATTGTCTGGATCGATATGGGAATGATGGGAAGACTTACCGAGCGTGACCGGGAACAGATCAGCAATGCAGTCAAAGGTGTGGCAGAGAATGACATCGGTCTGATCCAGGAAGCGGTGATGGCACTTGGCGAGTTCCGCGGAAAGCCGGATCAGAGCAAGCTGTATGAAGATATCAATAATCTGATGGCAAAATATGGAACGATTGATATGGGTGATATCGATATTGCGGAAGTTATGCAGGATCTGATGGAAGTGATGAAGGAAAATAAAATTTCCATGCCTCATGGACTTACTATGCTTGCAAGAGGACTCGCCAATATGGAAGGTGTGCTTGCCGAGATCAGTCCGCAGATCAACATGATTGAGATTGCGGCGGCACGGATGAAGGAGAGCTTTCTGACGAAGGAACAGTGGAAAAAAGAGATAAAGAATGATGCAAAAAGACTGTATCGTTCTCTTCACAAGGCAATGGATATTCCTTCCCTTGCAGCAGACATCCTGCAGGGTCACATGAAAGGACAGACCAGAGTCAATCTGGATCTTCATACTTCGGATGAGCTTTCCGGGCTGCTAAGGAGGTTGGTGCGGAATATTGTAATGGGGCTGTGGGTGATGGCACTTCTGATCAGTTCCAGCATTATCTGTACAACCAATATGCAGCCAAGGTTGTGGGGGATTCCGGCAATCGGTGCGTTTGGATATCTGATGGCATTTGCTATTGTAATGTATGTTTTTATCAAACATATCTTTTCAAAAAAATAAATAAACAGGGGGAAAAGAGATGCGGAAGGAGTTTTATACAGGGCATCTTTTTGATGTATATCGTTATTTTGGAGCGCATAAAGAGGGCGAAAATTTTATTTTCCGTGTGTTTGCGCCATCGGCAAAAGGAGTGTGCGTATTTGGAGAGTTCAGTAACTGGACAGAGATCCCGATGTATCAGGAGGGACAGAGCGGTGTATATGTGTCAGAGCCGATTCCGGCGAAGACTGGTCAGCTGTATAAGTACTGCATTTACACAGCAAATGGCGGAAGGGTAGAGCACTGTGATCCATATGGCTTCCAGATGGAATTAAGACCAGGAGATTGCTCAATCTTAACGGATCTTTATAGTTATAAATTTAAGGATGAAAAATGGATGAAGAACCGGACAGTCGGATTTGACAGTCCGGTCAATATCTATGAGATCCATGCAGGATCCTGGAGAAAAAAAGGAGAAGGGCAGACAGACTGGTATACTTATATTGAGCTTGCAAAGCTTCTGATTCCTTATGTAAAAAAGAATCATTATACTCATATTGAGATGATGCCGCTTTCCGAGCATCCTTTTGACGGATCCTGGGGATATCAGAATACCGGATTTTTTGCGCCGACCGCACGTTATGGAACACCGGATGAGCTGAAAAAATTTGTGGATGAGTGTCACCAGGCAGGAATTGGTGTGATCATGGATTTTGTTCCGGTACATTTTGCAGTCGATTATTATGGACTGAAAGAATTTGACGGAACCTGTCTGTATGAATATCCAAATGCGGCAGTAGGTGAAAGCGAATGGGGAAGCTGTAATTTCATGCATTCCAGAGGGGAAGTACGATGTTTCTTACAGTCGGCAGCAAATTACTGGCTGAGTGAGTTCCATTTTGACGGAATCCGTATGGATGCAGTCAGCCGTCTGATCTACTGGCAGGGTGACGAGGCCAGGGGTGTTAACGGAACGACACTGGATTTTCTGAAGGTGATGAACCAGGGACTAAAGTCCCTTCATCCGACAGCCATGCTGATTGCAGAAGATTCCACCAATTTTCCCGGTGTTACCAAACCGGTTGACCAGGGAGGACTTGGTTTTGATTACAAGTGGGATCTTGGTTTCATGCACGATACACTGGAATATTTCCAGAGTGCACCAGAATACAGAAGCAGAGATTATCATAAGCTGACATTCTCGATGATGTATTATTATAATGAGCATTTTTTGCTGGAATACTGTCATGACGAAGTGGTACATGGAAAGGCAACGATTCTCCAGAAGATGAACGGAGAATATGAGGATAAGTTCCCGCAGGCAAGAGCTATGTATCTGTATATGATGGCGCATCCTGGTAAGAAGCTGAATTTCATGGGAAATGAATTCGGTCAGCTTCGCGAGTGGGACGAAAGCCGCGAGCAGGACTGGGATATCCTAAAATATCCGCTCCATGATGCATTTCACCGTTATATGATTGAACTGAACCGTATCGGTCAGGAAAATGATGCATTCTGGCATGATTATGATCCGGAGAATTTCAAATGGCTGGACTGCCATCAGGAAGAACGCTGTATTTATGCGATCAAAAGAAAAGGAAAAGATAAGAACTTTATCGCAATATTCAACTTCTCAGACGAAGAACAGGAAGATTACGAACTGGATACCGAAGAAGAAGGAAAACTCAGTGTGGTATTGGATACGGACTGGGACGAATATGGAGGAAATACAAAAAAGAAAAAGACATTGCCGGAAAAAGCAAAAAAAGGGACGCATGTGACGCTGGACCTGCCGCCGTTTTCGGGGATTTTGCTGATGAGTTAGGTGATGGGAAAGGGACGCCCGGGGCAGAACGATATTTCTGCTTTCGGGCGCGCTTTCGCTCCGCAAAAAACGCAGCGGTACTAAGTTCGGTGATCCCGCAAGCGTTATCCCCTCACTAAGTGCCGGCGTTTTTTGAGGGTGTGCTATGACACCAGAACCGCATCGGCGAAGGGGGAAGACGGCACCATACTAAGCGCACAAAAAACTAATACCAGGTGGGACGGCATCCGCTGCGCGTCGCCTGGATGTGGTGTTTGACGGGAAGTGGTGGTAATGGATTTGCAGAAGTACTGGAGGTATATTGATAAGGTATAAAGTTTACGTTCCTGAGCAACCTATCCCACTGAAATTAAAATAGTATTTTCCCAGTGCGGCAGCGAAGCGCCTCCGCACAACTTGTACTGGAGCGACAAACGCAAGCACCCATGCATTCGGAATGAACCCCATCGGAAACGTCGGTACTTAGTGAGAGGATGTCATCAGACATCATCGAACTTAGTATCCGCTACGTTTGCGGACTAAGCGCGAGCGGGGGTGAATCCGAATCCATGGGTGCGTAACTTTGTCAACCACCTACAACTTACAAACCTCCCTGTCGTAAGTCATCAGCCCGTTTATTTCATCTTCGATGTCGGAGAGTTGTGTATATACTGCTCCGCACAATCCCTGTTCTTTGAGGGGGTCGATTTCTTCAGACATAAGTTTATGATAGGCTGCCTGGAATTCTTCCTGTGAAGAGCAGATTTTATATCCGTATGTCTTGCCGGAGCAGGTATGTCCTTTGACCTGGCAGGTGTAGCCTCCGTATTCGGAAATGACGAAAGCGCGGTCAGATGGAGTTACGAACTGCTTTGCAAAGTAGTTATGTTCACTTTTGAAATCTCCCTGCCGTCTGTCAAACCATCCACTGGCGGAATCGATGAGCCGGGTGTCATCCAGTTCGCGGAATAAGGCAGTGAGCTTTTTTGAATCAAACTGTCCCCAGCCTTCATTGAAGATTACCCAGGTGCTGATGCATGGGAATGCTTTTAGGGCAGTGACAGTTTCTTTGCATTCACGGATGAATTCTTCTCTGCCATGTACATTTTTCCTGCCGAAGAGAGGATGAATCCGGTCGCTGGTGTGAAGCTTGAATTTTGGAAAGAGTGCAGGCAGCCAGGTCATGAACGGAGCATTGTAGGTGCCACCGTTTACCATGTCCTGCCAGACGATCATTCCAAGGCGGTCGCAATGATAATACCATCTTGCAGTCTCGACTTTTACATGTTTACGGATCATGTTGAAGCCGAGATTTTTCATGGTCTGGATATCATAGATCAGCGCTTCATCAGATGGCGCAGTGTAAAGCCCGTCCGGCCAGTATCCCTGATCCAGGACTCCATTCAGAAAAAGTGGTTCATGGTTCAGGCAGAAGCGGGGAAGTCCTTTTTTATCCGGTTCGATGGTAAAGGTACGCATTGCAAAATAGCCGGTGACTTTATCTTCGCCTGCCTGTATCTCAATTGTATAAAGATAAGGATCATCAGGATTCCAGGGATGCATATTGTTGACGTCACAGTAGCAGGAGTAACAGCAAAGAGAGTCAGACTGATTGGTGCAGATCCCTTTGGAAATCAGGCGACCGTCCATGTCTCTGACGTGACAGACAACCGCTTCGGCATCGCTGCATCCGGAAATTGGATGATTTAAAAGAAGGGATACGTGTACCGTCTCTTTTTCATATAAAGGGGTGAGTTCCAGTTTTTTGACATAGACAGCCGGAACCCATTCCATCCATACTGTCTGCCAGATTCCACTCTGGGCAGTGTAGAACATTCCGCCACGCTTTAATTTCTGTTTTCCAACACTGTGATAAGAAGTGTCGGAACGGTCTTCAATGTGTACAGTCAGAGTGTTGCAACCCTCCTGCAGAGCATCTGTGATATCAACAGAAAATGGAAGATATCCGCCGATATGTGAGACAACTACTTTTCCATTTACCAGAACTTTCGCATACTGATCGACTGCACCAAAATGCAAGATGCACCGGGATCCGTCGGAAGGAAGGCACTTGACCGACAGCAGGCGCTCACAGAGCATTTTTTCGTGCGGCTTTAACTGGAAACCGGCACCAGAAAGAGGGGCTTCCGGAGAAAAAGGAACGAGAAGAGTTCCTTCTTTGGTTATGGTATTTTTTTCTGAAAGAACTGTGTAATTCCATTCTCCATTCAGGTTGATATATTGATCGCGGATCATTTGCGGACGTGGATATTCTTCCAGTATGTGCTGCGGATCAAGAGCTTTTCCCCAACGGGTAGTCAGTGTCTGATGGGAAGCTTTGCTGGGAAAGATCCGTACACTTGCAAGTGCTGCTAAAAGATTCATAAAAAAACCTCTTTCGTTAAATATTCTTATAGTCTATTGTACCATGTGACAACAAAAACACCGCACATTTTATAGAAATTTTAGAAATGAAAACAGTGGGGAAAAACGGATTGTAAAAAAGAAAGAATCAGTTTATCATAAGAATATAAGAAAAGATGAGCTGTGAGAACACAGACAAAGAGCAGGCAGGAGGAAAGACCGATGAAAATAGTTTTAGATACACATGCACATACCATTGTCAGCGGACATGCATACAATACGATACGTGAGATGGCACAGATAGCGAAAGAGAAAGGACTGGAGGCATTTGCACTGACTGAACATGCACCGCAGATGCCGGGAACCTGTCATGAGTTCTATTTCCAGAATCTGCATATCGTACCGCGTGAAATGTACGGCGTGAGACTGTTCATGGGTGTGGAATTGAATATTATGAATGAAAAGGGAGAGGTTGACCTTCCGGAGAGCACACTTTGTCAGATGGATATTGCAATTGCAAGTATTCATGGACCTTGTTATAAAGGCGAGCGGACGGAAGAGGCAATCACGGCGGCATACCTTGCGGCAATGGAGAATCCGCTGATTCACATTATTGGACATCCGGATGACGGAAGATATCCGGTGGATTATGAACAGCTGGCTAAAAAAGCAAAAGAGACAGGGACCATTTTGGAGGTAAATAACGGTTCGTTAAGACCTGGCGGATTCCGCGTGGATACCAGGAAAAATGATTTAAAAATGCTGGAATACTGTAAGAAATACGAAGTTCCGATTACGATGGGAAGCGACGCACACATGGATGTAGATCTTGCAGATTACAGTTATGCGCTTCCGGTGATCGAGGAGAGTCATTTTCCGGAAGAACTGATCGTTAATACTTCTGCAGAGCTTCTGAAATCATGTATTCGGTATAAACGGAATATGTGGAAACAGAAAAAAGTGAATTGTTAATACGTCACTTACGTTAAAAAAGACTGGATGAAAGATAGAGAAAAGACTTGATATCTAGTTTTTAATACTATATAATATCTATATTGAGGTGAAAAAGAATGACGATAAATACGGAAGATTTATTAAACAGTATCCTGGAAAGTGTCGGCGGAATTGATTATATTCATCCGGTAGATATTCCGAATATAGATTTATATATGGATCAGGTAACAACTTTTATGGAGGAACAGCTCAGTTCGACGAAACGTTATGAAGATGATAAGATTCTGACGAAAACGATGATCAATAATTATGCGAAAAACAATCTGCTTCCGCCTCCGAATAAGAAAAAGTATTCCAAAGAGCACCTTCTGGTTTTAATTTTTGTCTATTATTTTAAGAACCTGCTCTCAATCAAAGATATTGAGATTTTGTTAAAGCCACTGACAGACAAATATTTTGCTGTGGATTCGGAATTTGACATGGAAAGTATCTATGAAGAAGTCTGTAAGATGGAAAAAAGCAGGATCGGAGAGTTGCAGGATAGTATTCGTAAGGCGTATGAGACTGCTGAGCATTCTTTTGTATGTGTGGATGATGAAGAAAGAGAACAGCTTCAGAAGTTTGCCTTTATCTGTAATCTCAGTTTTGATGTGTATGTAAAAAAGCAACTGATTGAAAAAATGGTGGACGAACTTCCAAAGCCGGATAAGAAAAAATAAAAGCGTTAGCTTTTTTAAGAAGAATAAAAAAGGAACGGATTTCAGATTTTGAAATTCGTTCCTTTTTGCTATTATGTGTTTGGCAATAGCTGTTACTACCAACTCCTGCCGGTGTCTGTAAAATTAAGATTCGGATTCTTCAGCCCCTGCCTGAAGTCTCTCAAATACCATATCGTATCCATCATTACCATAATTAAGAGAGCGGTTTACGCGGCTGATTGTTGCTGTGGAAGCACCAGTCTTTTCTGCAATCTCCAGGTATGTTTTCTGATCACGTAGCATCTTAGCTACTTCAAAACGCTGTGAAAGCGATAAAAGCTCATTGATCGTGCAGACATCTTCAAAGAATGTGTAGCATTCTTCTCTGCTTTTCAGACTGAGAACGGCATCAAATAAAGAATCGACCGCTTCTGTTCTGATTTTTCTACTCATTATATTATCCCTCCATGACAAATAATCAATAAGAGTGTGACATAAACTGCCCCACTCATTCATACAATGACATATTAGCACATTAAAATTTTAAAGTCCAGATATTTTGCAAAATTTTACAGATAAGAAAAAAGGAGCTGGATTTTTCTATTTTTACGACGAAAAATAGGGACGAGAGATTCTTTGACACCCCACTTTTTTTATAATATAATGATGCAATAGAGCCTCGAGAGAGGAGAAGAAAGAGGAACAAAAATATGAGTATTTATGATACATTAAATGACAGACAGCAGGAGGCCGTTTTCTATACAGAGGGCCCGCTTCTGATCCTTGCCGGAGCAGGATCCGGTAAGACACGTGTCCTTACACACAGGATTGCCTGGCTGATCGATCAGATAGGTGTGAACCCATGGAATATCCTGGCGATCACATTTACGAACAAGGCAGCCGGGGAGATGCGAGAGAGAGTGGATCAGATTGTTGGATTCGGTTCGGAGAGTATCTGGGTGAGCACCTTCCATTCAATGTGTGTGCGGATCCTGCGCAGATATATTGACCGGCTTGGGTATGATACAAATTTTACGATTTATGATGCAGATGATCAGAAGACACTGATCAAGGATGTGTGTAAATATTTGCAGATTGATACGAAAATGTTTAAGGAACGGTCGCTTCTTAGTGCGATTTCTTCTGCAAAAGATGAGCTTGTCACACCGGAAGAGATGACACTTCGTGCGGAAGGGGATTGGGCGAAAAAGAAGATTGCACAGGTTTATACCGAGTATGAAAAGCAGCTGAAAGCTAACAATGCACTCGATTTTGACGATCTGCTTTTAAAAACGGTACAGCTTCTTCAGACACAGCCGGACGTGCTGGAGTATTATCAGGAAAGATTCCGTTATATCATGGTGGATGAGTATCAGGATACGAATACGGTACAGTTTAAGCTGGTAAGCCTTCTTGCCGGTAAGTATCAGAATCTGTGTGTAGTTGGTGATGACGACCAGTCGATCTACAAATTCAGGGGTGCGAATATCATGAATATCCTGAATTTTGAAAAAGAATATCCGAATGCGAAAGTGATCAAGCTGGAACAGAATTACCGTTCCACATCCACAATCCTGAACGCCGCAAATGAAGTGATCCGTCACAATACAGGACGAAAAGAGAAGTCGCTCTGGACCGAGAATGGTGAGGGTGAGAAGATTCAGTTCCGTCAGTTTGATTCTGCTTACGATGAGGCGGATTATATTGTCAGTGATATCAAAGACAGGGTGAACAGTGGAAAAAGAGAATATAAGGATTTCGCTATTTTATACAGAACCAATGCGCAGTCACGTATATTCGAGGAAAAGATGGTGGTATCCAATGTTCCGTATAAGATCGTTGGTGGAGTAAACTTCTATGCAAGACGCGAAATAAAGGATCTGCTGGCATATTTAAAAACAGTAGATAATGGAAAAGATGATCTGGCAGTACGGAGGATCATCAATGTACCGAAGAGGGGAATTGGACTGACAACTATCGGAAGGGTGCAGGATTATGCAACGGAACGGGAGATCAGTTTCTATGAAGCAATCCTGGCTGCAGGATCGGTTCCGGGAATCGGACGTGCGCTTGGTAAAATCGAATCCTTTGCAGCCCTGATTGAGCATTTTAAAGCCGAAGGCGAACGCATGAGTGTAGCGGAATTGATGGATGAGATTATCGATGCAACTGGATATGTAGAAGAACTGCAGGCAGATTCTGATGAAGAAGCAGAAAGCCGTCTGGAAAATATTGAAGAGCTCCGGAATAAAATTGTTGCATACGAGGAGTCCTGTGAAGCAGAAGATGAAAAATCGACACTTTCCGGTTTTTTAGAGCAAGTGGCATTGGTTGCAGATATCGACAGTCTTGATGAGGAGACGAACTATGTGGTGCTGATGACTTTACATAGTGCGAAAGGCCTGGAATTTCCACACGTCTATCTCGCCGGCCTGGAAGATGGGATTTTCCCAAGCTATATGACGATCACGGCAGATGATCCGGCAGAATTGGAAGAAGAGAGAAGACTCTGCTATGTGGGAATTACCCGTGCAAAGGAGAATCTGACGCTGACCTGTGCAAGACGACGGATGGTACACGGTGAGACACAGTATAATAAGATGTCCAGATTCTTAAAAGAGATTCCGCTGAGTCTGCTTTCTACCGGTGCCCTGTTCAAAAAAGAGCAGACAGAGGAGGAACCAAAGGTATCTGCTTACCGTCAGGCAAAGCAGGCATTTGCGACAAAAGCGTTCGCAGCGACAAAGCCTGCACAGCAGTTTACTGTGACCAAGGGAAAAGGTCCGGGATATGATGTGGGGGACAGAGTGCGTCATATTAAGTTTGGGGAAGGTCTGGTGACACAGATCACAGAAGGCGGACGAGACTATGAAGTGACTGTGGACTTTGATACGGCGGGCACGAAGAAGATGTTTGCCATGTTTGCAAAACTGCAGAAAATTGACTAAAATTGCACTATGTGCCTAAGAAACACATTCTTTTTCGGAAAATCTGTGCAATATGGTGGAAATTATGCATGGATTTGTGGTATACTAGCTATAAACAATGAGTGAGCCGAAGCAGAGAGTGACGGCAGAAAGGGCGTGTATGGAGATGAACAGAATCGAAGAATTACTTGCAACAACGAAACTCAACGATATGATGCATAAGAAAGATGATGATCAGAAGACAACTGTTCTCTGGATTCTTGCAATTATCGGTGCGGTAGCAGCAGTTGCAGCAATTGCATATGCAGTATATTGTTTCTTTACTCCGGATTATCTGGAAGACTTTGAAGAAGATTTTGACGATGATTTCGACAATGATTTCTTCAGTGATGAAGATGAAGTACAGTAATATTAAGAAAGCAGCGAAGGCAGGAATTGTCAAAGATTCCTGCCTTTTCTATGTGAGGGTATAAAGATAGATGAAAAAAGGACAGATATTAGAAGGATATATAGAAAGGGTAGATTTCCCGAATAAAGGATTTGCCGTGGTAGAGGACGAAGAAAAAAAAGTGATCGTGAAGAATACCGTTCCGAAACAAAAGGTGCGTTTCGCGGTGAATAAGATACGAAAAGGTCAGGCAGAGGGACGGCTTCTGGAAATTCTGGAGCATTCACCGGAAGAATGTCAGCCGGCATGTCCGCATTTTGGAGCCTGTGGCGGATGCACTTATCAGAATCTGCCGTATGAAAAGCAGGTGGAGATGAAGGAAGCGCAGATCCATGCAATGATGGATGCGGCGGTTGATGGTGATTATATCTGGGAGGGTGTTAAAGAAAGCCCGGTCAGAGAAGCATATCGTAATAAAATGGAATTTTCTTTTGGAGACGAATATAAGGACGGACCTCTTGCACTTGGCATGCATAAAAGAGGCAGCTTTCACGATATTGTAAATGTTACAGAATGCAAGATTGTGGATGAGGATTTCAGACGAATTATAAAGGCTGTTCTGGAGTTTGCGACAGATACAGGTCTTCCGTATTATCACAGAATGCGCCATACTGGATTTTTCCGTCATCTTCTTGTGAGAAAGGCAGTTCGCACCGGAGAAATTCTGATTGATCTGGTAACAACATCGGAGGCACAGCTAGATGAAGCCAGACTGGTGGAAAAGCTTACCGGTCTTTCTTATGATGGGAAGCTTGCCGGAATTCTTCATACAACCAACAACAGCCTTGCGGATGTGGTAAAAGATGAAGGAACCAAAATTTTATATGGACAGGATTATTTCTATGAGGAACTTCTGGGACTGAAGTTCAAGATCACACCATTTTCTTTCTTCCAGACTAATTCCCTTGGCGCGGAAGTACTTTATGAAGCAGCAAGATCTTATATCGGTGAGACGAAAAATAAGGTAATCTTTGATCTCTACAGTGGAACCGGAACGATTGCACAGATCCTTGCACCAGTGGCAAAAAAAGTAGTAGGTGTGGAAATCGTTGAAGAGGCAGTAGAGGCTGCAAAAGAAAATGCTGCTTTAAATGGACTCGATAACTGTACCTTCTGGGCTGGAGATGTGTTGAAAGTAATCGATGATCTGGGTGAAGTACCGGATCTGATCGTATTGGATCCACCAAGAGACGGTGTGCATCCGAAAGCATTGGAAAAGATCATTGATTTTGGTGTGGAAAGAATGGTTTATATTGCCTGCAAGCCGACCAGCCTGGCAAGAGATCTGGAGCTTCTGCAGGGAAGAGGATATCAGGTAGAACGGATTGGGTGTGTGGATCTTTTTCCGGGCACTTACCATATAGAAACAGTCTGTTTGCTGTCAAGAAAAGATAAATAATGGCTGAAAAGTGGCGTATTTCCGGGCTTTTTGCGAGGTTAGTATCATCAGAGAAGCCTTGCGGAAAGCTCGGTTTTCTTGTATGGAAACATATCTACTTTTCGGTCTGACCGGAGAAAAAGTGGATGGTCAGAAAATTGTGGTAGGGTTTAGACTGTGGATTAGATGTCATGTGTTGTGGCACTAGGATTGTTGTCAGTGCCGACCGCAGTTTAGGCTACTCGATACCAAGAGGCAGAGTTGGCAGTGGATTAGATGACAGGAGGGTTTTGATATGGCAGAAAAACATACAGACGAGAAACTTTATAGAGTAGTTCGTAAAGATGGCAGTCACTTAAATACAAAGGTGAATCCGGATGGTACGAAATCTGCATTGCAATTCACCGATGATAATAATGATTTAAATGGTCCCGTTGATTTGCTGGAAGTGGATGAAGAAGAATTAATAAGAACCGAATACATTTCTGTCCCACAAGCGGAGCGTTCTCTTGGAGAACGACTTATTGATGAAGTTGTTGTTCCCGTGATTAGAGATGCAACCACTCAGCTACTTGAGTATGGAACTGAAAAAGCGGAGATATGGATAGAAGAGAAAGTAGTTCCAGTGGCAAAATCAAAAGTGAAGGCTGGGTGGGAAAATCTCAAATTGTTCATATCTGCAATAAAGGATTTTGATAAACCCATAAAAGCCACTCAAATCGTCACTGAACAGAAAAACACCTTTAAGGCAAGTGAGATTGAAGTTGTTAACAAGGTTGAAAATCAGGAAGAGAAGAAATATGCGCTCTCCCCAGAGGAAGTAGAACTCTTATTAGATACAGCAAGGCGGAGCGCATTAATGATAGCGGCAAGTTTAAGTATTCTCAATAATTCAGTTGTAATGGATGATGGAACGGACCCGGAGAGAATTGCGATGATTCAAAGAGGAATAGAACAGTTGTCCTCTAAAGATATTACGACACAGATTGACCTGCTTCTTGAAGACAAAAATAGTGGTCTTATAGATGATGCGTCGATTTCGATGCTGAGAGCCTTCAGAGAGGGAATGTTTATTGGAAATGGTACGCCTATACCTGTCAGTCGCTATACTGATGCGAGTTAAAGAAACAGAAAGGATAAGGAATATATGGAGATTGTTAATCTTATTTTGAATATTGCGGTGATAGTGCTGATTTTTTTAGTGTGGCTTTTCACTAAGAATTATTTGCCATCTTACATGGATAAGAAGGGAGAAAATTTAGCTACAAAAGAGGATATTGAAGAGATTACAAGAAAAACAGAGGAAGTTCAAAGAGAATTTAAAGAAGAATTCGAAGCATTTTCATCCGACATGAAATTCAAATATGACTTCTTTTATAAGCAGTATTCGGAGCTATATTGCAAATTATATGCTATAATTATTCAATCTGAATATGTAAGACACTTTATACAGATAACAGATGGAAAAGTTATTACTTTTGAGGAAGCACCGTTTCTTGAAATTTCTCCTACTCATAGAGAAACAACAACATGGAATATTGGTGGAGAGAAGGGCTCATCAGTATCTAGAAAAACAGAATCAATAGAGACTCCAATATCAAAATTCAATAAAAAGGAGCTGTGCGATTACATCATTCAAAATGGTGAGTTAGCTTCACAAAATCTACTAAAACTTGCAGTTTCATACAGATTTGCACATGAGCATTATTCTGGAAATGGCTCAGGTGGTAGTGTTGATGTGAAAGAAAAAGCTGATGATGAAGAATTTCGAATGATTAAAGAAATTGTCAGTACAATCGTAAAAGACTACAATCAGCTACGAAAAGAACTTAAATTATCTTATGATGAAGAAGAAATATCTTCAGGTGTTCCAACAATATAAAAATAGCCCTCTCACCGGCCATCACGGTTAGGAGGGTTTCGTGCGTCTATAGAGTTATGCGTCAACATCAATACTGACGCCAGATTTCAGTTCAACAGTGATGCGGTCATCCCAGATGGTGATCTGCTTAATCCAGCGTCGCACCAGCACTTCATCAAATTCAGTAAGGAGGGCGGTCTGCTGCGAGATGTAATCCTGTAGGTCGTTAATTTTCTTTATCTGTTCATCCCTTGCGGCGGTGTCGACAGTGGTTTTCTGGCGGAGTTCTCGAAGACTGAAAATTTCATCGGCAATCTCATCGTAGGCTTCTTTACTCTGTGCCTTCTGGATAAGCTCCTGCTGTAGGACCATCAGCTTCTCATCAATGTTTTCAACGGAAGTGGCCTGTGAAGCTCGGATGACCGAGGCGATGTTAAGCTGTAGCTGTGCCTGATAGCTGCTTTTGTCTCCAAGCATCTGGTTGATTGCCTTTACGACAGCATCCTGAAGGACCAGCTCGTTGATGGTTCTGGCGTGGCATTCCAGTCCTGTGGATTCTAGCCTACTGATGCAGCGTCAGACAATGGACTTGACGCCTCGATTGTTCCAGTGGAGCCTTCGGAACATTTCACCGCATTCACCGCAGATGACAATTTGCGAGAAGCAGTGATTGCAGCTATAGCTACGTTTCTTGTCATTGGCACTGGTTTTGACCACTCGCCTGCGGACTAGTTCTTCTTGAACCTGTAAGTAGATGTCTTTCGGAATAATGGCTTCGTGGTTGCCTTCTACATAGTATTGAGGCACAAGACCGTTGTTCTTGACTCTGGTTTTGTTTAGGAAGTCTGTTGTGTAGGTTTTCTGGAGCAGGGCATCGCCGATGTATTTCTCATTGCGCAGGATCTTGTTGATGGTGCTTGTGTGCCACCTTTTTCCTCCGGCACCGGTAAGGATACCGTCACGTTCCAGCCCGGCGGCAATCTTATCCATGCTGAGTCCTTCTAAATATTCTCGATAAATGCGCTTTACGATTTCTGCCTGTTCTGGATCGATGATGAGGTTGCCGTCCGCGTCCTTCGTGTATCCAAGAAAACGATTGTGGTTGATTTGTACCTTGCCTTGTTGGTAGCGGTATTGCAATCCCAACTTCACGTTCTGACTTAAGGATTGCGATTCCTGTTGGGTCAGAGATGCCATGATAGTGATAAGAACTTCGCCCTTAGCATCCATCGTGTTAATGGACTCTTTTTCAAACAGAACAGGAATGTTCATGTCTTTGAGCTGTCGGATGTATTTCAGACAATCCGGTGTGTTTCTGGCAAAACGGCTGATAGATTTGGTAATAATCATATCAATATTACCAGCCTTACAGTCATCAATCATGTGATTAAATTCTTCACGTTTTTTTGTATTAGTGCCGGAGATGCCGTCATCGGCATAAATACCGGCAAATTCCCAATCAGGATTTTTTTGAATATATTCTGTAAAGTGTTCTACCTGAGCTTCATAGCTGGTAGCCTGCTCATCGCTGTCGGTACTGACACGACAGTACGCTGCGACTCGGAGCTTTGGTTTTTCTTCTTCCTGCTTGCGAGCGTTGTTTCCAACTTGTCGCCTTGCAGGAATCAACATTACATTTCCCATTATTGACTCTCGCTTTCTATGAGATTGTACAGATATTCTGCCTGTTTCATAGGATTGTCATGCAAGGCAGAAACCTCGTTCATATGAAAACAGGTTGGTATCTGTATTGTCCTCATCTGTGTTTGCTTATTATTTCGTCCGAGTGCTGTGGCTCGGCGTTTACGTTCTTCTTGTGCTTTCTGGTAGGTCTCCTTATCGATGATGGCAGGGTAGAAACTGTCGCCAAGATAATGGACAGTTCCCATCAATCGTTTTGCTGTTCTGTGATAGGTTGGTATCCCGGCTTGAGCAGCTGCCTTTGATAATGACATGCCACTCAGATAATTTTTATAAAGCTGTCGGAGCTTTGTAGCAGCAGGTTCGTCTATAATTGCGATGCCGTTTTCAATCCGATAGCCAAAGGGTGTATGGCCCATCTAATCACCAATCCTTTCAGTCCACTTGATGACACATTCATCCTCTAGAGCGAGAAGGATTTCTTTTGGAATCTGTTCTCCGCAGGCAAGATCGATGACCTGAACGGGCTGGCTATTCACACTGTAGGCAAAGAGTAAGATTTCAAAATCAGGTGACTCTACATAGCGATATACTCCAGTTTTCTGAAGTGGCACATCACTGTAGGTTTCAATATCGATACTAAGTGTTTTCATGAGATTGTCCTTTCTACACAACAGGCAGCAGAGAAATCCCTGCCGCCTGCCTTGTTACTGTTTATCTTTATTGGATTTGTATTTATTGATGTCACGACGAATGTGGTATACCGCATAACGAACAAGGTAAAAAATGATTTTTCCTACGTTGTAGATGATGAAGCCATATATCGACGCAAAAAAGGTATAGGCGATGACATTAGCAATAAATAGATTTAAGATTTCTGCAAATTCATTCATAGATTGTCTCCTTTTGTCAGAAAATGTGCTGGCGGCAGTGAACCCACCGCCAGCAGGTTGATAGATTACTTAAAGTCTTTCATGCACTTTTCGTGGTATTCGAGGTCGCGCTTGTCTTTTTCCTGCTCACACTTTTCACGTTTATGGTCGTTGATGATACTCTGAATCATAGAGATTGCAGTAGTAAAACCGACGCAAGCGAAGCAGCCGATACAGATGTTTACAAGAATTGTGCTAATTGCAATTGTGTTCATAGTCTGCCACCTCCATTAGTCAAGAAAATCATCGTCGTCATCAGTTGCAAAGTCAGATTCAGCAGACGCCTTACCACCAAGAGGCTCACCATCTCGAATTTTCTGCAAATTGTTAAGGCCGCAGGCGATGCCTTTATTGCCAGAGCTATTGAAAGCATAAAAGCTGATGCTGGCGCGACCGTAGACTCCAGAGTAAACCTCGGAACGAGTGAGAATAGGATTGCGGTCGGCATCTACAATACCAGGTGCAGAAGTCGCATTGGCGTTTACGAAGTAGCTGCCAGCGTATGCAGGATCGTCCGGTCTTTCAAGATCTCCGTCACGAAGTGGCGTTTTAAGTACAGAAAGAGCAGGTACAGACTTGCCATTACCCTTGAGCTTTGCTTCACCTTCACGATATGCAGCCTCGATAGCAGATTCAATCTTTGCGACAGTCTTTGTGTCGGACTTCGGGATAATCAGGCTGACACTATACTTCGGAGTGCCACCGTTGATGGACTTAGGTTCCCAGACGTTGGCATAGCTCCAGCGTGTGTTAGGACCAGTGATAACCTTCATGGGATTTGTCATTTTTACATTTTTACTCATTGTCATATTCCTCCATAAAATCATTTTTTGCTGTGTTCATTGCCGGGCGCTTATCGCTTTCCGGCACAAGAGTAGGTTTGCCTTGTGGCTTTTCAATATAGGCTGCAAGGAGTTCCTCGAATCGAGATTTGCCGAGTAGCTTCTGCATGGCAGTGATACCAAGTAGCTTCTTTTCATAAGGGTCAAAACCAGCGGCTTCGACAGCCTTTGATACAGCGTCTTCGTTGGTATATCTGCGGTTGGAGCGACCCTCGACCAGTTTCCAGCCTGTCCATTCTTTACCGCTGATTGCCTGCTGAAGTGCATACTCCTTGATGTCGTTGGACCAAGAGACCAGTTCATCGACACGGGAAAGGATAACTTCGATTTCCGAATCTTCCAGCAGAGGTGGTAGTTTGAAATCGTGCTGTGCGAGTAGAAGATTGGCTTCCGCTCTGGCCCTGCATTCATGCTTTGCCTTGCAGAATCCGCACCATTCACCGCACAGGAAATTTCCATCACCGGCGAAGGCAAGGTCTGCGGTAGGTTTCAGAACTTCATCGGCCCATTGATACAGGTCATCCTTGCTGACTTCGTAGGTAGAAATGTTCTGGCGTCTGGGCTGATAGATGGTCATGCTGACCGTATCGATGTCATAAATATCATCGAAAAGTTCCAGAGCGCCAAGAGCGTAGCATTTCATCTGTGGATTGTCTTCAGCGGAAACAAGGGTTCCAAGACCGTGTTTGTAGTCAATCACATGCATAGTTCCATCGCTGATGAGAATAGCATCTGAGGTTCCGAAGCCTTGTTCTACCCAACAGGAGAAGTCCACTCGTTGTTCAATCAGAACAACTGGATCGGAGCAGGTCTGCTTGGCATCTTCCAAAAGCTCCATAATAAAGCTGGCGTACCCGGTGGCACAATCTTCCATTTCGGCGTTGTACCAGTCGAGACTTTTGGTTGGATCAGTAGCTTCCATGCCGAGAGCTTTACGGAGCTTGTACTCACAAAGAGCGTGTGCGTCGGTACCTTCTGCAGCATAATCACTACCTTTATCCTCATAGCTTTCGCAAAGCCTTGCTGACGGTGGGCAGTGAAGCCATCTGTCAGAAAAGGATGCGGAGAGGAGTGCATGTCCTTTAGGCGGCATATTAGAGCACCTCCGCTTCCCTGAGCAGGGCTTCATAATGTTTTGGATCTACGAGTGACAGCTTGCTTGCACCATATTTTTTAAGAAGTTCTCGAATCTCAGCCGTATGTCCAGCACGAGATTTGTCAGCCATAACAGCTCGAACCTCCTCAAGGGTCAGTGCAGGTTTTGATTTTTCCTCTGTAGTAGCAGCAATATTTTCTCTTTGCTGCTGAATGTCGGATGAAAACTGCTGTGCGAGCCAGTTTGCCGCATCGTTAATAGCAGCGGCAGCATTTCTTAGTTCTTCGATAGTCATAGCCATATCGTTCATTTTTGACATTTGTTGTCCCTCCTTCCTCGGATTGTCTGTGTGCGGCGATGAGTCTGAGATTCTTCGCCATTCTTGCGGATACCTGACTGATTGCTGTGAGAGTAGCAATTACTTCTGCGTCAGTATCGCCTCTGTTGTGAAAGGTCTGATTCACTGTGTTCACCTCGCTTTCTGTAGGTCGCTTTGTTTCGCCTTACACTACTCAATGGAGGTGAGATGGCCGTTTGGCCGAAAAATTATAAAAAGTTTTTTGAAAAGAAAAATCGTCCCCTGAAATATCAGAGGACGACCATTCAAATTAGATGTAATCTTTCAGATCTGAGCGAAGCTTCTGGAGTAGCTTGTCCCTGCGGTATACAAAGGTATTACGGGAGAGCCCCATTTCCTTGCCACAGTCACGCTCAGATTTTCCTTCCATAATAAGCTGACAGATAAGACGACCTTCCGGGTCCAGTTCATTCAGCTTTGCATAGAGGGCACGAAGAAGTTCTGCGTCCTCCATTAATTCAGCGATAGCTGCGGATTCATCCGGCATGTCATCAAGCCAGCTTTTTTCATTTCCTTCACCATCGCTTACGGTGTTATCGAGAGAAAGCTGGTCGCCAGTCTTAGCATACGGACAGGTCATACAGTCCATGTCGCATAAATAGCGCTTGCTTGCAGGGCAGACACAACGGCCATGCTCCTGCTGACGCTTGCGATAGGAATTGATGTCACGATAGTAGTTCGTGTAGAATTCCTTGTTAACATCCACCCAGCTTTTAGATTCCTTGATGTAGATACGATATTGTTTACTTTGATTGTCTTTGTTTGCCATTATTTTTTCCTCCTGTGATTGGCGTAAATTTGTGACCAGCCACAGGTGGGAATAGAGATTTCAGGCATATTTCACCGTAGAGTTCATTATTCGTTCATTTTCACTGCATTGAAAATAATGTCGGAAAGTGTTATAATGACTTAGTAGGGTTTGTTGGGAATTGCTCTGATTTGTATTCATCAGATTCAACAGTCAACAAACAACAAAAAATCCCTGTGGCTTTTCACAGGGATAGAAAATAGTAAGTTGAGTAGGACTGCCATTCACAGTTGAGTAAGTTGAGTAGGTAAATTTGATTAGAGGGACAATCAATGGCAAAAAAAGAAAATTTAAGATTATGTGGTGGTACGTTTTTCACTTTACTTTTAGAGGCAAGAAAGCAACTGTTAGGTGCGAATGAACACTACGCAGGGAAAAAAGATGGATTAACTGAATATGAAACTTTGATTGGTCTTGCGAGAGTGATACGTTCTGATTTAGCAACACCGATGCCAACTGAAATTAAAACGATTCAGGGTAATGCATCAGAATATAAAAAATGTAAGAATGCCGGTGGCGGCTACTTCCCGTTTGGTGATAAAACGGCATTGAGAGTTTTTGACGAAAGAGTGAAGAACGAGTATGTGGATACAGTGAGAAAAATGTGCTGCTTTGTGGATGGATTCATTGATGCTGGAGGAGATATAAAAAAAGACGAGCTGCTCGTGAAAGCACTCGTCGAACTAATAGCATTAGATAATTACATTGATGACAGCCAATCTTTCTATATTAGGGAAGATGGCACAACAGCGCAGAAGAAGGAACTCGTAAATATGAAAGAGATTCCTTTGCAGTCATTTCTATTAGGCGTATTTCATTATGCTGTATGTAATGTTGATAATACGGCTGGGGCAGAAACATTTGAGATTTGGTGTCCATCCACGGGTGGAGGCAAAAGGGCTTACACTGGAGATATTGGTGTTAATTGGCCTGTCGATATTAAGCTTAGTTATATTGAATTTGAAGATGACAACGTAGCCGATAATCAGGCATATAAATCGCCAGATGATATTAATGTTGAAGAAGTTTATGAAGAACCTCGTCGGGAAGAAGAAAAGTCAAAAGAGCAAATGGTTTTCAATTTTAATGTGACCGGAAATAATAATAGCTTCATTCAGCATGTTGATAGCATTACGAACAATTATTATGGAGGGCAGAAAAAAGATGGAGAATAAATTACAACCATCACAACCGGGAGCTTTGCAAACGCAAACACCGAATACAACATTTAATTTGCCCGGTAACAATAATACTTTGGTAGCTCATACGGATGCAGTGAATAATACCTATAGCGTAATGATGGTGGGCGGATCACCACCCATGCCGGGAAGCCCTAACGCAGTGCATACCATTACATTAAATACAGATTTCTATAATCTTCTGGTTGTCGGGGATGATGAATTAAATCCTCAGTACTGTCATTGCCTTGTTCGAAAGGATAGAGCAATAACGGAAAGCACGTCAAAGGAATTGAAAGCAGCTTATGCGACATTGTCAGATGATGCTATTTCGGCACTGAAAACCTACCCAGCAATTATTGCGACTGAGAACCACGCTTATGGAAAAACGGACACAGACCACTATGCTGCTTATGGGTTGATTGTTGATGTGAAAATTCAGGACAACGGTATCAAAGTATATTATCAAATACTCAATTGGATACCACAGCAGAAAATAAATGAACTTCGGTTTGAACTCGGAATCGAAGGCTGCAGTGGAACGAATGAATTAAATCGCATGCACTGGGCAGTAAAAAAGATAAATGCAGTAGAGGTATTAAGGGAAGCTGGGATATCAGTATTCTCCCTATAAATATGTAACCACTCATCTGGAATCGAACATGGAGGAATAATATGAGCGCAGAATATGAAAACATGCAAGTTGAAAAATGGGTAAACCTTGAAGATGTAGCAGAACATCTTAGCTTGAGTCAGGATACAGTCCGTACTTGGATAAAAGAAGGAAAATTACCTGTATATAAAGCTGGAAAACGATATAAATTCAAAATCTCTGAAGTTGATGAATGGGTCAGAGAAGGAAAAATTAAAGAATAGAAGCAGGAGGTAGATTTGCATATGAACCCTAAAATGAAATCAGCAATAGAAAAAATAACGTTAAATGATGCCACATTCTCTAATGAGGTTATAGAACCGACATATGTAAATTTCTTCTATGGGAAGAATGGTGCAGGCAAATCTACCATTGCACGAACGTTCAAGGCAAACGATGAGCATTTACAGTGGCAAGCTGGAAGAGCATCAGTTGATTATGATGTTCTTGTGTATGATACAGATTTTATAAATGCTAACCTGCGCAACTATGGAAATCTTGCTGGTGTGTTTACCGTAAATGAAACCAACATCGCCATTCAGGAACAGGTTGATACTCTCAATGCTGAACGCAAGAAAATGGGTGAGGAATACAACGGACATAAGGCCGCTATAGACCAGAAAGTAGCGGATAAGAGTACTGCCTTATCAACATTCCAGTCAGATTGTTGGAGCAAGAGTGCGGAAGCAAGAACGCTGTTTGATGAGGCTATCAAGGGTAAGAAAAAGGCAGCTTTATTTGCTCAAGAGATTTTAGCGATTACTCCGGTTGCCCATAACTTTGATGAATTAAAAGTTCTATACAGTACCGTTTTTTCCGGCGATGCACAGCAGTATAACATGCTGTCTAAGGCAGGTAAAGTTACCTACGCATCCCTGCCGGGATATGAATTGATGGGCAAACCAATCTCCAGTAGTAGCGATACGGATTTTGCAAAATTTGTTAAAGCATTAAAAGCTACTGATTGGGTACGAAGTGGTCATACTCATTTTGCTGGTCAGACAGACGGGAAATGTCCATATTGCCAGCAGAAATTACCATCTAATTTTGATAAAGAAATAGCTGCGTGTTTTGATGCGCAGTATCAGGATGATATTGCTGCGATTAATTCATTTTAGAGAACCTATGAATTAGAGATGGATTCCGTTGTAGCAACACTGGAAAGTAATGTATCTGTGGCTATGCCGGGATTGGATCTGTCAGAATATGAGGTAAAGGTTCGGCTTCTTGTTGATGCTATTACCATAAACAAACAGAGGATTGCAGCAAAGATTAAAGAACCAACAACAATTGCTTCGCTGGAAGATACTGATAGTTTGTTGATTGAGATTGGTACACTGATTGATGGGTTTAATAAGAAAATCAAAGAAAATAACGAGATTGTTGGTGATATCAAAACCAAGAAAGTTTTATGCAAAAAGCAGGTGTGGGAGTATCTTGCAGAGCTCTTGAAAGCCGACGTTGTAGCATACAACAAAGCACTGGCAGACTTGGATGCCGAAATCAAATCTCTAAATAGCAAGATGCAGCAACTGAGAAAGGATGCTACTGCTAAGAAAGAAAAAGCCAACGAACTAAACAAGCAGATTGTGAACACAGAGGCAACGATTGATAGCATCAATGTACTGCTTGATAATTCAGGATTTGAAGGTTTCCACCTTCGTGCGAAAGATGGAGTTGCAAATACATATGAGGTCATTCGTCCAGATGGAACTGTTGCGGAAAAACTGAGTGAAGGCGAAAGAAACTTTATTGCCTTTCTATATTACTATCATCTTGTAAAGGGAGGTCTCAGCAGTGAAGCGGTAAAAGATAAAATTGTTGTTATTGATGACCCAGTATCCAGTATGGATAGTGGAGCGCTGTTCATTGTTAGTGCTCTGGTCAGAGAAATGATTGAGGTTTGTTACAACAATACGGATTACCGAAGCAATAAGGTCGACGGAGACTATATTAAGCAGATTTTCATTCTGACCCACAATGTTTATTTCCATAAGGAGATTACACATCACCAAGCAAAGAGATACCACAGTGTTTCTTTTTATATGATTCGTAAGGTGGAAAACATCTCTTCGGTTAAACTTTGTGTACGTCAGAGCCAGAGAGTACCTACTGAACAAGAAAACTATAATCCAATTCAGAACTCTTATGCCGCTTTGTGGGATGAATACAAAGAACTGAAAACGGCAAATACAGTGAAGAATGTAATCCGTCATATTCTTGAGTACTACTTTATTCAGATATGCGGTTATGAAGGAAATGATCTTCATAAAATTGTTTTGGAGCAGAATAAACCACTGTTTGTGGACGAAGTAGAAGGTCAGAAGCCAAATTATGATCGCTACAATATTGCTTCAAGTATGCTCACATACATGAATGATAGCCCAGCAGTTATCAGTGATGGATTCAACTATATTGATGACGGCAGTGATGTGGAACAATGCAAAAAGGTGTTTGAGCTGATATTCACCGCTATGCATCAGGAACAGCACTATAAGATGATGATGGGAATTGAGGACTAAGTCCGGATTTTGGAACACCTAAAAATATAAAATTAACATTGACTAAGGAGCTCCTTAGTCTGAATGGAGGAAAATATAATGGCACAGAAGCAGACAATTGATGCAATGTGGGATGATTCCCCAATCGATGTATCAACAGAGGTCAATTTTATCTGGTCTATTGCAAATAAGCTGCGTGGTACATACCAGAGTGATAAATATAAAGATGTAATCATCCCGATGGTTATCATCAGACGTTTTGAGTGTGCGTTGGAACCTACCAAAGATAAGGTGGTTGCACAGTTTAAAGCAAATCCAAATTACCCGGCAAAAGCTATGTATCGTATTTCTGGTTTCCAATTCTATAATACCAGCGAGTTTACACTGGCAGAGCTGATTAACGATGCAGACCATTTAGCTGCAAACTTCAAAGCATATTTGCAAAGCTTTTCACCAAATGTTCAGGAAATTATTGTATCTGCTGAGAAAGGTCTTGACTTTTATAAGCAGATTGACAAGATGGATAAAAATAATCGTCTGCTCAGTGTGGTTAAGGCTTTCTCTGAACTGAATTTGAATCCTCGTACAATTGATAACGTAAAGATGGGATATATTTTCGAGGACCTTATTCGTAGATTCTCTGAAAATGCTGAGGCCGGTGATCACTACACCGGACGTGACATCATCAAATTGATGGTAAATATTCTGCTTGCTGAAGGATGTGATGATATTTTTGATGATGGAAAGGTCATCACAGTTTTAGATCAAGCCTGTGGTACTGGTGGTATGCTCTCTACAAGCTATAATTTCATTAAGAGGTACAATCCCACTGCGGATGTACGTCTTTTTGGGCAGGAAATTAATCCGGAATCATATGCTATCTGTCTTGCAGAGATGCTTATCAAGGGCCAGAATGCCGAGAACATCTGTTATCAGGATACTATGAAGAAAGATCGATTTGAAGGCACAAAGATGCGTTTTGTGATTGAAAATCCTCCGTTTGGCACTCCGTGGGGAGGAAAAGATGCAGCTGAAGGTGTAGAAGATGCTGTCAGGGAAGAATTTAAGAAAGGCTTTGACGGCAGATGGGGAGCTGGCCTTCCGGGGTCCGGCGATATGCAGATGTTGTTCCTTCAGTCTGCAATTGATAAAATGGATGATAATTTTGGTAGAGCAGCTATCATTGAAAATAGTAGTCCTCTTTTTACTGGAGGTACATCTTCGGGAGAAAGTCAAATTCGTAGATGGATGCTTGAAAAAGATTTTATAGAAGCTGTTATTGCTCTTCCTAATGACTTGTTTTACAATACGGGGATTTCGACTTATATATGGGTTCTTTCAAAAAATAAGCGTCCAGAAAGAAAAGGTAAAATTCAATTAATCAATGCGGCTGAAATGTTTCATAAACTTCGTCGAGGTCTCGGAAATAAGAAAAACGAAATTTCACCAGAAGATAGAGCGAGAATAACTAAAGTGTATGCAGATTTCGTTGAAAGCGATATTAGCAAAATATACAACAATACAGATTTTATCTATCAAGAGTATACTATCATGCAGCCGTTGCAGAGAAGTTGGTGCTAGAATATAAATAGTACAAGTCAAAATGAGAATTCCTTATTACTAATTTTATGATACTATGTATGTATCGCACTGAAGGAGGATCTCATTATGGCAAAGCACTATGATAAACAATTCAAAATAGATGCAGTCCAGTACTATCATGATCACAGAGATTTAGGACTGCAGGGTTGTGCTTTAAACTTAGGAATCAGTCAGCAGTCTTTATCTCGCTGGCAAAAAGAACTGCGCGAAACAGGAGATATTGAAAACCGTGGTTCTGGCAACTACGCTTCTGATGAAGCAAAAGAAATCGCACGTTTAAAGCGTGAACTACGTGATACACAGGATGCGCTCGATGTATTAAAAAAAGCAATCAACATTCTGGGAAAATGACAGAAGCCATTTATCT
>OLVT01000403.1_pt1 | contig 47456 bp, 55 predicted proteins | sample 1673241 | NCBI WGS metagenome assembly OLVT01 (sample SAMEA3178936, study PRJEB25190) | human gut metagenome | biome: human gut; feature: human-associated habitat; material: faeces | place: Austria | collected 2013
AGCAGATCAAACAGCTGGCAGGTATGCGAGGACTGATGGCCGATACAACCGGACACACCATCGAGCTGCCGATCAAGTCAAACTTCCGTGAAGGTCTTCAGGTACTGGAATACTTCATGTCCGCACATGGAGCACGAAAAGGTATGTCCGATACCGCGCTTCGTACCGCCGACTCCGGTTACCTGACCCGTCGTCTGGTAGACGTTTCTCAGGACCTGATCATCCGTGAAATCGACTGTGCCGAGGGCAAGGACGAAATTCCGGGTATGTGGGTCAGCGAGTTCACAGACGGAAAAGAGCAGATCGAGAGTCTGCAGGATCGTATCACAGGCCGTTTCTCCTGCGAGACGATCAAAGACAAGGACGGCAACGTCATTGTAAAAGCAAACCATATGATCACCCCGAAACGTGCTGCCCGTGTCATCAAAGACGGCATCAACGAGAACGGTGAGCATTATACAAAAGTAAAAATCCGTACCATTCTTACCTGCCGTTCCGGCAACGGAATCTGCGCAAAATGCTATGGTGCCAACATGGCAACCGGCGAGGCAGTACAGGTTGGTGAGTCTGTCGGAATTATCGCAGCACAGTCGATCGGTGAGCCTGGTACACAGCTGACCATGCGTACCTTCCATACCGGTGGTGTTGCCGGTGGAGATATCACACAGGGTCTTCCTCGTGTCGAGGAGCTTTTCGAGGCAAGAAAGCCGAAAGGACTTGCCATCATCACCGAAATCGCCGGTGTTGCACAGATCAAAGACACCAAGAAGAAACGCGAAATCGTTGTTACCAATCCGGAAGACGGCGTATCCAAGACATACCTGATCCCTTACGGATCCCGTATTAAGATCGCAGACGGAACTGTTCTGGAAGCCGGAGACGAGCTGACCGAAGGTTCTGTCAACCCGCACGATATCCTGAAGATCAAAGGTGTACGTGCCGTTCAGGATTACATGATCCGCGAGGTACAGAGAGTTTACCGTCTGCAGGGTGTAGAAATCAACGATAAGCATATCGAGGTTATCGTTCGCCAGATGCTGAAGAAGATCCGCATCGAGGAAAACGGAGATACCGAATTCCTTCCGGGCGACATGGTAGACTTCCTGGATTACGACGAGACCAACAAAGCTCTGATCGCAGAAGGCAAAGAGCCGGCAGAAGGAAAACAGGTACTGCTTGGTATCACTAAAGCATCCTTGGCATCCGATTCCTTCCTGTCCGCAGCATCCTTCCAGGAGACCACCAAGGTTCTGACCGATGCTGCTATCAAGGGTAAGGTTGACCATCTTGTGGGCTTAAAAGAGAACGTTATCATCGGTAAACCGATCCCGGCCGGTACCGGTATGAAGTGCTACAGCAACATTCATCTGAATACCGACAGCATGATCGAGGAAGAAGAGGATGAGGATCTGATTCTGACCGAAGATCTTGAGGACGAAATTCCGGCAGCAGAAGCTCCGGTTGAAGAACCGTCAGCTGAAGAGGAAGAGCCGATGCTTGACTTCGACTTTGAGGAAATGATTCCGTCAAAGGATGATACCGAGGAGTAAACCCTTCAAGGTTAAAAAATAAATATGTCATTTGTGGAAAGCAGAGAATTTCCGGTTCGCCGGGGTCTCTGCTTTCCTTGTATTTTCGGGAGCATTTTGTTACAATGGAGACAGAAAAGAGGGAAGCCTATGTGGATCAAAAAGATACCTGGCATTGCAGTAAATGTGGCGGTACTGATTCTGAATGTGTTTGTGATTCTGATGATCGTGGGGCTGTTTCTTCATCAGGGAACGACGGGGGAGCGTGTGAAAGAGACGATTACGCGTTTTTCCACGACGTCGCAGGAGTATTATGCGGAAGGCGAGGCATACAGCCAGAAGAGCGACCGGGTGCATACGTATTCGGTGGAAGAAACAAGGTAATTATTCAGAGCCCCATCTCGATTCCGCTTACGCTGCATCTCGATGTGGCTTGTCGCCATATGAAATTCCAGAAAAAATTGCTCATTCATGCAAGCATGATTCGCAATTTTTTCTTCCATTTCGCATGGCTCTGAATAATTACCAAATAAAGAGGAAAAGATGAGGAAAACTATGCTCCAAGAGTGGAAAAGAAAAGGAAAAAAATTCCGCCATGTGGAAAAAGATGGAGAAGAAACGACGGAGCTTTCTGTGAAAATACGGGCGGCAAAATTTCGTGATCTGCCGATGAGTCTGCGGATTCTGATCGTGAATCTCAGTCTGTTTCTGATTCTGTGCGCCGTATTTTTTATGGCGGGCGCGTATCTGTATGCGCCGCAGGCGGCAGGACGGAATTACGTGGAAGCATGCCTGGCAGGAGACTGGAACAGTGCATACGATGTATGTCAGTTCCCGGGCAGCACGTTTCTGTCGCGGAAGAACTACGTCAATGCAATGACCTGGAAAGAAAAACAGGACGGCACTGACGGGCAGGAAACACCGGAGATCAAGAGCTTTTTCATGCGCAGAAAACAGAATCTTGAGACCGGGGAAAACAGGATTTATACTGTGCGGTACACGTTAAAAGGCGTGAGCGACTCGCAGGAAGAAACATTGGAGATCGCCGCCGGGGATACCGTAAAATGGAACTTCAAAGAGTGGTATGTCGTGCCGAAGGACAGCTACGTGACAGACGTCGAGATCACCGTCCCGGCGGATGCTTCGTTCTACCTTGACGGCGTGCAGGTCGGGAAAAAGTATTTAAAAGAGACGGCAGATAACGTCAGCATCTACAAAATCCCGTATCTCTTCCTCGGCGGCCACACCATTGAACTGACCGAAAAACAGAAAGACCCATACCGCGAGATCATCCTCGTGCAGGACAACAGCAGCATGGAATTCCTGCCGGATTTAAAACTCAACGATTCCACCGGCAAAACCATCGCCGACCGCGCAGAAGAGTCCCTGGATAAGGTATTCACAGCCGCAGCCGCCGGAAAATCCTTCAGCACCATCAAAAACGAATTTTCCGCCGACACCGCCGTACAGAAAACCGCCAAAGAACAGTACCAGCAGCTCTGCGATGCCTACCTGAACAGCGACACCAACACCGGAATCACCAGCATCACCGTGAGCAGCGTCTCCACAACCGTAACCAACGAATCCAAGCAGATGAAGATTGAAACCAACGTGACCGCTGCGATCGAGCGACGAACCCGTTTCCTCCATTTCTTCCGGAAAACCAAAACAGAGACGATCACCTGGAAAATCGAATCCGCCGTAACGCTGGAGAAGGAAACCTGGGTCATGGGAAGTGACTTCCTGAAGGGCGTTGATCTGGGAAAATAGACGGGCTGAAATTGAATAAGAACTACGCGAAAAAGAGTGATTCTGCATCCGATTTTCCGGGAACAGAGTCACTCTTCTTTGCTGCGATGAAGATGTTAAGAAACCATGAACTTAAATTTACCAGAAGTGGAAAAATGTAAGAATTTGTGCCTTGCATCTTAGGTCAGATCACGTTATGATAGTAAGTAGAAAAATGTCGAAAAACGTTTGCGTTACGATGGAAAAAAGTTCCGCAAAGGGGCGGGACGATGGAGTATAAACAGATCATTATGGAAAGAAAATCATTGAAACAGAGAAGAAAGCAGATGCGCCGCAGACAGATGATGCAGAAAGTATCACGGCTTTCCCTGTGTGTGGTAATCGGCCTTCTTTTTCTTGCGCTTATCTGGAAATTTGCGGGAGCGCAGCTTGCGAAAAAAGGAATTGTACTGAGTAATGACACAGCCGCAAAGACGGTGAGCGAGACGGCGCCGGAGGCGGAGGACGGATCGGGAAATGCGGGAATTAAGAAGCTTGCGGAGACCACGCCGCCGAATGAGACGCCGGGATGGCAGTACAGCTCGTCGGGCTGGTGGTACGCAACGGATGCCACAACGTACTACGTCAACGGCTGGGCAGATATCGACGGAAACCAGTACCATTTTGATTCCAATGGTTACATGGCGACAGGCTGGAAAGCGATCGGCGGCAAAGGCTGCTACTTTGATGATCAGGGTGTTTATCAGCCAGACCGCAACGGCTCGATGATGGTAGCCCTGACCTTTGATGACGGACCAGACGTCTATACCAGCACGCTTCTCGATACGCTGGAGCAGTACGGCGCCCAGGCGACGTTCTTTATGCTCGGCAGCAATGTGGAAAAATACGGTGCAGATGTGATCCCGCGCATGGCGGCGATCGGCTGTGAGCTTGGAAACCACTCCTATGCGCATCCGAATATGAAAGAACTGAGCACCGACGACGGCCTTGCCCAGTTCCAGATGACGGATGATCTGATCGCCCAGTACAACAACGGACAGGGTGCAACTGTCATCCGTTTCCCGTATGGAAACAGCACTGATGAACTGCTCGCATCTATCGGCCGCCCGAGCATCATGTGGGATGTCGATACCCTGGACTGGCAGACGAAAAATGTACAGGCAAACATCAGCGCCGTTCTCGACAGTGTAAGCCCGGGAGACATTATCCTGATGCATGATATCCACGAGACGACCGTAGAATCGTGTGCAACGATCGTGCCGGAGCTGATCAACCGCGGGTATGAGCTTGTCACGATTCATACTCTTGCAGCGGCAAACGGTGTGGATCTTGCAGCGGGAGAGACGTATTACGGCTTCCATGGCGGAACGACAAACGAATAGAAAACAGAATAGAAAAACGACAAAGAACCGCCGGTTTACTCTCAAATCAAGAGTGAACCGGCGGTTCTTATGTCATTTTATAAAAATTTATTTCATTGCCGCTCTCTTACGAAGTCTGGAATCCAGCTCTTTCTTACGGATACGTAAGGAAACCGGAGTAACCTCAAGAAGCTCGTCCTTGTCGATGAAGTCCAGAGCCTGCTCCAGGGAAAGGATTCTCGGCGGAGTCAGACGCAGTGCCTCGTCGGAGGAAGAAGTACGGGTGTTGGTCAGGTGTTTCGTCTTGCAGACGTTCAGCTCGATATCCTCGGCCTTACCGTTCTGTCCGATAACCATACCGGCGTAAACCTTCTCGCCAGGTCCGATGAACAGAGTACCGCGCTCCTGTGCGGAGTACAGACCGTAGGTAACGGACTCGCCTGCCTCGAAAGCGATCAGGGAACCCTGTTTGCGGTATTCGATGTCGCCCTTGTACGGTGCGTAATCTTCAAACTCGGTGTTCAGGATACCAGTTCCTTTGGTGGAGGTCATGAAGATTCCACGGAAACCAATCAGGCCTCGTGCCGGGATTTCGAACTCCAGACGGGTGGAACCATCGCTTGCGCGGCTCATGCCGTGAAGCTCGCCTTTACGCTCGCTGAGGAGCTGGATGACAGTACCGGAGAACTCATCCGGAACGTCAACGTATGCGATTTCCATTGGCTCGAGTTTGCGTCCGCGTTCGTCCTCTTTGTAGATAACCTCTGCCTTACTTACTGCGAACTCATATCCCTCACGGCGCATGTTTTCGATCAGGACGGACAGATGCAGCTCACCACGGCCGGAAACCTTGAAGCAGTCTGCGGAATCAGTCTCCTCGACGCGGAGAGAAACGTCAGTGTTCAGCTCACGCATCAGACGGTCACGCAGGTGGCGGGAAGTTACGTATTTACCTTCTTTACCGGCCAGCGGGCTGTCGTTTACGATGAAGTTCATGGAAATAGTCGGCTCGGAGATTTTCTGGAACGGGATGGAAACCGGATTGTCCAGATCGCCGCAGAGAGTATCTCCGATGTGGATATCCGGGATACCGGAAACAGCAACGATAGAACCGATGCCTGCCTCAGTAACCTCTACTTTTTTCAGTCCGTCAAATTCATACAGTTTGCTGACCTTTACTTTTTTCTTCTTGGTCAGATCGTGGTGGTTGACCAGCATAACGTCCTGGTTCACGCGGATCGTTCCGTTTTCAACTTTGCCGACACCGATACGTCCAACGTATTCGTTGTAGTCGATGGTACTGATCAGAAGCTGTGTGCCAGCTTCCGGATCGCCGGTCGGAGCCGGGATGTATTTCAGGATGGTCTCGAACAGAGGAGTCATATCCTTTGGGGTATCGTTCAGATCGAGTACCGCATGACCCATCTTTGCGGATGCGTACAGAAACGGACAGTCAAGCTGTTCGTCAGATGCATCGAGGTCCATCAGAAGCTCGAGCACTTCGTCGATAACTTCATCCGGGCGTGCTTCCGGGCGGTCGATCTTGTTGATGCAGACGATAACGGACAGATCCAGCTCGAGTGCTTTTTTCAGCACGAATTTGGTCTGCGGCATAGCGCCCTCGAATGCGTCTACAACCAGAATAACGCCGTCTACCATTTTCAGAACTCGCTCAACCTCGCCGCCGAAGTCCGCATGGCCTGGGGTGTCGATGATGTTGATTTTCGTTCCTTTGTAGTAAACTGCTGTATTTTTGGAAAGAATGGTGATTCCACGCTCACGCTCGATATCGTTCGAGTCCATGACACGTTCCTGAACCTCCTGATTGGCACGGAAAACGCCGCTCTGTTTCAGAAGCTCGTCTACCAGTGTAGTTTTGCCATGATCGACATGGGCGATGATGGCAACGTTTCTTACATCTTCTCTCGTTGTTTTCATTTCTTCATTCCTCTTCCTATGGATTGACCCTGCCGGGTTCAATTTTTCAAAATTTCAAGCCGGCCGGGAATGTTTATCACAGCACAAAGGCAGGTGCCTTGCCGTTTTGTCTCTGCTGGATGCCTGCCTATCTGAACTATTATAGCACAGAACAGAGAAAAAAAACAGGGAAGATGTGACATTTTTTGTATTGCAATGGTAGAAAATACGAAGCATGTGGTGCGGTTTTTACAGAAACATATACAAAAAATTGGGCAGAATGCTGATTTGAATAGAAATAAAAAAATCTGGAAAAAAGTGGTTCTGAAAAAGAAATGTGGTTCATACATTAGGATTATAGATCAGCAAAGTACCGATCAGAAATCAATATTCAGAAAGAAAAGACAAAGGAAGGGGATTTTCATTATGGCAGACAAGATGATTGAAAACAATCAGGTGGTTATCATGGGAGAGATTGTCTCCCCGTTTACATTCAGCCATCAGGTATTCGGAGAGGGCTTTTACCTCGTCAATGTGATGGTCAAGCGGTTGAGTGAATCGCAGGACATCATTCCGGTGATGGTCTCCGAGCGGCTGGTGGACGTATCACAGGATTACCAGGGTGAGTGGATCTGCATCAGCGGTCAGTTCCGGTCCTACAACCGCCACGAGGAGAAGAAGAACCGTCTGGTACTCTCCGTATTTGCGCGGGAATTAAGCTTCGTGGAGGAAGAGGACGATTCCGTCAAATCCAACCAGATTTACCTCGATGGATACATATGTAAACCGCCGGTCTACCGGAAAACACCTCTGGGAAGAGAGATCGCCGACCTTCTGATCGCGGTCAACCGTCCGTATGGAAAATCAGATTATATCCCGTGCATCTGCTGGGGACGGAATGCGCGGTATGCCTCTGCGTTTGCCGTGGGCGGCCACGTTCTCATCTGGGGACGGATCCAGAGCCGGGAATATATGAAGCGGCTGAGCGAGACGGAAATGGAAAAGCGGACCGCATATGAGGTTTCGGTGAGCAAGCTGGAATACAGTGAGAGTTAAAGCGCGATCCGCTGTTGACAAGAAAATTTAATGATGCTATAGTAAGAGCAGAACTGAAGTGGATAGAGGTCGCATTACTTCAAGAGTACCTTTTCGGATGCCTCAGCAGCAAAAGAAGAAGAGGAAAAGGGAAGAATGCCGAAGGACATCCGGCGCTGAACCGGTATGCTCCTGGGCGCAGGTTGAAAAAATCTGCGACTGTCATCGAGAGATGGAGAGCTATCTGATCATAGATACTGCGTATGTGTGAATTTGGAGGCGATCTTATCGGTGATGAGGCGCCTCTTTTTTAAACGGAAAGTGAAATTTTCCGTGAGAGATAAGCTCCGGCGACTGATTTCTTATGGTTTTATCTGACACAACATACAGGAGGAAAAGAGAATGTCTATTTTTAAAGGTGCAGCTGTTGCAATTATCACACCGATGACCGAAACACAGGAAGTGAATTACGAAAAACTCGGAGAACTGATTGAGGAGCAGATCGCCGGCGGAACCGACGCCATCGTTATCTGCGGAACCACCGGTGAGGCTTCGACCCTGTCCCATGAGGAGCATCTAGATGCCATCAAATATACCGTGGAAAAAGTAAATCACAGAATCCCGGTAATTGCAGGAACCGGCTCCAACAGCACGGAGACAGCAATTTATCTGTCTCAGGAAGCAGAAAAATACGGCGTGGACGGACTTCTTCTCGTTTCTCCGTATTACAATAAAGCAACACAGAAGGGCCTGATTGCACACTTTACCGCAATCGCAGACAGCGTCAAAGTGCCGGTCATCCTTTACAACATTCAGGGCAGAACCGGCGTAAACATTGCACCGGAAACGATCGCCTATCTGTTCAACAACGTTGAGAATATCGTTGCAGTCAAAGAGGCTTCCGGAAATATTTCCCAGGTCGCAAAAATTATGCAACTGACCGATGGAAAGATCGATCTGTACTCCGGAAACGACGATCAGGTTGTGCCGATCCTTTCCCTTGGCGGAAGCGGTGTAATCTCCGTTCTTTCCAACGTAGCACCGCGTGAGACCCACGACATGGTACAGAAATTTCTCGACGGCGATGTGGCCGGATCCAGAGAAATCCAGCTGAGAGCACTGCCGCTCATCGATGCGCTGTTCTGCGAAGTAAACCCGATTCCGGTAAAAGCAGCGCTGAACCTGATGGGCAAAGAGGTTGGACCGCTTCGTCTGCCGCTGACCGAGATGGAGCCGCAGAACCAGGAGCGCCTGGCAAAGGCTATGAAAGATTTTGGAATCAAACTGGCTTAAGTTAAGAATACACGAAGTAAAGAAGGAAAAAGACAATGGTTAAAATTATTATGCATGGCTGCAACGGCCATATGGGACAGGTCATCACCGGCCTGGTAAAAGAAGATGCAAATGCAGAAATCATAGCCGGAATCGATATGAACGACAACGGCCAGAACGATTATCCGGTATTCAAAAGCCTGGCAGAATGCGATGTTCCGGCAGACGTAGTCGTTGACTTTTCTTCCTACAAGGCAGCCGACGCACTGCTCGATGCCTGCAAGGAGAAAAAACTTCCACTCGTCCTCTGCACCACAGGCCTCACCGAGGATCAGCTCAAAAAAGTGCAGGAGACCAGCAAAGAAATCCCGGTTCTCCGCTCTGCAAATATGTCCCTTGGTGTGAATACGCTGATGAAACTGGTACAGGCAGCTGCAAAAGTGCTTGCCGAAGCAGGCTTTGATATGGAGATCGTGGAGAAACACCACAAACTGAAATGCGACGCTCCAAGCGGAACCGCCATCGCCCTGGCAGACAGCCTGAACGCGGCAATGGACAACCAGTACCACTACGTATACGACAGAAGCCAGCGCCACGAGCAGCGTGACCCGAAAGAAATCGGAATCTCTGCTGTACGCGGCGGCACCATCGTTGGCGACCACGACGTCATCTTCGCAGGCCCGGACGAGGTTGTTACCCTGTCCCACAGAGCATATTCCAAGGGAGTTTTTGGAAAAGGTGCTGTAGAGGCCGCAAAATTCCTGGATGGAAAGCCAGCCGGTATGTATGATATGCAGGATGTGATTGCTGCGAAGTAAGGCAGAAGCAGGAAATAGAAAAGATAAAAAAGAAGGCAGGCTGTGTGCAGTTGCACAGCCTGCCTTCTTTCGAACTGCTTTTCTGTTTTAGCCAATGAGTTTTTTCACTTATGCAGCGTAATAGGAATACGTTCCTCTGTCAAAAAATCTATTTCAGCTCCCGTTCCGCTTTTTCCCAGATCTCTTCGTCAAGATCAGTCAGCGCCAGTGCATCCGCAAGTTCCCGCACCCGTTTTACCGTGAGATAAAAGTAATTGATACCGCAGGTCAGCGTCCGCTTTAAGGAGCGGGCAAGGACACTGCCGTGGGTTTCCAGTTCGGCACGGTCGAACTCGGCGAGATAGCCCTCGAGATCATAGGGGATCTGAAAACATTCGATCTGCCATGTGCTGTTTTCCAACGTCAGAATTGCGAAGTGCGCATGGCCGCCGACACCATCAAGCGCAAGCCCAAGGGATCCTGGATTCAGATACGTTTTTCCTGCGTATTCTTTCTGTTCCTGCTTGTGGCTGTGGCCGCCAAGCAGGATGGAAGCATCGAGATTTTCCAGATGAGAAAGCAGGAGCTCCGGATGCAGCCCGAAATTCCCTCGGATTTCACCAGGTGCGCCGTGGCAGAGCCGAAGTGCCGGGAAAAGGGATTCACGGCAGGTGTCCGGTGTAACTTCTTCCTGCGGTACAAAAACGGGAACCAGTTTCCCGGCTCCATCCATTTTTCCAATCAGAACACCGTCTGTCGGCAGCTGCTCAAAAAATTTTAGATCCTGATCGGTAAGATTTCGAAACGTGTAATCCAGAAGCCCGCTCGTCGAAGAACCCGCCTTCCAGTTCTGCGGCTGCCAGAGATTCTCAAGCAGATATTCCTCCCGGTTGCCGCGCACCAGATAGCACGGAAACTCCTCATGCATTTCGCGGAGCGTCCCCATCATCCTCTGCGGAAACGGCCCATCCGTCACAAAATCCCCCAGCCCGATGATACCGTCAATTTGCTGCCTGCGAAGAAACTCCATCACCTCCGAGAGTGCATAATAATTCCCATGAAGATCACTGATTACTGCTAATTTCATGTGTTTTCCTTTCTATATCAAAATCATAAAATGCGAGATACTGTCTTGATTTTATCAAATGGTGAGAAGGAACGCAATTTATAAAAATATAAGCCAGGCAATTGATGAAATGATGGAAGACAGCAAAACGGAAGGCATTGAAAAAGGCAAACTTGAGGTGTTATCAAATTTATTAAAAAAAGGAACGATCAGCATTCAGGATGCCGCCGACTGTATGGCAGTGTCTGTGGCGGAATTTAAGAAGCTGGTCAATAAGTATCCCATCTGATTCCGAAAAACCTGCTGACAGAAAAAGCATGTTGTGATAAGATCAAAGGCAGAGAGTTTCGAATATCTTTACTGTCGGAGGGAATGTATGATTAATCGGGAAGACATGCTGGAGTTGACGAGGAGGATGACGCCGGCGCGGACTTCGTTTGTGCGGATGGCGGGTTGCTATACGGATTCGGATGGGGAGTATGACGGCAGTTTCAACATTCATTTTCTGAAACTGTCCGGTTCGGAAAAGGCCAGGAATCTGGCGATTGCCAAGAAAATTCCGTTTGCGGAATCGAATGAGAAGCTGCGGGAATACCGTTTTCCGGAAACATCCCAGGGGCCGGGCAGTATCTGGCAGATGCTGATGGCGCTGCGGGAATGCGGACTGAAGAACGATGCGCTGTTGGAAACGTTCTATGATATCCTGATCGAAGGATTGCAGATTCACGGGGCTTATGCCATTTACATGTTTTATGACCGGTATGATATTCCTGCAAAGGCTTCCGATAAAGAGCGCCTGGGGGAATCCGAGGAGATGTTCCCCTATCTGATCTGCGCTGTCTGCCCGCTGGTTGGAGAATACGAGCCGGGAAATCCTATCTGTGGATTCCTGTTCCCTGCCTTTGTGGACCGGAGCGGAGATCTGGAACGGGTTGATATTTATGCAGAGCGTGCAGCGTGGGGCGATCGTATGGCCAGCATTCTTGGCGCGAAGGGCAGAAAATTCAGATGCGGTCTGTAAAAGAAAAAATCAAAATTGACGGATCAAACCAGGTGCTGATGTGCCTGGCAGTAAAAAAACTTCCCGGCGAACCTGCATGCATCGTTCGCCAAGGGAAGTTTTTTAGATACGGGAGCAGCAGAAGTGCATATTTACTGTGCCATCCCCGCTCCATTCTGTGTAGTTGCTCCGTTTTCCTGCGGATTCTGCGTCTTATTGTCGCCGCCGCTTACCACATCGTCCACCGCGCGGCCGACATCCTCAACGCCCTCACCGACACCACGGGTCACATCTTCAGCGGCGTCGCCGACATCATCCCCAAGGGTATTTCCATCCCCGGTATTTGTACCGTTCGTACCGTTGGCATTCCCATCGGTGCCCTCCGTCACATCATTTACATTGTCGTTTGACGGCATCTCTGTCGTATTGACATCGTTTCTGTTATCCGTCTGTCCCATGTCGCTCTCCGTGTTGGTATTGCCATTTCCGGTGTCATTCGTGGTGTTGTTTCCACAGGCCGTCATCCCGGCCAGTAATACCGCCAATGCCAGCATCATATACACTCTTCTGATTTTTCTCATCTTCAAAATCTCCTTTCCCTAACAGTGTCTGGACAGTTGCTAGTATTTGAAAAATGCCGGAAAATATACGGAAAAAAGAGGCTTTTGGAAATCTTGACAAAGGAAGAAAAAAACACTAAAACAAAAAGTACGAAAACGGACTAAAAACGAAAACAGGATATATCGAAATGGAAGTCAATCCGGCAAACCGGCGGGAAAAAATCATCAGTCTGACTGAAACGGGAAAACAGTATGCGAGAGAGCTGGTTCTTCCGCTGTTTCAGTCCGAGGAGGAAGCTGCGGCGCAGTTTACGGAGCAGGAGATGACAGAAGTAATCCGGATGCAGGAAAAATTTGCCGACGCACTGGCAAAGAGTATGGAGGAAAATGAGTGAAAAAGTAACAGCAGGAAGAGATTACCTCGGTGGATTTGCGCCGGGGTTTGCAGCGTTCAACGATGATATTTTATTCGGAAAAGTCTGGGCGAAAGAGGACAATCTGTCCGCCATTTTGTATGTGGAAAAGGTATCCATAGTTCACAATCTGTCCGCTTCGTGATATGATAACAGCAGAATTCGAAAAGGAGAGAAAGAGAATGAAAGAAGAACTGAAGAAATCAATTGGCACCTACGGCGCTCTCATTCTGCTCGGTGTGACCGGCGTTCCGCTGGGAGCGGCAGTCGGACTGATCGAAGCATTATTCTGCAGGCTGCTGCTCGCGGTGACGGCTTTCCGTGTGGCACATCTGTTTTTGTGTCTGCCGTTTCTGGCTGTGGCAGGTCTTGTGATCGTGGCAGTCAATCAGAAATTCGGCGGCAGGGGAAAAGGAGGCATGAGTCTGATTTTTGATGTAGCGTATGAGGAGGAGACAGAGCTTCCGCTTCGCATGATTCCGCTGGCAATGCTCTCAACGGCGTTGACGCATCTGTTCGGTGGAAGTGCCGGCCGCGAGGGCGTTGCCGTTCAGATCGGTGCTGTGTTTTCCTATTTTGCCGGCAAAAAATTACCGTTTAAAAACGCGCCCGGTATCTTTCTGGTAACTGGTATGGCCGCCGGCTTTGCGGGCATGTTCGGAACGCCGATTGCAGCTGTGATCTTTGCGGTAGAGGTGCTCGCTGCGGGTGAAATGCGGTACGAGGCACTGCTTCCGGCGTTTACCGCATCTTTCTCTGCGAGCGCTTTAGCTTCCCTGTTTGGAATCCGCAAAGAAAATCTGGCTGTCCACATCAGCGAAAGCCTGACACCGTTCCTGCTAGTGCGTCTGATTACACTTGGTATTATTTTTGGAATCACAGGCGGCCTCTTCGCCTGGTGCTTAAAGCACACGAAAAAATATCTCGGCGAAAAAATCAAAAATCCGCTGGTACGTGTTTTCTCCATCGGTGTTATCCTTAGCATTCTGTTCCTGCTTCTGTACCGCGGACGGTATTGCGGCTTTGGAACGAATCTGGTGGAAGCGATATTTCATGGGGAAAAGGTATATGCATATGACTGGGCGCTGAAATTTATCCTGACAATTCTGACGCTGTCCGCCGGGTTTCAGGGCGGCGAGGTAACACCGCTGTTTACCATCGGAGCAACCCTGGGAGCAGTCCTTGGCAATCTGTTCGGTATTCCGGTGGAGCTTTCCGCGGCGCTTGGCTATGCGGCGGTTTTCGGTGGCGGAACCAATACCTTACTGGCGGCTATTTTCATCGGCGGCGAGATTTTTGGCTACGATTATCTGCCATATTTCTTTATTGTCTGCACCGCGGCCTACGTATTCAACCGCAACAGCTCGATCTATTCCCGCCAGAAACTGACGAAATACAGCTGCTGATAACAGAAACGTCACAAAGTTATCACACACCGTTACGTGTTACAGTTCACTGGTGCCCAGCGAACTGTAACATTCGCAACCCTCATTTAAAGTTTTGCTTCGCAAAAGGAGGGTTGCTCACACCTGAAACATGTTCTTACGCAGCGAAACAGCAAGTGTTTCACTGCTGAGTGAACAGTAACGGTTACGTTACGATACGGGTTGACGCGTTTCCGGGAATGAGGTTATACTAGAGGTATCATATACGAAAAAGGAGTAACGAATTATGAAAGGTATCGTACTTGCCGGAGGTTCCGGCACACGTCTTTATCCGTTAACTATGGTAACATCGAAACAGCTTCTCCCGATCTATGACAAGCCGATGATCTATTATCCGCTGTCTGTTCTTATGAATGCAGGCATCCGCGACATCCTGATCATCTCCACCCCGCAGGACACCCCGCGTTTCGAGGCACTGCTCGGTGACGGCCATCAGTTCGGTGTACAGCTTTCCTACAAGGTACAGCCAAGCCCGGACGGACTGGCACAGGCCTTCATCATCGGCGAGGAGTTCATCGGGGATGATTCCGTTGCCATGGTGCTCGGCGACAACATCTTCTTCGGACACGGTCTGAACAAACGCCTGAAAGCAGCAGTAGAAAACGCTGAGACCGGAAAAGGCGCAACCGTATTCGGCTATTATGTAGATGATCCGGAGCGTTTCGGAATCGTAGAATTTGACTCCGAGGGAAAAGCCATCTCCATCGAAGAGAAACCGGAGAAACCGAAATCAAACTATTGTGTTACAGGTCTGTACTTCTATGACAACAAAGTCGTAGAGTATGCAAAGAACCTGAAACCGTCACCGCGCGGAGAACTTGAGATCACCGACCTGAACCGGATCTATCTGGAAGACGGCAGCCTGAACGTTGAGCTTCTCGGACAGGGCTTTACCTGGCTGGATACCGGTACACATGAGAGCCTGGTAGAGGCAACCAACTTCGTAAAAACCATCGAGACCCATCAGCACCGCAAGATTGCGTGCCTCGAGGAGATCGGTTACCTGAACGGCTGGATCGGCAAAGACCAGCTTCTGACCGACATCGAGCCGCTGAAGAAAAATCAGTACGGTCAGTATCTGATGGATGTGATGAACGGAAAATATATCGACAAATAAAAGTGAACAGCGTTGAAGAAAACTGCCCCGGAAGAAAAATCCGGGGCAGTTTTTGAAAAAAGTGCTTGACCATGACATAACGTCATCCTTTATACTCATGGTACAAACAGAAAATCAGACTGAAAAACAAGAGACAGACAAAACATAACGATAACAAAATCAGAAAAAAGGAGAACCATTATGAGAGTATTTGTAACAGGTGTAAAAGGCCAGCTCGGCCATGACGTCATGAATGAACTTGCAAAACGCGGTCATGAAGGAATCGGCGTTGATATTGAAGAAATGGATATCACCGATGCAGAAAGCGTAAGAAAAGTCATTACCGAAGCAAACCCGGATGTCGTAATCCACTGTGCAGCATGGACCGCTGTAGACCTTGCTGAGGATGATGACAAAAAAGAAAAAGTACATCAGGTCAATGCAGTCGGAACCGAGAACATCGCAAAAGTCTGCCATGACCTTGACTGCAAAATGATCTACATCTCCACCGACTACGTATTCGACGGCCAGGGTACCCGCCCGTGGGAGCCGGATGATGAGCGTCATCCGCTGAACGTATACGGCCAGACGAAATACGAGGGAGAGCTCGCGGTAGAGAAATGGGTGAAAAAATTCTACATCGTCCGCATCGCATGGGTATTCGGCGTGAACGGAAAGAACTTCATTAAGACCATGCTGAACCTTGGAAAGACACACGATCATCTGACTGTTGTAGATGATCAGGTAGGAAGCCCGACCTACACATACGACCTGTCCCGCCTGCTTGTCGACATGGCAGAGAAAGAGAACTACGGCCGCTACCATGCAACAAACGAGGGACTCTGCTCCTGGTATGAGTTCGCCTGCGAGATTTTCAAACAGGCCGCTGAGATCGATCCGGCTTACGGAAAAGTAAGTGTATCACCGGTAAGCTCTGACCAGTACCCGGCAAAAGCAAAACGTCCGTCCAACAGCCGCATGAGCAAAAAGAAACTGACCGAGAACGGATTCGAAAAACTGCCGACCTGGCAGGATGCGCTGCACAGATATCTGCGCGAGATCGAATTCTGATAGCAAACCCCGAAAATAGCGCAAAAAAGCAGTTCTGAATTTTTTTATCCTCTTCCGGCAAGAAGACACGTTCTGCGGTGGGAGATGAATTTATAGCAAGACCCGAAAATAACGCAAAAAATTCAGCACTGCAGAACGTGAATTACTGCGTCACGGATTTTCGTCGTACCCCGGTACGCCTTCAAATCCGTTCCTTGTAATTCGCGCCCTGCAGCACTGCCTTTTTTGCGTTATTTTCTGGTCTTGCTATAGTTTCTGAGATTGCTATAAACATTTCCAATATGCGGAGTTCCCAGGTAAAACGGGGGCTCCTTTTTCTTATGCCAAACCCATGCATTCAACAGGGAGAATGCCCTTTTTTCTTTTGTGAATATTGACAGAAAATGCCGTTAAAATTCTCACATTGGATCCGGGTATTTCTGTTGACATTTGAACATGAAATTGCCATTATGAAAGCAGAATCTTTACGTATCCGGCAGGGGGCAGGAACGTGAAGATGACAAAAGAAGGCATGGGGGATGAAGCAATGAAAAAGAGTCTGTTTTACCGGGCAAAAAAGATGCCGCCATCTGCGCAGATCATGCTGCTGTTTGCCGTCGAGGGTGTATTTCTGCAATATATCACATCGATCAACGGTTTCGGCCTGAATCTGTATGCGACAAACATGGGTGCAACCGACAGTCAGATCGGTATTATCCAGATGGTGCCGAACATTGTAGCGTGTGCAGCACTTCTGCCGCTTGGAATTCTGGCGGATCGTCTGAAGTCGACAAAGACGATACCGATGCTTACGCTTCTTGTGATGTGTGCCGGCTATGCATTTCTTGGAAGTGTACCGGCACTCGGCGAGAGATGTATGGAGCTGTTTTTTGTATCACTGGCATTTACTGCGGGGGCGCTTGCTATTTACAATGCGCAGTGGCAGGCAATGTTCGGTGCTGCGGTTTCACTGCGGCAGCGAAACGATGTCTATGCCTTTCGGAATCAGTTCATGTTTGTGATTGGCATTCTTGCACCGGTGATCTGCGGGATTCTGATGGGAAGATGCCACACGGCCGATGGAAAGCTTCTGGTACTCCGAAGCTTCTTTTATCTGTGTGCTGTCTGTGTTTTGTTGCAGGCCGCTGCAATCAAAAAAATTCCGGTGGAACAGCAGGAGGAGGGCAAAGCTCCGGCAGAAGCGGGGAAGGCATCCTCACGTTTTTCTGTTTCTGATCTGCTGGAGGCGATCACAAGCGTGGGGAAAAATAAAGCATTGCGCTGGTTTTTCGTGCCGGTGGTCTTTTTCTATATCACCTGGCAGCTTGACTGGAGCATGTGGTATTTAGGACAGGTCAAATATTGCAAAATGTCGGAGATGACACTTTCCATCTGCAACGGTGTTTTCAATATCGGTCAGCTTGCGGCAGTTGGAATGATCGCGAAGGTTGTTCGGAAAAAATCGCCGGATTTTGCACTGATTTTCGCCGGGATCGGTCTTTGCTTCTGCCCGGTTATTATGATTTTGGTTCCACATTTACCGTTGGCGTACCGCGGGGTTACTTTTATTGTTCTGATGACGGTTCTGAACGCTCCACAGTGTGCCGTTGCACTCTGCACGGTACAGATTCTTTTAAATGCCGCACCGGAAAAGAACCGTTCGCTTTTGATCAGCCTCTTTACGATGATGACGACGCTGACCAACAGTGTTCTGCCGTTGCTTGGTGTCCGTCTGTATACGGCACTTGGGGCAGATCTTACGGCACTGTACCGGTTCAACCTGATAGATCTTGGGGTTCGCATTTTATCCACACTCGGGCTGATATGGCGTTATCAGAAGGCGAAAAAAGATGGCTTTCTGACAAAGATTTCGGATTGAGACGGGCCGTAAAAGCCGAAAATAACATTTACAACAGGAACGATATCGTGTATGATAAATGTGGCTTTCTTTGCACGTATGGAAAAGAGAAGCGCAAAAAGGAGTTTAAACAATGAAATGGAATAAATTTACATTAAAAACAAGATCGGAAGTGGAAGACATTGTGATCTCCACTCTGGCCGATGTGGGAATCGAAGGCGTGGAAATTCAGGACAAACAGCCTTTGACCGAGAGCGACAAACAGCAGATGTTCGTGGATATCATGCCGGATATTCCGGATGACGACGGCATTGCCTACCTGAATTTTTACCTCGATGTGGATGCGGACAAGGAGAAGGTTCTTGCAGATGTCCGCGCGGCACTTGCAGAAATGCAGGAGTTCCTGGACCTTGGAGAGTGCACCATCACAGAGTCTGAGACAGAGGACAAGGACTGGATCAACAACTGGAAACAGTATTTCAAACAGTTTTATGTGGACGACATTCTGATCATCCCGTCCTGGGAGGAAGTAAAGCCGGAAGACCGGGATAAAATGATCATCCATATCGATCCGGGCACAGCCTTTGGAACGGGTATGCATGAGACAACACAGCTTTGCATCCGTCAGTTAAAGAAATATGTGACAAAGGATACCGAGCTGCTTGATGTCGGAACCGGAAGCGGTATTCTTTCGATTATTGCACTGAAGCTTGGTGCGCGTCATGCGGTCGGAACAGACCTCGATCCGTGTGCGGTTCCTGCGGTTGAGGAAAACAAGGAAGTCAATGGAATTCCGGTAGAAGCGTTTGATATGATGATCGGAAATATCATTGATGACAAAGAAGTACAGGACAGAGTCGGATACGAAAAATACGATATCGTTACCGCAAATATTCTTGCAGATGTTCTTGTTCCGCTGACGCCGGTAATCGTACACCAGATGAAGCCGGGCGCTGTTTATATCACATCCGGCATTCTCGATGTGAAAGAGGAAGTTGTCAAAGAGGCAGTCGTTGCAGCGGGACTTGAAGTAGTTGAAGTTACACATCAGGGCGAATGGGTTTCTGTTACAGCAAGAAAACCGATGTAAATTAAGAAAAGCGAAACACCAGAAGAGAAAGAGAACAGATTCATGTACCGTTTTTTTGTAGAAGAAAGTCAGATTTATGACGGCACTGTCCACATCACGGGCAGTGACGTTAATCACATCAAAAATGTGCTCCGCATGCGGCCGGGCGAAAAAATACTGGTCAGTACCGGAGGCGAAAAGGAATATCATTGTGCCGTTTCGGATTTCCCGGAAGGGGAGGTTCTTGCCGCAGTAGAAGAAGTCACAGCAGCAGACAGAGAACTCCCTTCCGGAATTGTGCTGTTTCAGGGTCTGCCAAAAGGTGACAAAATGGAACTGATCATCCAAAAAGCAGTGGAACTTGGTGCGACGGAAATTGTTCCGGTGGAGATGAAACGCTGCGTTGTGAAGCTGGACCGGAAAAAGGCGGAAAAGAAAGCAGAGCGTTGGCAGACGATCGCGCTTGGTGCGGCAAAGCAGTCCAAACGGATGCAGATTCCGACGGTACACATGCCTGTTACATTTCAGCAGGCGCTTGCAATGATAGCAGAATCAGACGTTCGCCTGATGCCGTATGAGAACGCAGAAGGGATGGAAGGAACGAGAAAAATTCTGGAATCCATTGAACCGGGTGAATCTATTGCGATCCTGATCGGACCGGAGGGCGGTATCGACGAAGCGGAAGTGGAAATGGCCATGAAGGAAAAGGTAGAGCCGATTACGCTCGGAAAGCGCATTCTGCGCACAGAAACAGCCGGAATGACCGTACTTTCCATTCTGGTGTATCTTTTAGAAGGAAGGGAACGAACAAGATAATGGAAGCATATCTGGACAATTCCGCAACCACCTGCGTTTATCAGGAAACCGCAGATCTCGTCTGTGATCTGATGGTAAATCATTATGGAAATCCGTCTGCGATGCATCAAAAAGGGGTAGAAGCAGAACAATATATCAGAACCGCCCAGGAAACGCTGGCAAAGATTCTGAAAGTTAAAGAAAAAGAAATTTTCTTTACCTCCGGTGGCACAGAGTCCGACAACTGGGCGCTCGTCGGAACAGCAATGGCAAATAAGAGAACGGGAAACCACATCATCACAAGCGCGATCGAGCACCCGGCTGTGTCGGCACCGCTGGCATTTCTGGAGGAGCAGGGATTCCGTATTACGCGCCTGCCGGTAAATAAAGAAGGCCTTGTGGATGTGAACGAACTCGAAGAAGCGATCGCGCCGGAGACGATTCTCGTTTCGATTATGTATGTTAACAATGAGATCGGTGCTGTTGAGCCAATCGGGGAGATCGGACGCAGAATCAAGGCGAAAAATCCGAAAACATATTTTCATGTCGATGCGATCCAGGCGTTCGGCAAATACCGGATTTATCCGAAACGGATGGGCATCGACATGCTCTCCGTGAGCGGCCACAAGATCCACGGACCGAAGGGAAGCGGCTTTTTATATATTGATGAGAAAGTAAAAATCCGTCCGCTGATCTTAGGCGGCGGCCAGCAGAACGGCATGCGTTCCGGAACCGACAATGTGCCGGGCATCGCAGGCCTTGCGAAATCCGCTGAGATCGTTTACAAGCATTTTGACGAGCAGACCGCGCAGATGCGTGCCTGCAAACACCGTCTGATCGAAGGCTTACGGGAGCTGGACGATGTGGTCATCCATGGTATGCCGGAAGAAGAGGGTGCGCCGCAGATTGTCAATGCATCGTTCCTAAATGTGCGCAGTGAAGTGCTGCTGCACACGCTGGAGGACCGCCAGATCTACGTTTCCGCCGGAAGCGCCTGCTCATCACACAAGAGAGCCGGAAGCCCGACGCTGACTGCCATCGGCACATCGAAAGCCGAGATGGAGTCTGCCGTGCGGTTCAGCTTCAGCGAATTTACGACACTGGAACAGATTGAGTATACCCTGGATACGCTGCGCGAGGTACTGCCGATGCTGCGCAGATTTACCAGGAAATAATAGAAAGAGGAAAATTATGATTACAATACAGCCGGAAATTGAAATCCTGAGCACCGAATCCTACGAGGATATGCTGCGCCGGATCGAGAAAATCGGAAGAGTCTGCTACAAGAGCGAGGAGCGCATTGGAGAAGGCACTGCAGAGAAATTCATCGCAGGCATCATCAAACGCGGCCATGAATCCGTCATTGAGCACGGCTCCATCACCGTAAAAGTAACGTGCGACCGCGGCGTGACCCATGAGATCGTCCGCCACCGTATCGCAAGCTACAGCCAGGAGAGCACCCGCTACTGCAACTATTCGAAAGATAAATTTGGAAACCAGATCACCTGTATCGACCTGGCAACCGGATTTTCCTATGATCTGGACGACGAGAACGACCGTAAAAAATACGAGGTATGGCAGAAAGCAATGGAAGCTGCAGAGCAGTATTACTTCCAGATGCTCGAACTCGGAGCAAAGCCGGAGGAGGCAAGAAGCATTCTTCCGAACTCCCTGAAAACCGAGATCGTCATGACCATGAACTTAAGAGAGTGGCGCCACTTTATCCGGCTTCGAAGCGCCAACGCCGCACATCCGCAGATGCGTCAGGTATCTGACCTGATCCTGAAGAAATTTTCTGAGGAATATCCTCTGTTCTTCCGCGATCTGGCTGAGAAAAAAGGAGAATAAAAAACGATGATGTACAAAGCATTTCTGGTAAAATATGCCGAGATCGGCATTAAAGGAAAGAACCGTCATCTGTTCGAGAAAGCGCTCTGCGTACAGATGGAGCACGCGCTTGCCCCGGTAGACGGAAATTTCCAGGTCACCCGTGAGATGGGACGAATCTATGTCAACACCGAAGGAGACTTTGATTACGAGGGCGCTGTCGATGCGCTGACAAGAGTTTTCGGTATCGCCGAGATCTGCCCGGTTGTCATTTTAGAGGACACCGGCTTTGAAGATCTGGCAGAGGCAGTGGTTTCCTACGTGAAAGAGCTGTACCCGACCGAGGAGAAAACCTTTAAGGTATGCGCACGCCGTGCGAACAAAAACTATCCGATGCACACAATGGAAGTCAACTGCGAGCTGGGCGGCCGCATCCTCGATGTCTGCCCGAACCTCAAAGTAGACGTTCACGAGCCGGATATCTATCTGAACGTCGAGCTGCGTCAAAAGATTTATCTGTACTGCGAGAGCATCGCAGGCCCTGGCGGTATGCCGGTCGGCACAAACGGACAGGCCATGCTGCTGCTTTCCGGCGGTATCGACAGCCCGGTTGCCGGATACATGATCGCAAAACGCGGTGTTAAGATTGATGCCGTTTACTTCCACGCTCCGCCGTACACCAGCGAGAGAGCCAAACAGAAGGTTGTGGATCTTGCAAAACTCGTTGCACGCTACAGCGGCCCGATCCGTCTGCATGTGGTCAACTTCACCGAGATCCAGCTTGCAATCTACGAAAAATGCCCGCACGACGAGCTGACCATCATCATGCGCCGTTATATGATGAAGATCGCAGAAGCGTTTGCACGTCAGGACAAATGCCTTGGCCTGATCACCGGAGAGAGTATCGGACAGGTGGCAAGCCAGACGATGCATTCCCTCGCCGTTACCAACGAAGTCTGCACCATGCCGGTCTTCCGTCCGCTGATCGGTTTCGACAAACAGGAGATCGTCGATATTTCCGAAAAAATCGGTACGTACGAGACATCCGTTCTGCCGTATGAGGACTGCTGCACGATCTTCGTTGCAAAGCATCCGGTGACAAAACCGAACCTGAATGTCATCAAATGCTCCGAGCGCCATCTGGACGACGTGATCGACGAGATGATGGAACGCGCAGTTTCTACCGCAGAGACGATCGAGGTCTGCTAAGGAAAACTTGCTTTAAAGAACAAAAAGGCCGGATCTTGTTTTGGGGGTTCTGAAAAACAAGATCCGGTCCTGATGATAAACAAAGACAAAAAAAGAGCCGCGGCGAGTGCGCGGCCCTTATGTTCTATCGTAATTATACAATGTACGGAGCAAGAACATCAAGTACGGTCTGAAGAGCATCTCCATCAGCATGGACGTTCAGGTCGATCGGTTTGGAAAGGTCGAGGCTGAAGATTCCCATGATGGATTTTGCGTCGATTACGTATCTTCCAGATACCAGATCGAAATCAAAATCGAATTTGGAAATGTCGTTGACGAAAGATTTTACTTTGTCGATAGAATTAAGAGAAATCTGTACTGTTTTCATGTTTGTAATCCTCCCTGTTATTTGGTTAACATTATTTATTACCCTCATTTAACAGCTTTATCTTACCGTCTGGAGGGGAAAAAGTCAATGCGAAAACATACAAAGATAAAGTGGAATCTTCGTGATTTTTAATAATAAAGATGAAGAAGAAAGGAGTATGGCATGAAAAAAACGGTAGCTTTGCATAATCTTGGGTGTAAAGTGAACGCATATGAGCTGGAAGCCATCCAGCAGCTCCTCGAAGACAGAGGGTACGAGATCGTGCCTTTTGCACCGGGAGCGGATGTTTACATTATCAATACGTGTACCGTGACGAACATTGCGGACCGGAAATCGCGGCAGATGCTGCACAAAGCGAAAAAGATGAATCCCGATGCGGTTGTCGTGGCCTGCGGCTGTTATGTGCAGGCGGCTGGGGAAAAACTCGAAGAGGATACGGCGATTGATCTGATCATCGGAAATAATAAGAAGAAAGATCTTGTGGATATTCTGGGAAACTTTCTGGCAGAACGTGAGGATGGTGGAAAACCATCCGACGCGGAGTGTAAGAGCTTCCTCGTGGATATGACACACAACCGTGAGTACGAGACACTCTCGATCAGCAAAACGGCGGAGCACACCCGCGCATTCCTGAAAGTACAGGATGGATGCAATCAGTTCTGTACTTATTGTATTATCCCGTACGCGCGCGGCAGAGTCAGAAGCCGCCGCCAGAGTGATGTGGTAGAAGAAGTAAAACGTCTGGTGGAGGCCGGATACCAGGAAGTCGTGCTGACCGGTATCCACCTTTCCTCTTACGGACTCGATTTCCCGGAGGGCGAAAAAGAGACGCTGCTCGACCTGATCCGCGCTGTTGATGCAGTGGACGGCATCAGAAGAATCCGTCTCGGATCCCTGGAGCCGGGCATCATCACCGAAGAGTTTGCAGAGGCGATCGCCGCAATGCCGAAGGTGTGCCCGCATTTCCATCTTTCGCTGCAGAGCGGAAGCAATGGAACACTGAAGCGGATGAACCGGAAATATACCGCAGAAGAATACAAACACAAATGCGATCTGCTTCGTAAGGTATATGGAAATCCGGCGCTGACGACCGATGTGATTGTCGGTTTCCCGCAGGAGAGTGAGGAGGAGTTTGAAGAGTCGCGCGCCTTTGTCGAGGACATTCATTTCTTCGAGACTCACATCTTCAAGTATTCGAGAAGAGAAGGCACCCGCGCCGCAGCGATGGCAGGCCAGATTCCGGAGCAGGAGAAGACGAAGCGCAGCCACGTTCTGCTGGAACTGGACGAGAGACGGAGACAGGAATATATGGAAGGCTTCCTCGGAAAAGAGCTGGAAGTGCTCATGGAAGAAGAAGTCGAGATCGACGGCGTCCGTTACTGGACAGGACACACGAGAGAATATCTGCGCGTTGCCGTTCTTTCAGAAGGAAATCTTATGAATCAGATGGTGCTTGTCACCCCGGCGAGAATCCATGGAAAAGACTGTCTGATGTAGGAAATGATACCAATCCGGAAGATCTGATAGAAAAAAGAGCCGGAACGAAAAAGTTCGTTGCACTTTTTGAGGGTTCGTGGTAGAATACCCCGTGAGCCTGCAAAAAGGCGGGCAGACGAAGAAGAAAAACAGCGGATGGCAGAACGAACGAAGAAGTGAGGGATGTCGGCTGCTTTCGTGTCTAAAAAGTATAATCTGTAATTCGTAGTAATTCGTAATGAAATGTTCGGCCGCAGATACGGCAAAGGGTAAAAATCGTGATCAAAGAAGAGATTGTCAGAGAACTTTATGCAATTGCAGGGGAAGATGCGGTACAGACCGCAGAACCGATGAAAAATCATACGACCTTCCGCGTGGGCGGCCCGGCAGATTATTTCGTCGCTCCTCATACAGAAGAAGAAATCAGAAAAATCGTGGCTCTCTGCGAAGAAAAAGAGATTCCGTGGTTCGTCACCGGAAACGGCAGCAATCTCGTTGTAAGTGACGAGGGCTACCACGGTGTGATTCTTTCGGTTTACAAAAACTTTCAGGGAATCGAAGTGGAAGGAAACAGAATCCGGGCGAAAGCCGGAAGCATGCTCGTATCCATCAGCCAGGCGGCAAGAGAAGCCGGTCTTTCCGGTATGGAGTTTGCCTCCGGAATCCCTGGAACTTTAGGCGGCGGCGTCCGTATGAACGCGGGAGCCTACGGCGGAGAGATGAAGGATATTGTACAGAATGTCACTGTACTCACAAGAGATGGTGAGATCCGGGAACTGGAAAAAGAAGAGCTCGGCTTCGGCTACCGTGCCAGCGTCATCAAAGACAGAGGCTACGTCGTACTTGGAGCAGAACTTATGCTTGCTCCGGGAGATAAAGAAGAAATTCTTGCCCGCATGCAGGAATTGAAAAACAAGCGGGTAGAGAAACAGCCGCTCGAGTATCCGAGCGCCGGCAGCGCATTCAAGCGGCCGGAAGGCTATTTCGCAGGCAAGCTTGTGATGGATGCCGGACTTTCCGGCTACGCAGTCGGCGGTGCAAAAGTATCGGAAAAACACTGCGGCTTTCTGATCAATGCAGGCGGTGCAACCGCATCGGATGTGATGGAACTGATCCGTCAGATCCAGGCAAAAGTAAAAGAACAGTTTGGCGTACAGCTTGAGCCGGAAATCCAGTTCCTCGGGGAATTCTGATTTTCGTTATCCACCAAAGGAGAAAAAACATGCGTTTTGTAATTGTGACCGGCATGTCCGGTGCGGGAAAAAGTACAGCGTTGAAAATGCTGGAGGACGCGGAATATTTCTGCGTCGATAACCTTCCGATCCCGCTGGTTGAAAAATTTGCACAGCTTACCGCCGACGGTACTTCCGGAGAAATCCAGAAAGTGGCAGTCGGAATCGATATCCGAAGCGGCCAGGCGCTCCCGGACCTGCAGAATGTTCTGGAGTGGATGAGCATCAACGGAATTTGCTATGAGATCCTGTTTCTGGACGCGTCCGATGACGTGCTGGTCAAACGATACAAAGAGACGAGAAGAACGCACCCGCTGGCAGGCCTTGGACGGGTGGATGAGGGAATTAGAAAAGAGCGCAAAGCACTTGAGTTCCTGAAAAAAGATGCGGACTACATTCTCAATACGAGCCAGCTTCTCACAAGAGAGCTGAAAGCGGAGCTCGATAAGATTTTCGTGCAGGATCAGAAATTCAAAAATCTGATGATTACCGTGCTCTCATTTGGATTCAAATACGGAATCCCGGCGGATTCGGACCTTGTTTTCGATGTGCGGTTCCTGCCGAATCCCTACTACGTAGAAGGCATGCGCCCGCTCTCCGGCAACGATGCTCCGGTACGGGATTATGTGATGGGATTTGAGACAGCGCAGGTGTTTGCGGAAAAATTAGAGGATATGATCCGTTTTCTGATTCCGAATTATATTTCCGAGGGCAAGCATCAGCTCATTATCAGCATCGGCTGCACCGGTGGAAAACACCGTTCCGTAACCCTTGCCAACGAGCTGTACCGGCGTCTTTCCAACGCGAAGGACTATGGAATCCGGATTGAGCACCGGGATCTGGAAAAAGACGCCATCCGAAAAGGAATTTAGAGGTGGAAGGATGTCATTCTCAAGCGAGGTAAAAGAGGAATTATCGAGACATCTTCCGACGGCACGCCACTGCCAGATTGCGGAAACAGCGGCGATCCTGTCACTCTGCGGACAGATTTCCGAGAAGGACGGGACGATACGGATTCAGACAGAGAATGCGTATGTGGCAAGAAAGTACTTTACTTTATTGAAAAAAACATTTAATATAGAGGCAGAGCTTGCAGTTAAGCTGAATCAGAAGGAAAATACGTATCTGATCCGCGCAAATGACAGGGAAGAAACCTGTCAGATTCTGCAGGCAGTGAAGTTACACGAGACAGACCGGCAGTTAACAATGCCGATTCCGGCTGTTGTGGTACAGCGTCAGTGCTGCAAACGGGCATTTCTGCGGGGCGCATTTTTAGCGTCCGGTTCCATCAGCGATCCCAACCGGTTTTACCATCTCGAAATTGTCTGCCCCGATGCGCCGAGAGCAGGACAGGTGCAGGAACTTCTGAAAAGCTTTGGAATTGATGCACGGATCGTTCTCCGGAAAAACCATCATGTGGTTTATATGAAAGAAGGCGCACAGATTGTGGAGATGCTTGGCATTATGGAAGCCAACATCGCACTTATGAATCTGGAAAACGTGCGGATCTTAAAAGAAATGCGCGGCAGTGTCAACCGAAAGGTGAACTGTGAAACTGCCAACATTAACAAAACGGTCAGCGCGGCGATCCGCCAGATCGAAGATATCCGGTATATCGAAGAAACCACAGGCTTTTCTTCTCTGCCGGAACCGCTGGAGCAGATGGCAAGGCTCCGCTTACAATACCCGGAAGCATCGCTTCTGGAACTGGGCAAGATGTTAACGCCGGTTGTTGGTAAATCCGGAGTTAATCATAGATTAAGGAAACTAAAAGAGATTGCAGAAGATTTGCGAAGGAAACAAGGAGGAGAAGTATTATGATTAAGAAACCAATCACAATTCGTCTTTCAAGCGGCCTGGAGGCGAGACCAGTTGCCATGCTGGTACAGGTAGCGAGCCAGTACGAAAGTGAAATCTACGTCGAGAGCGGCAAAAAAAAAGTAAATGCGAAGAGCATTATGGGTATGATGACACTTGGTCTGGACAATGGCGAGGAAGTTACCGTGACCGCAAACGGAAAAGACGAGAGCGAAGCCATGGACGGCGTTGAAAAATATTTAAGCAGTCCTTTTGCTGAATAATCTTACTGCACTTATAGCATAAACATAGAGCAAAACGGCATGTCAGAAAATTTTGACATGCCGTTTTGCTATGCTTTTTTATGTGAAATCAGACGAAAATCAGACCACGTTCTTCGCGCGGAACCAGTAGGTATAGAGATAGGAAAAACCGAGCGATTCATACAGTGTGATCGCAGGCGTGTTTCCCTCGACGACCTGAAGATACGCTTTCGTTGCACCGAGCCGGATTCCCTCGGAGAGGATTGTGCGGCAGATCGAGGAAGCGTAGTGGCGGTGGCGGTACGCAGGATGCACATGGATGGCATAGACACCGACGTAATCGCGGTCGCGGATGCCAAGGCCGGTGGCAACGATCGTTCCGGTTTCATCCTGGATGGAGGTACAGATGGTTTCTTTTGGAATGGCGCGGTACATCGAAGGAACGACCATGCGGTGCATCACGTTTGTCGTGCTCTTTAAAGCAAAGAGGCTGTCAATCCATTTCGGCGGGATAAAGCTGCTGACGGTCACGGCAACGGCAGGATCCTTTTTGGCAAAGTTCGCCAGATCCATTGTCATGACGTGCGTCGTGTGCTGGACTACATAGCCGCGGTTGGCGAGCATTGCATCAAAGCCTGGATTGACAAGCGGACTGATCTTGAAAATTGCCGGTGTACCCCAGCGACGGTAGATCTCCTCACAGTACTGCACTTTTTCCTCCACCGGAATCGTGGACGGCCCGATCTGCTCGACGCTGTTGGTCCGGTGTGTATAAAAATAAGAAAAACGAAGAATCCATCCGTCGTACAGCTCGATCTGGTGAGACGGCCATGCGTTCAGGGAAAGATCTTCGATGGTTTTGATCAGTGTATTCATATGAAAGTATTCCCCCTTTGGTTATGTATATAGTATAGAAGAAACAGGACAGATCTTCAAGAAAAAATCGAAAAATTCGACACGCGGAACCGGGCGGCCGGGACACGATGCGTAACGTTTTCTTGCATAATCGAAGAAAAGGGGTTATAATAGGGGGCAAAGACTGAGAATACAAGGAGAATTGAATATGTCAAAATTACTGAAGGTAATTGTGAATACGCTGCTTCTGCTTGCAATCCTGTCAGCAGGCGCACTGGTGATTCCGCCGTTTGCCGGCATCACGACACTTGTCTCAGACGGGATGGGAAATACCAACATTTCCCGCGGCGCTGTCACGTACGCAAAGAAGACAGATACGTCATCGGTTGCGACGGGAGACAAAATCCTGGTTGATGACAATTCCGGAAAGTATATCTATACGATACAGTCCCTCGACACCGCTGCCGGAACCGCATCCGTAAAAAATGTGATCAGTGGAGACACAACGGAAATTACCGTGAGAGAAACCGTGAGCAAAGTGATCGTCACGATTCCGGTGATCGGCTTTCTGTCGATGGCGGCGCAGAGCAGAGAGGGAATCATGATCATCGGACTTGCCATTCTGTTTCTGGTCATTCTGTTCATCCTTTCCGAGGTATGGAAACGTGATGAAGAAGAGGATGAGGAAGAAGAGGAAGAAGACGAAGACGATGAGAAAGCGTCCGAAGAGCTTCGCAGCAGAAAGAAAGCTGCCCTGGAAGAAAAAAAGAAACGGGAAGAACAGGAAATGACCGAACAGTTGAGAGCAGCCGACCAGAAAACGGCAGAAGAAGAGAAACAGGACGAATTTGAAATTCCGGATCTGGAAGAAGAAGGAACGGAGCAGGTGTCCTTTAATACCGTCGATCTGCAGAACCTTGTAAGAGGAGAAGAAACCGAAGAAATTCCGGAAGCCGTGGAAGAAACGGAAATTGTCGAAGAAGCTGCCGCAGAAGAAACAGCGGAAGAAGTGACAGAAGAAACCGAAGAAACGGAATCTGCAGAGCCGGAAACTGTGGAAGAAATCGAAGAGTTTGAAGAAACCATCGAAGAGCCGGAAGAAGAGCCGGAACCGGAACCGTCCGAGCCGATCGAACTTGCCATGCCGGTTTACACGGCGGAAGAACTCCTCCAGAAGGCCCACGCAGCCGGAGATGACCCGAAAGTCATTGAAGATCCTGCAACCGGCATCACAATCTTAGATTATTCCGACATTCTGTAACTATTCAGAGCCATGCGAACGAAAAGAAAAGAACGCGAATCATGCTTGCGTGAACGAATGTTCTTTTCTTTTTATTCATATGGCAAGAAGCCACATCGAGATACATCGCAGCGGAATCGAGATGGGGCTCTGAATAGTTGGAAAACGTCAAAAAAGAGAGAAATATAGGAAAAGTGCACAACACGGCACCCCTGTATTTCTCTTTTTGCATAAAAACGGATAAATCGAAAAAAATAAAAAAAAACCTTGATTTTTCGCGTGCTTTCTTGTATACTAACAACTGTTGTGACATTGATAGCGTTGAAGCGCGAGGTTGCCGCTGAGAAACAGCGGGTTTTCCGTGGAGCGAATGTCAAGTTAAAGAAACTGGCGACAAGTCACTGTACCCACAATTAAGTCCACCTGTAAGAGTGGAAACGACCGTGTGCAAACATCAGGACACACACGGGTAAGTGTACAGTCACCGCTTGTCGTACTCGTAAAAGTGCGAAAAGGAGGCGACTTTTTTATGGCAAGTCAAGTAATGAGAATTACACTGAAAGCGTATGATCATCAGTTAGTAGATGCATCTGCACAGAAAATTATCGAAACTGTAAAGAAGAACGGAGCAACGGTGAGCGGACCAGTACCGCTTCCAACGAAGAAAGAGGTAGTAACAATCCTTCGTGCAGTTCACAAGGACAAAGATTCCCGTGAGCAGTTCGAGCAGAGAACCCACAAGAGACTGATTGATATCATCGCACCTACCCAGAAAACAGTGGATGCATTAGCAAGACTGGAAATGCCGGCTGGTGTTTACATCGATATCAAGATGAAAAACAAATAAGATCAGCTGTAAAAAGTCCGGGATCAGCCCCCGGCCATCAATTTAGTAAGCAATAGATGATATAGAAGCAACACTCATTCGAAGGAATCAACATCCCTAAGGGTCATAGTGTTCCACTTATATCAACTGTTCGCTAGAATGAACTTCTTTATAATAGGAAGTTCCGCTGTAGATAAAACAGGAGGTAAAAGGAATGAAGAAAGCAATTTTAGCTACAAAAGTCGGAATGACTCAGATCTTCGACGAAAACGGTGTTTTAGTACCGGTAACTGTATTGCAGGCAGGTCCGTGTGTTGTAACACAGGTGAAAACCGCAGACAACGACGGGTACAGTGCAATTCAGGTAGGCTTCGGCGAGAAGAAAGAAAACCGTGTGAACAAACCGATGAAAGGCCAGTTCGCAAAAGCAGGTGTTTCCTGCAAGAGATATCTGAAAGAGTTCAGATTTGAAGATGCTGAAACCTATACATTAGGACAGGAAATCAAGGCCGATATCTTTGGCGCAGGCGACAAAATCGACGCTACTGCAACAAGCAAAGGTAAAGGATTCCAGGGTGCCATCAAGAGACATGGTCAGTCCAGAGGACCTATGGCTCATGGTTCCAAATATCATCGTCACGCAGGTTCCAATGGTGCTTGCTCCGATCCGAGTAAGGTATTCAAAGGAAAAAGAATGCCAGGACAGATGGGCGGAAAGAAAATCACCGTACAGAACCTGGAAATCGTAAAAGTTGACGTAGAGAACAATTTACTGTTAGTCAAAGGTGCTGTACCAGGACCGAAGAAATCCATGGTTACCATCAAAGAGACAGTAAAATGCGGTAAATAAGTTCGTTGAAAGGAGGAACACACGTAATGGCTAACGTATCTGTATTAAATATGGAAGGCAAAGAAGTTGGCAGCATGGAGCTTAATGATGCAGTGTTCGGTGTAGAAATCAACGAGCATCTGGTACATCAGGCTGTAGTGCTTCAGCTTGCAAATAATCGTCAGGGAACTCAGAAAGCTAAAACCCGTTCCGAAGTAAGCGGTGGCGGAAGAAAACCGTGGAGACAGAAAGGAACAGGTCACGCAAGACAGGGTTCAACAAGAGCTCCTCAGTGGACAGGCGGCGGAGTTGTATTCGCTCCAGTACCAAGAGATTACTCTTTCAAAATGAACAAGAAAGAGAAAAGAGCTGCATTAAAATCCGTTCTGACAAGCAAAGTTCAGGAGAACAAATTCATCGTTCTTGATGAGCTGAAACTTGCAGAAGTTAAAACAAAAGAGATGAAGAAAGTGCTTGATAACCTCAAAGTAAACAACGCACTGGTAATCATCGGAGATGACAGCGAAAACGTAGCACTTTCCGCAAGAAATATTGCTGGCGTTCAGACTGCATCTGTTAATACCATCAACGTATTCGACATGCTGAAATACAACACCATCATCGCAACCAAGAGCAGTGTTGCATCTATCGAGGAGGTGTACGCATAATGGCAGATATCAGATATTACGACGTAATCCTGAAACCAATCGTAACTGAGAAGAGCATGAACGCTATGGGCGAGAAGAAATACACATTTATGGTTCACCCGGAAGCAAACAAATCTCAGATTAAAGAAGCAGTTGAGAAAATGTTCGAAGGAACAAAAGTAAAAAGCGTAAACACCATGAATATGGACGGAAAGAACAAACGTCGTGGAATGGTAGTTGGAAAAACTGCAAAGAGCAAGAAAGCAATCGTTGCTCTGACCGAGGACAGCAAAGACATCGAAATCTTCGAAGGACTTTAATTAGCAGCTGTTCGAAATATGCACACATAAGTGCGATACGAAATGAAAGGAGAACAAAGTAATGGGAATCAAAAGCTTTAACCCATATACACCTTCCAGAAGACACATGACCTCCTCTGATTTCAACGAAATCACGAAGAGCACACCGGAGAAATCTCTGGTAGTGTCCCTGAAGAAAAACGCTGGTCGTAACAACCAGGGTAAAATCACTGTAAGACACCGCGGAGGTGGAAACAGAAGAAAATACAGAATCATCGACTTCAAGAGAAGAAAAGATGATGTTCCGGCAACCGTTAAATCGATCGAGTACGATCCGAACAGAACAGCAAACATCGCTCTGATCTGCTATGCAGACGGCGAGAAAGCATACATCCTGGCTCCGGAAGGACTGAAAGTTGGCATGAAGGTTATGAGCGGCGCTGCTGCCGAGGTAAGACCTGGAAACTGCCTGCCGCTGTCCGAGATTCCGGTTGGTACCATGGTTCACAACGTAGAGCTTCATGCAGGCAAAGGCGGACAGCTTGTTCGTGCAGCTGGTAATGGCGCTCAGCTGATGGCTAAAGAAGGCAAATACGCAACCCTTCGTCTTCCGTCTGGAGAGATGAGAATGGTTCCGATCAACTGCCGCGCATCCATCGGTGTTGTTGGAAATGGCGAGCACAGCCTGATCAACATTGGTAAAGCAGGACGGAAACGTAACATGGGTATCCGCCCGACTGTACGTGGTTCTGTTATGAACCCGAATGACCATCCACATGGTGGTGGAGAAGGAAAGACCGGTATCGGACGTCCGGGCCCGTCTACTCCTTGGGGAAAACCGGCTCTTGGCCTGAAGACCAGAGCAAAGAACAAGCAGTCTAACAAGTACATCGTAAGAAGACGCGATGGAAAAGCTTTATCGAAATAAGGAGGATAAACGATGTCTCGTTCATTAAAAAAAGGACCATTCGCAGATGCCAGCTTACTGAAAAAAGTAGATGCAGCAAATGCTTCCGGTGATAAAACTGTCATTAAGACCTGGTCACGTCGTTCTACCATCTTCCCGTCCTTCGTAGGACACACAATCGCTGTCCATGACGGAAGAAAACATGTGCCGGTATACGTTACAGAGGATATGGTTGGACACAAACTCGGTGAGTTCGTAGCAACCAGAACCTACAGAGGTCACGGCAAGGACGAGAAGAAATCCGGCGTCCGCTAAGTAGAATGATTTGAGAGAGGAGGTTTTTTAGCAATGGCTAAAGGACATAGAAGTCAGATTAAAAGAGCAAGAAATGCTAACAAAGATACCAGACCGTCTGCAAAGTTATCCTACGCTAGAATGTCTGCGCAGAAAGCTGGATTTGTTTTAGATGCAATCCGCGGTAAAGACGTAACAACCGCACTTGGTATTGTAACTTATAACCCGAGATATGCCTCCAGCGTAGTGAAAAAACTGCTGGAGTCCGCAATCGCAAACGCTGAGAACAACAACGGTCTTTCCAGAGAAAACCTGTATGTAGCTGAGTGCTTCGCTAACAAGGCTCCGACCATGAAGAGAATTCATCCGAGAGCACAGGGCAGAGCTTACAGAATCCTGAAGAGAAACAGCCACATCACGATTGTGTTAGACGAGAAATAAGGAGGACATGTCATGGGACAGAAAGTTAATCCACACGGCCTGAGAGTCGGTGTTATTAAAGACTGGGATTCCAAATGGTATGCCGAGGGTGATTTCGCAGATAACCTCGTAGAGGACTACAACATCCGCACATACCTGAAGAAGAAACTGTACAGCGCAGGTGTTTCCAAGATCGAAATCGAAAGAGCATCTGACAGAGTAAAAGTTATCATCTACACCGCAAAACCGGGCGTTGTTATCGGTAAAGGCGGAGCAGAGATCGAGAAAGTAAAAGCTGAAGTTCAGAAACTGACTGACAAAAAGCTTATCGTAGATATCAAAGAAGTAAAAAGACCGGACCGCGATGCACAGCTCGTTGCTGAGAACATTGCATTACAGCTGGAAAACCGTATTTCCTTCCGTCGTGCTATGAAGTCTACCATGCAGCGTACGATGAGAGCTGGCGCTAAGGGAATCAAAACATCTGTATCCGGACGTCTTGGTGGAGCTGATATGGCTCGTACCGAGTTCTACAGCGAGGGAACTATTCCGCTGCAGACCCTGCGTGCCGATATCGATTATGGATTCGCTGAAGCAGATACCACTTACGGTAAAGTTGGCGTAAAAGCATGGATCTACAATGGCGAAGTACTTCCAACCAGAACTAAAAAGGAAGGGAGCGAGAATTAATTATGTTAATGCCGAAGAGAGTAAAACGTCGTAAACAGTTCCGTGGTTCCATGAAGGGTAAAGCCCTCAGAGGAAACAAAATTAACTACGGTGAATTTGGTCTCGTAGCCCTTGAGCCATGCTGGATCAAATCCAACCAGATCGAGGCAGCCCGTATCGCCATGACACGTTACATCAAACGTGGTGGTAAAGTTTGGATCAAAATTTTCCCGGACAAACCAGTAACCGCACAGCCGGCTGAAACCCGAATGGGTTCCGGAAAAGGTTCTCTGGAGTACTGGGTAGCGGTAGTAAAACCAGGCCGTGTAATGTTCGAAATCGCAGGTGTTCCGGAAGAAACAGCCCGCGAGGCATTACGTCTTGCCATGCATAAGTTACCATGTAAATGCAAAGTTGTTTCTCGTGCAGACTTAGAAGGCGGTGATAACAGTGAAAACTAACGAATTTGTAAAAGATTTAAATACAAAGAGCGCAGCTGAGCTGAATGACGAATTAGTAGCTGCTAAAAAGGAACTCTTCAATTTAAGATTCCAGAATGCAACCAACCAGCTTGACAATACAAGCCGAATCAAAGAGGTTCGCAAAAATATTGCAAGAATCCAGACTGTTATTGCCCAGAAGGCAAACGCAGCTGAGTAATTAGGAGGAAAATATCGTGGAAGAAAGAAATCTTAGAAAAACTCGCGAGGGCAAAGTTGTCAGCGATAAGATGGATAAGACTATCGTGGTTGCCATCGAAGACCATGTAAAACATCCTCTGTACAAGAAAATTGTAAAAAGCACATATAAGCTGAAAGCACACGATGCAAACAACGAGTGCCATGTAGGTGATACCGTACGAGTTATGGAAACAAGACCTTTATCCAAAGATAAGAGATGGAGACTTGTGGAGATCGTTGAGAAAGCGAAATAAATAAGAGATCAGAATGCTAAAGGAGGAATACCAGCATGATTCAGCAGGAAACTAGACTGAAAGTCGCTGACAACACCGGTGCAAAAGAAATCTTATGCATTCGTGTTATGGGCGGTTCTACAAGAAGATATGCCAACATTGGTGATGTAATCGTTGCTTCGGTCAAAGATGCAACACCAGGCGGCGTTGTTAAAAAAGGTGACGTAGTAAAAGCTGTTGTTGTAAGAAGCGTAAAAGGCGCTCGTCGTAAAGATGGTTCTTACATCAAATTTGATGAGAACGCAGCAGTTATTATCAAAGATGACAAAACTCCAAAAGGAACCCGTATTTTTGGACCAGTAGCCAGAGAGCTTCGTGAGAAACAGTTCATGAAGATTGTTTCCTTAGCTCCGGAAGTATTATAGGAGGACAGCTATGTCAATGAAGATTAAAAAAGGCGATACCGTAAAGGTAATCGCCGGCAAAGATAAAGACAAAACCGGCAAAGTAGTCAGCGTTGACGTAAAGAACAACCGTGTTGTTGTTGAAGGCGTAAACATGATTACAAAGCATGAGAAACCGTCTATGAGCAATCAGCAGGGCGGAATCGTTAACAAAGAAGCTCCTATCGATGCATCCAACGTAATGCTGGTTGTAAAAGGAGTTCCGACCCGCGTTGGAATCAAAGTTGAGATGGTTGAGAAAAACGGCAAAACAAAAGCTGTTAGGACCCGCGTTGCAAAAGCAAAAGAGCTGAACGGCGCAGTAATTGATTAAGGAAGAGAGGAGGCAAAACCGTGAGTAGACTGAAAGATCTTTACAACGAGCAGATCGTTGATGCAATGACCAAAAAATTTGGATACAAAAACGTGATGGAAGTGCCGAAGCTCTCCAAAATCGTAATCAACATGGGTGTTGGTGAAGCTAAGGAGAACGCTAAACTTCTGGACGCTGCAATCAGTGATATGGAAGCTATCACCGGACAGAAAGCAGTTACCACCAAAGCGAAAAATTCCGTAGCAAACTTTAAAATCCGTGAGGGTATGCCGATCGGATGCAAAGTTACCCTTCGTGGCGAGAAAATGTACGAGTTCGCAGACCGCCTGATCAACCTGGCACTGCCTCGTGTACGTGACTTCCGCGGCGTAAATCCGAACGCTTTCGATGGCAGAGGAAACTATGCTCTTGGTATCAAAGAGCAGCTGATTTTCCCAGAGATCGAGTATGATAAAGTTGATAAAGTCAGAGGTATGGACATTATCTTCGTTACCACTGCTAACACAGATGAAGAAGCTCGTGAATTACTGACATTATTCAACATGCCATTCGCAAAGTAATAGGAGGAATTGATTCATGGCTAAAACAGCAATGAAAATCAAACAGCAGCGCAAAGCTAAATTCTCTACAAGAGAATACAATCGTTGCAGAATTTGTGGCCGTCCACACGCATATTTAAGAAAATACGGAATCTGCAGAATCTGCTTCCGTGAATTAGCATACAAAGGCCAGATTCCTGGCGTTAAGAAAGCTAGTTGGTAAAATTTTAGAAGGAGGCAAATTCAAATGAGTATGAGTGATCCGATTGCAGATATGCTTACAAGAATCCGTAACGCTAACACTGCAAAACATGATACAGTAGATGTTCCGGCATCCAAAATGAAAATCGCAATCGCAAACATCCTTGTAGATGAAGGATACATTGCAAAATACGATCTGATCGAAGATGGTGTATTCAAAACCATCCACATCACACTGAAATATGGTGAAACAAAGAACGACAAGATCATCACAGGACTTAAGAGAATCTCCAAACCAGGTCTTCGTATCTACGCTGGTAAAGATGAACTCCCGAGAGTACTTGGCGGACTTGGAATCGCAATTCTTTCCACAAACAAAGGTGTAATCACTGACAAAGAAGCTCGTAAACTTCAGGTTGGTGGAGAAGTTCTTGCATTCGTTTGGTAGGCCGAAAGCAACTTAATGAGCCCTGCGTGTAAACGCACGGGCGAATTTAGTGCGAGGTTCTTCCCGAACCTTAATGAAGACAAGCGGAAGCGCAGTCTGAATTTAGTTGAAGGAAGTTCCTTGATAGATACAAACTGAAAACAGAGAGAAATTATTCTCTCCGACAATTTAAGTAAGGAGGACAATATTATGTCACGAATCGGAAGACTTCCGGTAGCTATCCCGGCAGGCGTTGAAGTAAGCGTAGCTGCAGGTAACGTAGTAACCGTTAAAGGTCCTAAAGGAACACTCGAAAGAGCACTTCCAACCGAAATGGAAATCAAAGTAGAAGATGGTCATGTAGTAGTTACAAGACCAAATGATCTTAAGAAAATGAAAGCATTACACGGTCTGACAAGAAGCCTGATCCACAATATGGTAATCGGTGTAAGCGAAGGCTACACAAAAGAGCTTGAAGTTAACGGTGTAGGTTATAGAGCACAGAAACAGGGCAAGAAACTTGTTCTTTCTCTGGGATATTCTCACCCGGTAGAGATGGAAGATCCAGAAGGTCTGGAATCCAAAGTTGATGGAAACAAGATCATCGTTTCCGGTATCAGCAAAGAAAAAGTTGGCCAGTATGCAGCTGAAATCAGAGATAAGAGAAGACCGGAGCCATATAAGGGCAAAGGTATCAAGTATGCTGATGAAGTTATCAGACGTAAAGTCGGTAAGACTGGTAAGAAATAAATAAGGAGAGTGAGAATATGATTAATAAAGCATCCAGAGCGGAAATTCGCGAGAAAAAACATAGAAGAATCCGTCATCATCTCAATGGAACAGCTACTACTCCAAGACTGGCAGTATATCGTTCCAACAAGCATATGTATGCACAGATCATTGATGACACTGTAGGAAAAACTTTAGTATCTGCTTCTACTCTTCAGAAAGAAGTAAGAGCTGAGTTAGAGAACACTGATGATGTAGCAGCTGCTGCACATTTAGGAACCGTTATTGGTAAGAAAGCTGTTGAAGCTGGCATCGAAAGCGTTGTTTTCGACAGAGGAGGCTATATCTACCACGGTAAAGTTAAAGCACTGGCAGACGCAGCAAGAGAAGCTGGGCTGAAATTCTAATAAGGAGGAGCGAAACACATGAAACGTAATCTTATTGATGCTAGTCAGTTAGAATTAGAAGATAAAGTAGTATCAATCAAGCGTGTTACCAAGGTTGTTAAAGGTGGTCGTAACTTCCGTTTCACAGCTTTAGTTGTTGTAGGTGACGGCAACGGACACGTTGGTGCAGGTTTAGGTAAAGCAGCCGAAATTCCTGAAGCGATCCGCAAAGGAAAAGAGGATGCTATTAAGAAATTAGTAACAGTAGCAAGAGACGAAAACAACTCTATTACACATGACTTCGTTGGAAAATACGGAAGCGCTGAAATGCTTCTGAAGAGAGCTCCGGAAGGTACTGGAGTTATCGCCGGCGGTCCTGCCCGTGCGGTAATCGAGTTAGCTGGTATCAAAAACATCCGTACAAAATGTATGGGATCCAGAAACAAACAGAACGTTGTTCTTGCAACAATCGAAGGCTTAAGACAGTTAAAAACTCCGGAAGAAGTTGCTAGACTTCGCGGAAAATCTGTTGATGAGATTCTGGCTTAAGGAGGAAATACAAAAATGGCAAACACATTAAAAGTTACATTAGTAAAATCTCCTATTGGTGCAGTTCCGAAACACAAAAAAACTGTTGCAGCTATGGGTCTTACAAAAATGCACAAAACAGTTGAAATGCCGGATAACGCAGCAACAAGAGGAATGATTCAGCAGGTACAGCACCTGGTAAAGGTTGAAGAAGCTTAATTGCGATTTAACCAGAGAGAATTCTGATATGGATCTGATATGAACCTGTTATTCGCAGAGAATGGCAGGAGCATACAGAAACATATTCAGACACAATACAATCTGAACTTATAGATTTGAAATAATAATAAGGAGGTGCCAACATGGAATTATCAAACTTAAGACCAGCAGAAGGTTCTAAGCACAGCGATAACTTCAGAAGAGGCCGTGGACATGGTTCTGGAAACGGTAAAACAGCCGGTAAAGGACACAAAGGACAGTTAGCTCGTTCCGGTCACAAGAAACCGGGATTTGAAGGTGGTCAGATGCCTTTATACAGACGTCTGCCTAAGAGAGGATTCAAAAACAGAAATACAAAAGAGATTATTGCAATCAACGTTGACGTACTGAACCGTTTTGAAGATGGTGCAGAAGTTACAGCAGAAAGCTTACTTGCAAGCGGTGCAATCTCCAAGATCGCTGATGGCGTTAAAATTCTTGGAAACGGTGAGCTGACAAAGAAACTTAATGTCAAAGTAAATGCTGTCAGCGAGACTGCAAAATCAAAAATTGAAGCTGCTGGTGGTACAGTAGAGGTGATCTAATGTTTGAAACTCTTAAAAATGTTTTTAGAGTGAAAGAAATGAGACGCAAGCTGTTGTATCTGATATGGATGATTTTTATCATCCGTATCGGCTGCCAGATTCCGGTACCGGGAGTTGACAGTGATTTCTTCAAACAGTGGTTCAGCAGCAATGCCGGTGATGCATTCAATTTCTTTGATGCATTTACTGGTGGTTCATTTGAAAGAATGTCAATTTTCGCATTAAACATCACACCATATATTACATCTTCCATTATCATTCAGCTTCTTACCATTGCAATTCCGGCACTGGAAGAAATGCAGAGAGATGGTGAAGAGGGAAGAAAGAAGATGACTGCGATCACACGTTATGTGACCGTAGGTCTTGCTTTATTTGAGTCAATCGCAATGGCAATCGGATTCGGACGTCAGGGTATGATTCCGAATCTGGACTTCTTTAAAGGTGTTGTAGTTGTTGCCTGCCTTACAGCCGGTTCAGCTATGCTGATGTGGCTCGGTGAGCGTATTACGGAAAAAGGCGTTGGAAATGGTATTTCCATCGTACTTACCATTAATATCATTTCCAGAGTACCAAGCGACCTGACATTACTGTATGAGAACTTTATTAAAGGAAAAACGATTGCAAAGGGTACTCTTGCAGGACTGATCATTGCAGCCGTTATTCTTCTGGTAGTAGTTCTGGTACTTATCCTTAACGGAGCAGAGAGAAGAATTCCGGTTCAGTATTCCAAGAAAATGGTTGGAAGAAAGCTGATGGGCGGTCAGTCCACCAATATTCCGCTGAAGGTTAACACCGCCGGTGTTATCCCGGTAATCTTTGCATCCTCCATTATGTCTTTCCCGGCTGTCATTGCGCAGTTAACAGGAAAAGGTAATGGTACAGGAATCGGAAGTGAGATTATTCGTGGTCTTTCTTCCAATAACTGGTGTAATCCAAAACAGCTCCAGTATACATGGGGATTGGTTCTTTACATCGTACTTTGTGTTTTCTTTGCATATTTCTACACTTCCATTACATTCAATCCTCTGGAAGTTGCAGATAATATCAAAAAGCAGGGTGGATTTATTCCGGGTATTCGTCCTGGAAAACCTACGTCAGACTATTTGACTAATATCTTAAATTATATTATATTTATAGGTGCAGTAGGTCTTATCATTGTGTGCGTGATTCCGTTCATCTTTAATGGTGTGTTCGGAGCGAATGTTTCATTCGGTGGTACATCTATCATCATTATTGTTGGTGTTATCCTCGAAACTGTGAAACAGATTGAGTCACAGCTTCTCGTACGTAATTACAAAGGCTTTCTGAACAATTAAAAATGAGAGGTTGTGGTGCATGGCATCACAGCCTTGATTTGCTAAAAAAGAAAACGGAGGGTATAACTTATGAAAATCATTATGTTGGGTGCACCGGGGGCAGGAAAAGGAACTCAGGCGAAGAAAATTGCTGCGAAATATCAGATTCCGCATATTTCTACCGGAGATATTTTCCGCGCAAACATTAAAAATGGAACAGAACTGGGTAAAAAAGCAAAAACTTATATGGATCAGGGACTTCTCGTACCTGATGAACTGACCTGTGATCTGGTTGTGGACAGAATACAACAGCCGGATGCAGCAAATGGTTATGTGCTGGATGGTTTTCCAAGAACAATTCCTCAGGCAGAGTGCTTAACAGAGGCTCTGAACAAACTGGGAAGTAAAGTTGATTATGCAATCGATGTGGATGTTCCGGATTCCAATATTGTAAACCGTATGTCCGGAAGACGTGCCTGCCTGAAATGTGGTGCTACTTATCATGTTGTACATGCAGCACCGAAGGTTGAGGGCGTTTGTGATACCTGTGGAGAGAAACTGGTGCTTCGTGATGATGACCAGCCTGAAACAGTTCAGAAACGTCTTAACGTATACCATGAGCAGACACAGCCGCTGATCGATTATTATACTAAAGAGGGAATTTTAAAATCAGTGGATGGTACAAAAGATCTTGAAGAAGTATTTGCAGATATTGTTGCCATCCTGGGAGAGTAATTGGGTGTTTTTAAACACCATCTGGAGGTAAAATGTCGGTTTCTATCAAGACAGAACATGAAATTGAACTTATGAGGGAGGCAGGTCATCTGCTTGAAAAAGTGCATGATGGTCTGATCCCTTACATTAAACCGGGAGTGAGCACAAAGGAGATTGATCGTATCGGAGAACAGATGATACGTGATCTGGGATGCATCCCGAATTTCCTGAACTACGGAGGGTTTCCGGCGTCATTCTGTATCAGTCTGAATGATGAGGTAGTTCATGGAATCCCGTCTGAAGAGAAGATCATTCAGGAGGGAGATCTTGTAAAGATTGATGCTGGTCTTATTTATAAGGGGTATCATTCTGATGCAGCGAGGACTTATGCTGTCGGTGAAGTTTCACCGCAGGCACGTAAGCTGATGGATGTGACCAGAGAGTGTTTCTTTGAGGGACTCAAGGCTGCACGTGCGGGAAATCATCTGAATGATATTTCCAAGGCGATCGGTGCTCATGCTGCCAAATATCATTATGGGATTGTCCGCGACCTGGTTGGACATGGAATCGGCACTCACCTTCATGAGGATCCGCAGATCCCGAATTTTCCGCAGAAGCGAAGAGGAGTTCGTCTGATGCCGGGTATGACACTTGCTGTAGAGCCTATGATCAATCTGGGACGTGCAGATGTGGCATGGCTGGATGATGAGTGGACTGTTGTAACTATGGATGGTTCTCTTTCTGCTCATTATGAGAATACGATTCTTATTACAGACGGAGATCCGGAGATTCTGACTCTTACGAAATAATTGGACGACATACAGGAGGTTTAAAATGTCAAAAGCAGATGTAATCGAAGTGGAAGGCACTGTTCTGGAAAAGCTGCCTAATGCGATGTTTAAAGTGGAACTGGAGAACAAACATGTGGTGCTTGCACATATCAGTGGTAAGTTACGTATGAATTTTATTCGTATTCTTCCTGGAGATAAAGTTACGATTGAACTGTCTCCGTATGATCTGTCTAAGGGCAGGATTATCTGGAGAGATAAGTAAGAAATATTGGACTGCAGTTGGTGCAGTGATGAGAAAGAGAGCTGGAGGGATCTGGTTCTCTTTTTTTGTGCCAGAAGGGACGCGTAAAAGGGACGCGTATAAAAATAATTCATTTCATGTGCGGTTTCGGCATCTAAGATATTCTAAGGTGAAAAAAATCTGCTAAAGGCATGAGCCGCCTTATCAAACTCGCTCCGTTGCAAACTTCGCTCAGACAGTGATACAGTCGGCTCATAACGCAGATTTTTTTCGCCTAAGAATATCTAAGATGCCTGCAAATGCACATGAAATGAATTATTTTTATACGCTGTGTGTTGGCTGTGGGAGATTTAGCTGTTGATGCTAACTTTAGATGGCAATACAAAGACTAGTTGTCTGGGAGTAAATCTAATTAGTGATAAACGGACAAATTAGCAACATTAATAGGACTTATGATGGGCGTCGTAACTTTGACCACAAAATCAGAAAACTAGAACAGATATTAAAACCTGTTTTCATAGATAGATGAACAAAGAAAATGAAAAATGCGATTTTATTTGTAGTAATTCGTAATTTAGTATTGACATCTGTAGACTATTGTGATAGTCTACAGACATAGACTATTGCAATAGTTTGAAAGGAGACATATATGAATATCAAACTTTTTGACTCAGAGATAAAAGTCATGGAAGTCTTATGGAAAGAAGGTGACTTAACAGCTAAACAGCTAGCGGACATTTTGTCAGAGAAGATAGGCTGGAATAAGAATACAACTTATACTGTAATTAAAAAATGTATCTCCAAGGGGGCTATTGAACGTTATGGAAATAATTATATGTGCAAACCTCTAATAACTGAAGAAGACGTAGAATATTTTGAAACTAAGGAATTAATAAATAAAATTTTTAAAGGTTCAAAAGTGAAATTATTTGCTTCGTTTTTAAATAGAGAAATTTTGTCTGATGAAGAACGAGAACAAATAAAGAAATTACTAGATGAAAATGAATGAGGTGATATCTGTTGATATTCCAAATGTTGCTAAATTCCAGTGGATTAATCTTGATTATTATTGTATTGAGAAAATTTGCATGGAAATTGTTTCCCGGGAGAATGTTTGTCTTATTATGGATGCTTGTATTATTGAGGCTCATGCTTCCTGTAAAATTACCTATTTTTTTCAAAACAAAATTACCAATTGTCAATCAAAATAAAGTTTCTTTTTATGTTATAAATAAAAATGAAAATATTAATTTGATGGTTGTTGGAGGTATAATATGGGGAAGCGTTGCAGTTATTTTTTTAGGAACTTTGTTTTATGAATATTACAAAGGATATGTTTTACTTGCACAGGCAGTACCTTTTACAGATTGCAACAGCCAAACATTAAAAGAAATTACAAAAAGAAAGGTTAAAATCTGCGTATCTGATAGAGTTGTTACTCCTGTGACATATGGAATATTAAAACCCCATATTGTACTACCTGAAAGTATGAATTATAATAATGCATCGCTGGTACAGCATATAATTATTCATGAAGCATTTCATATTTATTGGATGGACAATTTGGTGAAATTTTTGTCATTTTTTATGAGATCTATTTATTGGTTCAATCCTCTCATGTGGTTATTATGTTTTTATTTGTCAAAGGATATTGAAATGGCATGTGATGAGAATGTAATTAGTTATATAGGTCATGAGGGGAAAAAAGAATATGCTTTATCACTTTATGAAATGGCAGAATATTATTCAGAAAATTTTAGGTTATTCAACGGATTTGGTAAAAGTGCCGTTGTAGAAAGGATTGAAAGAGTTATGAAATATAAAAAAAGATATTTTTCAATTTTTGCAGCTATTCTGATTATTGCTGCATCCGTGGTTAGTGTTTTTGCTGCTGGAAATACATCCAATATAAACGAAAAGACAATTTATAAACTTCAGAATCTTAATACTGAAGAAGTGGATAATTATGATACTGGCAAAGAGAGTAAAAATGATTTAGACATTATATCTTCTGATTTTGATGATGGGACAGAAATGAATATTTCAGCTAATGATACAGTCTCTGAAGAAACGCATTATAATCTTCATAGAAAATACAGGGAATGGTATCCTGAAATAACAGATGAAGAGGCTCTTGAAATTGAAAAGCTTCATGAATATAACAGGAATTTTGCCAGAAAAACAACAGGTGAAATTGTTGAGACACCGCAAAATTAGTGAAAGGATGGATATAAAAATGAAAAATAATAAGAGATATTTTATTAGTTTTACAGTGATTCTGTCAATAGTGATGTTTTCTTTTATTTCTTCTGTAGCAGTATTTGCTTCAGAAAACATATTTACTGATGGTACTGAGTTGGATATTTCTGAAAATAAAAAAACAAATCTATATAATGTAGATAATACTGCAAATGAAAATGATTTTATATCGGAGATAGAGGAAAGCGAAATGTCGAAGACAGTTCTCAATGAAGAAAATATTGATCCGAAAGAGCTTCATGCTTTTAACTATAACTATATTAATGGAATAATGAATGCGTCAGATGTTTCTTTATATTCAGATGTATGGGCAATTATTCCAACAACCAGCGGAAGTAAAACTGTATATAGTACAGCAACTGTTCCTGGTGCAAGCTCATATTATGTAAGACTTTTGCAGGCATGTTTGAATTATTTAGGATATAATTCAGGGTCAGCAGATGGCATATATGGTACAAAAACTAAAAGTGCTATTAAGTCATTTCAGAGAAATAATGGATTAACTGTGGATGGTATTGCAGGAGAGATGACCTGGAGGTATATTGATATACGGGTAGATACATATTCTGAGACTCATGGAAAAGTTCCGTTTTGATTTTATATAATAGAAGAGGCTGTTGCTTTAACGGATAAAATTCGTGAAGCAGCAGCCTCTTTCTTTTTTTAAAGATGCTATGCATACTTAATACTGAAGGTTAGTGTGCTGATGAAAATATTGTTTGTTTATAAAAACATTTTCGTATATGGGCGAAGTGTTATAAAAGATTTATATATTTGCGTATGAAAAATGGGGGAGAAAATGAAAAAATGTGATTTTATTCAAAAAAGTGCTTGCATTTTATATTTTGCTGTGATAACATATAAGCCGAACGCGTGAGTATATTGTATTTGTGCGCTCAAAAAACTGCAGATTTTAATGAATTTACGGAAGGAGGATTTCCAGTGAAAGTAAGATCATCTGTAAAGCCGATCTGCGAAAAATGCAAGATCATTAAAAGAAAAGGATCTATCAGAGTAATCTGTGAGAATCCAAAACACAAACAGCGTCAGGGTTGATTGACGGTTTAAAGTTTGTATAACGTGCGGCTGCAGTGTGAGACGCCCGGAAGGGTTGTTCAGACTGTTAAGATAGTTTTAGCATGTATTGCCTAATACCGAGAGGCAACGTTGGCCCGTTGGCCGCAGTAATTCGGAAAGGCTGCTTTTCGCCAATTGCAGCTGGGTGTTTTACCGAGGCACCCCAATTAGGAACTGAGAAATAAGGAAGTGATGTGTCCGATACATCCCATTTCACCTTACTTGAGTGAGAGAATTCGCGAGGGTAAGTGATGTACAGGCATTAAGGACTTTCAAAGTAGAAGATGGAGGAAACAGTACATGGCTCGTATAGCTGGTGTAGACTTACCAAGAGAAAAACGTATTGAAATCGGTCTTACCTACATTTATGGTATTGGTAGACCAAGCGCAGACAAAATCCTTGCAAAGGCAGAAGTTAATCCTGACACACGTGTCAGAGATCTGACTGATGACGAAGTAAAGAGACTCAGCGCAGTTATTGATGAAACAATGACAGTAGAAGGTGACCTTCGTAGAGAAATCGCCCTCAACATTAAGAGACTGCAGGAAATTGGATGCTACAGAGGTATCCGTCATCGTAAAGGACTTCCGGTTCGTGGTCAGAAGA
>OLVT01000407.1_pt1 | contig 47201 bp, 39 predicted proteins | sample 1673241 | NCBI WGS metagenome assembly OLVT01 (sample SAMEA3178936, study PRJEB25190) | human gut metagenome | biome: human gut; feature: human-associated habitat; material: faeces | place: Austria | collected 2013
TGCCGCCCTCGGGGGTGTAGATGTCGTTGGCAAACGACATGACGTTCTCGCCGTAACCGCTATTCCACTGCAGGGAAACCTCGACCTCGCCCATCTTGGCCACAGGTGCGTCCGGATCCGATTTGCCCTCGATGTAGATAGGCTCCTTAAAGGCCTCGGGGACGTCCTTGCCCTCGTTGAGGAACTTGACGAAGTCGATGATGCCGCCCTCGTAGCAAAACTCCTCCACGTGGGGAGTCGCCTCGCGCTCGTCGGTCAGCACGATTTTGAGGTTCTTATTGAGGAACGCCGTCTCCTGCAGACGGTTGTGCAGCGTATCGAAATCGTAGATGCAGGTCTCGAAGATCTCGTGGTCGGGCCAGAAGGTGACGGTGGTGCCCGTTGAATCCGAGGTGCCCACGACCTCCATCTTCTTGACGGTCTTGCCGCGCGAGAACTCCATCTCGTAGGTGTTGCCGTCGCGACGAACCTGAACGACCACGCGCTTGGACAGTGCGTTGACGACGGAGATGCCAACGCCGTGCAGGCCGCCCGAAACCTTATAGGCCGAGTTATCGAACTTACCGCCGGCGTGCAAGATCGTCATGACGACCTCGAGCGTCGGGATCTTTTTAACAGGGTGCTCGTCGACGGGGATGCCACGCCCGTTGTCGACGACCGTGATGGAGTTGTCGGCGTGGACCGTCACCTGGATCTCGGTGCAGAAACCGGCCATGGCCTCGTCGACGGAGTTGTCAACGATCTCCCACACCAGGTGATGCAGACCGCTGGCGCTCGTCGAGCCGATATACATGCCCGGGCGCTTACGAACGGCCTCGAGACCTTCGAGAATCTTAATCTCGCCGCCATCGTAATCGTTTTCGTTTGCCACACGTCCTCCTTCAGTCAAGAAAATGTGTACAGCCTTACTAGTTTATCGTAAAAAAATACCCTCGGGAACAAGGGTATTTGGCTCTACAAGGCCACCAGATGCGATTTAAGGCTCTTTTTTGCTTTGCACGCCCTTGGCCCACTCGGCGCTGGCTCTCATGGCGTTCTCGAGGGCCTCGCGCAGTTTTTGGTCTTCGATGGGTGCCACTTGGCACTCAATCTCGGTGCGCTCGGCCTCACTGAGGTCGGCGTGCGGAGCCGGCGGGCGCTCGGTCGTCGCCGGGCGCAGGCGCTCCCTGGCGGCGGGTGGCGTGTGACCGGGCGCGGTGGTTTTGAACACCAGGCCGTCCACATGTGCACCGGCGCGCTCCATACGTGCGCGGATGATCTCACGCAACAGCGTCATTTCCTGCGTCCACGAGGGCGAGTCGAGGTACACCAGCAGCTCATTGGACTCGGGCAGGTAGCGCAGGCCCGTCACATGGCGCCCCTCGCGCGTGCCCGAGCACACCGCATTCCAGGCGCGATAGACCGTGCGCGACTCCTCGGCAGCCTCCATCTGCGCACGGCGCTCTGGCGTCGCGGCCGCCAGGATGCGCTGACGCTCTGCGTTCAAAAATCCACTGAAGGCGACCGTTTCGCTCTCGCGCTCGTAATTAGCACGTCTCACCCATGCTCACCACCTTGGCTCGATCAAGCAGGTCATCGGTAAAGTACCCCAGGTTGGTCGTGGTTATGACCGTCTGGATATCATCGCCGATCAGCCGCAGAAAAGCACCGCGGCGCTCGCCGTCGAGCTCGCTCATCACGTCGTCCAAAAGCAGCAGCGGGGCGGTGCCCAGGACATCGCGAGCCACGGCCACCTCCGCCACCTTCCAGGCCAGAACCAACGTTCGCTGCTGACCTTGGCTGGCAAATGAACGGGCGGAGCGGCCCGCCACGGCAAACTCAATCTCATCGCGATGCGGTCCCACCAACGTCACGCCGCGGCGAATTTCCTCGTCGGCGTGCTCATCAAGGGCAGCCAGCATGCGCTCGTACGCCCAGCCCTTCAGTTCTTCGCGATCCTCGACCTGGGGCAAATCCCCCAGCGTGGACGTATAGGTCACGCTGGCAGCCTCGCCGGACGCCACTTGACCGTAGGCAGTGTGCACATGGCCCGCCAGCCGGTCGAGTAGGGCCAACCGGTGCACGAGCAGGGCCGAGCCCGCGCGGGCAATCGAATCGTTCCACGCGCCGAGCATCTCGCGGCAGCACCAGGTCTCCTTAAGCAGGGCGTTACGCTGGGTCACGCAGCGCCCATAGGTGCTCGCAAGATCGGCATAGCGTGCGCTCAGTTGCATGCCAAAGTCATCGAGGGCGGCGCGGCGCACACTGGCGCCTCTCTTAACCATGTCCAGATGGTCGGGGCAAAACAGTACGCTCGGCAGAGCCCCGCGCACACCGGCGGCAGAGCACCTCTTGCCGTTGCGGCTAAACGAGCGCTTACCGTCCTCCACGCTCAATCCCATATCAAGCACGCGGCCGTCGCCCTCGAGCCTCAGCTCGACCTTGCACGAGCCCACGCCGTCATGGACGAGCTCGGCTGCGGTCGGATGCCTAAACGAGGCGCCGCTCGTCAGCAGCTGCAGTGCCTCTATGAGATTGGTCTTTCCCGCCGCGTTGGGTCCCGCAAGTATCGTCACGCCCTCGTCCAGGGCAAGGCGATAGCTCTCGAAACTGCGGTAGTGCGCGACGGAAAGATCGCGGGCGAACATGGTCATGGCGCAGCGCTAGATGCGGACCGGCATGACCAGGTACAGGTAGTTGATCTTGTCGTAGGACTTGAAGATGCCCGCCTGCGAGTAGCTCTTGAGCTCCAGCGTGATCTCCTTCTCCTTGGACAGGGCATTGAGGCAGCCGAAGATGTAGTGGTAGTTGAAGGCGATGGTACCCGACTCGCCCTCGGCCTCGACATCGATCGTCTCCTGCGCCAGATCCTGGTCGTTGGAGATGGAAGACAGGCCCATCTGGCCGTTCTCGACGTCGATCTCGAACTTGACGGCGGGGTTGGCGCTCGCGATAACGGCCACGCGTTTGAGGGCGGCATTGAAGGCGGCCACATCGATCTTGACACTCGTCACGCACGAATCGGGGATGAGCTGCTTGTAGTTGGGGTACACGCCCTCGATGCGGCGCGACACGTAGGTGGTGTTGCCGGCCTCGAAGACGACCTGGGTGTCGGTAGCCCCGATCATGATGGTCGCCTGGCTGGCCATGATGTTCAGCGCGTCGTTAAAGGCGTCAGCCGGAACGTTGAGCTCAAAGGAGCCCTCGAGGGTCGAGGTCTCGACCTGCGTATCGCACACGGCCAAGCGGAAGGAATCGGTCGCCACCAGGCGCACGGTATTGTTCTCGACCTTCATGTGCACGCCGCCCAGGATGGGGCGGGCCTTGTCGGTCGAGGTGACGCGCCACACGCGACCGACCATTTCGGACAAGATATCGGTCGGCAGCTCCACGGCGCTCTCGATGGCATAGGCCGGAAACTCGGGGAAGTCATTGGCATCGAGCGTGTTCAGCCTAAAAGAGCTCTTCTCGCAACCAATCAGCACCTGGCGCTCGGACAGCTCAAAGGTGACCGGGGCATCGGGGAGGGTCTTAGTGATATTGGAGAGCATCTTACAGGGAATAACCATCTCGCCCTCTTCTTCGACATGCGCCGCGATGCGATGACGGATCGAGATGGTGTAGTTAGAGGTCTGGAATTCCAAGATGCCGTCTTGGGCCTTGACGAGCACGCCCGACAGGATGGGAAGGGTGGATGCCGAAGCGACACCCTTCATAACGACGCCGATGGCTTGTGTAAGCGAGCTCTGGCTGACGGTGAACTTCATCTTTTAATACCTTTCTATAGATATAAATATCTTAATAATAGTAATAGCACTGACGAAACTGTTGATTACTCCCAAAGACGCAGGTCAGACCCAGAAAGAGAATCGACAGCAACCTGTGTGCAACAGGGGTGGTTTTCCACGTTCAAAACCTGCGCAAAACTTTTCATCACCGCGGGTTGGGTTTTAGACACCTTATGCCCGTGGTTTCGACAAGTTTTCAACAGGTGTCTCTATTTCCCTACGAGCGCAGTGTAATTTTATCGCGCAGCGACTTGAGGTCTTCGGTGACGGTGCGGTCTTCCTGGATCATCTTCTGGACCTTTTTGTAGCTCGTGCTGACGGTCGAGTGGTTGCGGTTGCCAAATTCGGCGCCCACCGCCGTGGTCGTCATCTCGCACATCTCTATGGCCAGGTAGATAGCGATATGGCGTGCTTTGGCGATATTGGCGTTGCGACGCGGGCCGATGAGCTCCTCGTGCGTCACGCCGTACTGCTCTTCGATGACGGACTGAACCGTCTGGACGTTGATCTTTTTGGCCGATGTGTCGAAGTACTGGCTGGCGATGGCGTCGATATCGTCAAAGGTGAGCTCCCCGCCCTCGCGCTCGCGGTCCCCCGCCTCGCCGGCACAGCGCTCGCAAAAGCTCTCGAGTTCGCGGATGTTGGTGCCCGAGACTTCGGCCATGTGTTTAAAGTGCTCGTCGGTCAGGTGCCCGCCGTCGCCCCCATAGGCCGCCAGCAGCGAGTCGTCGCCTGCCTCGGGAGCGGCGACGATGGTGTTCTCGTAATAGCGCTGCAAGATCTTGTATTTCATCTCGTAGCTGGGCTCCGCGACCAGGCAGAGCATGCCGGCGTTGAAGCGGCTGGTCAGGCGCTCGTCCATGCTCAGGTCCTTGGGGGCACGGTCTGCCGCGATGACGACCTTCTTGTTGTTGCGGATGAACTCGTCCATGAGCTGGAAAAAGTAGTCCACGCTCGCGCGCTTGCCGATGATGTTTTGGATGTCATCGATGATGAGTACGTCCACGCCGTGGTACGCCTGCATGATGGGAGCGTTGCTCTTCTTTTGACGGTCGAACTCGGTCATCAGGTCGTCCAGATACGCCTGGGAGTTGGCATACTTGACCTTGATCTCGGGCGACTTCTCGGCGAGCTCGTTTTTGATGGCAAGCAGCAGGTGCGTCTTGCCCAGGCCCGATTTGCCGTAGATGAACAGTGATGTGCACGTGCCGCGCTCGTCCGCGAGGGCGGCAAACTTGAGTGCCGAGCGATAGGCATGGCTGTTCTCGGGGCCGTAGACAAAGTTCTCAAAGGTGAATTTTGAGTTCGCGGCGAGTGGGGCTCCATCCGTATTCTGCTCGGCCGGCACGGTCGGCGCTGGCATGGGTGAAGCGGGGGCCGCAGCTTGCGTGGATTTAGTCGGCGCTCCGCCCTTCATCTGGTTCATCATGCGACGAAAATCATCGGCCGAGAGCGTGTTCTTGATTGCAATGCCCGAATCCGCGCCCGCCGCTGCGTCGTGAGCGATGGGCATGTGCGTGACGGGTGCATTCGTTGACGTCGCTGCCGCGGTCGGCAACGGTGCCATGGTTTCACGGGAAACATCGCTGTGCTGGTGCTCAATTGTCGGCACGTCGCCTGCGGAGGCCGGCACCGCCGGGGAAGCAGCGGGAGCCGTGGCGGGCGCCGTCGCGGCAGCGGATTCCGTCGCGGCGCCTTGCGGTGCCACGATGTCGAGCGCAATCGGTGCAAAGGCGATTTCTTCCAGATAGGCCTCAATAGTCGGCTGATGCTTTTTGAGCTGCGCGATGGCAAAGCGCGAGGGGGCCTCGATCGTGAGCGTATCTTCGGTCAGGCTTATGGCGCGCGATTGCCCCAGCATGTTGATGAGGCGTGCATCTTGGCCGTCGCGCTGACAAAAGGCGATGGCATCCCCCAGGATGATGCTTGCTTCCTCGTCCACTGTCTCTCCCGTTCTTTAGCTCTGAGCTCGCACGCGAGCGGCGCCGAGTTCGGTCAGATGGTATTTCTGGCCATGCTTGATGACCAAGCCGGCCTGCGCCAAGTCATTGAGCGTGCGTGACCAAGTGGGGGCCGAGTTTCCAAACGTCCTCGCCAGATCGGTTGCACCGCACGCTTGATTTTGCGCCAGATAGCCCAGCGCGGCGTTGCCGCGATCGCTTACGAACACGTCCGGTTGTGGCTGCGCATACTGATTTGCTGCATTAGGATACATCATTTGAGCTGCTGGTTGTTGAGAACTCTGCATCGGCGGCATTTGCTGTTGAAAACTTTGAGGCCACTGTTGGTAAGGCTGTGGAGGCATCTGCTGGGTCCAAGGGTTGTACTGCTGCTGCGGTATCTGCTGGTACGGCTGCTGATATCCCTGCTGGTACTGCTGCGGGAACTGCTGGCCATACCCCAGTGGCGGCATCTGCTGATATGGATATCCCTGTTGGTACGGCTGATAGCCCATTTGCTGGCCACCCGGCGCCCCCGTCGCCTGCTGCATTGCTGCTGCATCCTGATCAGCCAGCGGCATGGCCTCTGGCATGTTTGGCGGCATCGACATAGATGCCGCCTGGGGTTCTTGTGTGGGAAGCATTCCGGGCTGCTGCATCTGTCCCACGGGGGGCTGCATCTGCTGCGTTGCCACGGGCTGCTGCGCAAAAGCTCCCGGCAGGGGATATGTGGGCTGCTCCGTCTCGGGCCGCACGGCAGCGCCGCGTCCGCCGGCACGCTCGATTTCCTGCACGCGTTTAGGGTTCAGGCTTACCGTAACCACGGTGCCGTTGCCCATGTTGTCCTCGATGGATACGGCACCGCCGGCGTTTTCCAAATACTCCTGCACCATGGGAAACCCTGCTCCGGTTCCACGGATATAGCGCTTCATCTTGCTGTTTGCGCTGGTAACGCCAAAGTCGAAAGCACGTTCCTTGTCGTCGATGCCGGGTCCTTGGTCAGCAAAGCGGATGGTGTCTCCGCCGTCCAGAATCGAGATGATGGGCTCGGCAAAGTGTGCGTGGATAAAGTTTTCGACAATCTCGCGGATGACCATGAGCGAGATATGGCCACCTTGTTCTTTCATGCACTGGTAGACGGTGTTGGTCGTCTCTTCCAAATACGTGCGGACATCTTGCGGATCAATGACGATCACCCGCGGTGTCGACAGCATGTCGTCATAGACGGCGATGCGCGCGGCGTACATGGCTTTTGGCGCCTGCGTGGTCGTCTGCTCGCCTTCCGCACGCTCTTCGCGCACGCCGGTGATGTGCTCGTTGTCGGGTGCCGGGTCTTCGGAATCGACCATGGTGTAAAAGTCGTCAGACATGCCGCTCGCAATCTTTCAAAAGGTTTCGAACAAATAGTAGCTCACCGTGCAACGTTTCTCATCTTTCGACAACTTTTCAAAACTTGTTGAAAACTTTGGAAAACGGGCGAAAAGTTCTCAACATTGCCAACATGACCTGTTGAAAACTCGATGAAATATCGTGAAAGGTTGCCATGAGGCGCAAATTTCGGTTGTGCTTATGGGGGAACCGTGTGAACTGCGCGACCTTTTACCTTTGATTTCTTGACATTTGAACATTGATTTCCCTACAATCTTCAAGCTCACGTGTCTATATCTGCGTCCGCGCTCCCGCGGACACTCGAAATGCAGCAGGAGGAACTTAAGATGAAGCGTACGTATCAGCCTAATAAGCGTAAGCGTGCCAAGACCCATGGCTTCCGTGCCCGTATGGCCACTAAGGGTGGTCGTGCCGTGCTCGCCCGTCGTCGCGCCAAGGGCCGCAAGCGTCTCACTGTCTAGCAGCGATACACACATCTCGCATGAAGACTATTAAGTCTCGGCAAGATTTCGAGCATGTGTTCAGTCAGGGGCGTCGTTTCAATCACCCTCTGATTCGAATGACCATATGTGAATCGGTTGGCGAAGGCGACTCCGGAAGGGTCGCCTTCGTTGGTGCTAAGCGACTCGGTTGTGCCGTCGTGCGCAACCGATCTAAGCGTGTGATGCGCGAGGCCGCCCGCAGCTGCGGATTTCCCGTTGCGGGTTATGACATCATCTTGTTTGCAACTCCCAAGACGAGGGTTTCCTCGCCGCAGGAGATGGACAAGGCGTTGCGTTCGCTTATGAAGCGCGCCGGCGTTGCCGGGGAGGAGCGATGAGCAATCACGTTTTGCGACGTGTTGCCATCGCTCCTATTCGCATATATCAACAGGTTATTTCGCCCTTATTGCCTGACGCCTGCATTTATTACCCAACGTGCTCGCAATACGCCATCCAGGCGATTGAGAAGCACGGTGTTTTGAGAGGCTGCTGGCTTGCCGTGAGGCGCATCGCTCGCTGCAATCCCCTGCACGTCGGCGGTTATGACCCTGTGCCCTAGCGGGCACTCGCTATCGGAGGAAAACTTACATGTGGGATTGGATCGTTAACATCCTTTTCGAGCTGCTCAAGCTCATCCAGACCTTTGCGGTCGACTGGGGCCTGTCCATCATCATTCTGGTGGTCATCATCCGTCTGCTGCTGACGCCGCTTATGCTCAAGTCGACCAAGTCGACGGCTCGCATGCAGGTGCTGCAGCCCAAGATGCTCGAGATCCAGGAGCGCTATGCCGACGATCCCCAGCGTCAGGCCGAGGAGATGCAGAAGTTCTACAGCGAGAACAAGTTCAACCCCATGGCTGGTTGTCTGCCGCTGTTGATCCAGATGCCTGTCCTGTTTGCCCTGTTTACGCTGCTGCGTAACCTGCCGCAGTACTTTAACGACGGCACGTTCTCGTTCTTCAACATCCTGCCCGACCTGACCACCACGCCGAGCGCTTCCTTTGCCGATGGCTTTATGGTTGCGCTGCCTGCGCTGGTCTGCCTGATTCTGTTCGCCGTCCTGACCCTGATTCCGCAGCTCTATATGTCGCGCAACCAGACCGGCCAGCAGGCTCAGAGCATGCGTATGATGGCTGTTGTCATGACGGTCATGATGCTTTGGATGGGCTGGAGCCTGCCCGTCGGCGTTCTGCTGTACTACGACGTGTCTTCTGCCTGGCAGGTTATCCAGCAGATCTTCGTGACGCAGAAGGTTATCGACAAGGCCAAGGCCGATGAGGAGGAGCGCCTCAAGAACGCTCCGCTGCAGGTCGAGGTTACCCGTCGCGAGAAGAAGCCGCGTCCGCACAAGAAGAAGTAGTCGGGATATCAATCTTATTTAGGTACCTAACTTTTGGAGTACGTTATGTCTGAAGAGATCATCGAGGATATGCTTGAGGAGGTTGCCCCGCAGATTGCGGGCGATTATCCCGAGATTGCACAGCGCTACAAGGCCGGTGAAGAGCTGACCGATGAGGAGCTCGACACCATTGCCGATGTTGCGATTTCCATTCTGCGTTCCATCCTTTCGCACTTCGATGCCGCCAACTCTCCTATTGATGAGTACGAGGGCGACGAGGGCGAGTTGATTTTGGATGTTACGGCTCCCGATCTTGCTGTTCTCATTGGCCGTCATGGGCGTACCCTCGATGCCCTTCAGGTTATGTTCTCTTTGCTGGTGAGCCGCAAGCTTGGCTTTAGGTATCCGGTTGTGGTTGACGTTGAGGGCTACAAGAGCCGTCGTCAGGACAAGGTTGCCTCTATGGCTCAGTCCGCCGCCGAGCGTGCCATCCGTACTCATAAGAGTGTTTCGCTTCCGCCCATGAATGCCTATGAGCGCCGACTGGTTCATATTGCACTTCGTGGCAATGATGCCGTCGATACCCATTCTGAGGGTTCTGACCCTGATCGCCATGTGGTGATTGTTGCTCGATAATCTACTCGAGCTTATGCTAAGGGGGCGTGGTTTCCACGTCCCCTTTTTTTGTCAAAAGTTCTCGATACACTGATTTTTGTCAGAAAGGAGCTTCTGTTGTTTGTACTTACAGATCAGCAGGCTGACGAGATGCTGAGTCGTCTAACTTCCTATTGCAAAGAGTATTCCCTGAGTGTAACTGATACTGAGCTGAGGAAATGTATTCAGCATTTGGATTTGGTTCTAGAAACAAATAAGACAACCAACCTCACCCGTATTCTTAACGTAGAAGACGCTGCGGTACTTCATATCCTCGACTCACTTGTCTTGCTCCCTTATGTCAATAAGGCTCCTGAGGGAGCTTTGCTCGATATGGGAACTGGTGCGGGTTTCCCTGGTATTCCATTAACGATAACCACGCATCGTAAAGCTTCTTATATTGACTCTGTTGGCAAAAAGGTTGATGCTGTCAATTCTTTCGTTCATGCTCTTGGATTGAAAAATGGTCATGCAGTTCATGATCGCCTTGAAGAATATGCTCGAAGCCATAAGAAGCAGTTCTCTGTTGTAACCGCCCGCGCATTGGCCCCTCTACCGATTCTTGTTGAGTATGCCGCTCCGTACCTCAAGGATGGTGGGCTATTTGTTATCACGAAGGGCAATCCTACGGATGAGGAGCTTGCTTCCGGCATGTCAGCGGCTAAGATCTGTGGCTTCACTTTGCTTTTTAATAACGCAATCGATTTGCCTGAGGGCTTGGGCCACAGGGAATTCATTGTTCTTAAGAAGAGTCATCCAGCGTCCGTTTTATTGCCTCGTGCAAATGGAATGGCAAAGAAGAATCCGCTTGCCTAGATGTTTCACGTGAAACATAATGGATACTAACAACTTGCGGTGTTTCACGTGAAACATGGCGGTTGATATCGAATCGGAATGTTTCACGTGAAACATCCTCCGTTTGACAGCTTTAATATACACCAGGAGGGACCGTGGGATTTCGCGACGTTAAGCGTTCTAAGAGCGCAAAAGACACGCGTATTATTGCAATCATCAATCAAAAAGGCGGCGTCGGTAAGTCAACGACGGCTGTAAACCTTGCAGCAGCACTGGGTGAGCAGGGTCGAAAGACGCTGATTGTCGATTTTGATCCACAGGGAAACAGCACCAGTGGATTTGGAATTGAAAAAGAAGACCTTGATCAGTGCATCTATGATGCACTGCTGAATGACGTGCCGGCAGAATCGCTTGTTCTTGATACAAATTGCAAAAAGGTATTCGTTATTCCGGCGACAATTCAGCTTGCAGGTGCCGAAATTGAGCTCGTAAGCGCAATTGCTCGTGAAACCCGCCTCAAAGATTTGCTTGAGCCGATTCAGGACGAGTTCGATTTTATATTCATCGACTGTCCTCCTTCGCTCGGCCTGCTTACCATCAATGCTTTGACCGCAGCAGATAGCGTTTTGATTCCGATCCAGTGCGAGTATTACGCACTCGAGGGCGTTACGAAGCTGCTTGAGTCAATGAAGATGGTTAAATCACGTCTGAATAAGGGCTTAGACACCTATGGTGTGCTTATGACCATGTATGACTCGCGTACTTCTCTGTCGAATCAGGTTGTTGAGGAAGTTCAGTCGTACTTTGGCGATAAGGCTTTTAAGACCTTAATTCCTCGTACCGTAAAAATCTCTGAGGCTCCGTCTTTTGGAGAGCCGGTAATTACCTATGCGCCTCAAAATAAGGGTGCAAAAGCGTATATGAACCTTGCAAAAGAGGTGATCAAGCGTGCCTAGTGCAAAGAAACGTGGCGGATTGGGACGTGGACTCAATGCTTTGGTCTCAGAGGCCGAGTATGAGACCGGTGGTTCGGCTGCATCGGCTTCAAATGCCGCATCTGAAACAAAACTGCCTATTGAGGATATTGTCCCTAATCCAAATCAACCTCGAATTCACTTTAATGAAACAGAACTTCGTGAGTTGAGCGAGTCAATCCAAGAACATGGCGTTTTGCAACCACTATTGGTCCGCAAGCACGGAAATGGCTATGAGATTATTGCCGGTGAGCGTCGTTACCAGGCATCGAAACTCGCTGGCCTTGAAGAATTGCCAGTCATCATTAAGGAAGTTAATGATGAAGAAATGCTCGCTCTTGCACTTATCGAGAATCTTCAGCGTTCTGATTTGAACTCTGTCGAAGAGGCAAAGGGTTATCGTCAGCTCATTGATGCCAGCGGTATGACGCAGGAGGCGTTATCAAAGGCTGTCAGTAAGTCTCGTTCCGCAATTACAAATTCGCTTCGTTTGCTAGATCTTCCCGAAGTCGTACAGCAGATGATTTTCGAAGGCAAGCTTACTGCAGGCCATGCAAGAGCGATTCTTGCAGTTCCATATGAAGATGCCAGGATTCGACTTGCTGAAAAAGTTGTCGCAGAAGGTCTTTCCGTTAGAGCGACAGAAAATCTTGCTCCGTTGTTTTCTGCCGGAGAGACGCCAAGGACCCCGAGGCCAGCAACGCCTCAGTCATTCAAAAAGGCCGCTCGAGTACTTCGTCAAGTTTTCAATACGAATGTACGCGTGAAGAGCTCACGTGGTAAGAACAAAATCGAAATCGAGTTCAAAGACGAGGAGGAGCTCTCCCGTATCCTTGGTGAAATGATTCAATTTGGGCAGGAGGATCAGGATGAAGAATAAGGTTCTCGCGGTCGTTGCGTTGGCAACCACCGTCGTCGCTGGTGCCTTTGCTGGTTATAAGCTTGCGACAGATGATGAACTTCGAGGTCGACTGCTGCGCGGAGCTCAGGATATCGTCGATACATCTAAGAAGAAAATGGATGTGATGACCGAAGACGTCGCTATGCGCACTGCTCAGGTGACTAAGAATCCCAAGATTAACCAAGACTGGGTTAACCATCAGTGGGAAAATGTTGGCTATTAGGTACCTAACAATTACTTGCCTGTTTTGAAGGGGTCCTTGTCTGATTCATGAGACAAGGACCCCTTATTTTGGCCATAAAACTAAGTTCACGTAAATCAAGTCCACTAGGATGAAAACAAATGAAACAGCCCTGGTTGCATTATTTGCAACCAGGGCTGTCGGATGTTTCACATGAAACGTTATGGGGTGCAGACTCCCCTATGCGTTCTTCTGGACCTTGAAACGTTGCTTCAGTTGACCGCAGGCGGCATCAATATCATTGCCGCGAGAATTACGAATCGTGGTCTCGATGCCACGGGACTCAAGGCGGCGCTGAAGATCTTCAACCTTATGAATCGGAGACGGCTTGAGCGGGCTGCCCTCGATGTCGTTAAGCTGAATTAGGTTAACGTGGCACAGCGTTCCCTCGCAGAAGTCGCAAAGCGCCTGCATCTCGGGATTCGTGTCGTTGACGCCTTCGATCATGGCATACTCATAGGTCGGTCGGCGTCCGGTCTTCTCGGTGTAGAGCTGAAGCGCCTCGTGAAGGCGCAGGAGCGTGTACTTCTTGACGCCAGGCATGATCTTGTTGCGCGTGGACTGGATAGCGGAGTGCAGCGACACAGCGAGCGTAAACTGCTCGGGAATGTCGGCAAACTTGCGAATGCCAGGAATAACACCGCTGGTAGAGACAGTAAGGTGACGGGCTCCAATACCGATACCGTCAGGATCGTTAAGGATGCGCAGTGCCTTGAGGACCTCGTCGTAGTTAGCGAAGGGCTCGCCCTGACCCATGAAAACGACGCTTGTGGCGCGCTCGCCAAAATCATTCGAGACGTGCAACACCTGGTCGACGATCTCTTGAGCGGTCAGAGAGCGCTTGAGGCCGTTGAGACCGGTGGCGCAAAAGGCGCAGCCCATGCCACATCCTGCCTGGGTGGAAACGCAGACGGAAAGCTTGTTACGACGGGGCATACCGACAGTCTCGACGGAAATGCCATCATGATACTCGAGTAGATATTTGCGAGAGCCGTCCTTGGAAACCTGCTTGGTGAGCTCGGTCGGCGTGTCGAAGGCAAAGGCCTCTTTAAGCTGCTCGCGGAAAGCCTTGGGAAGGTTGGTCATATCGTCAAACGAACAAACGTTCTTCTCAAAGACCCATTCGATGAGCTGCTTCGCGCGGAAGGCGGGCTGGCCGAGTTCGGCCACAAGCTCGCGAATATCGTTTTGGCTCAAGTCGCGAATGTCCTGAGATTTAGTCCTGGGATTCATGGAAGCCTTTCGATTTTGGGGAAACGTAGAGGGTATCGCTACAATATGGTATCAGCTGCAGAAATTATAGAGGAGGAGTCTGCCCATGCCGGGTAAAAGCCTAGAGAACATGCACGTAGCGGTCTTGGCGGGCGGTCATTCCGCCGAGCGCGAGATTTCGCTCAATTCGGGAAAGAACGTCGTGGTGGCCTTGAAGGAGGCTGGCTACACTTCGGTGGAGCTGCTCGACACGGCTGCCGATGATTTTATGGTAACCATGGCGACCGGCGGCTTTGACGTGGCGTTTATCGCCATGCACGGTGCCGGCGGCGAGGATGGTGCCATGCAGGGTGCCATGGAGACCCTGGGTATCCCCTACACGGCGTCGGGTGTGCTGGCGAGCGCCTGCGGTGCCGACAAGGAGGTCTCGAAGCTCCTATACGCCAAGGCGGGCATTCCCATTGCCCCCGGCCTGGCGCTCGAAGTGGGCGATGAAGTCGATATCGATCATATCGTCGAGATTTGTGGCGAGCGCTGCTTTGTGAAGCCGGCCGTAAACGGTTCCAGCTATGGCATTTCCCTGGTCCATGAGCCCTCCGAGCTTCCCGCGGCAATCGCCAAGGCGTTTGAGTACGGCGACAAAGTGCTGGTCGAGAAGTGTATCGAGGGTACCGAGATCACCGTCGGCGTATACGGCGAGGATGACGTGCGCGCCCTGCCGATCGTTGAGATCCGTAAGCCCGAGGACTGCGAGTTCTACGATCTGGACGTGAAGTATGTCGACCCTACAGACATTCATCGCATTCCGGCGCAGATTTCGCCCGAGAACTACGCTCGTGCCCAGGAGCTAGCCTGTGCCGCCCATAGGGCGCTCGGTTGCTTGGGCATCTCGCGCAGCGATTTTATCGTGAGCGAGGACGGCCCCGTTATCCTCGAGACCAATACCATTCCCGGCATGACCGATACGTCGCTGTATCCGGATGAGATCCGCCACACCGACGACATGACGTTCCCGCAGGTCTGTGACAGCCTGATCCGTATGGGTCTTCGTCGAGCGGGCATTGCATGCTAATCGAGGACGCGGTTTCATCAGGAACGCCGCAGTTTGTCATCGACTCCTATGCCACGCTTGCCGAGCGCGCCAAAACCCAATCGTTTGGTCTCATCGAGGAAGATGTTATCGTCCTCGATACCGAGACCACGGGTCTTTCGGTGCAGGACAACGAGCTTATTGAGATATCGGCGGCCCGCCTTTCGGGCCGCGAGATCGTCGACCGCTTCGATACCTTCGTGCATCCCAAGCAGCTGATTCCCGCCGAGATTACCGAGCTCACGAGCATTACAAACGCCGATGTGGCAGATGCCCCATCGGCCGTCGATGCCGTGGCCGCTCTCGCCGATTTTGTCGGCGGCTGCCCGGTGATCGCACATAACGCCACCTTCGACCGCTCGTTTATCGAGTCGGTCAAGGGCGGTGTCAACGTCAGCGACATCTGGATTGATTCGCTGGCACTGTCGCGCATCGCGCTTCCGCGTCTGGCATCGCATAAGCTGTCTTTCATGGCCGACCTGTTTGGCTGCGACTCGGTGTCGCACCGCGCCAATGCCGATGTCGACGCCCTGTGTGGCGTATGGCGCGTGTTACTCGTGGCGCTCACCGACTTGCCCCAGGGCTTAATGGCGCGCCTGGCCGACATGCACCCCGACGTACCCTGGTCCTATCGTCCTATCTTCTCGTTCTTGGCGGGGCAGAACCCCGGTTCCATCTTCTCTCTCAGCGCCGCCCGCGCCGACGTACTCAAGGCCGATCGGGCCGATGATCGCGTTGATGCGGACGAGCTACCGGTCCTTAAGATGCCGAGCCGCGAGGAAATCGAGGCGGACTATGCCCCGGGCGGCCTGGTTAATCGCATGTATCCCACGTACGAGCCGCGCGATGAGCAGATCGCGATGGCGCTCGAGGTCCGTGATGCACTCGTTACGGGAACGCATCGCGTGATTGAGGCGGGCACGGGCGTCGGCAAATCGATGGCTTACCTGGTGCCTTTTGCCGAGGCCGCGCGCCGCAACAACATCACGGTTGGTATCGCGACTAAATCGAATAATCTTGCCGACCAGCTCATGTATCATGAGCTGCCCAAACTTGCCGAGCAGCTGGACGGAGGCCTATCGTTTTGCGCCCTCAAGGGCTATGACCACTATCCATGCTTGCGCAAGCTTGAGCGCATGAGCCGCGGCCAAGTCGAAATTACGACTAAGCGTGATCCCGCCGACACGCTTACGGCAGTCGCGGTCATCATGGCGTACGTGTGTCAGTCGGCCGATGGCGACCTCGACTCGCTCGGCATTCGCTGGCGCAGCGTCAACCGTCCCGACTTTACGACGGCGTCGCGCGAGTGCGCCCGTCGCCTATGCCCGTTTTTCCCCGATAAATGCCTGGTCCACGGCGCCCGCCGTCGCGCGGCACATGCCGATGTGGTGGTCACCAACCATTCCCTGCTGTTCCGCAATGTTGCGGCCGAGGGCAGAATCTTGCCTCCGATTCGTCACTGGGTGATCGATGAGGCCCACTCCATCGAGCGCGAGGCACGCCGTCAATGGGCGCGCGTAGTGTCGGCGGATGAATCGCGCGTTCTGTTTGAGCGCCTGGGTGGCTCGAGCACCGGTGCGCTGAGCCAGGTTTCCCGCGATTTGGCAACCTCGGAGGGCTCTACGCTCTACCTGGGCCTTACCGCCAAGGCGACGTCGACGGTTGCGCGCGCGAGCATGGCAATCGCCGACGTGTTTGATGGCGTTCGCGAGCTCGGCCGCAGTGCCCGTGGGGGCTATGACAATGCGAACCTATGGATTGGCCCCGAGCTGCGCGAATCTGACGACTGGCATGATTTCTTACAGTCGGCCTACACCGCTATTGACGCATTGGAACAAGCTGACAAGAGCGTCGACGCGCTGGTACAAGCCGTCGCCGCCGACAAGCCCGAGGTTGTTGTCGACCTGGGTGATATCTCGCGTCGTCTACACGAGCTGGCCGAGAACCTCAAGCTCATCATTGACGGTACCGACGAACACTACGTGTACTCGTTGCAGGTCAATCGCAGGCTGCGTGCCGGCGGCGAGTCGATGACTGCGGAGCGCATCGATATTGGCGAGGCCTTAGCAACCGAGTGGCTGCCCGAGGTCCACACGGCTATCTTTGCATCGGCGACCATGACGGTTTCCAAGAGCTTTGAGCACTTTAACCACGCCGTCGGCCTCGATCGCATCGGCGCCTCGACATCATCGTCGCTGCACTTGGACTCGAGCTACGACTTCGATTCGAACATGGCTGTAGTCGTTGCGGGCGATATCCCCGATCCGCGCGATCGTGAGAGATATCTTTCGGCGCTCGAGCGTGTGCTGGTCGACGCTCATCTTGCCATGGGCGGCTCGGTGCTCACGCTGTTCACCAATAGGCGTGACATGGAGGAGCTGTACGCTCGCGTCGAGCCCAAGATGGCTCGTGCGGGTCTGGAACTCAACTGCCAGCAGCGCAACTCGTCTCCTCGCCGTCTGCGCGATCGCTTTATCAACGAACCGACTTCGTCGCTCTTTGCGCTCAAGGCCTTTTGGGAGGGGTTTGACGCCAGCGGCGAGACGCTGCGCTGCGTCATCATCCCCAAGCTGCCGTTCTCGAGCCCCACAGACCCGCTCTCATGCGAGCGCAATCTGCGCGAAGACCGCGCTTGGGCGCGCTATTCGCTGCCCGAGGCCGTGCTCGAGGTCAAGCAGGCAGCCGGTCGTCTCATTCGCTCGTCGACCGATTGTGGCGTACTCATCTTGGCCGACCCGCGCCTGGTGACGAAGGGCTACGGCAAGAAATTCTTAACGTCGCTGCCCACGAGTTCCTATCAGCGCATCGAATCGGCACAAATCGGGCACTATCTACAGCTGTGGCGCGCACGCCACGAGCGGCGCCGCTAAAGCGGACAGACGAGGGATTTTGCCATATCGCACAGACGTTCTGACAGGGCGGGGTCATCCAAGATGCGGATGGCCCCGCCCGCTGCGATTACCTGGCTTAACAGCCAGCGTTCGGAGCCGTAGCGCACATTCACTGTTGAGCAGTCCGCCCCATTGGGTTCAATCGACATGATGCCGGGCCAGTCTAGGCGCTCTGCCAAGGCGCGCGGCATGAGAAGCTTCGCGTTCCGCTCCGCCTGGGCGAGGGAGTCGTGGAGGGTCGCGGGCTCCGGTGCGTGGCGCACGACGGAGTCGTCGGTCAAGACCAGGCCCTCGATTTTATCCATGCGATAGGTACGCTGCTCGTCGACCGCGACATCCCAGGCAATCAGATACGTTTGGTCGCCGTTTGTTGTGATGCACAAGGGGTCGACCAAGCGCTCGCGCGCTTGTGTGTCATCCATCGAGCGATACGAGATGCGGCAGCGAACGCCGTCCCGAATGGCGCAGCTCAGCTGCTGCCAGTGCGATCCGTGGGAGACGGTGTCAAAGACGCGCTGGTTGTAGCCGAGCTCTTCGGGAAGAAGGGCATGCCGTATTCGAGCCGCAGCTTGGGGTTCGATTCCCAATGATTCAAGTTCATGGTTGAGCACAGCGCCCTCGGCGGCACTCAGACGCAGGGGTAGCACGCGCCCCGCGTCACCGGTGAGGACCACGCACTCGCCGCGGCGTTCGCAGATAATGCGTGCGCCCGATTCTCGGTCCGCAAGCGTCGAGACGATCTCGAGAATCTCGTCGAGCGATGCCCCCGTGATATCAAAGCGGCTGCAAAGCTCGTCTCGTGTCATGCCATTCTCGCCGGCGGCGTAGAGGGCCTCCATGATGTCGATGGCGCGCGAGAGTCTTTGCTCGCTGGTGAGTTTACGCACGGGCATGCTCGTGCACCGTCCTTTCGATGAGGTGATTCCACGCCTGCTTGAGAGCATCGGGGGCGACGGGCCTCATGCCATCCATGGCATGGGCCATGCAAAACGAGGCTGCGGCTTCAAGGTCGCGCACGTCAACGGTCCAGGTCCACTCTGCTTCGGTGCGCATGAGTTCGCCTCGTCCGCGCGTGAGACCGCTGATCATATCGGCCTGCGCTTCACGCGCGAACGAGAACGTAGCCGCAACGGGTGGGCGGTCGGCAAAATCGAACTCAAAGAATAAGTAATCGTTGAGGTTGAAATCCGCAGGAATGGTGTAGGCCTTCGAAGGTCTCCAGGCGCGAACGATACGGTCGCAGCGGAATGTTCTGATATTGCCGGTGGCATTGTCGAGGCCGCAGAAGTATGCCGTGCCCTCGCGCTCGAACATGCCGTAGACGCAAACGGTCCGCTCGCGTTGTTCACCGCGTCCGTTTTGGTACAAAAAGCGCAGCGCGCAACGCTCGGCAAAGGCACTCCATACCGCATCGACGGCGGGAGAGCGGCGGATCGGTGTCTCTCCTGTCGTCGATGCGCCGGTGAGGTAGGCAATCTTGGAGCGAATGTCGGCAAGCGGCGCGGCAAAGGTGGATGAGCCTGCCGCGAGTGTCTGATCGATGGCATTGAGCAGGATGTCGGCATCGTCTGCGGTGATGAGACCGCCCGCGGCAAACGTGTGCTCGCGGTCGATCGTCCACGCGCTCTCCTCGGTTTCCTGCGCTCCGGCAGCACGAACCTCCCTGATAACGATGCCGCGTTCGAGCAGCTTGTCGCGATCGCGGCGGAACTTGCGCTTGTCTGAGTCGATATTGCCCGAGCCGTATCCCAAATCGGAATCCAGGACGATTTGCTCGGTCGTCAGCGGTTCGGGAGAACTGTTGAGTACAAAGAAAAGGTTGAGGATGCGCTGAGCCGTTTTATCGAAACCGGGCTCGGGTGCCCCCTTTTTAATTGTCGCGGTCGCGTCGCTTGCCGTCATAGAATCCTCGCATGAGAAGGTCGTTTGATGCCATGATTTTAGTCCGATATGGAGATTAGGCTATATCCTTGTCCGCTCGCGGCGTTAAGATGGCCCGAATTCGGTCGTTTGCGCTCGCTCGGGGTATACTTTCGACTATATACGGTTCTAATGTGCATGCATTGGGCCTATTTGTCGGATTATGGATGTGGAGCGCACATGGCGAACACCCAGAACTATATTAACCACCTGCTGCAGAACACCGGCATTACGCCGGCGTGCAGTGAAGAAGAGCGCCTGGCTGCCGAGGATATCGCTCAGATTTTCCGCAGCCACGGCTTTGACCCCGAGGTGCAGGAATTTAATGCTCCCGCGCCCAGCAGGTTGGCGTTTGCCGTTACCGGTATCCTGGCGTTTGCCGGCGCCCTGCTGATGGGCATCGGCGGCGGTATCGGCTTGGTCGGCACCTTGCTGGCCATTGTCGGTGCCGTGCTCTACGTACTCGAGCGCACAGGGCATCCCGTGGTTTCGCGCCTGGGAAAGACCGGTGTGAGCCAAAATGTCATCGCCTATCACAAGGCCTCGGGCCCGCTTGCGTCTCCTCGCAACCGCCCGGTCGTCGTGGTGGCCCACTATGATTCCCCCCGTGCCGAGCTCCTTGCTCGCGAGCCCTACGCTCCGTATCGTGCGCTCATCGCCAAGCTCCTGCCTGTCGCCACGATCGCGCCCGCGGCTGTCGCCATCCTGCGTATCCTGCCGCTCCCCGGCGTGCTCAAGGTACTGCTGTGGGTTGTCGCGATTTTGGCCTCCCTTGTGGCACTGGCCAACGCCGCCAATATCATCTCCAACCGTTTTGTGCTTCCCTACACGTCTGGCGCGGTGTGCAACAAGTCCTCTGTTGCCGCTATGCTCGGTGTCATGGACAACGTTGCCCCCTATCAGGGCGAAAACGAGTTCCCCGATGACATTCCGTTCGATACCTATTTTGGCGAGCAGAAGCGTCGCGCCGAGGAAATGGCGCGCGCGGCGGCCGAGTATGCCGCGGCCCAGCAGCAAAACGACTACGGTAACACCATTGAATATGAGGAGCCTTCCTACGACGAGGATGAGTTTGGCCAGCCGGTGGCGCCTGTCGATGTACCCGAGCAGGACGAGGCTTTTGATGGACAGATCGATGGTTTTGAGGGTGCCTCTGCCGACGAGACGCTGATCGGCGTTATCGCCCCCGAGGCTCAAGACCAGACTGCCCAGGCCGAAGTGTCCACCGAGGAACAGTCTGCCGCCGAGCCGGCGGAGGAGCCTGCGGCGGTCGAAGCCGCCGAGCCCGAGCCCAAGCTCTATCGCAATGCCGCCGGCAATATCCGCTTTGGTTCGGATGCCATCCGCGCGCTCGGCATGCTTCCCGAGTCCTGCACGCTCGATTACGAAGAGGGCGAGGAGCCGACGTTTGAGCCGGAGCCTGCTCCCGTTGCACAGGAGCCTGCGCCCGCGGCCAATACGGCTGTTGCTCCCGCCGAGCCGGTCGCTGCCCCTGTTGCTTCCGCGGAGCCTGACGATAAACCCGTGCTCGATTCTGCAGCTGGTCTGGATATTCTGGCGCCTGCCGCTCCGGCACAGGTTGAAGACGAGACCGCCGACGAAGACTATGACGAGTATCCGCAGCGCGTGTCCTATGAGAGTGACACCGATTTCTCGGCCGAGCTTCCCTCGACAACGCCCCATGCCGATATCGCTTCTGCGTTCTCCTCGATTGGTGCCAGCGCTTCTAGCTTCTTTAAGGGCGCCTTTGCGAAGGGCAAGAAGTTCGTCGACGACTTTGAGGAAAAGCGTGCCGCTGCCCGCGAGGCCGCCGAGCGGGAGGCCATCGCCCAGCAGCAGGCCGCCGAGGCCGAGCGTGAGCGTGCGGCACAGGAGTTCGAGCAGAGCGAGGCCGAGCAGCCGGAGCCTGTCGATGTTGCCGGCGCCACGACGTCCTTCGAGGCTCCGCAGCCGACATCCGCTGACGTTGCCGAGGCTACGACGTCCTTCGAGGCGCAGCAGCCGGTCGATGGCACCATGTCATTCGATGCCACGATGACGTTTGAGAAGCAGGGCACCGCAATTGCCGAGCCCCTTCCCATCTCCGATGATGCCCAGGACGTCGCCGATGATTCGGTTGTTGACGAGGCCGATTCCGTTGAGGCCAGCGCACCCGAGCAGGTCGAGGCTCCTGCTATGAAGCAGGAGTCCCCTGCGATTGACGAGGCTCCCAAGACGGATGAGTCCAGGCCTTATTCTACGCAGATCTTTACCATGCCCGCGCCGAGCGACCCCGGTGCCACGGTGGCCAATGTCGCTCCCACGCAGGACGAGACAGTTGACTCCCTCATGGCGCAGATTTCGTCTCAGGTGCCTGCGCGCCAGCATATGAATATCCCCGATCCGGCCTCCGCGCCTGCGCCCTCTTCGTCGCCGCTGGCCTCGGTCCCCGATCCGTCGCTGCCTTCGATGCAACAGGCCAACGTCGCGTCCCGCACGTCGCTGTTCGATCTTCCCGATCCTTCGGCACAGACAAATGATCCCTTTGCGACGGCGCAGGGGCCCGAGCCCACATCGGCACCGGTTGCGACCCCCATGCCCATCTCCTCGGGCGCACAGCCGCTCGAGACCATCTCGGCTCCTGCTTCGACGGGCGCCAAGCCGCAGAAGCGTGGCCTGGGTGGCTTGTTCGGTCGCAAAAAGAAGAACGAGCAGGACAGTATGAGCGACTGGCTGGGCGTCGAGGACGATTACGATGCCAAGAAGTCTGGCCGTGGCATTGGCTCGTGGGATAACTTCGAGGATGACGACGACGGTTGGAAGGGCGGCGCCACCTCTTCCGATGGTGCTTCTGCCGAGGATATGCTCTCGGCCGTTGCCTCCATGGGTGACGATGAGCTGCTCGGCCACGATATCTGGTTCGTCGCAACGGGCGCGTCCGATTGCGACGGCGCCGGCATGAGGGCGTTTTTGGCCTCGCATCGTGACAAGCTCCGCGGTGTGTTCTTCATCAACCTCGAGTCTATCGGTGCCGGCAGGCTTTCGGTGGTGACGGTCGAGGGCGAGCAGCAGCTGTTTAAGGGCGATCGCCGCATCATGAATCTTGTCAGCAAGGTGTGCAAGTCGTTCCACGTCGATTGTGGTGCGTTCGAGATGCCCTATGCAAAAACCGATGCATCCGCAGCGCTCGAGGCGAGCCGTCGCGCCCTTACGATCGCCGGTGTGGACGGTCCGCGTCTTGCCTGCGCTCGCACCGAGGATGACCTGCCGTACAACGTCAATCCGACCAATATCGCTACGGTGTCCGAGGTCGTGACCGAGGTCATTCGTCGTTCGTAGACAGACCCGCTAAGGAGTCAGCGTGTTTTCGTACATCAAGCGCCATTGGCCCATCTATCTGATTTTGACCCTGATCGCTGTCGCATTGGGTTTTGGGGCCGCGTATGTCGTTGGCGTTAAGGGCTCGACGCCCGAGACAACAATGAACGAAGAGGTGGAGCAAGAGCAAAGTTTGGGTGCTGACGGTATTTCCGAGTCCGATCAGGCAGCCATCGATGGCGGTTCGTCATCTGCTGAATAGCCGATTCATCGTTTATGCCTAAGGCGGGCGAGCCGGGAGACTGGCTCGCCCGCTTTTTCATCGTGCTAGCGCTTCTTTGAGGCTGACCTAAGGCGAGCGAACCATATGGCTGCCGTGCCCGAGGTCAGGAGTGCGGTGATGCATGCGGCGACGGTAGCAGATCCCGTTGCCGGCAGGTTCTGAGGCAGGGCGCATCGTTGGATGACGCGGTCCTCATCATGCGCCTCGAGTTTATCGCCACCGCCGTTGCGGCAAAGATCGACGCGCGCGCTGTTGGCAAGTGCGGTTTGGGGCGTATAGGACGACGTTGCCTGCATATGCACGACTGCGCCTCGGGCATCCGAGTTAAGGGCCGCCTTGGCATCGTCAAGATCGTCGTGTTCGTCTTTAAGGTCATCCCGGGTCCAAGAGTCCGCCTCGCTTCTGGTTGTAAAGTCGGCGGCTACCGCACCGTATTCAAAACGGATGCCCGTGATGACGGCGTCGTCTGTAAGATCAATCTCTTTCGTATCGAGCGTGACGGACTTGTCCGTCGGGATATCTGCTTTCCATAGGTGCCACTCGTCGTAATCGACGAGACGCACATCGTCGCCCAGCAGCTTTGCAACCTCTTCCGTTTCGAGCCAAGGATTGTGGTGCCCGTCGTCAAGCGTTGCATTGACCTGCCTGCCCGTATCGCTTGTTCCTGCCGGAGACGTTCGATACCACACGTTGCACAGCCCGTTTAGATCACCGACCGCAATAGGGGTTTCAACGGCAACGAGTTTCGCTGCGCCATCTTTGGCGCACTCAAGGTCGTCGGTGATGGTCAACTCGTCGACCCAGGTGCTCGACTCGTTTTTGGCGTCGATGGTATAGGAGAAGGCTCCTTGCGTGTTGGCCCGTGCTTTGGCTCGGTTTTTTCCGTCACCGTTGGCAACGAGTTTGCTTACGACTGGCTGTGCAATCTCTTGGCGCTTATCGACGCTTCCCCTGATCTCGATGGGGGTATCCTTCATGTCTATGGTTTGAACTTCTCCCGTGGCCTTTACTTCAAACGTTATCTCCTCGGCGAGGTCGTAGGTACGCGGAGACATCGTTTCGCGCAGGGTGTAGATGCCGGGTGAAAGGTGCTCAATGCGGTGCGGTTTGCCGGATGAAGTCCAAGAATCGATTTCGTTGCCATTGGAGTCGCAGAGGACAAGCTCGGCGCCTGTCACTTCCTGACCTCCGCACGCGTCGACTTTGGAGACATCGATCTTGGTGTAGTCGTTGGAAACGTCAAGGCGCACTTCGATCACGGGCGTTTGCTGGTCAGCGTACGACAACTTCACAGTATGTGGGGTCGGGTTGAGCAGGTAGCCTTCGGGCGCTTGTGTTTCGACGACCTCGTAGGTAGCGGTACCGCATCCCAGCGAAAGATGGTCGACTCGCGCTTGCCCCCGTTCGTCGGTTGTGACGGTGGCGACGGTTTCGCCATCCAGGGCGACGATGCTGTCGTCGGTTCGCACGATGTCGCCATCAGCGCGGATGTCAAACGTGGCTCCAGCGAGTGTGCGCCCATCTACAGCATCCGTCTTAATGATATCGATGCTTCCGGTTGCGGCGTCGTCATAGAACGAGACGACGGCGACCGGTGTCAGATTTCTGTCGGCGGGAATCGCTATCTCCAGGTCTTCTCCGCGCAGATACGGTTCCTTGGCCGATGCCTCGTGCACGTAGTATGTTCCGGGATGAAGTGATTCGGGCAGCGTGACGGCGCCGGTTGCATCGGTTGTGAAGGTATTCATTACACTGTGGGCCGGATACCAACATGTTTGCGAGACAGGCTCGTGGTGGCTATCGAGCAGCTGGAACGTAAAGCCGGCAAGCGGTACGGTGCCGCCGGTCTGAGCATCGCACTTTACGATTTGAAGGTGTGTCGATAGGGCATGGTTGTCAACGATGTACTGAAGCTCGGCGCCGTCTGCGGTCTGCTCTGCTGTGATGGTCCATTCCCCTGCTTGCTTAAATCCTTCCGGGACCGTTTCTGCAACCTCGCGAACGGTGTAGCCCGCGCGGTCGTAGGGAATGGCACCGTGAACGCCGGCGGGTCGCTTGCCTGCGCCAAACCATGCTTCGGGCTGGTCTTTGGTGGAGGCAAAGCCGTAAACGTTCGTGGTCAACGTGCCGACGACTTGTTGGGAGCTATTGCTGATAACTTCAAAGACGACGCCTCCCGCCGGCTGCTCAAGGCCGGACTCATCGTCATCGCCATAGTCCTTAAACTTCGAGATTTCAAGGTCAAAGGCGATGGGGATGTTGGGAATACGGCTTTCGAGCTCAACGATGCCCGTATCTCCGAGTTGCTCGGCACCGACGGTGTAGCTCCAGCTGTCGTTTGAAATCAGGTAGCCCTCGGGCGCTTTCGATTCGTAGATGGTAAAGGTGCCCAGAGGAACGTCGTCGAGAATCGCCTGTCCGTTTTCGTCGGTCGTAAGGGTGCGAGTCCAGCCGGGAGTTGATTGCGAGACGCAGGTGAATTCAGCGCCCGCAAGCGACGCCCCAACTTGGGCACCGGCATCCGTGGCGGCATCGATTTTTGCAATACGCAAGGTGATGGTGCCGGGCTGCTCGTTGACGGTGACATGTTCGCCGCTGTTTTGTGTGGTGAAGGCTATTCGGTCGCTTCGAGGGATATAGCCTGCCGGGGCTTTGGTTTCGACCAGGTAATATGCCGTATTGGGCAAAAGCGTTGCTTGTGCACGCCCGTTTTCGTCCATCTGGATAGTGCCGACGCGTGCATCGCCCGCACTTTCAAAGATATCGAAGGTTGCGCCACCGAGTCTGTAGGTGTCGTTACCGGCGGTGATGTCAGCCTGGGACGATTGCTTTTGGAAAGATATGGAGACGGCGGGCAGAACATAGAGCATGTCCTGGTGTCGACCCTCGCCCGAGACCGGGCCGTAATAACGCCTGGCTCGATGTGGGGCTGCCTTAATGGATCCGGACTTAGTGCTGTCGTAGAGCCAACGTGCAGCCGCTACGGCCTCGGCGTTTTCGTAAAATCTACCACTCCTGGCAACTCCCTTGCTATTTGTATACGAATAGGTGCCGTCGGGGTGCGTGGTTCCGTTGAGCATCCACACGGCAATCTGGGTGGCGGCGCGGGCGAGATCGGGCGACAGATTGTGGCCGCCAAAGGATGTACTGGAGGGGTATCCGTGACAGACGATGGCGGCAAATTCGTCATCGAGCCATGTCCAGCCCTGGTTATATGTGCGCCATGGCCCTCCCGGCTTGCTGGGGCCGGGGCAGTCTTGATTCATACAGTACGAAATCGATGTGTCCTGTGCCTCGTATTTACCGACACCGAAGGGGCCGCAACTGTCGCTTATGGTGCGGAAATTAAGGGCGTCACTCCCGTCGACGGCGAATGCGGCCCCCGGGGTCAGAGAGCCGATCAGAAAAAAGAGGAGCAGGAGCAGCGGACCTGTTGCGATTGCGCTGTGGACAGAGTGCGTGGGTGCGTTGGACATGGCTGCTCCTTATCCCTCGTGCGCCGCACGGGGAGGCCGCGGCGCTTGGGATGAGGCTACCGCCATGGTTCATGCGGGTAAGTACCGGAAGCTGACCAAAAGCTTGCCCGATTTCTGACAAATCGAGCTCAAATACAACAATCAGATAAAAACGCAGGTAGAAATAAATGAAAAAGGACCCCCACGGGTCCTTGTCTCCATATATTTATGAACTTATGGAAATAAATTCATATATTAAACAAGAAAAAAGATATTTGGATCGATGTGAAGACGGTAATCTCACATCGATCCAAATACAAGTCTATGACAGGAGCTGTTCGATTGTTGCCTTTTGGTCATCGCTGGCCTGTATGGCGGGATCAAAGATCGCGGTCGAGATTGGAAGACCCTTTATATTGACCGCTGCTTTGATGGCAGAAATAAACAGATCGCAGGCGTCGTAGACGGCCATGAGCGACGAGATGCGCTTGGCGCACTCGATGGCGGTCGCGAAGTCGCCTGCCTGGTAGGCGCCGTGCAGCCTCACAAAGAGCTCGGGCTCCACGTTGGTGAGGCCACACAGAACGCCGTTGCCGCCGCTCGCGCGGTTGACCAGGTAGTACTCATCGAAGCCGGAAAGGACCGAGAACTCGGGGTTGACCTTGCGGACGGCGCGGATGACCTTGCGCGTGTGACTGATGGTGTCGACCGTGTCCTTGATGCCGCAGATATTCGGATGGGCGGCGGCGAGCCTGGCCACGAGCTCGGGCGACAGGTCGGTGCCGGTGCGCGCCGGAAAGTTGTATAGCACGACGGGCAGGTTGGTGGTGTCTGCGATGCCACCAAAGTACTTTTCGGCAGCGTCGTCGGTGGGCCCGAAGTAGTACGGCGAGACCGCCAGAACTGCGTCGGCACCGGCCTTCTGGGCATAGCGCGTGAGTTCGAGGACGTTGTCGTAGGTGGTGTCACCCACGCCGACGAAGACCTTCATGCGGCCGGCGACCCGCTCGACGGCAAAGTCGATGACCGACTTCTTGTCCTCGAGGCTCACGCTGTAGAACTCGCCGATGCTGCCAAACAGCAGCACGCCGTTGATGCCCGCGTCGGCCAGGTGGTCCAGGTGCCTGCCCCACAGCTCGTAATCGATCTTTCCATCATCGTCGGTGATGGTGATGGAGGGGCAGAAGACTCCCTCAAACATGTGTCACTCGCTTTCCGGGGTCACGCCCCCACGAATCCCTGCACTGCCGAGAAGGACCTAGAGGTAGTAGGCCTTGACGGCGTTATCGTAGAAGACACCCTGCTTCTCGGCGTCGGTGAAGACGTCGGAGTCCTCGATGAAGCTATAGAGGTCCTTGTAGTCGAACTTGGTGAGGACACAGGGGGAGTCGGTGCCCCAGATGATCTTGTCGGCGCCCAGGACGTCCTTCGCCATCGCGATGTACTCGAGCGCGGTGGGATACGGGTAGGCCTCGGGAGCGACGTTCCAGGGCAGCGCGGAGAGATCGACCCAGACGTTATCGTGGGCGAGATACGGAAGCGCGCACTTGAGGACGTCGCCGTCCTCAAGGGACGGGGCGAGCAGGTGGCAGACGACAATGTGCAGGCCGGGGTACTTCTTGGCCAGGCGATATACGGCCTCGGGCTGGCAGCTGGACTGGTTGGGGCTGCCGATGTCGAGCACCAGAGTGGCGTCCTCGACCTGGGCGATCCTGTCGATGAGGACCGTCATCTCGGGGCCGTCGACCGCGAAATCGCGGTGGTAGCCGGAAAGGCCGCCGCCCACAGAGACCTCGAACTTGAAGACGTGGGCGTGCAGATCGTTGATGAAGTGCTCGAGGATCTGCTGGGCGCAGCGGCAGAAGGGGTCGAGCATCACCGCGGCTTTGAAGCGGTCAGGGTACTTCTCGGCGCATTCCATGGCGTACTCGTTCTGCAGGCCGTACAGGACGCCCTGCAGCAGGATGGCCTTCTCGACGTCGTTTTCGTCCATGACGTCCATGAAGGTCTCAACGAGGTACTCCTTGTCTCCCTTGCCCTCGGGGATGATACGGAACTCTTCGCCGGTGGCCCAGCGACAGTTGCCGTTGCCTAGGGGGCGCAGCTCTCCGGCCTTGCCCATGGAGCCGATGTGGTCAAAGACGTGGGCGTGTGCGTCGATCTTCTTCATTTTTTTCTCCTTACGTCAAACAATGTCTAATGGATATATGGTCAGTGACGGATACGCTTTGCTGCCAGGTGGGCACCACCTCCGGTCGAACCCGCAGGCGCGGGACATAGAGTGGCCTTGCAATCCGGACGCTAGGCGGACTGCTCCTCGGCCTCCATCTCTTCCTCGGTCACGTCGTCGATCGGGACGAAGAGCGTGAACAGGAAGGCGAGGCCAAAGGCGAGCGCCAGCGAGATGCAGAAGGGAACGAACGCGCGGCTCATGAAGACGGGCAGCGTGGTGAGCGCGGGCAAAGCGAAGGCGGTGCCGGCGCAACCGAACAGGCCTGCCACGGCGGAGCCAATGCCGCCGGCGACGCATGCGCAGACCATGGGCTTCTTGAGGCGCAGGTTCACGCCGTACATCGCGGGCTCGGTGATGCCCAGCAGCGTGGTGAGCGAGGCGGAGATCGCCTGGGAGCGGAACTTCTTGTTCTTAGTCTTGAGGGCGACGGCGAGCGCGGCACCGCCCTGGGCGAAGATCGCGCCGCCGAACAGGGCCATGATGGTGTCGAAGCCGTAGACCGCGACGTTGTTCATGGCAATGGGGAACAGGGCCCAGTGCAGGCCGAGGATGACGAGGAACGGCTGGAACGCGCCGATCAGCGCGCCGGCGACGAGCGGCGAGAGGTTGTAGACGGCCTCGTAGCCCTGCGCGAGCCAACCGCCCACGATGGTGCCGAGGGGGCCGAAGACGGCCAGGGTGAGCGGGACGATAACGATGATCGTGATAGGCGGCGTGAACAGGCCGCGGAAGGTCTCGGGGATGATCTTGTAGCAGGCCTTCTGGACCCAGCTCGCGCAGTAGATGGCAAGAAGGATGGGGATGACGGAGCTGGAGTACGTCGCCTTCGAGAGCTCGAGGCCAAACAGGTAGACGGGCGCGTCCGCCGCCATGATGGTGGTGATGGACGGATACACCAGGATGCAGCCGAGAAGGACGGCGGTCACCGTGTCAACATCGAAGCGCTTTGACGAGGTGTAAGCAAGAAACACCGGGATGAAGTAGAACAGCGAGTCGGCCATCGCGTTGAGGATCGCATACGTGGTCGAGTCGTCGGTGACCATGCCCGAGACCTGCAGAAGCGTCAGGATGCCCTTGAGGATGCCGACGGAGACGAGCAGGTTGATGATCGGGAGGAAGAACGAAGACAGCAGGTCGATGACCGCGTTGACGCCGCGTTGGAACGCGTTGGGCGTCTTTTCTGGGGCTTGCGTGGTTGTCACGGTTTCTCTCCTTTCTGAAGCGTCCTGTCAGACGCTGGCCTACATATAGTTGCAGATGTGCGGAAGGGCGGTCTCGGTATAGCCAAGGGCCTCGGCGCAGACCTTGCGGCCGTTGCAGACGGCGATGATGTCGTCGAGCATCCTGTCGCGCATCTCCTCCATGGACTCGGGGCCGTAGATCGTCGGGCTCGCGTCGAGGTCGGTGTTATCCCTCATGGCCTCGTAGGTGCGCTTGTTGGCAGTCAGGCGATACACGGGCGCGATGGCGTTTCCGGTAGGGGTGCCAAGACCGGTCGAGAAGACCACGAGCTGGCAGCCGCCGGCGATGATGCCGCCCACGCTGGAGGGGTCGTTGCCGGGGGTGTCCATCACGACGAGGCCCTCGTGCGGATTGAGCTGCGCCGCGTACGGATAGACGGCGTTGAGGGGGCTGTGGCCTCCCTTGTGCACGCAGCCGAGAGACTTCTCCTCGAGGGTCGTGAGTCCGCCAGCCATATTTCCAGGGCTGGGGTTGCCCTCTCGCATCTCGGCGCCAAACATCTGGACGTACTTCTCGTAGTCGTAGACGATCTTGAGGATGTCGTCCGAAACCTGCTTGTCCTTCGCGCGGCGGGCGAGGATGTGTTCGGCGCCAAAGAGCTCGGGCGTCTCGCACAGCACGGAGGTGGCACCATGGTTGACGAGCCAGTCGGAGACCTCGCCGATCAGCGGATTGGAGCCAAGGCCGCTCGAGGGGTCGGAGCCGCCGCAGTTGGTGCCGAAGATGAGCTCGGAGATGTCAGTGGGCTCGCGGACGCACTGGTCCGCCTCGGCGACCATCTTGCGGGCAAGGCGCGTACCCTCCTCGATCGCCCTGATGGAGCCGCCGACCTTTTGGATGACCAGGGTCTCGACGGGCTTGTTGGTGCGCTCGCGAATCGCATCGACCACGATGTCGTTCTGGCAGCCCTCGCAGCCCAAGGAGACGCAAACGACGCCATAGATGTTCGGGTTCGCAGCGTAGCCTGCCAAGGCAGCAATAGTCACCTTCTGGTCGCAGTCGACCTGCGAACAGCCATTCTGGTTGTGGAAGGAGACGCAGCCCTCAACCGCGTTCGCGATCCTCTCCGTGGTGTCGGAGGCGCAGATGCTCGTGGGAAGGATCAGGACGTGGTTGCGGATGCCGACACGACCGTCCGGGCGACGGTAGCCCATGAAGGTGCGCGTGCCCTCCGCGGACGAGGAGGTCTTGGAGGCGACGGAGTCGGTGTCGGTGACGACGGAGTCCTTCAGGTCGTCGGAGCTGGCGCAGTTGTGCGTATGAACATGCTGTCCGCGCTTGATGTCCGTGGTGGCCACACCGATGAACTCGCCATACTTGACGATCTTCTCACCCTTGGGGATGTCCACGAGGGCAATCTTGTGGAACAGCGGGATGTCGTCGGTCACGGTAACGCTCGCCAGCGTGCCGTCCGGCATGGGATAGCGGGCCTCGGCGCCCGCCTCCAGTTGGTAGGTGGCGACGGCGACGTTGTCCCTCTGATCGATGACAACGGCGTTTTGGCCTTGGCTTACAGCGTCTGACATGTTTCCTCCCTATGTCCATTTGAATAACGTTCGTATTTACGAACGTTATTCGTTATACGGAACAATATATATGAAATGCTGAAGATCTCACACGGTCCCGCCGCGAATGGTTTTGGTTGGCCGGTGAACGGTTGCTTGAAGGGGCATGCCGCTATACTTACGGGGAAAGTTTGGGCGTTAATGAACAAGGAGAGTTGCCATGTCCTCGCGATATAATCCTGCTGGCCACCGCTCTACCTTGCGGGTTCTATCAATCTTTGAGGCCCTTTCGGCTACAAAGAGCGGACTTACCATGGCGGAGATATGCCGCATTGTCGGCGCTCCAAAAAGCAGTCTCTTCTCGATTTTGCACACCATGGCCGATTCAGATTACGTTAGTTATGACGAGACTACCGGTAGGTATTCGATTGGGCTTAAGACGTATCTGCTGGGCAAGGCATTCGATCGTGAGAGTGGGGGATTGTCCTCTTTTGAGACAGCCATGCGAAAGGTTGTCGCATCGTGCGGAGAGACCTGTCAGCTCGGTGTGCTCGACCACGGTCGTGTCCTCTATATTTCGCGCGTTGATTCCCCCCAGCACATCCGTCTTTCATCGGAAATCGGTAAGACCCTTCCTGCGCACTGCACGGCGATTGGAAAGGCGATCCTATCTCGATGGGATGAGGAGTCGGTTCGCTCGCTGCTTCCTTTCCCATTCGAAAAAACGACTGAGCATGCGGTAAAACACATAGATGACCTGATGCGGCAGCTCGAGGAGGTCCGAAGGTGTGGTTTTGCATATGATCATCAGGAGATGGCAGAAGGGGTTGAGTGCATCGCCGTTCCCATAGAAAAAGGCGGGCGTCTCTATGGTTTAAGCGTTTCGGTCCCTGCGTATCGTTTTGATACTGAGGTGCAAAACGGGGTAGAACACGCGCTTTCTGATGCAAGGGACCAGTTGGAGCGCGTTTCGTAGGCTTTTGTGCCGCAGTGCGCGGTGCGCGATTGCATAGTGATAACACGCCGCATTCATATTGCCCCCTTGAAATGCTCGGTATATACTATCCAAGCATTTAATTTATCCCAATGCGCAATTGCGGGCATCGCCAAGTGGTAAGGCATCAGCTTCCCAAGCTGACACTCGCGGGTTCGAGTCCCGTTGCCCGCTCCATTCGAATTTCAGGCACGGTAACGTTTCGTTACCGTGCCTTTTTCAATAAAGTGCCGGGACTCGAACCCGCCAGGGTGCGAGCGTAAAGCAAACGCGAAGCGTTTGTAGCGAGCAGGCGAAGGCGCCGGAAGGCGCCTGAAGCCGGTGCGGATTTGCGAAGCAAATACGCGGACGTCCCGTTGCCCGCTCCATCGAGCATGGGAGGCCTCGGGAACATCGGATTCAACCCGCTTTGCCCGTGCATGCGCGCCGACCGTGGCATGCCGCCCGCAGCCGGTGCGGATTTGCGAAGCAAATACGCGGACGTCCCGTTGCCCGCTCCATCGAGCATGGGAGGCCTCGGGAACATCGGATTCAACCCGCTTTGCCCGTGCATGCGCGCCGACCGTGGCATGCCGCCCGCAGCCGGTGCGGATTTGCGAAGCAAATACGCGGACGCCCTCATGGCCGCTCTATGCTACAAAATGTTAGGTTAATGCCTACTGCCCATACTCGCACCTGCGCACGGTACAATGGTTGGGTTACGACCAACGTGCCAATAACCAAAAAGGAGCCGCTATGATCGATCGCTATACCCGCCCGGAGATGGGACACATCTTCTCCCTCGAGAACAAGTACGCCATTTGGCAGGAGATTGAGGTCCTGGCCTGCGAGGCTCAGGCGGAGCTCGGCAAGATCGGTATTTCCAAAGAAGAGGCCCAGTGGATTCGCGACCACGCCAACTTTGAGAAGGCGAAGGTTGACGAGATCGAGGAGGTCACGCGCCACGATGTCATCGCCTTCCTGACCAACATGAAGGAATATATCGACGCCGATGTTCCCGAGGGCGAGCCCAAGCCTAGCCGCTGGGTTCACTACGGTATGACCAGCTCCGACCTGGGTGATACGGCTCTGTGCTATCAGCTTACTCAGGCGTGTGACCTGATTATCGAGGACGTTAAGAAGCTCGGCGTGATCTGCAAGCGTCGTGCCTTCGAGGAGCGCAATACGCTCTGCGCCGGCCGCACCCATGGCATTCATGCCGAGCCGATGACCTTCGGTATGAAGTTTGGCTCTTGGGCATGGGAGCTCAAGCGCGATCTCGATCGTCTTGAGGATGCTCGCAAGAACGTTGCCTTCGGTGCCATCTCCGGTGCCGTCGGTACCTACAGCTCCATCGACCCGTTCGTCGAGGAGTACGTCTGCGAGCACCTGGGCCTGGTCCACGATCCGCTGTCCACGCAGGTCATCAGCCGCGATCACCACGCCTACCTTGCCGGCGTGCTTGCCACTACGGCGGCCACCTGCGAGCGCATCGCGACCGAGGTCCGCAACCTGCAGAAGACAGATACGCTCGAGGCCGAGGAGCCTTTCCGCAAGGGCCAAAAGGGCAGCTCCGCCATGCCGCACAAGCGCAACCCCATCACCATGGAGAAGGTTTGCGGCCTGTCGCGCGTCGTGAAGTCCAACGCTCAGGTCGCCTTTGACAACGTTGCCCTGTGGCACGAGCGCGACATTTCGCACTCCTCTGCCGAGCGTGTCGCCCAGGCCGATAGCTTTATCGCGCTTGACCATATGTTCCAGTGCCTCATTCGTGTTATCGACGGCCTGCAGCTGTATCCTGCTCGCATGATGGCCAACCTCAACAAGACCCGCGGCCTCATCTTCTCCTCTAAGGTGCTGCTTGCCCTCGTCGATACGGGCATCACCCGCGAGGACGCCTACGCTATCGTGCAGGAAAACGCCATGGCTACCTGGCACGAGGTGCAGGATTGTGTCTCCGGCCCCACCTTTAAGGAGCGTCTCGAGGCCGATCCGCGCTGCACCGTTAGCCAGGAAAAACTCGACGAGATCTTTGATCCGTGGGACTTCCTCACCCGCATCGACACGGTCTTCGACCGCCTGGAGCAGCTGAACTTCGAGTAGGGCTAACCTAATTCGACCGCTTGCGGATGCATTTCAACCTTTGGCGCCTTGCCCATCTTGGGTGAGGCGCTTTTTTATCGCCGCATCAGCCCCGGGTATAAAATGAAATCCGACTGCTATTTCGATGAAGGGGGGCGTGTGCCCGGACGTATCAAGCGAGCCGCCATCGTCTCGTTTACGCTCATGCTCCTTGTCGCCGCCTGTGTGGCCGCCCTGACGTATACCGTTCGAAGCAGTTCTTCCTCCCCGAATGAAGCCGACAAAGACCTCCCGGTACTCAAAATCGGCGTTACGGATAACGACCCCTATGTGTATGTCGATACCACGGGCGATTACGCCGGTATCGATATCGACATCGCCCGCGAGGCCTGCAAGCGCGCGGGGATCAAGCCGCAATTTATCGACATATCTTGGAATGACCGTGATCGCCTACTCAAAAACGGCGATATCGATTGCCTGTGGTGCGACTATTCTCCCTGTTATCGCGAGGATAAGTATTACTGGACTGAGCCGTATTTGACCCTGACGGTTTCGGTCGCCGCCAAGAAAACGAGTGGCATCACGTCCTTGGCGCATCTCGATGGAAGCAAGACCATTGCGGTGATTGCGGGCTCGGTGAGCGAACGCCGATTGCTCGCAGGGGATCTGGATATCTCGCCGGACGTGCAAATCAAATCGTATGGTTCTGCCGAACTCTGCAAAGCCGCCCTCGCCAAAGGGTATGTCGACTGTTGGATGGCGGACGTTCAGTCGCTTGATCGACTCGTTGACCAGTATCCTGGCGTTTATCGTGTGTTCGCCGACAACGTTATGACGGTTGACCTGGGCGTCGCGTTTGATGATAGCTATGAGGAGGAGTACGTCAAAAACCTCGATACCGCACTGTCCGACATGGATCGAGACGGCACGATAGAGCACATTGTGGACAATTACAAGGCAGGAGCGACGACAGGCGGGCAAGGAGCGGAATCATGACAAATGACGAGCGCCGCTTTCGCCGAAAGAGTTTAGCCGCAGTGGGCATCGGCATCGTGGCCAGCGTTGCCCTACTGAGTCTGCTCTATATGGTTGGCACGCATCGCTGCCTTGATAAAACGCTTGGGTTCGGCCAGGAAACCATGGTGTTTTTAAAAAATGCCTGCGAAAAATATGACCGATATGAACAAGGAAGAAAAACCGAGGCGACGCACAATTTGGATGCGGCGCTCGAGTCGTTTGCGACGTTCTTGCCGCCTGATCGATTTGAAGTCAACGACGATCTGGTCGAGGAATATGTCCATACCGAGAGCCTTTCGGGAATGTTGGTCATGGACGCCGATGGTCATATGGTCGCCCATTACGATATCGACGGCCGCGATCCACTCATGCTGTGGCGAGAGGAGCTGGCCTGTTCGTCGATCGCATCGATGTATCGAGGGTCCAAAGTTTCCTACTCGACCGCTGTCGAGCGCCGCGGTGTCGACTTTGCCGTGAGTGCCGTTCCATACGGTGATGGGGTGGCGTTGGGGTATCGATCCCTTGCGGCTGAGCCCGCCGATGACTATTCATACACGATCACCGACGTCCTTGTGAACAACACGTTCCATCAGAGTCCAACGGTGCTTGTGATGCGTGACGCGCAAATCGTTTCCTCAAACGATTCGACCGTCGATATAACCCTTGCCCGGCTTCTCGCCGATAGCGGAATTGACTGGAAAGACGAGGGCGTAACACGTATCGAATATCGGGGGACCACCTTATATGCCGTGCGTGCGGCATATAAGGACTACCGCCTGTTTGCGCTATATCCCAAATCTGAGGTCATGTCTGACAGGATTTCATTTGTCGCCGTCGGCGTCTTGGTGTGCCTTGCGTTTTGGGTCGTGGTACTGTTGGCTCGAAATATCGCTGACCACCGCAATTTGGTCGAAAAGGATAAACAGCTCGGCATTATCAATGCCATAAGCGCCATCTACGATTCGACCTTCCTTTTGCATCTTGACACCCTCGAGATCGAGGGAATCAATATGTCGCCGGCGATAGCGAAGATGTTTGCCGAGCATAGCGAGGCATATGACTTTATGGACACGGTCTGCCGGGATATCGTGAGCCCCGAAAGCCGCGAAGCGGTTGTGGGGCTCGTAGATATAAGTACGCTTCGTGAACGCATGGAGGGCGTACCGTACTTGGCTGCCGAGGTGCGAGATTGTCGAGGCACTTGGTACTCGCTACAGGTTGTCCCCCAGCATCGCGATGAGCAAGGCCGGTTGGATTCGGTCGTCGTGGCGACGCACAACATATCGATGGTCAAGCATGCCGAGGAGCTGTCATACCAAGATAAACTGACGGGGCTTCGCAACCGCAACTATCTGGAATCGCGTGGAGATAGCCTGGTAAACGAGGACTTGCCAGTGAGCGTGATTATGGTGGACTGTAATTATCTCAAGCGGACCAACGACATTTATGGTCACGAGATGGGGGATGAACTGCTGCGACGGACGGCGTCCGTGCTGCGGCGGGTGGCTGGTGCGGATTACCTGCCGATGCGCGTTGGCGGCGACGAGTTTTTGCTGGTTTGCCCCCATACTGACAACGAGTCTGCGCTCGGGCTGGAACAGGATCTTCGTCTCGGTCTTGCCGCGGTAAGCGATGAGACCCTGACGGTCAGCGCATCGATTGGCGTGGCGACCGTCGAGACGGCTGGAAATACGCTGGCCGATGTATATCGCGTCGCCGACCACAATATGTATCGGGAGAAGCGCATGGTCCACGTACAGGGTGCGGACTGCTAATCTTGCCCCCATCAGTCCAAGCATCGTAGGATGTTGAATCAGTGCCCGCGATACTTTATCGGTTCGGACGGGGATAATAGACGTCTGAAATTTCTTTCTGAGAGGGGATCTCAATGATTAGTTTTGACTACAAGCCTCAGGGTGTATGCTCTCGCAATATTCACCTCAATCTCTCTGACGATGGCAGCAAGGTGCTGGGCGTCGAGTTTACCGGCGGCTGCGATGGCAACCTCAAGGCCATCTCCAGGCTGGTCGAAGGCGCTCCCGCCGATCGCGTAATCGAGGTTCTCGCCGGTAATACCTGCGGTATGAAAAAGACCTCTTGCGCCGATCAGCTTACGCGCGCTATCGAGGCCGCTCGCGCAGAGATCGCCTAATGAGCATCGCTGATCGCTTTAAGAATGGAATAACGCGTCGAGGTTTTGTGCTGGGTGGCGCCGCTACCGGTGCTGCTGCCGTACTGGCCGGTTGCTCGAAAAAAACGGGCACGAGTGATGACGCCGCTGGCGAGCCGCAGGTTATCAAGGACGATTCGAAGATTGTCTCGATCACTGATGAGTACGAGGCTGTCGATATCGATCTTGAGCCCGCAGCCTCGTGGACGCTGCCGCTGGGCACGCTGCTGTACTACTGCGATGGCGACTACGCTGCCGCGATGATGGCGCCTGCTTCTGCCCTGCATGCCAATACGCTTGGTGTGCTCAACCTAGGCGATGGCTCGCTTACCACACTTATCGAGGATCCCATTGAGGGAACCGGTTATGCGTTTTACGACGTTCGCGCGGGTGATGGCGTGTTCGCGTGGGTCGAGATGAACTTTGCCAATGCGTCCTGGAAACTCTATGCGCAAAACCTTGCAGGCTCCTCCCTTACCGGCAACGCTGTCGAGCTCGACCGCGGTGGCGAAAACTACGATCCGCCGCTCTTCACAGCGTATGGGTCGTCGGTCATCTGGTATAAGATGCCTTCGTCCGGCGGCACCAAGACGAGTAACGATTCGTACTGCTACCGTCAGTCGCCCAGCGAGTCCAAGCCTGAGGTTATTTGGAAGTCGACGGGCCGCTTCGCATCCGCCCCGCGTGTGAGCGATGGCATCCTGACCATCTCGCCCCGCGTGCACAATGATGAGGGCGTCTATTACGGTATGACGGCGATCGACCTGACTGACGGCAACAACACGAAGCGAGCTCAGCTGGTGCTTCCTTCGTCGGTTTCGCCTTTCGAGGCCGTGTATATGGGCGACACCTTCGTGTTCTCCATTGAGGCGACGTATAGCGGTGTGGGTAGCCTGGGCAATATGGGCACCTATATCGGTAGCGAGGGCGGGCCGTACCTCTTCCTTTCGCGTGAGCCGCTCGCGTGCGCCGCGGGAAGGAAAAACAAATACCTGGTTAAAGTTCAGGCGTCGCATTTTTTGATTGACACTTCGGCCAAGACCTACGGCTCGCTTCTGTCGCCCGACCGAGCCTTGGAGTATGGCGATTATCCTGCTACGGCGGGCAAATCGAGCTCGTTCTTAACGTACGCAACGGTGCGTAACAGTCAGGGAATTCCCGAGACGGTTACCGCTCGCTTGTTCTCTCTTTAGTCTCCGAGGGGTTAAAAAGGCGTCGACAGGGGAATAAGCGCGTTGTGACTATGAGTACCGCCCGCCGAGCTATCGCACCCATGCGATGCCCGGTGGGCTCAGGTGCGTTAAAATGAGCTTGTTCTTAGCTAATTGAGACAGGGGGGCCGTGTTATGGCTTCAGATGCAAAAAAGATTCTGCTGGTCGAGGATGAGAAGGCAATCCGTGACGCTGTCGCTGCCTATCTCGAGCGCGAGGGCTATTGGGTTGTGGGCGTGGGCGACGGCCAGTCCGCTATCGAGGAGTTCGAGAAGCATCAGTTCGACCTGGTCGTGCTCGACCTCATGCTCCCTAAGATTCCCGGCGAGCGCGTTTGCCGCACCATTCGCGACACCTCGGATGTCCCCATCATTATGCTGACGGCCAAGGGCGAGATTGAGGATCGTATTATCGGCCTCGAGCTCGGTGCCGACGACTACCTGATCAAGCCGTTCTCGCCGCGCGAGCTTGTCGCGCGCGTGCGCGCCTTGTTCCGCCGTGCCCACCAGGCCGATGAGCCGGCCGTCGAGGTGCTCGACTTTGGCGATCTGGTCATTGACATCTCGGGCCACAAGATTTTGGTCGAGGGCAAGGAAGTTGACCTGACGGCTTCCGAGTTCAAGCTGCTCACCACGCTTGCTCGTCACCCCGGCCGCGTCTACAACCGCATGGAGCTGGTCGAGAAGGTGCTCGGCTACGACTTTGAGGGTTACGAGCGCACCATCGACAGCCACGTGAAGAACCTTCGCGCCAAGCTGGGCGACGACCCCAAGAAGCCCAAGTGGCTCTACACCGTCCACGGTGTCGGCTACCGCTTCGAGGCTCCGACCAAGACCGATAAGTCGGACGAGAAATAAGGGAAATCACATATGACACCTGCGCGCTTTGAAATCGGGCAAAAGCATAAGCAGGAGAACGAGGCGGGTTCCAAGGCTAGTTGGAACACGCCTCGTTCCGATTCACGGCCAACGATGAGCTATCCCTCGCGCATGGCCCTGGCTTTTGCCCTGACATCGCTCATGACGGTATTGGTGCTGGTGGGCGTAGTCTCCGTTGTATGGGGCACGGTTTTTACGGATTACACACGCTCCAATATTGTCGAAATCGCCAATTCCGCTGCCGAAAAGTTGGCAACGTCATATGAGGAAAACGGTTCTTGGACCGCGGGGGAGCTGCGTACGGTCGCGACATCGAGCTTGGTGTCCGACGATCTTGGTATGCAGGTCGTCAATAAAAAGGGCGTCATCGTCTACGACGACTCGTGGCCTTCGGCGAGCGCTACTGCCGATGTACGCGAAAATCAGGCGGCGACCGACGGCACGAGCGGAAAGAGGTCATCGCACAGCCCAGTCTCGTCTGCTCCCACCGATTCCAATAGTGTTGCCAACGTTGAGATCGTGACGTCCTCCGGCGAGCACGTGGGTCAGGTCAAATTGTGGGCGGTTGGCTCCGATGCCCTGCTCACCAGGGCAGACTCGGCATTCAGAGAGAAGACCTTTAACGCCATGGCCCTTGCCGCGGTTGTGGCCGTCTGCATCTCGGTCGTTATCGGAGCGCTCATGTCGCGCATGCTCACCAAGCCGATTCATCGTATTACCAGCACCGCCAAGCAGATTCGCGATGGAGACCTGTCCGCTCGTACGGGCTTGCGCGGCGATGATGAGATCGATCAGCTGGGAGAGACCTTCGACGAGATGGCCACCTCACTCGAGAAGGACATGAAGCACGAGAAGCGCCTGACCTCTGATGTTGCCCACGAGCTGCGCACGCCGCTCATGGCCATGCTTGCAACGGTCGAGGCCATGCAAGACGGTGTGTATCCCACCGATGACGAACACCTGGAAACGGTCGCATCCGAGACGCGTCGTCTGGCCCGTCTGGTGCAGCAGATGCTCGACCTGTCGCGCATGGAAAACAGTACCGCGCCGCTCAACCTGGAGCCGGTGGATATGGTGCCGTTTGTGCGTTCGATTGTGAATGGCCAGGAGCGCCTGTTTGCCGACCGCGACCTGCGCTTGCGCTTTGCAGATGAGACGCAGGGCCACGATGACGTTGTCGAGGCAGATCCCGATATGATCACGCAATGCGTCATCAACCTCATGAGTAATGCCATGCGCTATACCCCCGAGGGGGGTTGGGTTGTGGTGTCGGTGCTCAGCGACCGCAAGCACGTCGATATTGCGGTTTCGGATACGGGCATCGGTATCGCCAAGGATGATTTGTCGCGCATCTTCGGTCGTTTTTGGCGTGCCGACGCCAGTCGCGCCCGCGAGGCGGGTGGCCTGGGCGTGGGCCTCGCCGTGACCAAACAGATTGTCGAGCGTCATCACGGCTACATATCCGTGGAGTCGGAGCTTGGAAAGGGTACGACTTTTACGATTCATCTGCCTCGCGAGCACACGGCGGACGCGGCATCTACTACAATGGAGCACTAGCTTTTCGCTATTCGGTGAAGGAGGGGTTTCGTCCCTGCCGCTCCGAGTTTGCGAAAACGTGCGGGGAAGAACCCGCATTACTGTCGTATTTAGGTAAGGAGTGACTCACGTGACAACGATGGAGCGTCGTCCGGATTCCCGTGGCAAGGTTCGTGATATCTATGATGCCGGTGAAAACCTGTTGATGGTCGCCACCGACCGCATTTCTGCGTTCGACTTTATTCTTCCCGACGAGATTCCGTTTAAGGGAGAGGTGCTCAACCGCATCTCGGCATTCTGGTTCGATAAGTTTGCCGACATCGTCCCCAACCACCTCGTCTCCATCGACCCGGCGGATTTCCCCGAGGAGTTTGCCGAGTATCGTGACTATCTCGCTGGTCGCGCCATGCTGGTCAAGAAGGCCCAGACGATTCCTATCGAGTGCATCGTCCGCGGCTATCTGACCGGTTCGGGCAAGAAGACCTATGACGAGAACGGCACCGTCTGCGGCATTCAGCTGCCCGAGGGCCTGACCGAGGCCTCAAAGCTTCCCGAGCCGCTGTTCACGCCGTCCACGAAGGCCGAGATCGGCGATCACGACGAGAACATTTCGTTCGAGCGTTGCTGCGAGATCGTGGGTGAGGACGTCGCCGCGCAGATTCGCGACCTGTCTCTTAAGATTTACAAGGCCGCTGCCGAGTATGCCGCGACTCGAGGCATCATCATCGCCGACACCAAGTTCGAGTTCGGTGTTATTGATGGCAAGGTTACGCTGATTGACGAGTGCCTCACGCCCGACTCCAGCCGTTTCTGGCCTGCCGCCAGCTACGAGGAGGGCAAGATCCAGCCTAGCTACGACAAACAATTCGTCCGCAATTGGCTCAAGGCCAACTGGGATATGACGGGGGAGACCCCGCACCTGCCCGCCGAGGTCATCGATGGCACGTCCGAGCGCTATCGCGAGGCCTTCCAAATCATCACGGGCTCCCAGTTCACAAGCATGAAGGAGAACGCGTAAGTGAGTACCCGTAGCGCCACGAACAAGCGCACGCAATCCCGCGAGGTTACCGGGGTTGCGCGCAAGTCCGCCGCATCCGCTAAGCCCGCCCGTCAGGCAGCGAGCTCTGTTCACGTCGTGCCGGCATCATCCAAGGCCCGCCGCAAAGAGCTCGAGAAGGGCGAAAACCTGGAAGGCCTTTCCAAGGAAGAAAAACGCGCCCGCAAGGCCAAGCAGCGCGCCCGCGAGGATCGCATCTACACGGTGTCGAATATCCTTCTCAAGCAGGATGAGGACTACACCAAGCGCCGCCGTATTTGGTGGGCTGTGCTCGCTATCGGCATGGTGCTCGTCGTGGCAATTTGGGCTTCGCTCTACTTCGCTCCCGGCGGCACGGTGTCCAGTCCTGTTCAGATGGTCGGCATCGTTTTGTCCTATGTCATCATCCTGGGTGACTTTATCTACGACTTCGCTCGTATTCGTCCCCTGCGCAACGTGTACCGCGCGCAGGCCGAGGGCATGTCCGAGAACAAACTCAACGCTCTTATCGAGCGCGCGGCTGCCGAGGAGGACAAGAAGGACTCCAAGAAGAAGTAGCGTTTGTATTCATACATATCGCTAAGATATAAGGCGCGTCGTTTTAGCGGCGCGCCTTTTTACTGTTCTATAGATAGATGGAGTGGCACATGATTCGAGCTGCCCTGACGGTCGAAGAAGCTCTGGAGGGCATGAAGGCCCTGGAGCCCAAGATTAAAAACTATGCGCGCCTGGTTGTCCGCAAGGGCGTAAACGTCAAGCCCGGCCAGGAGGTTGTCGTTCAGTCTCCGGTCGAGTGCGCGCCCTTTGCCCGCGTGGTGGTCGCGGAGGCTTATGCCGCCGGCGCTGGCCACGTGACGGTCATTTGGGCCGATGATGCCGTGACGAGGCTCACGTACGAGCATGTCGATAAAAGCTATTTTGAGCAGACACCCGAGTGGAAGCGCATGCAGCTGGATTCCTTGGCCCAGGATGGTGCCTGCTTTATCTTTATCGAGGGTGCGGATCCCGCGGCTCTCAAGGGTATCGATCCCGCCAAGCCCGCTGCAGCTTCTAAGGCAAGGAACACGCAGTGCAAGGTCTTCCGCCGTGGACTGGACTACAACATCAACCCGTGGTGTATCGCCGGCGCTCCGGTCGTGGCTTGGGCGCACGAGGTGTTCCCGGGAGACGCCGATGAAGTTGCAATCTATAAGCTGTGGAATGCGATTCTGCACACCGCTCGTGCCGATGGCCAGGACCCGGAGAGCGACTGGGAGCTTCATGACGCGGCGTTCGAAAAGAACTTGCGCTTCCTGAATGACAATCGTTTTGACTGCCTGCATTACACCACGGCAAATGGAACCGATCTGACGATTGGCATGACGAAGGGTCACGAGTGGGCCGGCGGCAAGGGTAAGACGCCCGATGGACATCCCTTCTTCCCCAACATCCCCACCGAGGAGGTCTTCACCTCGCCTGATCGTATGCGTGCCGACGGTATCGTGTATTCGGCCATGCCGCTCATTCACCACGGTAACAAGGTTGACGATTTTTGGATTAAGTTCGAGGCCGGCCGCGTGGTGGACTACGACGCCCGCGTGGGCAAGGCAACGCTCGCAAGTATCATCGATACTGACGAGGGCGCTGCTCACCTGGGAGAGGTCGCGCTCATTTCCAAGAACACGCCGATCCGCGAAAGTGGTGTTCTGTTCTACGATACGCTCTATGACGAGAACGCTAGCTGCCATCTCGCGCTAGGTGTCGGTTTCCCCGAATGCATCGAGGGTGGGTATGACATGTCCAAGGAGGAGCTCCTGGAGCATGGCGTTAACGTCTCGAGCACGCACGTCGATTTTATGATCGGCACGGACGACATCGATATTACGGGCATAACACCTGATGGACGTGAAGTTGTGATTTTCCAGAACGGCCAATGGAGTTGGGAATAGTCCCAGACCGTGGTACAATGCCACCCGCGGGCCGTTAGCTCAGCTGGCAGAGCAGGGGACTTTTAATCCCAAGGTCCAGGGTTCGAACCCCTGACGGCCCACCATAGAATAGAAAAGCGACTGGCGGATGCCGGCCGCTTTTTTGTTGCCTAGGCATGGGTTCGAACCCGTCGGGGCGCGGAGCTGAGTAAACGCGTGAGCGTTTGCCAGCGCAGCGCGCAAGGCGCGAAGCGCCGCAGCGGCCGCCTGCGGAGCAGGCTGAACCCCTGACGGCCCACCCAAAGAAAGGTAAAAGAAATGAAAACAGATAGATACGGAATTAGCGGCAGCACATTAAAGATAATAGCGGCCATCTCGATGGTTCTCGATCATGTAAGCAGGATCGTCCTGACCAATGGAATCATGACTCACGCATCGTACAATCAGATATCAGACGAACAGTGGGCGATTCTAAGCGAGGCTTCGGATGTGCTTCATGTTCTTGGCAGAATTGCATTTCCCTTATTTTGCTTTTTGATAGTTGAGGGATTTTTGCTTACTCATGACATAAAGAAGTACCTGCGAAATATGCTTGTCTTCGCAATCATTGCGGAGCCCATATACGATTTCGTTCAAACCGGGCAGCTATTTGACCTTCGGCAACAAAATGCTATGTATGAGCTCCTGCTTTCCTTGGTTTTTTTGATTATTCTGGAAAAGATACAAAGTTTTTCAAAATGGAAGAGGCACATTGCAGAAATTGCTCTGATTGTTTTGACAGCACTGGCAGCTGAATACACTAAGCTGGATGGCGGTGTGTATGGCATTCTACTTGTGGCTGCATTCTATTTATTCCATGACAGCAAAGCTAAGATGTTCTTTGCTGCAGTATGTGCAGTGCTCCTTTCGTCATGCCATATAATTGGCGGCGGATTTGAGTTCACTACAGCTAATATTTTTAATCCTGATGTTGCTGCCGCGATAATTTCGTTGTTGCTTATCAATCTTTATAATGGCAAGCGAGGACTGAAGCTGAAATATTTCTTCTACATTTTCTATCCGGCACATCTTGCACTGCTTTATGGTGTCTCACTTATTGTTTTGAACTGTCTTTAAAAGCTCTCAAACAAGTCTCTGAAAGCAGAAACAAATTGACCCTAAGACTGCTTGTGAATTACCGGAAGACCTGAGAGATGCGAGGATAGGCAACGAGGGCTGCAGAAAGATGCTACTCAGTTCTCTGGCGGATTGCATGAATCTGTATGAGGATCACTTACACACACTCATTAATAACAGTGATAAACACGGCAGATCCTCAAAACATGAGACCGCGAAGGTCGAAAGATGCTTCGAAAGCATGAATGGCAGCGAGAAAACGAGTTCGGAAGCACCCTCTGGATGCTCCAGCATAGAAAAGAAAGCGATCGACTCCGGTTGGTCGCTTTTTTGTTGCCGCGGCACGGGTTCGAACCCGAACTTCTCTATATATAAGAACGCTTGGCGAACAAAACCTGCCTTTTACCGACGGGAAACAAATGGTTGATGGTTTTGGAGTAAAGTGGCGCTCCAGAGATGACCGATGTCTTAACACCTATAAACCAGCTGGTCATCGCCAATATCAGAAGCTGCTGCTTCGAATACGGCCTCAGTGAAACAACTGAGGGTTCTATTCATTTGTGAACAAAATATGGAGTGCGGGATTCCCGCCCGCGGGGGCCCTCCGGTCTGGCAATATATCTCCTTGCCGCGCGGCCCGGTCGAACCGGATGAGCCGCGCAGGCGTGCACCTTGAGAACCGGATACTGCGAGGATGGACACACCAGATGTGTCGCATCCGGGCAGACATCGAACCATTTGAAATGGTCTAACTTGGATTTGTTTTTCGCAAGGCCGCCGAGAGGCGGCCCCGAGAAATTCCTTTTCCTATCAAATAGAACCATATGAATCGAACGGAACCGATCAGCGAATGACTGAGAGGACCGGACGGGCTCAAAGCCCATATATTTTGGACGGAGAGTTCGATCCTGGCTCAGGATGAACGCTGGCGGCGCGCCTAACACATGCAAGTCGAACGGCACCCACCTTCGGGTGGAAGCGAGTGGCGAACGGCTGAGTAACACGTGGAGAACCTGCCCCCTCCCCCGGGATAGCCGCCCGAAAGGACGGGTAATACCGGATACCCCGGGGTGCCGCATGGCACCCCGGCTAAAGCCCCGACGGGAGGGGATGGCTCCGCGGCCCATCAGGTAGACGGCGGGGTGACGGCCCACCGTGCCGACAACGGGTAGCCGGGTTGAGAGACCGACCGGCCAGATTGGGACTGAGACACGGCCCAGACTCCTACGGGAGGCAGCAGTGGGGAATCTTGCGCAATGGGGGGAACCCTGACGCAGCGACGCCGCGTGCGGGACGGAGGCCTTCGGGTCGTAAACCGCTTTCAGCAGGGAAGAGTCAAGACTGTACCTGCAGAAGAAGCCCCGGCTAACTACGTGCCAGCAGCCGCGGTAATACGTAGGGGGCGAGCGTTATCCGGATTCATTGGGCGTAAAGCGCGCGTAGGCGGCCCGGCAGGCCGGGGGTCGAAGCGGGGGGCTCAACCCCCCGAAGCCCCCGGAACCTCCGCGGCTTGGGTCCGGTAGGGGAGGGTGGAACACCCGGTGTAGCGGTGGAATGCGCAGATATCGGGTGGAACACCGGTGGCGAAGGCGGCCCTCTGGGCCGAGACCGACGCTGAGGCGCGAAAGCTGGGGGAGCGAACAGGATTAGATACCCTGGTAGTCC
>OLVT01000409.1_pt1 | contig 47021 bp, 39 predicted proteins | sample 1673241 | NCBI WGS metagenome assembly OLVT01 (sample SAMEA3178936, study PRJEB25190) | human gut metagenome | biome: human gut; feature: human-associated habitat; material: faeces | place: Austria | collected 2013
ATGCAGTCTGTACCATTATGCGGTCAGATGGAACTGTCCTGGGAAGAAAGTTTATCGATTTTCCCAGTGAAAAAGACCGGATGTACCGTGTGCTGGGACGGATACGCAGGTTCCAGCGGGAACATGGTCCTGTACAGGTGAAAAGCAGATGGGCTTATGCGAAGCGTCTTAACACAGAACTTGGAAGAAAGATCGCAGGAGCAGTTGCAGGATATGCGGAAGAAAACCACGCGGATGTGATCGTGTTTGAGTATCTGGAAACAAAAGGAAAGATATCCGGAAGAAAGAAACAGAAGCTGCATTTGTGGAGAAAAAGGGATATCCAGAAAAGATGTGAACATCAGGCGCATCGCAGAGGGATGCGGATATCCAGGATCTGTGCATGGAATACCAGCAGGCTTGCCTGTGATGGGTCGGGAACAGTTGTCCGTGATCCAGGCAATCACAGTTTATGTACATTCCAGAATGGAAAAAGATATAACTGTGATCTTTCGGCGTCCTATAATATTGGAGCAAGATATTTTATCCGGGAACTCTTAAAACCCCTTCCGGCAACGGAAAGGTCTTTGCTGGAGGCAAAAGTCCCTTCAGTAAAGCGTAGGATCTCATGTGTATATGCGGACTTAAGAGAACTATTTTCAGAAATGGAACTCTTAAGAGCAGCATAAACACAGGCAGATATACAGCGGATTACCTGCAGTGTGGGAACCTGCCATATCTGGCATGGAAAAAGCGCATGACTGCGCATATCCTAAGTTACAGGCGTATCCGTCGATATTTAGCCTTGTCGCTTAAAGCGACTGAGGAGCATGTGACTTTAGTCATGTGAGATCCACAAAGCATAGAATCAATGATAAGATAAATCTGTTTTATTGACTCCATATTTTGTACAAAGGAGAGAATGTGTATGAGAAAGAAAAGTAAAAGTGCAGCGATACTGGCTGTGGTCATGGCGATGACACTGGCAGGAAGTTCCGCAGTATATGCTGAGGAGAATTCTTCTGCGAAAACAGCTGAAACGGATGATAATGAAAAGGAAGACACGAGAGCAGCAGAGAATGAACCTGCTCCATGCAATGAAGGCGAACATGAGCTTATAGAAAGCAAAGTTGTTCTGCCAACCTGCACAGAAAGAGGTTATACGATCTACAAATGTAAAGTGGATGGCTGCACCTACGAAGAAAAGAGAGATGAGACAGCTGCACTTGGTCATGAACTGAAAGAAGTTTCTATTCAGGAGGCGACAGCAGATAAACCAGGTGTGATCACATATAAATGTCAGAGACAGGGATGCGATTATACAGAACTGTCGGAGATTCCGGTCAAAAATACGAATGCTGTTGATGGTAAAACAGATGATGCAGATACAAAGACGGATGAGAAGCCGGGAACAGATGCTGACGGCAAATCAGAAGATGGCAAAACAGATGCTTCAGAAGAAAATAAGAATTCTAATACAGAAAATGCTTCCGTAGATAAAGACAGTACTTCCGGAAAAACAGAACCCACTGATTCAGATACTTCTGCCGATAGTAAAAATGAAGGTGCAGAGAAAGACCTGCCAGAGGAAGACCTGCCAGAGGAAGACCTGTCAGAGGAAGATATTGATGAAGAATATGCTTCTTATGCGTCTTCAACTTCTACAGACATTGTAACGGAGTATGATCCGGAAACTGCAGTTGGTACGATTCGTGTTGCAAAGAAAGATTCGGATGATCCGACAGAAACAGAGGAAGTTACCGGTATGACAGTTCCAGCGGGAACGACAGAAATCAAGAAAGATGCCGATGGAAACATCACGGATCTGGCAGTTTCTACAGCTATTGATGAGGTTAAAAACGGATTTTTTCTGACAAGTGAGAATAAGAAACTTCATTCGATTTCTATTAGTGATAAGAAAAATCCGAAAGATCATTGGATCACGCTGAGTGCCAAAGAATCTGCCACTGAGCTGGGAATCCGTCTCCGCAATGGAAATAATAAAATTATTATAACACTTACGGAAAATGAGAAACCATTGAATATCATCAAGGTTTCTGACACAGAGAAAGATGTGATTTTGACGACTTCCACCGATGGAACCTGTGTGATCAATAAGGCGGTTCAGAATATTTCGGTGGATAAAGATGGGAAGTATTCAGATAAGAAAACTCTGGGCAGAAAGAACCAGATCATTCTGAATGATGTAAATGGAAGTGCTCCATATCTGGAACTTGAGTATGTGAAAGACGAGGTTGCAACGACATCTGCATCTGAAAAAGACGAAGATGCTGCAAGAAATTTGGAAACTAAAAATACCAAAGCAGGAGATTCTGAATCCAAAGGTGCTGAAGCGGAGAAACAGAAAGATCCGGATGAAGAATTATACTGGATTCAGCCATATGGGGAGGAAAACCAGGAACCGATCGTAATCACAGTTTATAAGAAATAAAAGTGTTTTTACAACAGATATGTCTGGATTTTTTATGTGAGTAAAAAAACAGGTCATTATCGTCCAAAACAGGAGATAATGACCTTGTTTTTTTGCATACGATTTTACAGAATGGTTAATTCTGATGCAATAAGCAGATTAATACTTACCAACAACGGTTGCTTTGAGCAGATTTGTGTTGCCAGGATGTCCAAGAGGAACACCAACTGTAAGAACAACGATATCTCCTTCTTTGACATAACCTTTTTCTTCAGCTGCTTCTGTAGCGTGAAGAAGAAGAATCTCCATGCTGTATTCCTCTTTGGTCAGGAGTGGTGTTACACCCCAGATCAGGTTCATCTGACGCCAGGTACGCTCATCCGGAGTACATGCAATGATCTGGCATCCCGGACGATATTTGGAAACCATGCGTGCAGTATTTCCGGAACGGGTAACTGCGATGATGGCTTTTGCATTCAGGTCGATTGCTGTCATGCAGGTAGCATGAGAAATAGCGGTAGTTACATTTGTAGCATGATCTTTTGAAGAAGTGCTGAACTGTTTATTGTAGTCAACATCAGCTTCTGTACGAACTGCAATTTTAACCATTGTCTTAAGTGCTTCAATTGGGTATTTACCGGCAGCAGTCTCACCGGAAAGCATGATCGCACTTGTTCCCTGATAGATCGCGTTGGCAACGTCAGTAGTCTCTGCACGGGTTGGACGTGGATTCTTGATCATGGAATCCAACATCTGAGTAGCTGTGATAACCTGTTTGCCGGCACTGTATACCTTTGCAATGATATCCTTCTGGATAACCGGTACGTCTTCGAGTGGAATTTCAACACCCATATCACCACGGGCGATCATGATACCATCTGCAGCTTCAATGATGCTGTCGATGTTGTCAACACCCTGCTGGTTCTCGATCTTTGCGATGATCTTGATGTCATGTCCGCCGTTTTTCTCAAGGATATCACGGATTTCTTTGACATCGGCAGCAGTTCTGGTAAAGGAAGCCGCAATAAAATCATAGCCTTCTTTAATACCAAACAGGATATCATCGTGATCTTTTGGGCTGATAAACGGCATGTTTACTTCTACACCAGGGAGGTTGACGCCCTTCTTATTGCCGAGAACACCACCGTTTACAACTTTACAGACGATATCCTGACCTTTGATCTTCTTGACTTCAAGTCCGATCAGACCATCATCGATCAGAATGCTGTTGCCTGGTTTGACATCTTTATATAAATCTTTATAGGTAACAGAAACGATTTTTTCGTTTCCTACGATTTCTTCTGTAGTTAAGGTAAATTCTTGACCTTCCTTCAGTGTGACCTTTCCATTTTCAAATTCGCGGATACGAATTTCAGGCCCTTTTGTGTCGAGAAGCGCAGCTACCGGTTTATTGAGTCTTGTACGAATTTCTTTTAATTTATCAATACGGCCTTTTTGTTCATCATGTAAACCATGAGAGAAGTTAAAACGTGCTACGTTCATTCCTTCTTTAACGAGTTCTTCCAGAACACCGTCCTTATCAGTAGACGGACCAAGGGTACAGATAATTTTTGTTTTGCGCATTCAAATTCCTCCTACTTTTCCTAAAAAATACACCTTTATTCTAACACATTATTTTTAATGCACAAGTAAAGTTTTTGATAAAATACACGTTAAATTTCTAACATTTTTTACGTTATTGTGAGAAAAATATATGGGAATCGAAAGTAAAATAAAAGAAAAATTCCGATGCCTGAAACTATTTATCTCAGTCGAGAAGACTCCCACATCTTCAGGTGGTGAGTAATAGCAAATTTGTCTCAGTGGGAGTCCAATCTCCGACTGAGATAAACGCTCCGCGAGGATGCGCAGTGATTCTGATAGGAATATGTCAGCTTCGCTAACCAGAATCACGCGCCAAGTCTCACGGACGTTCGACTTGAATTAAAGAGTAGCAGACATCGGAATATGTAAAATTAAATTTTATAAATTTAGAAACGAGTATGACGATTGATGTATTTAGCTTTATATTTGGAGTATACGATCGTCTGATCCTTGTACAGACCATAGTAACCGGATACGGCATAACTGATAGATACAGCAATCAGGTAATAGGACGCACCACGGAAGCCAAACAGCTCAAATGCGATCAGGATGGAAGTGATCGGGCAGTTGGTAACGCCACAGAAAAGGGCTGCCATTCCGGCGGCTGTACAGATGGATGGGGAAAGTCCGATCAGGTGTCCCATAATACATCCGAACGTTGCTCCGATGCAGAAGGACGGAACAATCTCACCACCGCGGAAACCGGCACGCATGGTCAGTGCAGTGAGTACGATCTTCCAGAAAAAGTCAAGCGGACGAGCCTGACCATTCTCGACAGCAAGCTCGATCAGGTTATTTCCGGCACCCATATAATCAGAGGTGCGCAAAAAGAGTGTGATCACAATAATGATGGCACTGGCTGCGACGATACGGATATATGGATTTTTTAAAAATTTCGCATAAAGTTTGCTGACACCCTGAAGTGCTATACAGAAAATAATACTGATGGCAGCACAGGCAACGGCAACAAGAACCATCTTGAGTCCTGTTTCGATGGTAAGTTCCGGGATATTGACTACATGAAAAGATTCCGGATTGATGCCAAAGCCCGCCGCAAACTTTGAGGCAATAATGGATGCAATCACACATGGAACCAGTGCGGCATAATACATAATGCCAACGCTCACGACCTCCATAGAAAAGACTGCCGCTGCCATCGGTGTTCCGAAAACTGCGGAGAAAGCAGCACTCATACCGCACATGACCATGACATGACGGTCTTCTTCATCGAGGTGAAACCAGCTTCCAAGCTGATTGCCGATGCTTCCGCCGAGCTGAATTGCAGCACCTTCACGACCGGCAGATCCACCGGCAAAGTGAGTCAGGATCGTAGAAACGAAAATCAGCGGAGCAGAACGGAACGGTACATCATCCTGAGAACGGATCGTTGATAAAACCTGATTGGTTCCGCCATCCTCCTGACCGAATTTCTGATACAGAAAAACAATGATCAGACCGGAAACAGGAAGCAAGAAGAATACCCAGAAATGCTCTGTACGATAGTTGGTTACGAATTTCAGTACTCTGGCAAAAAGGCTGCTGATGAAGCCTACGCTCAGTCCGGTCAGTACTGCCAGAACCAGCCATTTGATAAGACTGGTCATATCATATCGAATGTGATCGATATAATAGTGCAGGTTATGGATTTCTTCTGGTTTTTTTTTATCCTGTGTGTTGTTCATAGCTTCCTTTTATTCCTGTGTAATTCCGGTTACTTCGTATCCGGCATCTTTGATCGTCTGACGGATCTTGTCCTCATCAACCTTTTCCGGTGCTGTGAAAACGGTTGTGTTATTTTCGTGAGAAGATACAACGTCTTCAACGCCGAATGCTTTCTTAATAGCTTCGTTTACATGTGCTTCGCAATGTCCGCACATCATTCCCTCAACATTAACTGTAACTTTTACCATAGTTTTTTGCTCCTTTTCTTTTTTATTATAATCATTTTTTACTTCAATGGAAGTAGCTTGTTTAATTTTTTTGTCCTTTTTTGTGTCGTGGATCTTAAACAGGTTCAGACGAAGGGCATTGGTGACAACGCAGAAGCTGGAAAGACTCATTGCGGCGGCACCGAACATCGGATTCAATGTCCATCCGAAAATCGGGATCCATACACCGGCAGCCAGTGGAATGCCGATCACATTGTAGAAAAATGCCCAGAAAAGATTTTCGTGGATATTTTTCAGGGTTGCACGGCTGAGACGTACTGCAGCAGGAACATCGCTTAAACGACTCTTCATCAGAACGACATCAGCGGCATCGATCGCGATATCAGTTCCGGCACCGATCGCGATTCCGATATCTGCGCGGGTAAGTGCAGGGGCATCGTTGATTCCGTCACCGACCATGGCTACTTTGCCCTGTTCCCTAAGTGAACGGATCACACTTTCTTTGCCATCCGGGAGAACACCTGCGATGACATCATCAACACCGGCCTGTGCACCGATCGCTCTTGCGGTGCGTTCATTATCACCGGTCAGCATGACAACACGGATTCCCATATTCTGGAGTTCTTTGACCGCCTGTGGGCTGTCTTCTTTGATAACATCGGCAACAGCGATAATGCCGACCAGTTTACCATTCCGGGCAAAAAGCAGGGGCGTTTTTCCTTCTTCTGCAAGTTTTTCTGCCTTCTGGGAAAGGGTGGCAGGAACGTTTACCTGGCTGCTGATGAATTTCATGCTTCCACCGGTCAGAGTTTCCTGTTCGAGCACTGCAGAGAGTCCGTTTCCGGGAAGGGCATGGAAATCAGTAACCTCCGGCGCTGTAAGATGTTGTTCTTCAGCATGTTTGAGAATCGCTTTCGCGAGCGGATGTTCACTTTTTTTCTCCAGGGCAAATGCCATGGTGAGGAGTTCCTGTTCGGAGATCCCGTCTGCAGGGAGCAGATCAGTAACTTCCGGCTGACCGCTGGTGATCGTACCGGTCTTGTCCAGGGCAACGATCTGAACCTTGCCGGCCTCTTCAAGAGAAACGGCAGTTTTGAACAGGATACCATTTCTGGCCCCCATTCCGTTGCCGACCATGATCGCTACCGGAGTGGCAAGTCCGAGAGCACATGGACAACTGATAACGAGAACGGAGATACCGCGGGCAAGAGCATAGCCAAATTCATGTCCGGTCAGAAGCCAGATGATCGTGGTAACGATTGCAATCGTAATAACTGCCGGAACAAAAATACCGGAAACACGGTCTGCGATCTTGGCGATCGGAGCTTTGGTAGCGGCAGCATCACTTACCATTTTGATGATCTGGGAGAGAGTGGTGTCTTCGCCGACACGGGTTGCTTCGCATTTGATAAATCCGGACTGGTTGACGGTTGCGGCGGAAACAAGATCTCCGGCTGCTTTGTCAACAGGGATGCTTTCGCCGGTAAGGGCAGATTCATTGACGGCGCTGGTTCCTTCAACGATCACACCATCGACCGGGATATTTTCACCAGGACGTACGACAAAGATATCACCCTTGTGAACCTGTTCGATCGGAACGGTTACTTCCTGATCGCTTCTAAGAACAATGGCGGTTTTCGGGGCAAGTTTCATGAGGCTCTTAAGAGCATCGGTCGTTTTTCCCTTGGAACGTGCTTCGAGCATTTTTCCAACAGTGATCAGCGTCAGGATCATTGCGGCAGACTCGAAATAAAATTCCATCATGTAGTTCATAACGGCAGTGGAATCACCGTCTACCTGCGCTCTTGTCATGGCAAAAAGTGCGTAGACACTCCATATAAATGAGGCCATGGAGCCGAGTGCAACCAGTGTGTCCATGTTGGGGGCACGGTGCCACAGACTCTTAAATCCGCTAATGAAGAATTTCTGGTTGATGACCATGACGATTCCGGCAAGCAGAAGCTGGACAAGTCCCATGGCAACGTGGTTATCGTTAAAAAATGCCGGGAGTGGCCAGCCCCACATCATGTGTCCCATGGAGAAGTACATCAGAACGAGTAAAAATCCGATGGAAGCGATCAGGCGGCGTTTGAGAACCGGTGTCTCGTGATCTTCCAGGGCTTTCTCGGCTTCAGACATGGAAACCTGTTCTTTATTTGCACCCTTGAGTGATGCGCCGTAACCTGCCTGCTCTACGGCAGTGATGATGTCATGAGAGGATGCGGTTCCTTCAACTCCCATAGAATTTGTCAGAAGGCTGACCGAGCAGGATGTAACTCCCGGCACTTTGGATACGGCCTTCTCCACACGGGAACTGCAGGCAGCGCAGCTCATCCCGGTGACGTTGTATTGTTCCATTGTATTACCTCCTATTTCATTAGCTTCTGCAGAGTTGCAACCAGCTCATCGATGGTTTCATCTTTACCTTCGCGGATATCACGAGCCACACAGGTACGGATATGATTCGCGAGAAGTTCTTTGTTAAAAGAATTGACGGCGGCATTAACGGCGGCTGACTGAATGAGGATATCGTTGCAGTAAGCATCGTTTTCCAACATTCCTATGATTCCCCGGATCTGCCCTTCGATACGTTTCAGACGGTTGATGAGTTTTTTGCGGTCAGCTTCTGAACGGTCGGTGTGCCTGGTACAGCAGCAGGCAGGAGCGGATGGGGTGGCATTATCATTGCTGCAACAAGATTTTTCCTGAGTAGCTGCTTGTTCCTTTATAATTTCTTCTGTCTTTGTAGAGGAACTGGCATTAAAGTTATTATGATCCATAAGCAAACTTCCTTTCGTTCGAGATTTATTATATCAGATGTGAGATGACTCCCACCTCGCAGCAAGAATGCCGATGGCATTCCTGAATCACATACCCTCATGGGGTATATTTACTATACTTGTAATATATACCCCATGAGGGTATGTGTCAAGGGAAAATATAAAAAAAGAGGGATATCAGGGAATTATACCCCGATAACCCTCTTGCTGATAAGCAAGGATACCCCGGCGGTCAGCGCTTCCGCAATCCAGAAAGCGTTCCATACACCAACGGCTCCGAAGAAATGACTCAGGATAAATGCTGCCGGAAGGATAATGACCAGGTACCTGCAGAGAGAGACGATCAATGAGGCAGTTCCTCTGCCAAGTCCCTCCAGTGCACCACATGCTGTGACGGATACAGAAGAGATCAGGAAACCTGCACAGATGGTTCGGAGTGCTGTTTTGCCTGCGGCAATTGTCTGAGGATTTGTGGTAAACATGCCGATCAGCTGTCCTGGAATTGTCAGGCAGATGATTGTTCCGATCAACATGATCACACCACTCATGCCAAGTGTGACGAAGTAGATTTTTTGTACACGTTTATGTTCACCGGCACCATAGTTGTATCCGATGACCGGGCGCATGCCCTGTACAATCCCGCTTGCCGGAAGATACAGGAAAGTCTGCAGTTTGTAGTAAATTCCCAGAATCACCACATAACTCTGGGAATAGGCTGCCAGAAGTCCATTCAGTGCAGAAACCAGGACAGAAGGAAGTGCAAGATTCAGTGCTCCCGGGATACCGACAGAGTATAATCTTGCTGCCAGAGCCATGTCCGGAAGGAGATGTCTGCGGCTGAGTTTTACCTGGATTGGCTGCATTTTGTAAATGATCAGATAGAAAACAAGATTGAATGCCTGACCAAGTCCGGTTGCCAGTGCAGCGCCTTCAATACCCAGTGCCGGGAACGGACCAAGGCCAAAGATCAGCAGCGGATCAAGAATGATATTGGAAACACAGCCGACCAGAAGCCCGATCATCGTAATCTTCATTTTGCCAACGCCCTGGAAGATCTTTTCGTAAGCAAGGTTAAGCGTATTTATCGTTGCAAACAGAAAAACAATTGTAGAATAACGGATTCCAAGGTCAATGACATCTGCATCACCAGTAAAAAGTGCCAGAAATCCAGGCATCACAAGGATACAACCGATTGTCAGAATTACACCATGCAGACCGGACAATGCAAGCCCGTGTGTGGCTGCTTTGCTGGCAGTCTCTCTGTTTCCGGCACCAAGACAGATGGCAATCTGTGAACTGATACCAATTCCAAAACCAATCGCAATCGCATTGGCGAAGTTTTGGACAGGAAAAACAAGCGACAGCGCGGTCATGGCATTTTCACTGATCTGTGCGACAAAGAAACTGTCCACGATATTGTACAGAGAATTTACGAGCATCGAAATGACCATTGGCAGGGCCATGGACATGATCAGCGGAAATACCGGTTTTTCTTTCATAAATGTATCGTTCATAGAAAACTCCTTTCAAATAAAAATATCTGCAAGTGCCGGTATTTCTGAAAATCTGTATCGGCGGAGCAGGCATAAAAAAACGCCGCACAACTACCGCAATGGGTAATTGTGTGGCGAAAAATGGTCGGACCAGAAAAGTCCACACTATGTTTTGGAAATTAAAATTGTTGTAAACATGAAAGAACAGAATCGTTGTTTACAGACACAGATTGTAGCATATAAATAAGAAGAACGTCAATAAGAAGATTGTATAAAAAGGAGATATCCGACCTCATTTGGATGGTCAGGTATCTCCTTCCGTCAAATCTCCAGATGCCGGATCTTCTGATTCGTCCATGGATTTCGCTGCTGGAGGGTGATCTCTTTTGAAACGGATGGGTGGAGTAATGTATTAAATATAAACGGAATCGTTCGCAGATTATTTTATACAACTCTGTACAGCTGGCCTTCTTGCGGGGATTTCGGCAATGTGCTACACTAAAGTATGATTTGAGATGATGAGGATGAAAATGAATTAAGAAGAAAGGAAGCAGGTGTTTCAAAGGAAGGAAACACGCGGAAAGTAGAATATTATGAAAACACTTCTTACATTACAGCTCACGATCTTTCTACTTGTAGCTGTAGGATTTTTAATAAAAAAAATACATATCATCGGACCGCAGGGGCAAAAAAACATCAATGACCTTGTTATTTATCTGATCCTGCCGTGTAACATTCTTCATGCATTTACGCAGAGTGCGGCAGATGGAAATTTTATGAAATATCTGGAAATCCTTCTTATATCTATAGGCATCCAGGTATTCTGTGTTATTTATGGAAAAGTGATGTTCCGCAAAGAACCGGAGGGACGATATAAATGTCTGCAATATGGGACAATCTGCTCCAATGCGGGCTTCCTTGGAAACCCGATCGCGGAAGGAATCTACGGGACAGAAGGACTGGTGCTTGCCAGCGTTTATCTGATTCCACAGCGAATCATGATGTGGTCCTCCGGACTGGCGGTCTTCTCCGGAACCAATGATAAAAAACAGACTTTGAAAAAGGTTGTGACACATCCATGTGTCCTGGCATGTGTTCTTGGAATTATTCTGATGGTTACGGGACTTCCACTGCCACTTGGACTTGACGGTGCAGTAACGGCAGTTGGAAACTGCAACACTGCTATGTCCATGATGGTCATTGGTATGATCCTGGCTGACATCGATCTCAAAGATTTCTGGGACTGGACAGTTGTAAAATATACTGTACACAGACTGTTCGTTATTCCGGCGGTTGTTTATATTGTATGCAGTTTCCTGCCATTGAATAAAACAGTCCTTGGTCTTTGTGTGCTTCTGGCAGCGATGCCGGCGGGTGCGACAACCAGTATCCTCGCAGAGAAATATCAGGTCGATTCTCCGTTTGCAACGAAGATGGTTATCTTTTCCACGCTGCTGTCATTGCCGACGATCTGTCTGTGGAGTATCTTCCTGCAGTAGGAGAAGTAGAAGAGAATTTGTAATAATGCATAGAGTTCTATATATGGATATGCTAAAATAGAACAAAAGGGAGAGGCAGGTGGAAACCTTAAGCCTGAAAAATATGCTGGATGAAATATTTGTAGGGTTACTTTCATTTACAGAAGATGAATGCTTTATTAAAAAAATAAAAGAATAAATACCATACGAGGAAATTTCCCAAAGTACGTAAGATAGCAAAATATAAAGACAGAAAGGGAAAAGCCTCATGGCGAAAAACAACACAACATTTGATAATGTATTTCGGACAATGCTTGAGAAGATGCCGGAGCTGATTGTGCCAGTGCTCAATGAGATATTTGGAACAAATTATCCACTTGATGTTCCGTTGGAACAGCTACGAAATGAACACCAGACGCTGAATGGTGAAAAAATTACTGATTCATACTTCAGAATTGGAAAAAAAGGTTATCATTTCGAATGCCAGAGTACAGGTGACTCGAAAATGGTGATCCGAATGGTGGAGTATGATTTTGCAATCAGCATTGAAAACGTGAAAAAAGAAAATGGAATTTTCAGAATGAGATTTCCACACTCAGCGGTGATATATCTTCGTGGTACAAGAAAAAAGAGCCTCAGAATGGAACTGATCATGCCGGACGGAAAAATTGTGCGGTATCAGGTTCCGGTTTTATGTGTGCAGAAGTATACGAAAGATGAAATCTTTCAGAAGAAGCTACTGTTTCTGTTACCTTTTTATATCATGAGATATGAAAAAGATAAAAAGAAAATTAATAAAAGTGAAACAGAACTGCATAAACTATTGGAAGAGTATGAATCTATACTGCAACACCTGGACAAGATACTTTATGATCAGGGAGCGATATATGGCAGACTGCTTGAGCTTATAAAAGAAATTTCCGACTACATATTCAAAAAAGAAGAATCGGTGAAGAAAGGAATAGGTGATATTGTGGGTGGAAAAGTGTTGGAATTGCAGACAGATAAAGCACTGCAGAAAGGCAAAGAACTTGGCGAGAAAATCGGTGAGATAAAGGGTATTTGTGAAACGGCACAAGAATTTGGGGGATCTAAGGAATCGCTGAAGAAAAAGCTGATCGAAAAGTTCAATCTTACAGAAGCAGAAGCCCAGAGTCACATCGATAAATACTGGAAAGAATAGAACAAAAGATAAATACAGAAAGTAAAAGAAAGCTTCAGAGCTCGTACAGTGAGCCCTGGGGCTTTCTTTGCGTATAGAATTATTTTTTTGCTGTTATGAAATCTTCCATTTCTTTGGGATAGGAAATTTATAGATATTACATATCCCAGAATGTGTTTTAACAGGATATTTGATATGTTATAACGATTGACATAAGATAATTAATATCCTATAATCAGTAAAAGAAAGTCATATAATATCCTATTTTTCGAGTCAGAGGTGCTATTTGATGGAAAAAATGCCGTACTATGCGATCACAGTCAGGAGATACAATATCCTGTTTCGACACACAGAGTGGTTCCACCAGACCCAGGATCTCTACAACGAAATCCTGCTTTTTTATTACCAGCTGTATCTGGAAACCTTTCCGGATGAGCAGCCCGGCACACAGGAAGCCCTCCGCATTTTGGAGAAGCTGACCATCGTCGGACGCGACAAACAGCCGGTACCAAATCCCATTCCGTGGAAAAAGGTTCCTCTTTATTTTCGAAGGGCAGCCATCAATACTGCCACGGCAGCAACCAAAAGCTATCTGGCAAGGGAGGAGCAGGAACAGCCCACCGAGGCTTTTACCGAATCAGTGACATTCTACAAAGGAATGTATCGTGACTTTCAGCAAAATACGATTTCTCTGAAGCTCTGGGATGGAGAAGGCTGGCAATGGTGCAGACTTCGTCTTCGCGGCAACACCGTTCCGGAAGAAGGACAGATGATGTCCCCGGCACTGGTTTTGAAGAAAGACCGCGCAGAACTTCATATCCCGTGGAAAATACCTGTGGCAGACGGACGTGGCGCCCGTGAACGTATTACAGCAGAAAGCAAAATATGTTCCGCGGTTTTTACCGGTCAGGATGCATGTACAGTATGCTGTATTCTCGATTCTTCCGGAAAACGAGAGAGTTCCTTCTATATAAAAGGGGGCAGAGAATACGCGAATGCCAGCCGTCAGATCTATGACAGGATCAAACGATCCGAGGACGTTCAGGGTGGCGGCGGCAATGCCAAAGCAAATTACCGATACTGGAAAAAACTGAAAAATCTGCATGAGCATTATGCACATCAGATCAGCAGACAGATCATTAATTATTGCAAAATTCAGAATGCCAGCATTCTGGTCCTGCCGGAATACAACAAAGACTATGGAAATATCATTCTGGCAAGCGTCGGAAAAAATTCCCCACTTCGTCTGGTTCCGTCCATCCGAGAAAAACTGAAATACAAGGCATGGCAGGAAGGCATCGTCGTTCTGGAGGTTCAACAGCATAATATCAATTCTGTGTGCAGCCAGTGCGGAGCCAAAATCCGCCGGAAAGGTGCGGATTTCCAATGCGAAAACGGCCATCGCGGAAGCAGATATCTGAATATGGCACAGAACCTTGGACAGAAATGCCTGGATAGCTTTAAGGAAAATCAGAAAAACAAATAATGGAAAAGTCAACGATAGAGTCGTTGTTTTCATGTGATGAGCGATCATCGCATCACGAATAGAAGTAGGTAACTACAAAGAGGGCTGCATCTATATGGTGCGGCTTTCGGGCTGAGTACCGCCCGCCGGAGTCCACGAGGATCCCGCAAAGACCGTGACTTTTACAAAAGCCGCGAGAGTACTCGAAGTTATATAAGAAGAGAATTATGTAAGAAAGAGAACATTGATACAGATTTATTTTTGACCGAACTGCATAACTGAAGGAAAGCTGGTTTGGGTTCTGAATGGAAGATGAAAATGAAAAAGAAAAAGACAGAACAGAAAAGAAGATAAATTTGCATTAGCCTGCCGAACTCGAGGAGTGAAGCGGGCTATTAGTGTGTAAAAAAGTTATTAAATCGAAAGATGGAGATAAGTGATGAACAGAAAAATAGCAATTGCAGGAACCGGATATGTTGGTCTGTCTCTGGCAGTTTTACTGGCTCAGAAAAATCAGGTAACAGCAGTAGATATCATTCCTGAAAAAGTTGAAATGATCAATAACAAAAAAAGCCCGATTCAGGATGACTACATTGAAAAATATCTGGCAGAAAAAGAATTAAATCTTGTGGCTACCACTGATGGAGCAAGTGCTTACAAAGATGCAGAGTTTGTCATCATTGCAGCACCGACAAATTATGACAGTAAAAAGAATTTCTTTGATACATCAGCAGTTGAAGCAGTCATTGAATTGGTAATGAGTGTGAATCCAGAAGCAATCATGATCATCAAGAGCACGATTCCGGTAGGCTATACCGAATCCGTCAGAAAGAAATACAACACTGACAAGATCATCTTCAGCCCGGAATTTCTCCGCGAATCAAAAGCACTGTACGACAACCTGTATCCGAGCCGAATCATCGTAAGCTGCGATGAAAAAACTCGTGAAAAAGCAGAAATCTTTGCAGGACTCCTTCAGGAAGGTGCAATCAAGGAAGATATCGATACTTTATTTATGGGATTTACAGAAGCTGAGGCAGTTAAGCTTTTTGCCAATACTTATCTGGCACTTCGAGTTTCCTATTTTAATGAGTTGGATACTTATGCAGAGTCCAAGGGACTGAATACAAAAGACATCATCAATGGTGTTTGTCTGGATCCACGAATTGGAAGCCATTACAACAATCCATCCTTTGGTTATGGCGGTTATTGTCTGCCGAAGGATACAAAGCAGCTCCTGGCAAATTATGCAGATGTTCCACAGAATATGATGTCTGCAATCGTTGAAAGTAACAGAACAAGAAAAGACTTTATTGCAGACCGAGTATTGTCCATGGCTGGATATTACGACTACTTCAATCGCGGAGATTTCTCCGCAGATGAAGAGAAGGAATGCATCATTGGTGTTTACCGACTGACAATGAAGAGCAACTCCGATAACTTCCGTCAGAGCAGTATCCAGGGAGTTATGAAACGTATCAAAGCTAAGGGTGCGATCGTTGTGATTTACGAGCCTACCCTGGAAGATGGAAGTACATTCTTTGGAAGCAAGGTCGTAAATGACTTAGAGAAGTTTAAAGCTATGAGCCAGGCGATTGTTGCAAACAGATACGATGAATGCCTGGAAGATGTGAAAGATAAAGTTTATACAAGAGATTTGTATGGAAGAGATTGACGATAGTTGTTTCTTAGGAGATAGAAAAAATGACATTTATAAATAATGGTAGATTTGAAAAATTCCCAAACAAAGTATGGCTTGCATCACCAACTATGCATGACGGTGCAGAAATGAAATATGTGAAAGAAGCATATGACACAAACTGGATGTCAACAGTAGGTGCAAATATCAATGAAGTTGAAAAAGTTGCAGCCGAAAAATCTGGAGTTAAATATGCAGTGGCATTGTCCTGCTGTACAGCGGCTCTTCATCTCTGCGTAAAATTTGCAGGTGAAAAACTTTATGGCAAGCCGGAAATCGGACACGGAGCAGTTGAAGGAAAAAGAGTTTTCTGCAGCGATATGACTTTTGATGCAACTCTGAATCCAGTTGTTTATGAAGGCGGAATTCCAGTATTTATTGATACTGAAAGAGATTCCTGGAACATGGATCCGGTAGCACTTGAAAAAGCATTTGAGATGTATCCAGAAGTTAAACTTGTTGTTTCTGCTGAGCTTTATGGCTTTTCTGGTGATATTAAAAAAATCAAGGAAATCTGTGAAAAACACGGAGCACTTCTTATCGAAGATGCAGCAGAAGCTATGGGAGCAACATGGGATGGAAAACAATGTGGATCCTATGGAGATTATGCCGCTGTATCTTATAATGGAAACAAAATTATAACAGGAAGTTCCGGTGGATGCTTACTGACAAATGACCTGGAAGTTGCAAACAAAGCAAGAAAATGGTCAACTCAGGCCAGAGAAGCAGCTGCATGGTATCAGCATGAAGAGGTTGGTTACAACTATAGAATGTCAAATGTTATCGCAGGTGTTATTCGTGGACAGTATGACTATCTGGAAGAACACATTGCACAGAAAAAAGTTGTATATGAGAGATATAAAAAAGGCCTGAAAGATCTTCCGATTCAGATGAATCCATTTGATGAGAAAAGATGTGAGCCTAATTACTGGCTTAGTGCGTTGATTATTGATAAAGATGCAATGTGCAAACAAGTACGTAGTGGTACAGAAGCAATCTATATTCCGGAAAAAGAAAAGAGCTGTCCGACAGAGATTCTGGAAGCAATTTCCAGTATCAATGCGGAAGGAAGACCTATCTGGAAACCGATGCATATGCAGCCAATGTACCGAATGAACGAGTTTGTAACAGTATCCGGTTCTGGAAGAGCAAAAACAAATGCCTATATCGAAGGTGGTATTGAAGATGTTGGAGCCGATATCTTCCAGAGAGGTGTTTGTCTGCCAAGTGATAATAAGATGACGGCAGAGCAGCAGGATAGAATTATTGAAGTTATAAAGGCTTGTTTTGAGTAAGAAAGTATGTAATGGGAGATAGAGAAATGCACAAACCATATGGACCATATGAGAAATATTTAAAAAGGCCAATAGATTTGTTATGTGGACTTGCTGCAGTACTTGTTTTTTGTTGGTTATATATACTTCTTATTATTTTGGGATTCATTTTTATGCGAGGAAATCCATTTTTTACCCAGGAACGACCCGGAAAAAACGGAAAAATATTTAAACTAATAAAATTTCGTACGATGGATAATCGAAGAGATAAAAATGGAGAATATCTTCCAGATGAAGTACGACTGAATAAATATGGAAGATTCCTTCGTAAAACAAGTTTGGATGAAATACCTGAAGCTTTCAACATTATTAAGGGAGATATGAGTTTAATTGGTCCGCGTCCATTATTAGTTCAGTATTTACCACTTTATTCAGAAAAGCAAAAACATAGACATGACGTAAGACCAGGACTTTCAGGGTATGCCCAGGTAAATGGAAGAAATTCAATCTCATGGACTCATAAGTTTGAACTTGATTGTGAATATGTAGAAAAAATCACATTTCTAGGCGACCTGAAAATTCTTTTTCAGACGATTGGAAAAGCATTTTTGAAACAAGAAGGAATTTCATCAGATACGTCAGATACAATGGAGGATTTTGATGGGACAAATTAAAGCGGCGGCTATGAATTTTAAGACGCCATTCTATGTGATTCATAAAAATGAGTTGGATGATAATTATAAAAAACTGACTTCTGCATTAGAAAAACATTGGAACAATTATATTATTGGATACTCATATAAGACCAATGCTCTTCCGTGGATTATCAAACATTTTGATTCATTAGGATGTTATGCGGAGACTGTATCAGAAGATGAATATGAACTGGCAAAGCTTGTAGGCGTAACTAAAAATAAAATTATTTACAATGGTCCAATAAAGACTAAAGAGAGTTTTTTAGAGGCTGTTCAAAATGAATGTATTGTAAATATTGATTCGCAAAGAGAGATAGATTGGCTTGATGAGGTAAAAGAAGAAAAAAAATCAATAGGAATTCGTATCAATTTTGATATTGAAAAAATGTGTCCAGGACAGTCGCAATGCCCAAATGAGGGTGGCAGATTTGGATTCTGTTATGAAAATGGAGAACTTGGGAAAGCAATAAAGCAAATTAGAGAGAAAAAAGTTAACATAAGTGGAATTCATTTACATACAAGTTCAAAAACAAGAAGTTTAGATATCTATAGAGCGATTGCTAATGTTGCTTGTAAAGTCAAAGAAGAGTTTAGCCTTGATCTTGATTATGTTGATATTGGTGGCGGCTTTTTTGGTGGATTATCTACAAAACCACAGTTTGAGGAATACATTTCTATAATGGAAGATATCCTATCTAAGAGTTTTGATAAGAAAAAAACTAAACTCATTATTGAACCTGGGATGGCTGTGATAGGTGCGCCTATTAGCTATGTGACTTCAGTAATAGATGTAAAAGATACGGAGTTTAATAGATTTGTTGTTACAGATGGTACAAGAACAAGTATAGATCCATTGATGACAAAGAGTAGTTATTTTTATTCTTTGATAATTGACGGTGAAAGAATAGTTCATCCGAAACAAATTATTAGCGGATATACGTGTATGGAACATGATCGACTATTTGAGGGAAACAATATGCCTACTCTTTGTATCGGAGACAAGATTGTTTATGACAAGGTTGGAGCATATACGATGTGCCTGACTCCGTTATTTATAAAATATTTTCCAGATGTTTATCTTGAAAACAATGGAGAGTATCAGTTGGTACGAAAGGCGTGGAAGCCAGAGCAGTATGTAATGAATTCAATGATAGAGGATTAGAAATATGAATATATTAATTTTAAGTTCAGGAACAAGAAATAAAATTGTCCAATACTTTAAAAAAACCTTAGAAGGAAAAGGAAAAGTTATTTGCACAGATATGAGTGAGCTTGCACCATCTATTTATGAAGCAGATAAATATTATACGGTGCCTAGAATGACTGAACCGGGATACATTGATGTGATTCTTGATATATGTCAAAAAGAAAAAATAGACGGAGTTTTAAGTCTTATTGATCCAGAACTTTCGTTATTAGCTAAGAATAAGGATAAATTTACAGCTGTTGGAACGAAGGTAATTGGATCTTCCTATGATTTGTGTGAACTGTCCCTTGATAAATATGAGATGTACAAATGGCTTTCAGCTCATGGATATAAATGTGCCAAGTCTTATATGGATAAAGAGTTGTTTTTTGCAGATGTTGAAGCAGGAAAAGCAAAATATCCAGTATTTGTGAAACCAGCTAAAGGTAGTGCTAGTATTGCAATTTCAAAAGTTTATGATAAGGAAACTGTTGAATTATTGTTTTCACATGATGAGAATCTTATGATTCAGGAATTTCTTGATGGTCAAGAAATTGGAGCTGATGTTTATATTGATATGATTAGTGGAGAGGTTGTATCAATTTTTACTAAGAAAAAGATTTTAATGCGAGCTGGAGAAACTGATAAAGCTGTTTCATTTAAAGAGGACAATTTATTTGAATTAATTCAGAAATTTGTTTCTGAAGCAGGATATAGAGGACAAATTGACATTGATATTTTTGATGTAAATGGTGAGTACTATATAAGCGAAGTTAATCCACGGTTCGGAGGCGGATATCCGCACGCATATGAGTGTGGCGTAAATCATATGCGGATGATTATTAATAATTTATGCAATAAAAAGAATAATTGTTATATTGGAAAATATGAAGAAGGCCGTGTAATGATGAAATATAATGAGTTGAAAATAATTGAGGTTAAATAAATGGATATATTAATTGTTTCTCATTTTGGTTCCACTTATTCAGAAAATGATAATGATAGATTTTTGTATTTGGCAAAATCATTGGATCAAAAAAATAATGTTGAAATAGTGACAAGTTCATTTTGTCATGAAAAAAAAATCCATAGGAATCAAACGGAGGTAAGTTGGCCATTTAAAATTACATTTATTGAAGAACCAGGATATAAAAAAAATGTTTGCTTAAAAAGGTTTTATTCGCATTATATATTCGGATTAAACTTATATAAATATATTAAAAACAGAAAAAAACCAGATGTGATTTATTGTGCAGTTCCATCTTTAACAGGTCCATATCTGATTTCAAGATATTGTAAAAAAAACAAAATTAAATTTATTATTGATATTCAGGACTTATGGCCAGAAGCATTTAAAATGGTTTTTGATGTTCCTATTATTAAAGATATTATTTTTAAACCATTCGAAATAATAGCTAATTCAATTTATAGGAAAGCTGATGAAATTGTTGCAGTTTCTCAAACTTATATTGACAGAGCAATGAAAGTTAACAAAAAACTTCAACAGGGTTGTTCAGTATTTCTTGGAACAGATTTAGAAAGATATGATGAAAATGTAAAAGAGAATAAAATTATTAATCAGCAAAAAAATGTCATACGCATTGGATATTGTGGGACACTCGGTACTTCATATGATATTAAATGTGTAATAGATGCATTAAAAATTATTAGTATGAAAGATAGTCAGAGTGTACAGTTTATTATAATGGGAGACGGCCCCAAAAAAGAAGAATTTGAAAAATATGCTAAAGAAAAAGGTGTAGATTGTTGCTTCAAAGGACGCGTACCTTATGATGAAATGTGTGCATTGATTGATAGTTGTGATATTGTAGTTAATCCAATTACAGGTGGGGCAGCTGCAAGCATAATCAATAAACACGCAGATTATGCAGCGTGTGGGCATCCGGTTGTAAACTCGCAAGAAGCTAATGAATATAGAAAACTTGTTGAAGAATATGATATGGGATTAAATTGTGAAAATGGAGATGCAATTGATTTAGCAACTAAGCTGGAGGCGCTAATTGAGGATAAAGATTTGAGATGTCGGATGGGAATGAATGCAAGAAAATGTGCTGAAGAAAAATTTAATAGAAAAAAAACATATGTAAAAATTGAAAAAGTGATCTTAGGAGAAAAGTTAAGTGAGTCTGAATTATAAAAAAATTCTTAATGAAATCGCTAAGAATAATAAGGATTTTCATCCTATTAGTGAAGAAGAAAAGAGTTTATTGCAAAAATGCTTATATGAGATGGCATGTGACTTAGATGAGCGATGTAGAAAATATGGATTGAAATTATTCCTAGTAGGTGGTTCATTACTTGGTGCTATAAGACATGGAGGGTTTATTCCATGGGATGATGATATGGATATGGCATTAAGCCGGGAGGACTATATAAAATTTCAAGAAATATTTGAAAAAGAGTTTTCAGATAAATATGAATTACGTTGTCCTAATACAAAATATCCAAACGGAAATCGTTTTATGCAAATATATAAAAAGAATACTGTGTTAAGGACTTTAGGAGAAGGTAATCCTTTACAGCCTCAGAGTATTTATATTGATATATTTCCGTATGATTATGTTCCAATTAATAGGATATGGAGAAATGCGAAGGGAATAAGAGCAAATGTGCTAATGTTAATTGCATCATGTGTAATGGATTATAAATACCCAGATAAATTATTACAAGAATATTTAAAAAGAGATAAAGATGGGAAAAAGTTTTTATTTTATAGAAACATTATTGGAAGAATATTTTGTTTTCGTAAACCAGAAGTATGGTTTGAAAAAGTAGATAGAGTTATTACATCAACCAGAATAACTGATTTAGTAACAAGTGCAACTGGTAGAAAACATTATTTTGGAGAAATATATGAAAAAAGAGTTTTTTTTCCATTAAGTACGATTAAATTTAATGAGCATATTTTTTATGTGCCAAATAATTGTGATGAATATTTAAAGGGATTGTATGGGGAGAATTATATGATTCCCCCGAAAGAAAATAATAAAGAGAGTCATTTTATTTCAGAGATAAGTATTGGTTAGGAGCGGCAAATGTATAAAGTGGCAGTTTTACTTAGTACATATAATGGGAGTAAATATATTAAAGAACAAATAGATAGTATACTATCGCAAGAAGGAGTTAATATCGATATATATATTAGAGATGATGGATCAACAGATGAAACCGTTAATATTATTTATGAATATAAAAGCAATAATATTTTTCTTACAGAAGGAAAAAATATTGGTGTAGGAAATAGTTTTATGGAATTATTATATTCTGTGCCTGAAATTTATGATTATTATGCTTTTGCAGATCAAGACGATATTTGGAGTGAAAAGAAAATACGGATTGCAATTGAAGTTCTTCAAAAAAATAAGAAACATCTGTATGCTTCGAATCAGGAATTAATTGATAAATCAGGAAAAAGTTTAGGTTTGAGATATGAAAAAAATAAAATTATACATTTAAATCCAATTGCTATATTAGAACAAAATCAAATAGCTGGTTGTACAATGGTCTTTGATGGATTTTTGAAAAGACAATTGGATTTAAATCAACCTTCAAAAGAGTTGTTGGCAAATAGGATACATGATGTTTGGGTTGCGATGGTTGCGAGTCTATTTGATTCCATAATATATGATGAAAGGGCTTTTATTAAATATCGTCAACATGATGATAATGTAGTTGGAGCTTATGCATATGGGATGAAATATGATATTAAATCAAAGATTATGAAAATACGCAATAAGGAACAAAGAAGTGGTAGAAGTTTACTTGCGAAGATGGTTTATAAATATTGGCCAGAAATAGTATGTCAGGATAGAGTTCTATTTGCAGCGGCAAATGCTAATAAAATGAAAAACAAGTGTGCATTAATAGCGAATGTACAGAAATTGAGATTTTATTCAAAAGAGTCTACTGGCGGATTGATTCTGAAAATATTATTTGGCTTCTTTTAGAAATAGTTGTAAAAGTGTTAACGAGAGGAGAAGTAAGATGAATATAGCTATTATTTTTGCTGGTGGAGTTGGAACTCGTATGAATACGAAGGATAAACCAAAACAATTTCTTATGGTACATGGAAAACCAATTATTGTTCATACCATTGAAAAGTTTCAAAATCATGATGAAATTGACGGGATTATTGTTGTCTGTGTAGAAGGTTGGATTGAATACATGCAAGAAATGCAGTATAGATACCGCTTAAATAAAATTGGAAAAATTGTTCCAGGTGGAAAAACAGGGCAATTATCTATATATAATGGTTTAAAAGCTGCAGAAAGTCTATATGGAATAAATGATAATATTGTTCTTATTCATGATGGAGTAAGACCTTTAATTACACCACAGGTAATTTCAGAAAATATTACATGCGTGAAAAGGTATGGTAATGCTATAACCTGTGCACCTACTAAAGAATCAGTTGTTTTAGTAAATAATGAAAATATAATTTCATCTGTTGTAGAACGTGATGAATCAAGAACAGCAAAGGCTCCAGAAAGCTTTTATTTAAGAGATATATTAAAAGCAGATGAGGAAGCTATTTCGAAAGGTATTGATAATGAGATTGACTCATGTACTTTAATGGCACATTATGGTAAAAATCTTAAGATGCATGTTGTTGATGGGAATTATGAGAATGTAAAGATAACTACACCAGATGATTTTTATATGTTTCGTGCAATTTATGATGCAAAAGAAAATGAACAGTTGGAGTGAGATATATGTTATTGGAAAATCAAGTATATAACAGAAGTATATGTAAATTTGTGAATGATAAAAGTATTCAATGGAATGATTTTAAAAATAAACGATTTTTGATTTCAGGAGCAACCGGTTTAATAGGAGCAACATTAGTTAATTCAATTTTAGTTGCGAATCAGAAATATGATATTAATTGTCAATTGTATTTGTTGGTTAGAAATATAAAAAAAGCAGAATTATTATTTGGTAAGTTGAATAATATCAAGTATATAGAGTGTAAAGATATCAAGAAGATTTCTCCGTTTAATGAAAAAATTGATTATGTTGTGCATACTGTTAGCAAAACTGCTAGTAAGGATTTTGTAGAATTGCCTGTTGAGACTATTATGACAAATATTCTTGGAACTCAAAATATGTTAGAAATAGCTAAAAAAAATCATGCACATAAATTTGTATATTTATCTACTATGGAAGTATATGGTGTGTGTAATGATGAAAAAAAGGTTTTGGAGAGTGAAGAAATTAGGTGTCGAACAGATGAGACAAGAAATTCATATCCACTAAGCAAAATGTTAGCTGAAAATTTATGTAATAGTTATTCAAGTGAATTTGGTATTGATACATGTATTTTGAGGTTAACACAAACATTTGGTCCAGGGGTAGAGTATCATGATGGACGGGTTTTTGCAGAGTTTGCACGTTGTATTGTAGAAAATCGTAATATAACTTTAAAAACACAGGGTAAAACAAAGCGGAGTTATTTATATACCACAGATGCTGTATCAGCGATTTTGAAAGTTATTAGTTCTGATAAGCATGGATGTGAAATATATAATGTTTCAAACGAAGAGACATATTGTAGTATTTATGAGATAGCGCTTATGTTAGTGGATCTTTTTGAAAACAAAAAGTTATGTGTAAAAATAGAAGAACAAGATATAAGTGAATTAGGATATGCGCCTACCCTAAAAATAAATATGGATACAAATAAAATAAAAAGTATTGGGTGGAAACCTAAATATACATTACAAGATGCATTTGTTGATTTAGTTGATTGGATGAGTAGTGTGTCAAATGATATATAAGGAATAGAAAATGTATAAATTTAAAAATAATATTAGCATAAATCAAATAATTATAATAATAACATCATTATACATTTGTTTAGATTTATATGTAGGAAGTTTTGGCTTTTTACCATATTGGACTATTAAGGGCACTTTGATAATAATTGATATACTCCTATGTTTGAAAATATGCTTAGGGATACGTAGATATATAAAAATTAATTTATTTGAAATTCTATGGTTTTTTTTCTTTCTGGCAATTTTGTTTTCGATGATAATAAATGATAGCGTTTATATTACAACCATCTTAAGATGGTCAGTACTTCTGTTATTGATGTTCTTTTTAAAGGGAAAAGAAAAGGATTATTCTATAGCAGCTAAAATATTGATTGCGAATGGAATTATACAATCAGTAGGTGTTTTCTTAGAATTATTTTTCTATAACAAATGGTGGCCTTTAGTTAATACAATTCTTGCCAAAAGTGGAATAGATGTATATCAAACTATTATTAGAGCTCAGAAAAATGTTAATTATTTAAGTGGTTTTACACATAATGCTGGATTTACCGCAACTTATATTGTAAATGCAATTTTTGCAGTTTTTTTAATAAAGGATAAATTGAAAAAACCGCTATTTTTTTTCTTAATTGCTTTATTTAATACTTCATTAATTATGACTGGTAAAAGAGGGCAGTTACTTATTTTATTAGTCGCCTATTCGATAATGTATATAGTTAAAGCTGAGACAGTACGTAAGGGGATTAAGGCATGTCTTAAAGTAGCAGCACTTTTGGTAATAGCCTATATTGTGGGTTATGTTTTATATATAACTATAAATTCGGATAATAACATATTATACAGAGTTTTGAAATTGATATATGATAAGTCTACCAGTGATAAATCTTCTGGTCGATATGAACTGTGGAATCAGGCAATTATTGAAATTAAAAATAATTTTTTATTCGGAATTGGGTGGTTGAATTATGATTTGAAATATGGATTGGGAGTACACAATACGTATTTGCAAGTATTATGTGAATCGGGAGTAATTGGCTTAGTTTTATTTATACTAGCCATAGGAACAACGGTTTTTCATTCTTATAAATTAGCAAGAAAAAAATTTAATGAGCCGATAAATTATGTTACATCTTTTTATCTGATTTATTTTTTGATGTTTGGAATTGTAGAGAATGCAGCAATTAATATTGAGCCGTTGTTTATGCTATTTCTTCTAATTACTGCACAGTTGAATTATAGCCGTGATTTTGATTTTAAAGATCTGTATAATAATACATGTTTTCGAAAAGGATATAAAATATGATTGAAATAAAACAATATAAAAAAGTATATATTACTTCTATATATGAAAAAACAGGAGGACCTAAAACATTGCATCAACTTGCAGAATTTTTAGTCAATCAGGGAGTTGATGTTTATATGGTTTATTTTGAAAATGTTGGAGAATTTGTTTCAAAAGATGAGTTGTTATATGAAATTAATGGTGTAAAAATGGCACCTTCAATAATAGACTCAGAGGATAATTTGTTAATTGTTCCAGAAGCAAATGCTGATATTTTGCATCAATATAAATATATAAAAAAGGTGGTTTGGTGGCTTTCATTAGATTATTATCTAATGATTAGCAATGCTTATAGGACAAAACGCAAATTATATTTAAAGAATATTCCTTTTGTTTTTTATCCTGCTGCTTATTTGTATTTTAAGCTGACCTTGCACGAACGTCAACAATTAAGTGATAGTGATTTCCAAGAAGTATTTCACCTTTATAATTGCAAATATGTTGAGGATTATTTAAAGAAAAAAAAGGTATCTTTAAATCATATGCATTATTTATGTGGGCCACTAGAAGAGTATTTTGTTACTTTAGATGAAAAAGAAATTAAAAAAAAGAAAAAGAATATTGTTGCATATAATTGTAGTACTGCAAAGGTTAATTTGAAGTATGTTAATATGGTCATAAATCAGGCAGCTAAATTAAATAGCGAAATAGAATTTGTGCCAATTAAAGGAATGAGTAGGGAGGAAGTTCTTAAAACGTTGATTTCAGCAAAGGCATATCTTGATCTTGGAGTTTTTCCAGGACCAGAAAGAATACCAAGGGAGGCTATAACATCTTATTGTAATATCATAACTTCTACGATGGGGAGTTGTAACAATAATGAAGACGTTCCAATTCCGTTAAATTATAAATTTGATATTAGAAGAAAAAATATAAAAAAAATTGCAAAGAAATTAGTTGATATTACCATTAATTATGAAAAATATAATTGTGATTTTGAGGAATATAGAAAAAAAAGTAAAAAGCAATTCTATTCTTTTCATGATGATATAAGAAACACATTTGAGATTAATTAAATATGTAAAGATAATTGGAGTTTTGTTTGCACAGATAGCGTATAGTTAGCTGTGCATTTGTAAATTACTTTTAAAGGAAATGCATTTTATTATTTTTGAGGAAAGTAAATTTTATTATTTATAGGATATAAAAATGAAAATAGATGTTAAAAAAAATGCAAAAAGAAATATAATATTTGGATTAGCTAATAAGATTGTATTGTTGTTTTTTCCGTTTTTTATTAAAGCTTTTATTAACACATATTTGGGTTCTGAGTATTTGGGATTGAATAGTTTGTTTACATCTATCTTATCAGTTTTGTCATTAACTGAACTCGGAATTAGTTCGGCATTAGTGTATCATATGTATAAACCAATTGCAGAAGATGATACAAAGAAAATATGTGCTTTATTGAACTTTTACAGAAAAACATATTTAGTTATTGGAATAGTAACTTCGTTTTTGGGTCTGTTATTAATGCCATTGCTACCAAGTCTAATAAAGGGTGAGTGTCCGGTAGATATAAATATATATATTATATATCTTATACAGTTGTTAGCTAACTGCATTAGTTATTTTATGTTTGGTTATAAGCAATCGCTCCTTGTAGCATATCAAAGAGAGGATATAAACTCTATAATAAATTTGCTTACTCAAAGTGGATTGCAAATTGCTCAGATTATAATATTAGTTACGATAAAAAATTATTATTTTTATGTTATTTGTATTCCTATTTTTACCATGTTAAATAATCTATGGATTTGGTGGTTTACTAAGAAAATGTTTCCAGCTATCAAATGTTCTGGAAAATTAGATGCATTATATTTAAAAAGTATTAAAAAATTAGTAATTGGATCGTTTATACAAAAAGCCTGTGGGGTAACAAGAAATTCACTGGATAGTGTTTGTATTTCAGCATTTGTTGGATTAACAATAACTGGTATGTATAATAATTATTTTACTATTTTTAATGGGGTTACAGTTGTTCTCGCAATTTTTATAACTTCGTTAACGGGAGGAATAGGAAATCATGTAGCATTGAAATCAAAAGCAGAAAATTATGAAGAATTAAAAAAAATAGATTTTTTATATCTACAAATTTCTGGATGGTGTACATGCTGTTTGTTATGTTTATCACAACCTTTTATGAAGTTGTGGATGGGAACAGATATGTTACTTTCGCCTTTGTCAGTGTTGTTTATGTGTATATATTTTTATATGCTTAAAGTTGGAGATGTACGAAGTATATACTATTCAACAACTGGAATGTGGTGGGAGATGAGATATAGATCTATAGTTGAAACAGTTGCAAATTTGATATTAAATATTGTTCTTGGTTATCTTTTTGGAATTAATGGTATTATTTTAGCAACTGTTATCTCTCTATTCTTATTTAATTTTCTTTGGGGAGCGAGTATTGTTTTTAAAAATTATTTTGGATTAGGAAAATTAAAGAGTTATTTTTTATATCATCTGAAATATTTTGTGATTACTATTGTGATTTGTAGTGTTACATGGATGATTACATTAAATATTGAATTAACATCTGATTATGCGAATTTAGTAGTAAAAGGCATAGTATGTTTAATTATACCAACATTATTATATTTTTTAGTATATGGTCGGACTAATATTTGTAAAAATGCAATTCAGATGATTAAAGGGACAAGAAGGTTTTGATTGGCCTGTATAAATAAAGAAGCGAAAAGCTTTGTAAGCTATTAAATGACTCAAAAAAATAGCAGTTTTAATTTGCTATTTTATGGATTAGTGAGTAGAATCTATAAATTATGTAGTATTAAGCTTGTTACTCGTGAATGAGATAATGAGTTAGGAGTTTTAAGACAATGATGGAAAATATTATCAAATATGTATTATTGTCTTGTAAATAGCCTTTTGTGTGATTAAGCATTTTATTTGTTTATGTGAATTTTGTAAAAGAGATATATAACATTAAGTGTTGGAGGGAGAATTAACTTATGAAAGGTATCATTCTCGCCGGTGGATCCGGCACACGTTTATATCCGTTAACGCGGGTAACATCCAAGCAGTTGTTGCCAATCTATGACAAGCCGATGATTTATTATCCGTTATCGGTTTTGATGAATGCAGGGATCAGGGACATCTTGATTATTTCCACGCCGCAGGATACTCCTCGGTTTGAGGAACTTCTGGGGGATGGAAAGCAATTCGGAATCAATCTTACATATGCAGTACAGCCGTCACCGGACGGACTGGCTCAGGCATTTATTATCGGAGCTGATTTCATCGGTGATGATACAGTTGCGATGGTTCTTGGCGATAACATTTTTGCCGGACACGGACTGAAAAAACGTCTGGAAGCAGCAGTGAAGAACGCGGAAACTGGCAAGGGTGCGACTGTATTTGGCTACTATGTAGATGATCCAGAGCGTTTTGGAATTGTAGAATTTGACAATTCCGGTAAGGCTATTTCTATTGAAGAAAAACCGGAAAAACCGAAGAGTAATTACTGTGTAACAGGATTATATTTCTATGATAATCGTGTTGTTGAGTTCGCAAAAAATCTGAAACCATCTGCCCGTGGCGAGCTTGAGATCACAGACCTGAACCGTATTTATCTGGAAGACGGAACTCTGAATGTGGAGCTTTTAGGACAGGGATTTACCTGGCTTGATACCGGTACACATGAGAGTCTTGTGGATGCGACAAATTTTGTTAAGACAGTAGAAACTCATCAGCACCGCAAGATTGCCTGCCTGGAAGAGATTGCTTATCTGAATGGCTGGATCAGCAAAGAGCAGGTTCTGGAAGAGTATGAGATTCTGAAAAAGAATCAGTACGGACAGTATTTAAAAGATGTGCTGGATGGGAAGTACATTGATGCCTGATCACAGGTATTGAATAATTTGTATAGCATCATAATAAAACATAGAGGATGGAGAAAAACATGAATATTATTGTAACAGGTGGTGCAGGTTTTATTGGAAGCAACTTTGTTTTCCATATGCTGAATAAATATCCGGATTATCGTATTGTATGTCTGGATAAGTTAACTTATGCGGGTAATCTTTCTACACTGAAGCCAGTAATGGACAACCCGAATTTCCGTTTTGTAAAAGCGGATATCTGTGACAGAGAAGCAGTTTATAAGCTTTTTGAAGAGGAACATCCGGACATGGTTGTAAACTTTGCAGCAGAAAGCCATGTTGACAGAAGTATCGAGAATCCGGAAGTATTTCTTGACACTAATATTAAAGGAACTGCAGTGATGATGGATGCCTGCCGTAAATATGGCATCAAACGTTATCATCAGGTTTCCACAGACGAAGTATACGGAGACCTTCCGCTTGACAGACCGGATCTGTTCTTTACAGAGGAGACTCCGATCCACACAAGCAGCCCTTACAGCTCATCCAAGGCAGCAGCTGACCTTCTGGTCCTGGCATACCACAGAACTTATGGCCTGCCTGTGACTATCTCAAGATGCAGCAACAACTACGGACCATATCATTTTCCGGAAAAACTGATTCCGCTGATGATCGCAAATGCGCTGGCAGACAAGCCGCTTCCAGTTTACGGAGAAGGTCTGAATGTTCGTGACTGGCTGTATGTAGAGGACCACTGCAAGGCAATCGATCTGATCATCCATAACGGAAGAGTTGGAGAAGTCTACAATGTAGGCGGACACAACGAGAAACAGAATATTGAGATCGTTAAGATTATCTGCAAAGAGCTTGGCAAACCGGAGAGCCTGATCACACATGTAGGTGACCGTAAGGGACATGATATGCGTTATGCAATTGACCCGACTAAGATCCACAGTGAACTTGGATGGCTTCCTGAGACAAAGTTTGAGGATGGAATCAAAAAGACGATCAAATGGTATCTGGAAAACAGAGAATGGTGGGAGACGATCATTTCCGGTGAATACCAGAACTATTATGAAAAAATGTACAGCAACCGCTGATTAGCAGGAGATTTTTAAAATGGGACAGATTACAGTTGATAAAAATGTAGGCGGCATCGAAGGGCTTTGTGTGATCAAACCGGCAGTTCATGGAGATGACCGTGGCTACTTTATGGAGACCTACAATGAAAAAGATATGAAAGAGGCAGGGATTGATATCAAGTTCGTACAGGACAATCAGTCCATGTCAGTGAAAGGTGTTCTGCGAGGACTTCACTTCCAGAAACAGTATCCGCAGTGCAAACTGGTACGTGCGGTTCGTGGAACTGTTTTTGATGTGGCAGTTGATCTTAGAGCAGATTCCAAGACCTATGGCAAGTGGTATGGGGTTACTCTTTCTGCTGAGAATAAGGTACAGTTTCTGATTCCGGAAGGATTTGCACACGGTTTTCTTGTGCTGAGCGATGAAGCAGAATTTTGCTACAAAGTAAACGATTTTTATCATCCAAATGATGAAGGTGGAATGGCATGGAACGATCCTGAGATTGGGATTGAATGGCCGGAGCTGAAGGGCGAATATCAGGGAAGTGCATCCGCAGAAGGCTATACACTGGCCGATGGAACTGCACTGATCTTAAGCGATAAGGACCAGAAGTGGATGGGATTGAAGGATACATTTAAATTCTAAAATTTGGAAGCCAATACGGGTTCGATTCCCGTACTGGCTTTCTTGATAACATAAGATGAGTTATATAAATCAAAATATTGTGGGCGCAAATACAGCGAAAAACCAGAGAATTGTTCACCTATAAAGTGAATCTAATGTAAACAGCAAAACATCTTCATCAGATAATGAGTTGAACCAATCTGTATATCCTGATAGAGAAAAGAAAATATATTTTGAAATTTTGTATTTATTGGATATAAGAGTTCCTCTTCTGACCAAGGTTTCATAAATACCCTTGTCAATTTTTTCGTTTTTGAACTTACATTCGCCAATAACTGCTTTTTTATCTATATCAGATAAGGCAACGATATCTATATCGGCAGATTGTGCTCGTATAGAACCGTTTTTATCTGTAATATTTTCTACACCCCACCAGGTTCCGACTGAAGTAACGAAACAATCATATGCACCGGTTATTCCCTGATTCAGAGTATAGTATCGGCACATTTCTTCAAATACAGAACCCATAAATGAATGTAAGAATGGTTTGACAGCTTTTTGATAATAAAGTGCACCCTGTCCCATTTCAATTACACTGGTTGCTTTTGGGATAAATTCGTACCAGAATTTGAACATATAATCTTTTAGAACATATTGAGTTTTCTTTTTGTTTTTTTCCTCTGTGATACATTTCTTTTTTTCAATTAACCCAACACTGATTAATTTTTCTAATGAGTATAAGACAGTTGGCTCTTTCTCGTTAATTTTTCCGGAAATGGTATTAAGTGTATTTACTCCGGAGGCAATCTGTTCCACAATATTATTTACGAGTGATATATCAGAAAATTCCTGTGTCAGTAAGTTTCTGGTTTCATCATATAAATAACCATCTGTCCTGAAAAATAATCTTATAATGTTCTCGTCAATGTTTTTTTTCGGATCGATCATGGAAAGATATTTTGCAACACCGCCAGTAATGCCATAGCAGATTGCTTTATCTTCGTTTGAATAGTCAGGAACAAATTTGGCTGAATCTAAATAATTAAATGCTTCTAATTTTATCTGTGAATCACGTCTTCCAAATAACGGACTTTTTTCACTGAGCACTTTATTTTCCATAAAGCTTAATGCTGAACCACATAAAATTATTTTCAGATTTTTGTCATTCCAGATCGTGTCAATATATTTCTGTAGAATAGATAAAAGAGAGTCATCTTTTTCAGCCCAGTATGGCAATTCATCTATTACAAGTACTATCTTATCATTAGCTATATTTTTATCAATAAAATCAAAAACAGCTTCTATACTGTTAAAACTGATATTTTCAATTCCGGGCATGAATAAATCTAACACTTGTTTAGAAAATAGCTCCAGATTTCTGGTTTTTCCGATTTTTGTTGCCGTATAAAATACAGTTTTTTTATCTTTGACGAATTCGGTAATAAGAGTAGACTTTCCAATACGTCTTCGCCCATAGATAACGGTCATGCCAATGCCGTCTTTGGCATAAAATTCTTCTAACGATGCCAGCTCTTGTTCTCTTCCAACAAACATATGAATAGCCTCCTTTTATTTAAAATAGTTTTATTAAAATTTATTTTATTAAAATTGATTTGAATAAAAACAAGATAGCACATATTATTATATATTACAAGTAGTTTTTGCAGTTTTATTATTGAAAATCCATTTGGCGGAGGGAGAATGCAGGAGAACGTGAGACATTTACAAAAGATTTGACAGATAGTGTATAATAAGACCACTTGGAATGTTTTATGTGAAGGAGCAGTAGATGGATATCTATCAGATCTTGACGGAATACAATAATCCGTGGTCAAGCCGGGAAATCTTTTGTTTCTCGTGTATTATGGTGATCGCGGTTATTATGATGATTTATTTATTACGTAAGGAAAAAATGAATAAGCTCCAGGCAGCTGCGATTTTGGCAGAACTGGTCTTCCTTGGGATTGTGTTTGGTTCTACAGTATTTACAAGGACGGGTTCGGTCCGGCAGTGTGAACTGATTCCATTCTGGTCATGGAGTGCCATACTCAGGTACCATGATATGGAATTGCTGAAGGAGAATCTGCTGAATTGTATTTTGCTTTTACCGGCGGGAGCGTTGCTGCCGCTGATCATGAACCGGAAGGTGAAATGGCAGGAGGCACTGGTATTTGGCGTGCTGATATCAGCCACAATAGAAACGAGCCAACTGATCACAATGCGTGGATTGTTCGAATGGGATGACATGATTCACAATGGATTGGGGTGCATGGTTGGTGCGGTTCTTGTGAATTGGATGATTGGATTTTTTGGAAAAAAGGACGAAAGATAAACTTTCCCCTATCCCCCCCACAGGGTTGTGGCGGGGACTTTTTTTTTATATACTAAAAGAATACTATTTTAGGCGGAGAAAATAATTATGAGTGATCTGAAAAATGAAATTCATGACTACTGGACGAATCGTGCCAGGGGTTATTCAGAATATAATCAGCAGGAAATGGCAGATGCGAGACGGACGATGTGGCGAGACAAGCTTTTAAGCCTGCTGGGGGAGGCGTTCCCGGAACGTGAACCAGGGGAAATAAAAATCCTTGATGTAGGAACGGGCCCTGGATTTTTTGCGATCCTTCTTGCGGAGGCCGGCTATCAGGTGACGGCGGTCGACTATACAGAAGAAATGCTGAGGGAAGCACAGCAGAATGCCGGTGGATTAGCGGAGTGTATAGTGTGGAAAACAGGCGATGCGCAGGCTCTTGATGTGGAAAGTAACAGCTTTGATGCTATCGTGACGCGAAACGTGACCTGGAATCTGCCAAGACCGGATCTGGCATATAAAGAATGGCTTCGTGTGCTGAAACCGGGCGGAGTTCTCTATAATTTTGATGCAGACTGGTATGGACATTTATATAATGAAGAGAAACGCAGCGGATACGAGAAGGATCGTCAGCAGACAGAAGCGCAGAATGTAGAAGACTACTACAGTGGTACGGACATTGAGAAGATGGAAGAGATTGCGCGTCAGGTTCCGTTAAGTCGTCTGGAACGTCCGAAGTGGGATCTGGAAACGATGCGAAAGACAGGATTTCTGGATGTTTCCTGTGACGAAAATGTCTGGAAAGAGGTCTGGACGGAGGAAGAAATCATCAACAATAGTTCTTCTCCAATCTTCTTTTTAAGTGGACGCAAAAGAGAGGCTTTTCATCTGAAAAACATTACGGTTGAGCCTGGTGAAAAATGGAATGGCGAGCTGGAACTGGCGAATGGAGAACTGCGTTTTCCGGCAACGGTGCTTCATGGACATGGAACAGGTAAGACGATGCTGATCACTGCCGGTGTGCATGCCGGGGAGTATGTGGGAATCCAGGCGGCGATCGAGCTTTCACAAAAGCTTAAGATTGAGAAGGTCACTGGTACGATCATTATCGTGAAGGTGCTGAACCGTCCGGCTTTTGAGGCGCGTAATGGAAGTATGGGGCTGGCGGATGCAAAGAACCTGAACCGTGAATTTCCGGGAAACCCGGATGGTACGGAGATGGAGCGTCTGGCATGGGCGGTTTCGCAGGAGCTGCAGCCGGTGGCTGATCTTTATATTGATCTGCACAGTGGAGATGATTATGAAAAGCTGACTCCATATGTATATTATGCGGGAGCTGCGCCGGAGGATGTGGTGAAGGTTTCTCGTGAGATGGCGGAGCAGGTGGATGTGCCATATATGGTAAAGTCCAACGTGGCTTCGGGCGGTTCGTATAATTATGCGGCTTCGCAAGGAATCCCGAGTATCCTGATCGAGCGTGGCGGCATGGGGGACTGGAATTATGAGGAGGTTCGTTCGACGCGAAGAGACGTCCGGAATATTCTGTGTCACATGGGAATCTATCAGGGACTGAAGGATTTTCGTACGTATTATCCGCTGGAGGTGGCCGATGTGCGCTATCAGGATGCGGAAGAAAACGGGCTCTGGTATCCGTTTAAAAAGGTTGGTGACATGATCCAGGAGGGCGATATCCTGGGTGAAGTCCGTGACTATGAAGGCAAGGTTAAGGAGGTCAGTGAGGCGGAGTTTGACGGGGTGATCCTGTATCAGACGGGCACGCTTCAGGTGGTTGGAAATGGTCCGATGGTGACTTATGGACGTATTGTAAGCCGCTATGATGAGCGCAAAGAACGTATCGTTAACTACTGGGAAAAACGCAGCGACAGCTTTCTGGAACAGAGGCGTGCGGAGCTTCACAGTGCGATGGCGGACCGCTGGATGAAGGAGATTCAGGCACAGCTTCCGAAAGAAAATAAAAAGCTTCGTATCCTGGATGTGGGATGTGGAGCAGGATTTTTTACGATTCTTCTGGCAAAGGCGGGTCATCAGGTGACGGGTATCGATCTGACACCGGATATGATCAAGAATGCAAAGCAGCTGGCAGAAGAGGAGCAGGCAGAGTGTGAGTTTGCAGTGATGGATGCGGAGAATCCGGAGTTCCCGGATGGCACATTTGATGTGATCGTTTCCAGGAATCTGACCTGGACGCTGCCGCATGTAAAGCATGCATATGGAGAGTGGCTTCGTGTTCTGAAAAAGGGCGGTGTGCTGCTGAATTTTGATGCGAATTATGGAATTACAGACTTCTCGAATGTGGAGGATCTGCCGGAAAATCATGCCCACAATATGCTTGGAAACGAGATGATGCGTGAGTGTGAGGAGATCAAACGGCAGCTTCCGATCAGTTCCTACAGTCGTCCGGCGTGGGATCTGGAGACGCTGGGAGCGATGAGTCTGAAGGAGTTCCATGTGGATCTGGGCATCAGCAGCAGGATCTATCTTGAGAAAGATGAGTTCTATAATCCGACACCGCTGTTTATGCTGAGGACGGTAAAATAGTATGGATTTAAAACAATTACAGTATTTTGTGGTATGTGCACAGACGGGTTCTTTCAGTGATGCAGCGAAGGTTCTTTATTCTACGCAGCCGAGTGTGAGCAAGGTTGTCAAGGCGTTGGAGGATGCTCTTGGAATGCAGCTTTTTGAGCGGCTTCCGAGAGGAATACGCCTCACAGTGCAGGGACAGAAAGTTTATCAGTATGCAAGCAGAATCACAAACGAGATCAGCGTTTTGGAAAATATGGCGACGCATGGTATGACAAAATGGATCCGTGTTTCGCTGAATCCAAGCTCCTGGTTTGCGAATCAGTTTGTGGATTTTTATAATGAAACATATGAGAAAAACTATCATTTTCAGCTGACTACGGCAGGTGTTCGGAGCGTTATGGACCGTGTTAGGGACTATGTGGATGATATTGGTTTTGTGTATATCCTGAGTCAGCAGAAGGAGAATTTTCTGCATGAAATATCCCGGAATAAGTTGCAGTTTGTTCCGATGTATGAGACGGATGTGGTGTTTTATCCGGGACGAAAGACGGAACTTTATGATTCTGGACGGAGCAAAGTTGAGCTGCAGGATCTGGAGGGAGTCCGGTTTATTCAGAACTATCAGGATGAGTTTTTTGACATTGGTTCTGTGCATGAAGAGTCTTTTCAGTGGAAGGATATCGACATTTCCGTGCTGACCAACAGTGATTATATTATGGAAAAGATGCTGAAAAACAGCAGGGTTTCTAACGTGAGTGGAAGTTATCTTTCTGAGAATAAAACGGGTACAACACCTGGAATTCCATTGAATATGGGGGACAGCAAGGTGCTCTTCGGTTATATTGTTCATAAAGGGGAAAAAATTAACGAAAGTGTACAGGAACTGATCGATTTTTTGGTGGCACGACTACATAAAAGTTAAAACAGACTTATTCCATAATGCACGAGAGATATTCTTTTTTAGAATAGCGCATAACCCTCCCCGGGGGTTGTGTGCTTTTTTTTGATTTGTTAGACTTTATTTAACGAATTAATGTGCGGATATTTGATCTGTTTCAGACAGACATAAAGGAGTACTCATGATTAAATATATTATTAAAAGGCTTCTTCAGTTGATTCCGATCTTAGTCGGGATCACTTTTTTGTCTTTTGCCATGATGCGTCTGGCAGGCGGCGATGCTGTCACGTATATGTATGAGAATGCAGGTTCGGCAGTTTCTCAGGAAGTGATTGACGAGACAAGAAAAGAATATGGTCTCGACCAGCCGTTTCTTGTTCAGTATGCAAAGTGGTTTGCGGGAATGGCAACTGGAGATATGGGAAAGAGTTACGTATCCAGGAGGGATGTCTATGAAACTTTCATAGAGAAACTTCCGGCGACGATCATGCTCACAATATCTTCTGTACTGCTTACAATGCTGATCGCAATTCCACTCGGCATTCTTTCAGCGGTACAGCATAATAAATGGAGCGATTACCTGATACGTTTCTTAAGTTTTATTGGAAATTCCATGCCAAATTTTTTTGCAGCACTGGTGTTGATGTATTTTCTTTCTATTAAACTGGGGTGGTTTCCGGTTATTACAACAGAGAATAAATTACAGAGTCTGGTGCTTCCGACGCTGACGCTCGCAATCTCCATGGCATCCAAATATACCAGACAGGTGAGGGCAACGATCCTTGAAGAACTGAATAAGGACTATGTGGCCGGAGCAAAGGCAAGAGGTGTGAGAGGAAGTGTAATTATATGGAAGAATGTTATGAAATCTTCCATGCTCACGATCATTACCCTGCTGGCTTTATCAATAGGAAGCCTTTTGGGTGGAACCACGATTGTTGAAACAATTTTTATGTGGGATGGCGTTGGTAAAATGGCAGTAGATGCGATCACCATGCGAGACTATCCGATCATTCAGGCATATGTGGCATGGATGGCGATTATTTATGTGGTTGTAAATCTGATCACGGATATCATTTATCATTACCTGGATCCTCGAGTAAGATTAGGAGGTGACAGAGCATGAGATGTATAAATAACACAGATAAAAATGTTACTGTCCGAAAGCAGAAAATCCGCAAAAATCATGTCAGAGAAAAACTGATCTTTTTTACAATACTGGCACTGATCCTGCTTCTTGCAGCAGCTTTTGCCCGGAAACTCTGTCCATATGGTCCGGATGTACAGGATCTTCTGATGGCACAGAAGCCACCCAGTGCAGAACATATACTGGGAACCGACCGTTATGGAAGAGATATGTTTTCGCGTGTACTGGTGGGAAGTACGACCAGTATTTATGCAACTCTGCTTCTTGTAGCAATCATTACTGTGCTTGGAACTGTGATTGGTATCATCTGCGGATGGTGCGGGGGAATCCTTGATACAGTGCTGATGCGTATATCCGATCTTTTTCTTGCATTCCCAAGTCTTGTTTTTGCTCTTGCAGTAGCAGGTGTACTCGGTGGTGGTATTCAGAATGCAATCATAGCTCTGGCGGTGATCGGCTGGCCAAAGTTTGCCAGACTTGCCCGGGGACTGACTCTTGCACAAAAAGATTCGCCGTATCTGATGGCAGTGAGACTGTCAGGAAGCATTACACCCAAGATTATGTTCAAACATATCTTACCGAATATTGCAGGTCCGATACTGGTCACATCTGTACTTGATATTGGAACTATGATGATGGAACTTGCAGGGCTTTCCTTCCTTGGACTTGGTGTACAGCCTCCGATGGCAGAGTGGGGAAGCATGATCAATGATGGAAGAAGTATGCTTCAGATATCACCATGGATGGTGCTTGCACCGGGACTTGCCATATTTATAACCGTTATGATATTTAATCTCCTTGGAGATACACTCAGGGATTTTATGGACCCCAAAGAAAGAGCTAAAAATTAGAAAGGAAGTACAGATCATGAAGAAGAAACTGATCGCAGCAATTCTTACAGGAGCTATGCTTGCAGCAGGAATGACTACAAGTGTATGGGCAGACGGAGGAAAATCTTTTGTCTATGGAACAACTGGATACAGTGAAGAAATGGGGGATGCAGGTCTGAATCCGCATGACAATTATTCAGGCTGGAGTGCAATTCGTTATGGCGTTGGCGAGACTCTTTTTAAGTACAATGACAACATGGAAGTGGAACCGTGGCTGGCAACAGATTATGAATTTGTGGATGATACAACCGTAAAGATCACGCTTCGTGACGGGGTAAAATTCTCCAGTGGACGTACCATGGATGCAGAGGCTGTCAAGGAATGTCTGGAAGATCTGATCGCAGTTCATGACCGTGCACCTTATGATCTGAAGATCGATCATATTGATGCGGATGGACTGACACTCACGATCTATACCACAGAACCATGTCCGGCGATTATCAATTATCTTGGCGATCCATACGGTGCGATCATTGATATGGACTATGGAATCCAGGGGGAAGGCGGTTCTGCAAATGTAGCTGGAACAGGCCCATATGTTGCAACGAATGTTACACCTACCCAGATCGATCTTGTTAAAAATGAAGACTACTGGGGCGGCGATGTAAAGGTTGATAATATCACAGTAAAATCCTTTGCAGACGGAAGTGCGCTGACTGCAGCACTGCAGACAGGGGACATCCAGGGTACTTATGGACTGCAGTATGATAACTATCCGTTGTTTGAAAATAATCCGGATTATACCATCAATTCCTGTGCGACCAGCCGTTGTTTCTTTGGACAGTTTAATATGGAATCAGAGCTTATGCAGGACCAGAATATCCGCAAGGCTGTTGAGATGGGAATCGATAAAGAAGGCTTCTGTTCTGTGATCATGCAGGGCCGTGGAGTGCCGGCCAAGGCAGCTTTCCCGAGCAGTTTTTCTTATGGAAATGATGCAGTGGAAACTGTTTCTTATGACCCGGATGGAGCGAAAAAACTCCTTGAAGAATCCGGCTGGACAGATACAGATGGTGACGGATATGTGGATAAGGATGGAGAAAAATTAAGCATCAACTGGCTGACATATCCGACTCGTCTGGAGCAGCCAAAGCTTGCAGAATATGCACAGGCTACACTGAAAGAGATCGGTATTGATGTGCAGGTAAACAACACTTCCGATCACAGAACTTTCGCAGAAAACGGAGATTTTGACGTATATGTAAGCTCTACAACAACTGCACCGACTGGTGATCCTGAGTACTTCTTTACCAGTACAGTTGTAGGTTCCAAGAACTATGGAAAGTATCAGAATGAAGAGGTTACCAAGCTGACAGAGAAGCTTCACCAGACCTTTGATAAGGACGAGAGAGGTAAGATCGCAGTAGAACTCCAGCAGGATATCCTGGATGATGATGCATTCTTTTTCGTATCACATTTGAACATGGGAATCGTGACAAAATCAAATGTTACAGGAATGGCAGCACATCCATGCGATTACTATGAGATCACTGCTGACCTGGATGTAGAATAAAATTTCTGAGGAGAAAATAAATTATGAATTCTTTGCTTCGTGTAGAGCATGTGACAATTTCTTATAATGGAAAACCAATGGTAGAGGATGTCAGCTTTGAAGTAAAGCAGGGCGAGATCCTTGGAATCGTGGGTGAGTCCGGAAGCGGCAAAAGTACGATCATAAAAGCAATCATGGGACTTCTGGGAGAAGAAGGTCTGGTTACAAGAGGCGATATCTGGTACAAAGGTGAAAATCTTACAGACATGAGCGAAAAAAAACTTCGTAAGCTTCTGGGAACAGAGATCGGAATGGTATTTCAGGACTGTAAAGCCGCATTATGTCCTGTACGGACGATTGGAGCACAGATATACGAAGCAGTGTCTGAACATGAGAAAATCAGCAAAAAGGAAGTACGGAAACGTGCAGGAGAGATTATGAAAAAAATCGGTCTGGATGACAGTGACCGTGTGCTGGACAGCTACCCGTTTGAACTTTCGGGTGGAATGAACCAAAGAGTGGGAATCTGTACGGCCATGATCCTGCATCCGAACCTGCTTCTTGCAGATGAGCCTACCAGTGCGCTGGATGTGACCGTGCAGAAGCAGGTGGCAGAAGAACTTCTGTTTATGCGCAAAACATACAATACCGCGATGATTCTTGTAACTCATAATATCGGTGTTGTAAGGATGATGGCAGACAGAATACTGGTGCTTCAGAACGGACAGGCAAGGGAGTATGGAGAAACTGAGGCTGTTCTGGATCATCCGAAAGATCCGTATACAAAGAAACTGATGAGTTCGGTGCTTCATCTGAAGCGGGCAGAGAATCAGGAGGTGCGTTGAAATGACAGACATTATCCTGAAAGCTGAGCATCTCAAAAAAGTATTTATATCAGGAAAAAAGTCCATGACTGCAGTGGATGACGTAAGCTTTGGGCTGGAACGGGGAGAATGCCTTGGAATTGTAGGTGAGTCTGGTTCCGGCAAAAGCACGATTGCCAGGATGCTCACACATCTGGAGCCGGTGACAGATGGGCAGATTTTCCTTAAGGGAAAGGACATCACCCATGCCAGAGGGAAGACTCTGCGTGATATTTACCAGGATATACAGATGGTCTTTCAGATGCCGATGGAATCGTTTGACCCGCGACGTACGCTGGGTGATGGAATTGGGGAAAGTCTCCGGAATATGGGGATAAGCCACAGGGAAACTCGTGAAAGAGTGGAAAATCTTCTGGAAAAGTGCGGGTTGGAAAAGGAATTTGCTGACCGTTATCCTCATCAGGTCAGCGGAGGTCAGTGCCAGAGAGCTGCGATTGCCAGGGCTCTTGCAGTAGATCCGGAAATCCTGATTTGTGACGAAGCAACCAGTGCACTGGATGTAACCGTGCAGAAACAGATACTGGAACTTCTGATTGAACTGAAAGAGAAGGAAAATCTGTCATTTCTGCTGATCTGTCATGATCTTGCACTGGTACAGGCACTTTGTGACAAAGTTCTGGTTCTTTATCATGGAAAGACAGTAGAATACGGAAGTCCGGATGAGATCATTGATCATCCGAAAATGGATTATACGAAGAGACTGATTGAGTCGGTTTTATAGGGCAATTACTATAATAAGTAGCAAATAATAGTTGGAGGGCAGGAACTATGGTAGTCAATGTTTTTCTGTTTGATGATTTTGAAGTGATGGATGCGTTTGGTCCGGTGGAGATTTTGGGGCGTGTACCGGAGCATTTCTATGTGCGTTTTATTTCTCTGCGCGGGGGTCTGATCACAGGAAAACAGGAAATAAAAATTTGGACAGAACCGCTGAATCCGGTGGAGATTGAGGATATTTTCCTGATCCCGGGCGGAACGGGAGTTAAGAGCTTTCTTCATATGGAGGGAGAAAATGGCCAGCAGCTGCTGAAACAGGCGGTGGAGGAGGCATCTTTTTGCATGATGGTCCAGAATGCCTCTGCGCTGTTGGCAAGGACGGGGCTTTTGTTCCACAGACAGGTGGCCGATTATGCGTATGATGAAAACTGGAAGAGGATGTTTACGGTTGGAATTGATTACATAGACGGTGAGAAATGGATTTCTGATGGAAAATATTATTCCTGTAGTACGACGGTGGCTGCAATGGATATGACGCTTGCTCTGATCAGTGATAATCTGGATGTTTCTGTTGCAGAAAAGATTGCAGAAGAGATTGGATATTCCTGGGACAGCAGTTTCTGAGCGGAGTGTGTGAGAGATTATAAAAAAAGTACTTCCCGCGGATTTGGAAGTACTTTTTTTATGGGTTGAATTGAATGTGCATCAATATGTGGAGGTCATGCACTTTATTTGGGAGATAACACAGTTCTTTGTGTTGTTTATATTTTAACAAAACAGGGGGTAAAAACAAGCCTCCCGGGGGGATTATTACCTATGAAAAAAAGAACGTTATTCATGCTGTATATGAATATATAGATATCCCCCCCGGGCGGTTGTTGACACTTTGACACAGTGATAAAATACAGTTAATTACGAGGTGCGCGCCGAATAAAATAAAGTTTTCACAGGGAAAGGAAGTATATCTATGCATATACCTGAGAACTATTTAAGTCCGTCAACATGTGCGGTAATGACGGCAGCCATGCTTCCGGTATGGGGATATTCGATCAATAAGATCAGAACGGAGATACCTAAGGCAAAGATGCCGTTGCTGGGAATTGGCGCAGCATTTTCATTTCTTGGAATGATGTTTAATGTACCGCTTCCGGGAGGTACGACAGGACATGCGGTAGGTGGAACTCTTATCGCAATTCTTACAGGCAGTCCGGCGGCCGGGTGCATATCGGTATCCATTGCGTTGCTGATCCAGGCACTGCTTTTTGGAGACGGTGGAATTCTTGCATTTGGAGCAAACTGTTTCAACATGGCTTTTGTACTGCCGTATCTAGGATTTTTTTCTGTATCAGTTACTTCTGAAAAAGACAGGCAAGCGTAAACTTAGCGCTGCGATTGGTGCATATGTAGGAATCAATGCAGCGGCATTCTGTGCAGCTGTTGAATTTGGAATTCAGCCATTGCTGTTTAAAAATGTAGCAGGTCAGGCGCTGTATTGTCCATATCCGTTAAGTGTGTCCATACCGGCAATGATGGTCGGACACATTACGTTATTTGGCCTGGCAGAGATTGTATTAACAGTAGTTGTATTGGCTTTTGTAGAAAAAGTTTCACCTGCAGCACTGGACAATGTTCCGGAGAAATCTTCGTTCAAACCACTGTACATATTAATTGGAGCACTTATCGTTCTGACACCGATCGGACTTCTCGCAACAGGTACTGCCTGGGGAGAATGGGGCGTGGATGAGATGGCGACACTTGTCAGTGGCGGCACTCAGTTGGGATATACTCCGTCTGGTATGGAGAGTGGATTTGAGCTTTCAACACTGTTCCCAGATTATTCGATGACAGGTATGCCAGAATGGACAGGATATATTCTGTCAGCAGTTGTTGGAGTAGCTCTTCTGGTAATTTTCTTCAAAATTATTTCTTCTCTTATGAAGGATAAAGTTGATTTTAAAAAGAAAGCAGCATAATTAATAATGAACGATTACAGAACAGAAAAAACAGAAATTCCTGAATGGATGTGCCAGCAGGAAGAATATACTCCGTCGAAGGATAAAGAAGCATTTTTGACTAAGAGCACAAAGTCTGTTTTGTCTGTACTTGGAAAGCTAAGATTTCATGAAGGGAAGGATGGCAGATTTTCTGCTACTCCTTCTCTTAAATTATTTTATACGCTAATATATATTATACTGACAGCATCTGCGAGAAATTATTTATTTGTATTGATCATGTGTGCAGCAGTAACTGTCAGACTGGCATTTTTTCCGGCAGCAGCAATACGGCAGGTTTTAAGTGAAACAGCAGGTGCAGTAATGATTTCTGTGTTTCTTCTTTTGCCGGCAGTTTTTATGGGGAATCCTCAGACACTGGCGAATATTACAGCCAGGGTGTATGTATCGGTAACTTTGGTTGGAATATTGTCGGCTGGGACATCCTGGAATAAACTTACAGCCAGTATGCGAACTTTCCGGATTCCGTCACTGTTTATTTTTACACTGGATATTACGCTGAAATATATTTCTGTTCTTGGAGAAATCTGCGTGGATATTCTGACATCTGTCGGGCTCAGATCGGTGGGAAAAAACCCGGACAAGGCAAAATCTTTTTCCGGAGTACTTGGAATCACATTCCTGAAATCCAGTGAGATGTCAGAAGAAATGTATGCGTCTATGTGCTGCAGGGGATTCACAGGAGAATATCAGATGAGCAAGAAGTACAGACTTTGTTTGCAGGATGTTTTGGGTATTCTGATGATGGTGTGTGGTATTTGCCTGTTTTTATATTTGAATGTAAATATGTAGTCCGAGATTTTTAAAGAAAGGGAAGAAGCATGATCACACTTGAAAAAGTATGTTTTGCATATGAACATGAAGTTGCACTTCGATATGTGAATCTTCATATCGAAAAGGGAGAGTCACTGGTAATTCAGGGACCGAATGGATGCGGCAAATCAACGCTTATCAAATTATTGAACGGGATTATTTTTCCATCAGAAGGGCATTATTTATATAAAGGCCATGAGATTACAGAAAAAGCGCTGAAAGACAGGCAGTTTGCAAAGTGGTTTCACCAGCAGATGGGATATGTTTTTCAGAACGCGGATACACAGCTGTTTTGCGGAAGCGTGGAAGAGGAAGTTGCGTTTGGACCGATTCAGATGGGGCTTTCGGAGGCAGAAGTCAGGGAGAGAACAGAGGATTGTCTTCGTCTGTTTGGAATTGAAAAGCTTAGAGAAAGACCACCGTATCATCTGAGCGGAGGTGAGAAGCGAAAGGTTTCTCTTGCATGTATTCTTTCCCTGAATCCGGAGGTGTTGATCCTGGATGAGCCGCTTGCCGGTCTGGATGAGAAGACGCAGGATATGCTTCTGGATTTTCTTAAAAACTTTCATAATGCAGGAAAAACGCTGATCACGATCACACACAATCGCCAGCTTGCGGAAAATCTGGGAACGCGTTTTGCAGTTATGAATGAAGAGCATGAATTGAAAGTATTATAACTGTTCAGAAGGTAGTAATATTATAAAAAAAGGTACTTCCCGCGGATTTGGAAGTACTTTTTTTATGGGTTGAATTGAATGTGCATCAATATGTGGAGGTCATGCACTTTATTTGGGAGATAACACAGTTGTTTGTGTTGTCTTTATTTTAACAAAATGGAGGGGGAAAACAAGCTTCCTGGGGGGATAATCCTGCCTGTAAGCATCCCCAGACACAGTCGTAGGGGAGGTGTGGCGCAGAAGATAATCTGCAAATGAGAAAAATTGCGAATGCGGTCACAAATATAGAGCAGAGATAATCTACAAATGGGAAAAATTGCAAATGCGGTCACAAGTATAGAGCAGAGATAATCTACAAATGAGAATAATTGTGAATGCAGTCACTGGTTCGGAGGGGAAGATAATCTGCAAATGGAAAAAAGTGCGAATGCAGTCACAAGTATAGAGCAGAGATAATCTACAAATGGGAAAAATTGTGAATGCGGTCACTGGTTCGGAGGGGAAGATAATCTGCAAATGGAAAAAAGTGCGAATGCGGTCACAAGTATAGAGCAGGAGATAATCTACAAATGAGAAAAAAAGGAAATGTGGTCACAAGTATAGCGCAGGGGTAATCTGCAAATGGGAAAAATTGCAAATGCAGTCCCCAGGACAGCTGTAGAAGGAAGGTACAGAGGGAAGCGTAATTCGACTCTGACAAAAACATATAAAAGACACCTGTTGACAATCATGGCTGGTATGGGTATGTTTAACATAATATATAGCAAGAATTCTCCTTCCTCTACAGGTGGGAGATGAATTG